>OLRS01002979.1_pt1 | contig 11727 bp, 9 predicted proteins | sample 1673171 | NCBI WGS metagenome assembly OLRS01 (sample SAMEA3136762, study PRJEB25190) | human gut metagenome | biome: human gut; feature: human-associated habitat; material: faeces | place: Austria | collected 2013
ACGATAGTTGCTGTTGTCGCACAGAAAACCAGGTTGAATACAAAGTTTGACCAGTCAAAATCTTTGTAAGATGTAAAGATGTCAAATCCCGGTTTACCGATGAAACCAAGAACATCTTCACCTAATAAAAGTGAAAAACCAATCAGTATAAATACAACTGTACCAATACAGAAATCCATGAGGTTTTTCATAAGGATGTTACCGGTATTCTTTGCTCTGGTAAAACCTGCTTCTACCATAGCAAAACCTGCCTGCATCCAGAATACCAATGCTGCTCCAATAAGGAACCAGACTCCGAAAATTACTCCACTAATCTCTTCTGTCATAGTAATGTCCTCTCTTTCCTGTTTCTTCTTTCATTTTTTCATTTTATCGAAAATAAAATTTATAAAAAAACAGAGACACTTCACCAATTTCCACAGCTTCGTGGTTCAGCAAAATGTCTCCATTTTATTATTATGTTAAATTAAATCATATATGCCGCTCTAAACAGCTTTCCGTAAGCTTTGGGCCTTAAACTACAAGGATTAAACCTCGAAGATTAAATCGCCATATGATGGCATTGGCCACATCTCTTTGTCGACAATCATCTCAAGCTCATCAACCGGAGTACGAAGAGCATCCATAGCAGTCTTTACAACATCTCTGTAGTAAACAGCCTGCTCTCTGCCCTCTTCCATAGCGCCGGCCTTTGCTGTCTCATCCTTAAGCTTTGCAAGTGCAACCTGTGCATCTGAGAGAAGAGCTGAGCTCTCTGTAAGAAGCTCTGACTGAACAGATACATCTGCATCAGCAACTGCACTCTTAACTGAGTTAACTGACTGTGCAAGTGATGTAACATACTTGATAACTGCAGGAATAATCTGCTTTCCGGCAATATCAATCATAGCCTTTGCTTCTATATTAATAGTCTTTGCATATGTCTCATACTCGATCTCGGCACGGCTCTCAAGCTCTGTCTTTGTAAATACACCGAACTTCTCGAATGCTGCAACTGACTCAGGAGCAACGTATGCAGGAATTGCATCTACCATAGACTTGATGTTTGGAAGTCCACGTCTCTCTGCCTCAGCTACCCACTCATCTGAGTATCCGTTTCCGTTGAATACGATTCTCTGGTGCTCTACTGCGTAATCCTTGATGAGATCATGTACAGCGAGGTCAAAGTTGTCTGCCTTCTCAAGTATATCACAAGCGTCTGAGAATGCCTCAGCAACGATTGTGTTAAGCACGATGTTGGCCTGTGCAACAGAATCCTGTGAACCAACCATACGGAACTCGAACTTGTTTCCTGTAAATGCGAATGGTGATGTACGGTTACGGTCTGTAGCATCCTTCATGAAATCAGGAATTGTCTTAACACCTGTCTCAAGCTTCTCACCCTTTAAGCTGTGTGTAGCTGTACCTGTTGCGATAAGCTGGTTCAATACGTCTCCGAGCTGGTCTCCAAGGTAGATAGAAAGGATTGCAGGTGGTGCCTCGTTTGCTCCAAGTCTGTGATCGTTTCCTACATCTGCTGCTGCCGCACGAAGAAGTGCTGCATGCTCGTCGATTGCCTTTAACATACATGTGAGTACAAGTAAGAACTGTACATTGTCATGTGGTGTCTTGCCAGGCTCAAGCATGTTGATACCATCATCTGTTGTGATTGACCAGTTGTCATGCTTTCCTGAACCGTTAACTCCTGCGAATGGCTTCTCATGAAGTAAGCACTGGAGTCCGTGACGGCCTGCCACCTTCTTGAGTGTCTCCATGATGAGCTGGTTGTGGTCAACAGCTACGTTGCACTCAGCATAGATAGGTGCAAGCTCGTGCTGTGCAGGTGCTACCTCGTTGTGCTGTGTCTTAGCTGAAACACCAAGCTTCCAGAGCTCCTTGTTTACATCTCTCATGTAAGCTGCGATTCTCTCACGGATAGCTCCGAAATAATGATCATCCATCTCCTGTCCCTTTGGAGGCATAGCTCCGAAAAGTGTACGTCCTGTGAAGATGAGATCCTTTCTCTGTAAATACTTCTCACGGTCTACAATGAAGTACTCCTGCTCAGGTCCGACTGAAGGAGTAACCTTCTTTGATGTTGTATTTCCGAATAATCTAAGAAGTCTCAGTGCCTGATCGTTGATTGCTTCCATTGATCTAAGAAGAGGTGTCTTCTGATCAAGAGCCTCGCCTGTATATGAACAGAAGGCTGTTGGAATGCAAAGTGTTGCGCCTGCTGCATCCTGTCTTACAAATGCAGGTGATGTACAATCCCAGGCTGTATATCCTCTTGCCTCAAATGTAGCACGAAGACCACCTGATGGGAAAGATGAAGCATCCGGCTCACCCTTTATTAACTCTTTTCCTGAAAAGCTCATAAGTACTTTTCCGTTTGGCATTGGAGAAGTGATAAATGAATCATGCTTCTCAGCAGTAACGCCTGTAAGTGGCTGGAACCAATGTGTATAGTGTGTTGCACCCTTCTCAATGGCCCATTCCTTCATCTCGTGTGCGATAACATCAGCAGTCTCGAGATCAAGCTCCTTTCCTTCGTCCATAACCTCATGGAGCTTCTTGTAAACCTTCTTTGGAAGACGCTCCTGCATAACTGCATCGTTAAATACGTTCTCTCCAAAGATGTCTGCTACGTTGAAATATTCCTGTTCGCTCATATCTTACATCCTTTCTGTTCATCAATCCCCTTGAGTGAATTGTTATTTTCAAATAATGTTTAAACAGCTGCACAACATATAAACTCGAATATTCTTGTTTTATGCCGGACTTCTTAGTTTATTAAAAAAGAGGGCACTCCATCTATGGTGGAACGCCCTCGTTCATTTCGCTTAACATTATTTCTGAAATTAAGATACTCCTTTGAGTATCAAAAATCAAGCGTTTATGTTAAAAAAGTTAAGTTTTATAAAATTTTACTACAAGATATAAATATTTTGTAAAGTAGTATGTGCAAAAATACTAAATTGCAATAATATTATTCAGCCTTTCCAACTGATCCGAAAAGCTCCATCTTCTCCTTAACTGTTGCCTTGATTGCCTCAGCACCAGGAGCAAGAAGCTTACGAGGGTCAAATCCCTTGCCCTCAAGATCCTTTCCGGCCTCGATGTATTTACGTGTTGCATCTGCGAATGAAAGCTGGCACTCTGTGTTAACGTTGATCTTAGCTACTCCTAAAGAGATTGCTTTCTTGATCATGTCATCCGGAATACCTGTACCACCGTGAAGAACTAATGGCATATCACCGGTCTTCTGCTGGATCGCATCCAGAGTCTCAAAGCTTAATCCTGCCCAGTTTTCCGGATATTTACCATGAATATTACCGATACCAGCTGCAAGCATTGTTACTCCAAGATCAGCGATAGATTTACACTCATCCGGATCTGCACATTCGCCCATTCCGACAACGCCGTCTTCCTCACCGCCGATGGAACCAACTTCTGCCTCAAGAGATAATCCTTTCTCTTTGCATACAGCAACAAGTTCTTTTGTTTTTGCAACATTCTCTTCGATCGGATAATGAGAACCATCAAACATTACAGAAGAAAAACCAGCTTCGATACATTTGTAGCAGGCATCATAGCTGCCGTGATCCAGATGTAATGCAACCGGAACAGTGATATTTAACTCTTCCAGCATACCATTTACCATACCAACAACCGTTTTGTAACCAGTCATGTACTTGCCGGCACCTTCGGAAACACCAAGAATAACCGGGGAATTATTCTCCTGAGCGGTTAACAGGATTGCTTTTGTCCACTCAAGGTTATTGATATTGAACTGACCAACTGCATAGTGACCTGCTTTTGCTTTTTCAAGCATTTCTTTTGCTGAAACTAACATAATGAGATCCTCCATTTGTTTTAAAAATATTGTTAATATAATAACATTATAACCGTATCTTTCCAAAAAAGAAAGTATTATTTTTCAACCATGAAACTTATTCGCCTGCAGCGATTATAAATTTCCACGTTTTTATGCTCTCCACCGAACTCTCCATCCAGTGTCCATGGTACATAATCATCGCAGTGAATACGGATGTGATCCGTCTTAAACGTATAGATATACGGCGTTTCGATATCCTTTGGCATCACCAGATTTGTCAGAATCTCGTTTAACTGAATTGGATTCTGCGGCATCTTGATCAATGTCACTTCAAATTCCCCGTCATCCAGCTTCACATTGCTGCCGGTCATATTTTTCATACCGCCTACAGAAACCGAGTTTGTGATCATGCCATAGATAAATTCGTCCCGGATCGTCTTGCCATTCACTTCCACTTCCAGATAATAGGATGGAATATCATACAACCTTTTTGCACTTTCCAGAATATATGCCACATGGCCAAAAATATTCTTCAGCTTCTGGTTTGTCATATAAGATACATCTGTAAAGAGACCGAAAGCTGCAATATATACAAAATAATCTTCATTAAACACACCCACATCACATGGAAATGCCTGTCCGTTCACAGCCACATCGGCCGCTTGCAGCATATTTTTCGGTATTTTCAGCGACTGTGCAAAGTCATTGGTACTGCCTGCCGGAATATATCCGATCGGAACGATACCGTCACACTGCATCATACCGGTTACCACCTCATCCAGCGTACCGTCTCCGCCACTGCACACAACCAGATCATATTCATCTGCTGCCTCTGCTACTTTCCGGACAGCATCTGCTTTTGCCTGTGTCGGGTAAATTGTCACTTCATATCCACTTTTAACGAAAGTATCCACAATTGCCAGCAGCTGATTTCGAATCTGACCCTTTCCGGATTTTGGATTAAAGATAAATAATAACTTTTTCTTATCCATTTTTATTTCTCCTTCCCGGCTCTCAAGCTTTCTGCTATTTCTTTCAACTTCCTTAGTCTGTGATTCACACCGGATTTTCCAACCGGCGGATCCAGATATGTTCCCAGTTCCTGCAGTGATACATCCGGATTTTCCAGCCGCACCTGCGCCATCTCCCGCAGCTGCGGCGGCAGCTGTTCAAATCCGAAATGTTCTTCTATGTATCGGATATCATCCACCTGTCTGGCTGCTGTCCGAACCATTTTGTTAATATTAGCAGAATCACAGTTTGACTGCCGGTTTGCGCTGTTTCTCATATCCTTGATGATACGGATATTCTCCAGTTCCATCAGAGATCTGTGCGCCTCCATGACATTCAGGATCTGGATGATCTCCTCACTGTCCTTCAGATACACGATATACCGCTGTTTGCGCAAAATCACCTTCGCATGCACAAAAAATCCTGCCATCAGTTCCTTTAAAATCTGTGCCGTCTGTTCATCCTCGCATACCATCTCAAAATGATAGGATTTTCCCGGATCACTCATGGATCCGGTACACAGAAACGCCCCCCGGATATAGGCACGCATACTTCCCGGCGTCTTTAAGAATCCCCGGGGATCAGCCTGGGCACTCCACATACAGATAGCCTGCAATGCCTGCTGCAGTTTCTGTCGTTCCGGCCGTTCTTCCGAATACAGCATGTCCTCCGGCCGTTCTGACAGCAGAATAAAATACTGATTGTATTTTCCGGTTCCATGCCGCCGGATCTCCAACTGTACCTGAAGATCAAATGCTCTTTTTATTAATTTGACATACGTCTTTGCCAGCACGACATTCTCTGTTTCCATGAAAACTGCCACGCTCTCTTCCTGCCTGAGGATTCTTCCGCAGAAGCGGATGATCGCCATCAGTTCTGCCCGGACCTCTTCTTCCTTTTCCGGGATCAGGCGGGCAATTTCTTCTTTCATTTCACCTGAAAAAGACATACTGTTTCCTCAACTACTTTCCACGTTTTGCATCTTTATCAATATCCCGGTGCTCCACACGCAGACCATATTTCTGATTTTTCTTCAATCTCTGATAGATTGCATTAGTCAGTGTGACCGACCGGTGTTTGCCGCCGGTGCATCCGATGGCAATGACAAGCTGGTTCTTGCCCTCCCGGATATAATTCGGAATCAGAAACCGGATCATATCTTCCAGTTTATCCAGAAAGATATTTGCCTCCGGCGCTTTCAGCACAAACTGCTGAATCTCCGGATCATTTCCGGTTTTCGGCCGCAACGCTTCCAGATAATAAGGATTGGGCAGAAAACGAACATCAAATACCAGATCTGCATCTGACGGAATGCCATATTTGAATCCAAATGACAGTACCGTCACATAGATATTGTCATACTCCTGTTTTCCCAGAAAAATATTACCCAGTGCGGCATGCAGTTCCCTGGTCAGAAGCTGGCTTGTATCTATGATATAATCAGCCATCTCTTTCAGAAAAGAAATCTGTCTGCGTTCCTGCTCAATGCCTTTTTCCACGCGATCTGTTCCGGCCAGCGGATGTGCACGCCTCGTTTCTTTGTACCGTTTTACCAGCACCTGATCGGAAGCATCCATAAACAAAATTCGGATCATATGCCCATTCATCCTTAGATTTGTAATGATCTGATCCAGATATTTCAAGGATTCACCACTGCGGATATCAAGACCGAACGCAATCTTCTGATACTGAGTTTCACCGGAATCCGCAAACTCCACAAATTTTTCCAGCAGCGGAATCGGGAAATTATCGACACAAAAATATCCGATATCCTCCATGATTTTTAACGCTGTTGATTTGCCCGCTCCTGACATTCCTGTTACGATCACATATTCCATTCCGTCACCCACTCCTGCTAAAACTCGCCAATTTTCTTTACTTCCGGCTCCAGCCGGACACCAAATTTTTCATATACGATTTCAGATACTTGTTGCATCAGCTGACAGATATCAGTGGACGTTGCCTGGTCACGATTGATGATAAATCCACAATGTTTTTCCGACACCTGTGCCCCGCCTACCCGGAATCCACGCAAACCGGCATCCTGAATCAATTTTCCGGCAAAATAACCCTCCGGACGTTTGAACGTACTTCCGGCACTTGGATATTCCAATGGCTGTTTACTCACACGTTTTTCTTTCAGGTCGTCCATAATGCTCTGTATTTCATCTGCGTTGCCCGGCTGCAGCTTCAATACTGCACTGATTACCAGATATCCTTTCTCCGGGATGATACTGTGACGATAGGACAATTCCAGTTCTTCCACAGAAAGTGTCTGCACAGTTCCATCCGGAGTCAGTACTGTCACTTTCTGCAAAATATCCTTCATCTCACCACCATAAGCACCGGCATTCATCACGACAGCTCCGCCGAGACTCCCCGGAATTCCGGAAGCGAATTCCATTCCTGTCAATTCTGCCGCAGCGGCTCTGGAAGCGATGCTGGAAAGCATCGCTCCTGCACCGGCTGTAATCACCGTTCCTTCTATTACAACGTCTGACATCTGTTTTCCAATTTCCAGGACAACACCGCGGATGCCGCCATCTCCCACCAACAGGTTACTGCCATTTCCGATGACGGTCCACGGAATCTCTTCATTGCGACATACTTCGAGAATCGGTGCGATCTGCTCTGCTTCCGGCTGCACCAGAAGGTCAGCCGGTCCACCGGTGCGAAACGTGGTATGTCTGCTCATTGGTTCCCGGACCAGCACATGCGCTGCACCACAGATGCCGCATAATGTCTCATATATCTGCTTCATATTCTGCTCCACTCTATTATGCATCCTTCAAAAATGCTTTATATCCGCATTTTGCTTCATACAGATCTGCTTTACTGATGATCTCCCACGGTGCATGCATATTCAGCACTGCAACGCCGCTGTCGATAACCTGCATATTATAATTTCCAAGGATATAAGCGATGGTTCCGCCGCCTCCCTGGTCTACTTTACCAAGTTCTGCCGTCTGGAAATATACCTGATTATCATCCATGATTCTGCGGATTTCTGCCACATATTCTGCTCCGGCATCATTAGAACCTGATTTTCCTCTGGAACCGGTGTATTTATTGAATACAAGTCCCCGTCCAAAATATGCTGCATTTTTCTTCTCCATAACCCCTGGGTAATTCGGATCAAAAGCAGCACTTACATCAGAAGAAAGCACTTTGGAATTCTGCAGGGCACGACGCAATTTTAATTCATTGTAATCACCGCAGGCATTCATTACTTCTGCTGTCATGTTTTCAAAGAAACGGGACTCCATACCGGTTGCCCCCACACTACCGATTTCTTCTTTATCCACCAGAAGGCATACGCTGGTGCGCTCCGGTTTTTCCATCTCAACGATTGCTGAGAAAGAAGGATAAGCACATACACGGTCGTCATGTCCGTAACCCATGATCATACTGCGGTCAAAACCGTAATCTCTAGCCGGTCCGGCCGGAACAATCTCGATTTCAGCGGACAGGAAATCTTCTTCCTCCACACCGTAAGCATCTTTTAAAATTTTCAGAACATTTGCCTGTACCAGTTCTTTTGTTTTCTTCTCTTCCTCTGTTTTGGCCTCTAACGGCATACTGCCGACAAGAATATCCAGTGCCTCGCCCTCGATCACTTTTGCGGCCTTTTTCTCCAACTGATCAGCAGACAGATGGATCAGAAGATCGCTGACACCAAAAACCGGATCTTCCGGTTTTTCACCGATGTTGATAGTTACCACAGAACCATCTTTTTTCGCAATGACACCGTGCATAGCCAGTGGAAGTGTCACCCACTGATATTTCTTGACACCGCCATAATAATGCGTATCCAGCAATGCCATATCCGTATCCTCATACAACGGATTCTGTTTCAGATCCAGACGCGGGGAATCGATATGTGCGCCGAGGATATTCATGCCATCTTCCATTGGCTTCTGACCAATGATGTACATGGCAAAACTTTTCCCTTTGTTATCTGCAAATACGCGGTCACCGGCTTTCAACGTGATTCCTTTTGCGATCACTGCTTCCATATCCTGAAAACCGGCTGCTATTGCACGTTTCTTTAATTCTGTCACGCACTCGCGCTCTGTCTTACAGTCAGAAATAAACTGACGGTATTCATCGCCATAAGCGAATACGGCTGCTTTCTCTTCTTCTGTATACTTTTTCCATGCGTTTTTACGTTCCATAATATTCATTCTCCTCAATTTATTAAATTTCTGTGGAATTTCCATTCCTCAGATTATTTTCTACTCTGCGATACAACTCTTTCGCTGCGTTATAACCCATTTTCTTCTGCCGGTGGTTTGCTGCTGCCGCCTCACAGATAACAGCCAGATTTCGTCCCGGACGGATTGGGATGGAATGGCAGACAATATTATTGCCCAAAATCTCTGCATATTCTTCCTCCAGCCCCAGACGGTCATATTCCTTATCCTTCTTCCAGTCTTCCAGTTTGATAACAAGATCAATGGTCTGCTGCTCTTTGACACATTCTACACCGAACAGTGTCTTTACATCAATGATCCCGATTCCCCGTAATTCAATAAAGTAACGGGTAATATCCGGCGAGGTACCAATAAGCGTATTGTTGTTGATCTTACGGATTTCCACCACATCATCTGTAACAAGACGATGTCCCCGACGAATCAGTTCCAGTGCAGCCTCACTCTTTCCAATACCGCTCTCACCCATGATCAATACACCTTCACCGTAGATATCTACCAGTACACCATGAATGGAAATGCACGGTGCCAGCTTGCCGGTCAGAAAATAGATGGCTTCCGCTGCCACATTGGATGTCGCATCCGGAGATCCAAGGATTGGGATACCACGCTCACCAGCGATACGCAACACTTCTTCATCCGGCTCGTAGTCCCTGCACATAATGACACATGGCACGTTAAATCCAAGAAGCTTGCGGTAACGCTCTGTCCGCACCTCATCTTCCAGACTTTCCAGATAAGAATATTCCACCATACCGATAATCTGAATCCGTTCTTCTGCAAAATGTTCAAAATAGCCTGCCAGCTCCAAAGCCGGACGGTTGATTTCAGAAGAAACGATCATTCGTTTTGACATATCCACACACGGGGTGAAGCATTTAAATTTCATTCTCTCTGCTAACTGTTGTACACTGACTCCCTGCATTATCTTTTCTCCATTTCTGTAATATGTACACGCAGAATCCTCGACGGAAAAGACTCCGAACGTACATTATTTTTTTAAACAGCTACAGTATAGCACGTTTTTACTGCTTATGGAAGAACTCGTATACGGACCGTGCCGCTTTCTCATTCATCCCGTCTACTTCCCGCAGCTGTTCCACCGTTGCCTCCCGGATTTTCTCCAAAGACTGGAACTGACGCATCAGTGCTTTTCTCCTGGTCTGGCCGATATTCGGGATATCATCCAGCACAGAATGAACCTGTTGTTTACTGCGCAGGGAACGATGATACTCGATAGCAAACCGATGTGCCTCATCCTGGATACGGGTAATCAGCCGGAAACCCTCGGAATGCCGGTCAATGGGAATTTCCTCATTATTAAAATACAATCCTCTGGTTCTGTGATGATCATCCTTTACCATACCGCACACCGGAATCGCCAGTTTCAGTTCATCCAGCACTTCCAGTGCAATATTGACCTGCCCCTTTCCACCATCCATCAGGATCAGATCCGGAAACTTTGTAAAGCTGCCATACTCCGGGGCCAGATCTTTTTGCCGGTTCTGCACCCGTTCCTCCATTCCATGCGTAAACCGGCGGGTCAGCACTTCCCGCATGGAAGCATAATCGTCCGGTCCCGTCACCGTTTTTAACTTGAACTTGCGATAATCACTCCTGCAGGGTTTTCCCCGTTCATAAACCACCATGGAACCTACGGATTCAAAACCGTTGGTATTGGAAATATCATACGCTTCCATCCGCTTGACATAACCGAGCTCCAGCAGATCTGCAATTTCTTTGACAGCTCCGATGGTACGTCCTTCCTCCCGACGGATTTTTTCCTTATCCTGTGTCAGCACCATGACGGCATTCTGTTCGGCAAGTTCCACCAATTTTTCCCGCTGTCCCTTTTTAGGCACACGGATATATACTTTCTGTCCTCGTTTTGCAGACAACCACTGTGCCACTACATCTGCATCTTCGATTTCCATAGGGAGCATGATCTCCTTTGGGACAAACGGAGTTCCCGCATAATACTGACTGATAAAAGTAGACAGCACTTCTTTCTTCGTATCCTCTGCTCCGATGGTGACATGAAAATGCTCCCGTCCGATCAGCCTTCCCTCCCGGACAAAAAACACCTGCACTACCGCATCACGATCATCCATGGCAAGAGCCAGTATATCACGATCTTCTCCGTCAAAACTTGTGATTTTCTGCTTCTGCGCCACCTGACGCACACTGGTCAGCAGATCCCGGAACTCCATGGCTTTTTCAAACTCCAGTGCCTCGGAAGCCGCCTGCATCTTTTCCTCCAGATCCCGGATCACAGGATTAAAATTTCCGTTTAACAATTCCATTGCACTGCGGATCTGTGTCCGATAATCCTCTTTGGAAATATATCCCTGGCAGGGAGCCTGACACTGATGGATGTGATAATTCAGACATGGACGCTCTTTTCCGATATCCCGCGGCAGTGTCCGGTTACAGGTACGGATCTGAAAAAGCTTCTGCACCAGTTCAATGGTATCTTTCACAGCTCCGGCACTGGTATAGGGACCATAATATTTTGATTTGTCCTTCTTCATCTGTCTGGAAAACAGCACCCGCGGATAGGCTTCCCCAAGAGTCACCTTGATATACGGATACGTCTTGTCATCTTTCAGCATCGTATTATATTTGGGGCGGTGTTCTTTGATCAGGTTACACTCCAGCACCAGTGCTTCCAGTTCAGAATCTGTCAGG
>OLRS01002994.1_pt1 | contig 11686 bp, 7 predicted proteins | sample 1673171 | NCBI WGS metagenome assembly OLRS01 (sample SAMEA3136762, study PRJEB25190) | human gut metagenome | biome: human gut; feature: human-associated habitat; material: faeces | place: Austria | collected 2013
AGCTGCAGCTCGTCCGCCAGATCAGCAGCGCTGCTGCCCTCCGTACCGGTCTCGGTGTTCACCCGCTCCTGCAGCTTCTGCAGGGCATCGGTGAGCTTGTCGGTCACGTCACGCAGTTCGGACACGACCTCGATCAGGGAGTCGATGTCCCGCATGCCGGTGTTGTCGAACTTGTCCAGCACCTTCTGCAGACCCTGCTGCACCTCGATCAGTGCCTGCTGGATCTCCGGCTCGTTGACCACGGCAATGAGCTGGTTCACGCTTTCCATCAGCGCCTGGGCCTGCTTGCGCACCACATCCACCGCGTTGCCTACCTCGGTGCTCATGGAGGCCAGCACCGTGTTGGACACGGTGTTGCCAAAGTTCTTCATCTGCCGGTCGTATTCGGCGCGGCCGGCGGCGATCTGGCTTTCCGCACTGTCCAGCTGGGCACGGGCGTCCGCCAGCTTGGTGTCGATCAGGTCCAGCAGCTGGGCGTTGATCTCGTCGATCTTGTCCTGATTCAGCTGCACCTGCACCAGCTTTTCCACCAGACCGCTGGACGACACATTGGACACGCCGCCCTTGCGCTGCACATAGGGCACCAGCGTGTCCTTGACCAGCTCCGACATCTGGTAGATGTCGCTGCCCTCCCGGCTCACCGCCACGGTCATGAAGGCGTTCATGTTCAGGCTGTACTCAATGATGGAGGGCGTCAGGCAGCTGCTGGGCAGGTCGCTCTTGGCCTGATCCAGCTTGTTGGACACCTTCACCAGGGCACTGTTCATGTCGGTATCATCGGTGAAGTGCATCAGCAGCAGGCTGTAGTTCTCCGCCGAGGTGGCCGTGATGTTCTCCACACCAGGCACCGTGAGGGCGTTCTGCAACACGTCCGACACTTCGCTCTCCACACGCTCCGGGCTGGCACCCGGGTATACGGTGACCACCATCAGATACGGCGTGCTGACGTCGGGCAGCAGATTGGTCTGCATCTTCGTGATGGCCACAAAGCCCAGGATCAGCACCATCACCACGGCCACCAGCACCGTGAATGGCTTTTTGACACTGAATTTTTCCATTTTTCCTACCGTTTCCCTGCCATGCGCCGCAGCACCGCAGTCATCCCCCGCAAGGGTCGTTCACACTTTAACATTCCTATTATACACAGAAGATGTAAGGTTGCAACAGACCCAACCGCTTTCTTTCGCAAAACTTTTAATCTTTGCCGTCTGTTCGGGACCAAATTCCGTCACACTCCGCCTGAAATACGGTCCGGAGGGCCGGATCATTGCACCGGGCGCATTTTGTTTTTTGCGTGGAAATGTGCTTTTAAATATGGTATACTAGAGTTCAGAATGGAGCAATAGGCCCTTTTGCGGCCTTTTTCCCGATAGAGCGAACCAGCAGACGAGGAGAACTATGAAAAAAGTCATTTCGGTCCGTTTCAAGGAAAACGGCAAAAGCTATTATTTTGATCCCGGCGATGCTGCTATCCACACCGGGGAATACGTTATTGTGGAAACTGCCCGCGGCGTGGAGTGCGGCGAGGTGGTGCAGGGCGTGCGGGAGCTGGCGGATGCAGCCGTGCCCAAGGCGCTGAAGCCCATCACCCGCATGGCCGACAGCGTGGATATCCGCCGGATGCGCCAGAACCGCGAGGACGAAAAACGCGCCTTCCACACCTGTCAGGAGTGCATCGTCCGCCACGGGCTGGAGATGAAGCTGGTGGAGGCCGAGTACACGCTGGACCGCTCCAAGATCATGTTCTACTTCACCGCCGACGGACGGGTGGACTTCCGGGAGCTGGTCAAGGATCTGGCAGGCATCTTCCACACCCGCATCGAGCTGCGCCAGATCGGCGTGCGCGACGAGAGCAAGATGATCGGCGGTCTGGGCATCTGCGGCCAGCCTTTCTGCTGCAGCCGCTTTTTAAAGGATTTCCAGCCTGTTTCCATCAAGATGGCAAAGGAGCAGGGGCTTTCGCTGAACCCCACCAAGATCAGCGGTGCCTGCGGCCGTCTGATGTGCTGCCTTGCCTACGAGGAGAGCGCCTACGAGTACCTGAACAGCATCATGCCCATGGTGGGCAGCACGGTGCGCACCCCGGACGGTCTGGGCACTGTGCTGGAGGTGAACCCGGTATCCGGCTACCTGCGGGTGCGCTGCGGCACCGAGAGCCTTGCCCCCCGGTACTACAAGGTGGGCGTGTGCGAGTATGTGAGCGGCGGCAAGCGCCCGCCCCGCCGTCCCGACCCGGACGATGATTACTCCGGCGTGCGCAACCCCGCCCCGGTGGTGGCAAGCTCCGACGATGAAAAGCGCCCCGCCTGCCCCCGCCGCCGCGCAAGTGAAAAGGAATAAGCACCCATAGAGAGCGATTTTCCGGTAAGGGGCTGTTGCACATGGTCAGCGGACTCGCCCTCTCAGGCGCTAACGCGCCAGCTCTCCCAAAGGGAGAGGTGGATTTGCGAAGCAAAGACGGAGAGGGCGAGCAAGCTAAAGTAAAAGTATCTGTAAATAAATGCTGACTTTCTGGATTTAGGAGCGAATATAAAACGGGCTGTTGCACAGAACTTTGTGCAGCAGCCCGTTTTTGCTATCTTCCTTTTATTTCAGCTTTTTGCGCTTTTCGTAGTCGTTCAGGGCGGCCAGCGCCTCGCCGGAAAGGGGAACGAGCGCCAGCATATTGAAGATGGTCATCAGCCCGATGCCCACATCGCCCAGATCCCACACCACGGTGTAGGCCTGTGTACCGCCCACCAGCAACATGGCCAGCGCCAGCAGCTTGTAGGCGGTCTGGCTCCACCAGTTGTCGCCGCACAGGTAGGCCACATTGCCCCGGGCGTAGTACAGCACCCCCAGAAAGGTGGAAAAGCTGAACAGCGCTAAGATCACCGCAATGAACACGATGCCAAAGCTGCCCAGATGGTACTGCATGGCAGTCTGTAATAGGTTCATGCCGGTCAGCCCGGCGGTGATCTCCTGCGGCACCAGCAGCATCAGAAAGGCGGTGCAGCTGCAGATGACCACCGTGTCGATCAATACGCCCAGCGCCTGTACAAGCCCCATCTTTACCGGGTCGTCACACTCGGCAGCGGCAGCGGCGCAAGGGGCAGAGCCGCTGCCCGCTTCGTTGGAGAAAAGCCCGCGCTTGACACCGTTCATCAGCACCGCGCCAAAGCCGCCTGCGGCCACCTGACGCAGGCCGAAGGCTTCGGCAAAGATGCGTGCCAGCACGGCGGGCAGCTGCCGGAAATTCAGCACCACGATGCCCACCGTGATGACAAAGTAGCACACCGCCATGACCGGCACGATAAAGTCAAGGCTTTTTACGGTGGCGTTTTTGCGCAGCACGATCAGCGCCGCCAGCAGGGTAAGCACCACGGTAGTGGCCAGCGGCGGGACGTGAAAGGCGTTTTCAAAGGCAGAACTGACCGAGTTGGAAATCACCTGACTGATGCCGCACCAGCAGATCAGACCGGACACTGCAAACAGCGCTGCGCACACCGAGCGCTTGAGCTTTTTGCCCCGCTTGCGCTCGGCCAGCACATGCAGGTAGTAGGCCGGGCCGCCCCGCCAGCCGTCGTACAGTGGGTCCGGCACGCGGTACTTCTGCGCCAGAGTGGATTCCACAAAGGAGGTGGAAGCACCCAGCAGGGCGGTAACCCACATCCAGAACACTGCGCCCGCGCCGCCCGCCGAAACAGCGGCCACCACGCCCACAAGGTTGCCCATGCCTACCCGGGTGGCGGTGGAGATGACCAGTGTCTGGAAGGAGGAAAGCCCGCCCGCAGCCTGCTTTTTTTCGCACACTGCGCCGATCATATCCCGGAACAGGCGCACCGGCAGCAGCCTTGTGCGCAGGGTAAAGCCGATACCGGCTGCAAACAGAAGCACCACCATGAAGGAGATGCCAATGCCGCCCGCCACTGGCAGTGTGAATAAATCGCCCCACAGCAGGCGGTAAAGCGCTTCGATCAGATCAACTATCAAGAAAACAGCCTCCTGTACTTTTGAGAAATAAAGTTGCTACTTCATTATAGTACAGCACAGAAGAATTGTAAAATCTAAAATATTGATAGAAAGAATCGATAGAACGGGATGGCTTGACAAATCACATAGCTTCGATTATTCTAAAACAGAAGGGGCGCTGACTGCAAGGGTCAGCTTTCCATCCCGTATGTCAAAAGATTGACCGCTCGAGTTGGGGAACTGTGGGGCGGTCAATCTTTTTTGTTATCAACATAAAAGCCGCCCGGTTATGCCGGGCGGCGGAGGAAGAAGCGCCTTTCAGCGCGGGAAAAGCTTACAGAATGTCGATGTATTCACCGGCCAGCGCCTTGTTCATGCTGCGCACGGCGCAGAACTTGCCGCACATACTGCAGGTGTCGCTGTGGTCGTCCTCGGGCAGACGGGCGTCGCGGATGGCTTTGGCGGTCTCGGGGTCCAGCGCGCAGGCGAACTGTGCATCCCAGTCCAGTACGCGGCGGGCATCGCCCATCTTGTCGTCAATGTCCCGGGCGTGGGGGATGCCCTTGGCAATGTCGGCGGCGTGGGCGGCGATCTTGGAGGCCACGATGCCCTGCTTTACGTCTTCCACATTGGGCAGTGCCAGATGCTCGGCGGGGGTCACATAGCACAGGAAGGCCGCACCGCTGGCGGCTGCCACTGCGCCGCCGATGGCAGCGGTGATGTGGTCGTAGCCGGGGGCGATATCGGTGACCAGAGGTCCCAGCACATAGAAGGGTGCGCCCATGCAGATGCTCTTCTGCACCTCCATGTTGGCGGCGACCTGATTCAGGGGCACATGGCCGGGACCCTCCACCATTACCTGCACGTTGTGTGCCCATGCGCGCTTGGTCAGCTCGCCCAGACGCACCAGTTCCTCGATCTGGCACACGTCGGTGGCGTCAGCCAGACAGCCGGGACGGCAGGCATCGCCCAGAGAGATGGTCACATCGTGCTCGGCGCAGATCTCGCAGATCTCGTCAAAGTGCTCGTAGAAGGGGTTCTCGTTGCCGGTCATGCTCATCCACGCAAACACCAGAGAACCGCCGCGGCTCACGATGTTCATCAGGCGGCCGGTCTCCTTAAAGGTCTTGGTGACCGACTTGTTGATGCCGCAGTGAATGGTCATAAAGTCCACGCCGTCCTCGGCATGCGCGCGCACGACTTCGAACAGGTCGTCCTTGGTGAGCTTGACCAGCGGCTTTTCCATGTAGCCGATGGCGTCGTACATGGGGACGGTGCCTACCATGAGCGGCGTCTCGTCGATGAGCTGCTGGCGGAACTGGCGCGTCTTGCCCGAGTTGGAGAGGTCCATGATGGCGTCGGCGCCAAAGTCCTCGGCGATCTTGACCTTCTTCCATTCCTCGGCGGCATCGGCCTTGTCGCCCGAGATGCCCAGGTTCACGTTGACCTTGGTGGACAGGCCCTCACCGACGCCAAAGGCGCGCATGCCCTTTTTGATGTGCACGATGTTGGCGGGAATGGCGATGCGGCCGTCGGCCACGCGCTCGCGGATGTACTCGGGGTCGCGATGCTCGCGCTCGGCGACCTCCTTCATCTGCGGTGTGATCTGCCCGGCGCGGGCGAAGTCGATTTGCGTGACGAGCTTGGGCTCGGTCTGTGTGCTCATTGGCACGGCTCCCTTCGTTGGCATTACCCATATCAGGTTTGCGGGTCAGGGCGGGCGCGCCCAGTCTCAGCCTGCCGTCTTGTCCTGCAAGCTCCCCATTTATGTAATGGGCTCAAGTATAGCTCGAATGGGTACGATTGGCCTAACGAGCGTGCCTGTGGGGAGGCGTACATGGAAGACAAGCATCTATATCGAGAGACGCAATGGGATGTATCGGCCGAGGAAAGCCGTGCGCACCATGGGTTGGTCGCGATTGGTTTTGCGGTGCTTGCCGTGCTGGTGATTGCCTTTTGTATCTGGACGTTCGGCGGTCGTGGCGGCGCCACCTGGGGGTTTGAAGCCGACGAGGGCCTGCCGATTATGACCATGAAAGTTTCTGGTGGCAACACGGTTGCCGCACCGGGCGACTATTGGTATCCGCGCGACGAGTTTGTGCAGCTGCAGCTGAGCGGCGGGTCTATTCCGGGCGAAGAAATCGAACGCGTGACGTTTGATGCGACGCTCAAAACGCTGACGGTGAAGCTCAAAGATCAAGGGGGCGTGCCCACGACCATGGACATTGCGCTGACGGAGTGGCGTCTGGAACCTCCGTCGGGCGTTACGGTATCCGACGTAGAGCACGTTAAGATTACCTACCAAGATGGCTCGACGAGCGAGATTACAAAGGCCGATGGCTTGGCGGAGTAACGGGGTGTTTGGAAACGGCGGGCCTATTGTGCCTGCGCGTTCATGAATACCAGGGTGTTTTTGTCTGAAAGCTCGGGGATGTGCCGATAGCCGATGTTGAATGCGGTAAGTTCGCTTGCATCCTCGAGCTTGTTTTCTGCCATCCACCGCACCATGGAGCCGCGCGCCTTTTTGCTGGCGGTCGACCGTTGGATGGGCTTCCCGTTGCGGATACCCTCGCCAAAGAGGCACGTGACGGCCGTGGCGTCGCCCGCGAGGTGGGGCAGAACGGCTTTGGCATACTCTACGCTGGCGAGGTTGACGATCGTGGTGTTTGAGCCTGCCGGGGCGATAGCCCGCGCGAGCTTATCGCTCCAAAATGCGTAGAGGTCTCGGGCACCGTCGACGACAAGCTTCGCGCCCATCTCCAGCCGATACGGTTCGACGGCATGAAAGGGACGAACGCACCCGTAGAGGCCGGAGAGGATCCACAGATGGTCTTGCAGCCATGCGAGCTGCGCGGAATCCATCACCTCGGGTGCCATGCTCTGGTATTGAATGCCGTGATAGGACATGACGGCAGGGGAGAGGTGGCGAGCGAGTGCGGGATTGTCGAGATCGCCGCTTTTCAGGATGGGCCCGAACTCATGCAGGGTGTTGAGGCAAGGCCCCAGCAGTTTGTCACTCACGTTCCACAGCGCCTGCAGGCCGCCGCTGCCTTCATTCCGCTCGATATCTAGCAGTGCGCGGTGGAGGCGAGCCGTCTCGCGCACAAAGGGTGGGATGCCCAGGACTTCAAAAGCATCTTGGGCCGCGCGCATCTGCTTGGCGGGCGAAATGATGACCTGCAGCATGAACTCTCCTCTGCCAAAAAAGAAATTGCGGTGGAATACGGTCTGTTTTGGCCGTTTATGGGCCAGTTTAGTCCGTATTTCACCGCAACTGATGAAGGGTTGGTTAGGCTCGCTCGATGAAGGCCTTGTAGCCGCGATAGGCCTCGTAGATGTCGGCCTTGTTGGCGACCTCCCACAGGGCGTGCATGGACAGGACGGCAACCCCGGAGTCGATGACGTTCATGCCATACTTGGCCATGATGTAGGCAATGGTGCCGCCGCCGCCCGCGTTGACGCGACCGAGCTCACAGGTCTGGAAGTCCACGCCGGCCTCGTCCATGATGTCGCGGACGAGGGCCACGTACTCGGCATCAGCGTCGTTGGAACCGCCCTTGCCGCGGCTGCCCGTGTACTTGTTAAAGCACAGGCCGCGACCCATAAAGGCCGCGTTCTTGGTCTCGAACTTGCCGGCATAGCCCGGGTCGAAGCCGGCGGACACGTCAGAGGAGAGCATACGGCTGCGGGCGAGCGCGCGGCGCAGGGCCAGCGGGCTATCCTCGCCGGCGAGCGTCATGATCTCGGCGACGGTGTTCTCGAAGAAGCGACTCGTCATGCCGGTGGCACCCACGGAGCCAATCTCCTCCTTGTCGACGATGAGCGTGATGCTCGTGCGCTTCACGTTGGCGACGTTGATCTGGGCGAGCATGGACGGATAGGCGCAGACGCGGTCGTCGTGGCCATAGCCCAGAATCATGGAGCGGTCGAGGCCCATGTCGCGGGCGGGGCCGGCGGGCACGACCTCGATCTCGGCGGAGAGGAAGTCCTCCTCCTCGACGTCGTACTGCTCCTTGAGGATGTCCAGGAACATCTGCTTGACGGGCTCCTTTAGGGCGTCCTTGTCGTCCTCATCGAACTTGACGGGACGACCGCCCACGATCACGTCGAGGATCTCGGCGTCGACGGCGTCCTTGGCGGGCTTGGCCATCTGCTCGCTCGAAAGATGGATCAGCAGGTCGGAGATGGTAAAGACCGGGTCGTCGGCCTTGTCGCCGATATTGATGTCGACGGTGGTGCCGTCCTTTTTGCAGATGACGCCCACGAGTGCGAGCGGGGAGGCCACCCAGTGGTAGCTCTTGACGCCGCCGTAGTAGTGCGTGTCGAGATAAGCCATGTCGCCGGCCTCGAAGGCGGGGTTCTGCTTAAGGTCCAGGCGCGGCGAGTCCACGTGCGCGCCCAGGATGTTAAAGCCCTGCTCGAGCGGGGCGGTGCCCAGGTTGACGAGCATAAGGTCCTTGCCGTGGCTAGCGGCATACACCTTGTCGCCTGCCTTGAGCTCGCGGCCTTCGGCGATTACGGTCTCCAGGTCGACGTATCCCGCCTCCTCGGCCATCTTGATGCCGGCCTTGACGCACAGGCGCTCGGTCTTGTTCTCACTCAAAAACTGCTTATAGCCGCGGCAAAGCTCCTCGAGCTCCTCGATTTGCTGTGGCGTGTACTTTTTCCATGCGCAGGGACGCTCCATGACGCAGGCTCCTTTCGGATCGATCGTGCTGGTTGATGTACCGTGAGCCATCGTATCACGCGCGGGCTCACGGTGGCGGGGGAGCTTGATGTGAGGTGGCCGCGGGGCGGGGAGCGTGTAAACTGGAGTGAGCAAACCGTGCCCAGCCTAAAGCGAGGTATTCAATATGTCTGACAAGCGCCGCACCTTTGCCGTTATCGACGGCAACTCGCTCATGCACCGCGCCTTCCACGCCGTGCCGCCGACCATGAACGCGCCGGACGGTCGCCCCACCAACGCGATCTTTGGCTTTCTGAACATGTTTCTCAAGATGATCGACGCCTTTAACCCCGACGGCGTTGTTGTGGCGTTTGATAAGGGCAAGCCGCGCGTGCGCATGGAGATGCTGCCGCAGTATAAGGCGCAGCGCCCGCCCATGGACCCCGATCTGCACGCGCAGTTCCCTATGATCAAGGAGCTGCTCGGTGCGCTCAACGTGCCGATTCTGCAGTCCGAGGGCTGGGAAGGCGATGACATCCTGGGTACTATGGCGCGCCTGGGCGAAGAGGCCGGCTGCGACATGCTGCTGGTGACCGGTGATCGCGACATGTATCAGCTTGTTACCGAGCATGTCAACGTGGTCTCGACCCGTAAGGGCCTGTCCGACGTGGCGATTATGACGCCCGAGAGCGTGGATGACCTGTATCACGGCATTACGCCGGCGCTCGTGCCCGACTTTTATGGTCTGAAGGGCGACACGTCCGACAACATCCCCGGCGTGCCGGGCATCGGTCCCAAAAAGGCGAGTGCGCTTATTGCGCAGTACGGTAGCCTGGACGAGGTCATCGCGCATGCCGACGAGGTCAAGGGCAAGATGGGCGAGAACCTGCGTGCACACATCGACGATGCGCTGCTGAGCCGCAAGGTCGCAACCATTCGCACCGATGCGCCCGTCGAGCTCGATTTTGAGGCGACGTCATTCCCGGCGTTTTCTGCCGACGAAGTGTCCGCGGCGCTGGGCACGCTTGGTATCACCGCCATGCAGAACCGTTTCTTGGCGCTGATCGGCGGCGAGGGTGGCGCTGCTGCTGCCTCCAGTGTGTTTGAGATACCTGCGATGGTTCGCGCAGCTGCCGGCGATGCCGACGCGCTTGGTGCCGTTGCGGCTGAGGTCTCCCGCGCGATTGATGCCGGCGAGTGGGTCGCCGCCGTGGTGGACGACGACAAGGAAGAGGGTGCGCTCTTTGGACTGACGCGCACGCTGTGGTTGGCGACGTCCAAGGGCCTGTTCGCGCTCGAGGAGGGCGATGGCGGTACCACTGCCGTAGTCGATGGCTTCAACTTCGTCCACGGCGTGATTTCCGGCGTGCTCGCGCGCCTGTTTATGGAGGGCCGCGTGGCGAGCCCGGATATGAAAGCGCTGCTGCATGAGCTTTCGCCCATCGATTCTTCCGAGCCCGAGCTTATGGATCCGCTGGCAGTCGATTCCACGCGCATCTTCGACACCGTGGTTGCCGCCTACCTGCTGGATTCCGACCGCTCCGAGTTTGACGAGGCGTATCTGGCCGATACCTATCTGCAGATGGCGCTGCCTGCGGCGCGCGGCGCAGAGGGTGCTGGTGAGGACGCTCCGGCGCCTGCCGCCCGTACTGCGGCTCTGACGCTGGCGCTCGTGGCGCCGTTGCGCGAGTGCATGGCCCGTGAGAACGCCGCCAACGTGTTCGATGGCATCGAGATGCCGCTCGTTCCGGTACTTGCCAAGATGGAGCGCGCGGGCATGCTCGTGGACCCCGACCGTCTGCACAGTCTGTCCGAGGGTCTGGCGACCCAGATTACCGAGGTTGAGCGCAGTATTCGCGACCTGGCGGGTGACGAGACCTTTAATATTGGCAGTCCCATGCAGCTGTCGCATGTGCTTTTTGATGTGATGGGGCTTCCGACCAAGGGCCTCAAGAAGACTAAGCGCGGCTATTATTCGACCAACGCCAAGGTGCTGAGCGACCTTGCGCGTGACCACGAAATCGTGCGTCTGATCTTGGACTGGCGTGAGAAGTCTAAGATCAAGTCCACCTATCTGGACACGCTGGGCCCGCTACGCCGTGGTGACGGTCGCGTACACACTACGTACAACCAGACCATCACGGCAACGGGGCGTCTGTCCTCGAGCGACCCGAACCTGCAGAACATCCCGACGCGCTCGGAGCTGGGTCGTACCGTCAAGACGGCGTTTTCGGCAGGCGAGGGAAGCGTCTTTTTGGCGGTGGACTACTCGCAGATCGAGCTGCGTCTGCTGGCGCATCTCTCAGGTGACGAGCACTTGGTGTGCGCCTTTAACGAGGGCGAGGACTTCCATGCCGAGACGGCGGCGCGCGTGTTCGGTGTGCCGGTGTCCGAGGTAACGCCCGACCTGCGCAGTCGCGCCAAGGCCGTGAACTTTGGCATCGTGTACGGTCAGCAGGCCTACGGCCTGTCGCAGTCGCTGCATATCTCGATGGCCGAGGCACGCGACATGATCGACCGTTACTACGAGGCCTACCCGGGCGTGCGCACGTTCCTCGACAATGTGGTGGCACGTGCCAAGCAGACGGGCTACGCCGAGACCATGTATGGCCGCAGACGCCATATTCCCGAGCTCAAGGCCAAAAACCCGCAACTCCGCGGCTTTGGTGAGCGCACGGCCATGAACCACCCCATGCAGGGAACCGCCGCCGACATCATCAAGATCGCCATGGCCCGCGTAAGCCGCCGCCTGGAAGAAGAAGACTTTGCCGCCCACATGATCCTGCAGGTACACGACGAACTGGACTTTGAGTGCCCCGTCGACGAAGTCGAGCGCCTCACCACCATGGTCCGCGACGTCATGGAGCACGTAGTAGACCTCCGCGTACCCCTCATCGCCGAAGCCAGCACCGGCATAACCTGGGCCGACGCTAAATAGGGAAGCACCCACAATTCCAAAGTAAACAAAACCAGAAGGGGGCTCCTTGCCAGCAAGGAGCCCCCTTCGTTCAATTAAATTCAGCCTAAGTATCTAGACACTCAAGACGCCATCTAGGCGGCAAGCAAGTA
>OLRS01003004.1_pt1 | contig 11630 bp, 7 predicted proteins | sample 1673171 | NCBI WGS metagenome assembly OLRS01 (sample SAMEA3136762, study PRJEB25190) | human gut metagenome | biome: human gut; feature: human-associated habitat; material: faeces | place: Austria | collected 2013
TCGGGCTCCATGCCGTACATCTCTCCCACCTGCCGAACGGTGATGGCGGACTTGATCTTTTGATATAAACTCAAAATTTCTCCTTTTGTCAAAGGCTCTGGCACGGATCAATTTGATCCCTGCCACGTTCAAAGCCGGTCTCCCTTGCTGCCTCCCGACAGGAAATCTTTTTGGACTCTGTGTCGGCCCCATGCAGGGCGCTCGCTCCCCCGATGGGAGGTCTTGGCGGTCTGGGCAGTTCGGACGGTCATTCTGTTCTCAAGGTTCTGGTATGAAAGATATTTCAGAGGGCTTTCGCGGGAAGCCCTTAATATGTTCGCTGCTGTGGAGTTATATGTTTTCTTTCTGTCTATAGGATAGCACTGCAATGGCCGCTGTGCCGTATATCCATAATGTCGGAAAACAGGTGCAGAAACTGCAAAATTCCACGCTTATGGACAGGAACCGCCGGAAGTGGTATACTGTGCAAAAAACATCGGAGGTGCGACCATGAACATCAAGCTGACGCTGGGAGAACGGCTCAAAGACCTGCGTGTGGAGCGGCATCTGAAGCTGGAAACGCTGGCAGAGCAGACGGGTCTGTCCAAATCGGCACTGTCGAAATATGAGAGCGACGATGTGACCGACCTCAGCATTTATGCGGTGACAACGCTGGCTGAGTTCTATGGCGTGACCACGGACTACCTGTTGGGTGTGACGGAAAACAAAAAACGCCCAGATGCAGTCCTTTCGGACTTGCATCTGAGCGATGGCGCAGTGGACGTATTAAGGAATGGGAATTTCAATCATCGGCTGCTGTGTGAACTTTTGGAACATCCCGATTTTTCCCGGTGGATGACCGACCTTGAGATCTGTGTGGACGGTCTGGTCAGTGACCGCATCCGGGATATGAATGCCATGGTGGAAGCCACCCGGCAGGAACTGGAAAAGCGATACCATGCCGATGCAGAGGACCTGACCATGCGGACGCTGAAGGCGGCGCAGATCAACGAGGACGAATATTTCGGGCAGATCCTCTATGATGAGCTGGCGGCGATCCTGAAGCAGATCAAAGCGGCACATGGGACCGATAAGACCACGTCGGACGGCGCAGCGGTCGAGCAAGCGAGGAAGCAGCTTGAAAATGCACAGAAGTTTGAAGGTTCTCCGTTGGAAAAGAAGATGAATGTCCTGATGGGACAGATCGGCATCGACTATTCCAAGCTGACGAAAGAAGAACAGATGACCTTGCTGCGAGTGTTCAATAAATCCTCTATGTTAAAGCACCGCACAAAGGCCGGGATGCGGGGCAAATACAGACGCTGATTATTTACCTTGCGGCTTATAGGGAAAAACGCTGCTGCGGCAGGAAGGAGAACGTACACCATTGGTTCCTCTGCAAGCCTGCGCTGGGTGGGCAAAGACCGTCAACTGCCACGCCCATCCGCGCATCCTTCTGCCGCAGAACAGGTGCTTGCCGGAGCCTCTCGCAGCCCCTTTTCCGCGTCAGCCGGAACCAAGGTGTAACACACTAGACTTTGCAGGCAAAGTCGTGTGCCAAAGGGGTACTGCCTCTCGCCTGTCGGCTCGGTCAGGTGCTTCAAAATGCGCTGCATTTTGAGGTCGCCACTGGCGACCCGCACCCCTTTGGAAACCCAAGAGAAACGCCCATCAACTGCGCTGCTCATACTCGGCCAGTGCGCTGATCCGCTGGCCCATGGCCGTGACAAGAGGAACGACAAGCGAATTCCCTGTATGGAAGTAATGTGATGCTTAAAAAATGTCTTGCGGCATCTGCAAAAAAGCGATATAATGAAAAAAATACAGTGTTTAAAAAATTTAGGAGAACATGAGATAATAATCGGCTCTATCAAAAGGTACCAAGTGATTCGAAATGGAGGAAGTGTAAAATGAGTCATCAAACAGAAGCTTTTGAAGGCAAGCTGGCTGTGGTCGGTTTGGGCTATGTGGGCTTGCCGCTGGCAGTTGCCTTTTCGGAGATCATGGATGTGATCGGATATGATGTTGATGCACAGAAAATTGCACGTTACTGCAAGGGCGAGGACGTGACAACAGAAGTTGGTGATGCAGCTGTTGCGGCCAGCTCTGTTCATTTTACAGCAAAGGAAGCGGAGCTCCGGCAGGCGGATTTCGTCATTGTGGCAGTTCCGACGCCGATCCACCCGGACAATACCCCAGATCTGACCCCGGTCATTTCGGCCAGCCGTACGGTGGGGCGTAACCTGAAGCTGGGCGCAACGGTGGTCTATGAGAGCACGGTCTACCCCGGCGTGACAGAGGAACTCTGTCTGCCGGTCCTGGAGCAAGAAAGTGGACTGAAGGGCGGCACAGACTTCAAGATCGGATATTCGCCGGAACGCATCAATCCGAGCGACAAAGTCCATACGCTGCGCACCATCCAAAAAATCGTTTCGGGCATGGACGCGGAAACACTGACAAAGGTAAAGAACGTCTACGACAGGATCATTGACGCCGGTACCTTCCCGGTCTCCTCCATCAAAACTGCTGAAGCGATCAAGCTGGTAGAAAACAGCCAGCGGGATATCAATATAGCATTCATGAACGAGGCGGCGGAGGTCTTTGAAAAAATTGGAATCGATACCAACGAAGTTGTGGACGGCATGAACACCAAGTGGAATGCACTGGGTTTTCGCCCGGGGCTGGTGGGCGGCCACTGCATCGGGGTGGATCCCTATTACTTTATTTACAAGGCGCATCAGGTGGGCTATGAAAGTCAGATCGTGGCAGCCGGCCGCAGAATGAACGATTCCATGGGGCGCTTCGTGGCAGAGATGGCGGTAAAAAAGATGGTGCAGGCCGGGCTTGCACCGGCGCAGGCCCGTGTGGTGATCCTTGGGTTCACCTTTAAGGAAAACTGCCCGGATGTCCGTAATACCCGGGTGGCCGACATTGTACATACTTTGGAAGAGTACGGCATCTGCCCTGTTGTAGTGGATCCCTGTGCAGACAAGGCGCTGGTACAGAAGGAATATGGCGTTGCGCTGACCGATTTGGAGCAGGTGGAAAACGCCGACTGCATTCTGCACGCGGTGGCGCACCGGCAGTTCCGTGAAATGGGATTGCCCGGACTGATGGCACTGTTCCGCCCGGATGGCGGGGCAAAGCGTGTGCTGCTGGATGTAAAAGGCGAATGGCCGGTGTCGCAGTTGAAGGAGCTTGAAATTACATGGTGGAGAATGTGACGAAACGCAGGCGGGTCCGCAGCCTGGCGCTGCTGGGCGTTCTGCTGGGTCTGTGCATTGCGGCTGCAGTGGTCTGGCTGCTGTACTACCACAATCGCACCTATCTTTCGGATGCCGTAGCGAATGTGGACGGCACCATCGAGACGGGAAGTAATGCGGTGGAGCTGGCGCTGAAGGGTCTGAGCGAGAGTGCCCCGGCTGATATCATTCAGGGCGCTCCGGGTGAAACCACCCGCGTGGGTCTTGTGTTCGTGGGTCTGACGGAGGAAGCGGACACGAACCATGCTGTTCTGGAGCTGATAAAGCAGAATGGACTGAAGGCTAGCTTTGCCCTTTCAGCTGCCGAGGCACTGGATAATGAGGACTTTCTTACGGATATGCTGGCGGAGGGGAACGACCTGCTGAGCAATGGCGCGGCGGGCGAAAGCAACCTGCATACCAGGACCACGCAGGAAATGGTGAGCACCATGCTTAAATCCCGCGAGGCTATTGCCACAGCGGCGAACGAGAGCGTTCCGCTGCTGTATTGCAGCAGTACCGCATTGACCGGCGATGTGCTGCGGGCGGCGTCTGTCAGTGGCTATGAAGCGGTGGTGCAGGCGGCAGACAGCCATGTGCTGAGCGAGAGCAGCTTTGAAGCTGCCGCCGATGCGGAGAGCTTTGTGGCCGGATTGCAGGGCGATGCCGTTGTGGTGGTCAACCTGCGAGGCGTAGCGGAAGAAATACAGAACGAAGACGCTGTCACCGCTGAAAAGCCTGCCATCGACAAGCAGCCGGAGCTGGACGATACCAAGCAGCCGGAAGACGAAAAAGCAGATATTCTGACACAGGTGAACTGGCTGGTGCAGGCACTGAAAGCGCAAGATATGAAAACGGAATATGTAAGCCGTTTTAGCCGCGTAAAGGGGCTGGATGTGCTGCGGAGCGAAGCGGAGGCAGCGGATGCCGAGATGGCTCCGATTTACCGCAGCTGTCTGACAAATCAAAAGCAGGCAGGTGTGGCGATCAGAACACTGCCGTCTGCGGACGGCATGGATGCTGCACTGGAAATTCTGACGCAGCAGAATATAACTGCGACCTATTTCGCCACAGCGGAAGAAGCCGCTGCGCGCAGCGAGGAGCTTGCAAGGCTGGAAGCGGCAGGGTGCAGCGTTGGTCTGTATCTGCCTGCAGAGCAGCTGAAGGGCCTTTCCCGCACGGCAGTATTCGATAAGCTGTACGATGCACTTTGCACATTTGAAAGTGCTTCCGGACTGGTGCTTGCCGATGCGCAGACCGATGCAGAGGCTCTGACTTCGCTCCGGGTTGCGGCGCGTCTGCTGAACACAAAGATCGTGATGCCGGAAAATCCGGAGCAAATGCAGGCAGGCTCGTTGTATCTGTTGGACACACTGGACACAGAGCACCTTTCCGCCCTGAAGCAACGGGCAGAGCAGGCCGGACTGCAGCTGACAGATCTGGCAACAGTGATCCAAAAATCCGGTACGCTGCCCACACTGACCCCGCAGGAACTCAGCGCCCTGCGCAAACAGAATGACCACAAGCTGGCAACAGTAGAGAATATGGTTTACACAAGTGAGCGTTCGGAGGGATTTTCGCAGTACGGAATGGGTGGAAAAGCTGCAGCGGTCAGCACGATCGCTAAAGTAAAAGATCCAGATGCCAAAGGAATGTTCTTTCTGACGCTGAATGAACTTATGAACTGCCCAGATGCGGTAGAGAAAACACTAAAAGAAGGAAATAGAATTGGCATTGCATATAAACCATCAGATGACTATCCACAGACGTTTGACGCAATGATGAATTACTTGAATGCATGGGAGAAATATGCGAAATGGCGATATAATTCGGAATCAGATGTTGTTTTGATGCCGAGCGAAACTGCGTCGGATGCGGTCAGTGAAGCAATCAGCGCAAGCGGGTGCAAGCTGGTCAAAATCGTGTTGGGCAAGGTTTTGAATGGCGTTGTAACAGTTCCTGAAACGACAGCAGTCCCTCTGAACTATTTCGATGATGTTACTTTTATAGGCGATAGTTTGACGCTTGGAATGGAATCCTATAAAACTGGTTTGCCCAATGCGAAGTTCTGTGCATATAAGGGCATCGGCCCCAATGCCATTGCAACCGATATGACTTGTATGCGGGAAGATGGCACATCGGAGAAACCGCTGGAAAAGCTTGCGGCACAAAATCCGAAAGCGGTCTATATTTTGCTTGGCACCAATGTATTAGGTTCAGACGGCGATTATAACGGCTTTCTTGCATATTATCGTCTTATGCTGGATGCGGTTGCGCAGGCGGTGCCTGGGGCAACGATTTACATTCAATCTATTACGCCTGTGCAGCTTTCTGCCTCTGTGGAGCATCCTGGATTGAATCAGACAAGATTGAAACAAGTTAATCAGGAATTGGCTTTAATTGCACAAGAAAAAAATTGCTACTATCTGGATTTGTGGGATGTGCTGGCAGATGAAAATGGAAATCTAAAAGCAGAAATCGCACAGGAAGATGGATATCACCTCAAGCCTGCTGGATATACTCTGTGGGTCGATTATCTCCGAACACATACGGTCGGATGATATTGGATTTTTTGATAAGGAGAAAAGCGTGAGTTTTTTTCGAAAAAAGGCAGAAAAACATACCGCGGATAAAAAGAAAAACGTGACGCTGGAAACATTTGACGGGGACATTCTGCTCAGTGAGCGGCTAGACCGGCGTATCCTGCCGGACGTACCGGATCCCACCGGACAGCGTACGTCCTTTGACCGACGCGGTGTTGTGGACGATCCAAACGATGTGGATGCGGTGATGAAAAAGCGCAAGTCCGGCATCCGGTATAAGTCAAAGTTTCCGGTCACAGTAGATTTCAGAGATCAGGACGGCAAGGCACACACGCTGAAGGGCGAGAGCCGCGATATCTCCGAAACGGGTATTCTTGTCCGGCTGGAAAAAGAGGATGCAGAGCAGCTGAAGGAAGCTTCAGAAACAGAGCTGCGGTTCGATATCCCGCCCGGAAGTATGCCGGAAGGCCACGAGATGTCGATCCATACGGCAGCTTCCTGTGTGCGCGTTTTTGAGCGGGATGGCGAGACCTGCGCCGGTTTTGAATTTGCTGAGGACCTGGGTACATATATGCACCGCCATAAGGATCGCTATCTGTATGTGAGCAGTGTGATCCTGCTGCTGTTCATCAGCATGATGGTAGTGCTGATGCGCAGCGAGAGCGTGATCTACTTCAAGTACAATGCCGTCATGTACTCTTACAGCATCATTGCGGCTATGTTCCTGCTTACCCGGTATGCCTTCGGTGCACTGTACCGCCCGGTAAAGATCGACCCGGCGTTCAAGCCCAGCGTGACTATTATTATCCCCTGCTTCAACGAGGAAACATGGATCAGCCGCACGATCATCTCCTGTATGAACCAAAGCTATCCGCCGGATAAGCTGGAGGTGATCGTGGTGGATGACTGCTCCACTGACCGCTCGGTGGAGGTGATCAAGGATACCGTTGAAAAAATAGCCTCTGCCGAGGGAGAACGCACGGATATCCGAAACCGGCTGTCCTATATCGTGCAGGAGCAGAACGCTGGCAAGCGTGCGGCATTGTGCCGCGGCGTGGATGTGGCAAAGGGCGAGTTTGTGATTTTTGTGGATTCAGACAGCTTTCTGGATCCCTATGCGGTGGTGAATCTGGTGCAGCCGTTCAAGGACCCGAAGATGGGCGGCGTGGCCGGGCGTACCGATGTGGCCAACACCTATACCAACAGCCTGACCAAGATGCAGTCTGTCCGTTATTATATCGCGTTCCGCGTTATGAAGGCATCCGAGGCATTGTTTGATACGGTCACCTGCCTTTCCGGCCCTCTCTCCTGCTACCGAAAGTCCATCGTCAAGGAGCATGAGGAAGCGTGGCTGAACCAGAAATTCCTGGGACATAAGGCCACATTCGGCGATGACCGCGCCATGACGAACTTTGTGCTGAGCCATCACCGCACCTATTATCAGGATACGGCGGTCTGCTCTACCATCGTGCCCAACAAGCAGAAGGTTTTTCTCAAGCAGCAGATGCGATGGAAGCGCTCATGGTTGCGGGAATCCCTGATGGCAGGTGCGTTCATGTGGCGCAAGGAGCCGTTTGCTGCGCTGAATTTCTACATCGGCCTGCTGGTGCCCATTCTTGCGCCCATTGTGGTGGCATACAATCTGTTTTATGTGCCGTTCACGCAGCACATTTTCCCTACAACCTTCCTTGTGGGTCTGCTTCTGATGTCGCTGATGATGAGCATTGCGCAGCTGTTTTTCCGCAAGAGCTCTACATGGTACTTCGGTTTTTTGTTCTGCCTGTACTACGAGGCGGTTTTGCTGTGGCAGATGCCGCTTGCATGGGTCACTTTCTGGAAGTCTACATGGGGAACGCGCATGACCCCAAGCGATGTGAAGGAAAAAGAAAAGCGTCAGCGGCACAAAAATGCTCCGGTGGATACAGCTGAGCCGGATGCCATAGAAAAAAACGAGGGAACGAGAGCCGAGGCGGACGCAGTCTCCGGTGAAAAGCACGCTGCGCCCAGCGCAGGAAAACACGCAGAGAACAAACGGGGAAAGCACGCAAATGTATAAAATAGAAACACGAAAAGACAAGATCAAGATCGTGCGAACCATATTGGAAGGGCTGGTGCTTCTGGCGGTGCTTTTTGCCGCCATCCGTGCGCTGAGCATCAGTAAGAACTACGAGCCCTATGACCCTTCCGACCCGGCCATCGTCAGCGGAGCGGACAACGGCTTTATTGTCGTGTCCTACTTTGGCGTGGATCGTCAGGGCACGGATACCCTGATTTCGACAAAGCAGCTGGATGAGCAGCTCAAAGCTCTGCACGATCTGGGCTATGTTACGGTCAGCCAGCAGGACATCCTGAACTATTATCAGAACGGAACCGCTCTGCCGGATAAGGCGCTGTTCCTCATGTTTGAGGATGGCCGCCGGGATACGGCGCTGTTTGCCAGCAAGATCTTGGAAAAATACAACTTCAAGGCTACGATCCTGAGCTATGCCGATAAGTTTACGGAAAAGGATCCGAAATTTCTCTCGGCAAAGGATCTAAAAAATCTGGAGAAAAACGGCTTCTGGGAGCTGGGCACCAACGGCTACCGACTTTCGTACATCAACAGCTATGACCGGTACGGCCGTTTTCTGGGACAGATGACCAGCGATGAATTTGTGCGGGTGAACCAGTACCTTGGCCGGGACTACAACCATTACCTGATGGACTATATCAGGGATAAGGATCGCATCCCTGTGGAGAGCCGCACTGCTATGGAGCACCGCATCACGCAGGACTACCGCTATATGGAGCAGATCTACACTGAACAGCTGGGCAGTGTGCCAAAGCTGTACTGCCTGATGCACTCCAATACGGGTCGCTTTGGCAACAATGCCAGCGTCAGCGCTGTGAATGCAGAAAACCTCGAAGATCTGTTTGAGATAAACTTCAACCGGGATGGTTATTCCTACAACAACAAGGGATCCTCTCTGTACGATCTTACCCGTATTCAGCCGCAGGCTTGCTGGAGCACAAACCACCTGTTGATGCGCCTGTGGGACGATCTGCCGGAGGGTCAGAAGAGCAGCATCCTCTTTGTAAAGGGCAGTCAGGCTCTTGCAGAGCAGGAAAGTGAAAACTGGCTGCTGAAAAGCGGTGCAGTGGAGTATAAAACAGATCAGATCATCCTGACCAGTCTGCCGCAGGGCGAAGGTGTTGTCACTTTGAAAAACGCCGACGCAGAGGATGTACAGGTATCTGTGGACTTACAAGGCAACAAAATTGGAACGCAGACGATTTATCTGCGGGCAAACGAGGAACGAAGCCGCTGCATCATGGTATCGCTGCAGAACGATCATCTGGTCGTCTCGGAAAAGGACGGCGGCTCACGCAGTGATCTGTTTGAGCTGGACCTGCACGATCTTGTTCCCGCAGAGGACCGCGTTTCTGTGGAAGAGGATGACCGGGACGCACTGACCGCAGAATACACGATGCGCGGCCGATTTGCGGACAGTGCGGCAGACAGCCTTGTGTTTTATGCTGCCGCCCGCAAAGCCAGCCAGCAGCAGGCCGATACGGTGGCACAGGGCGCTGAAGAATATGTGGCGGATATCCAGATCAACGAGCAGGGCGATACGAACCTTAAGATCCAGCTGCAGGGCGATACCTTGCGTGTGCTGGTGAATGGGGAAGATGTGACCGGCGCAGTGGGTGTTTCGGTACAGGATTCAGGGGGGATTGCACTGGGCGCAAGCTGGGGCGGCTGGGGCTACAGTCAGCGCAATGTTGCGGACGACGTGTATGACGGCGTGTTCAAAAATCTGACCATCACCGCCGGGGATGTAACTCTGTACGACAACTGTCTGCACGGCTGGGCAAAGGTACTAGATGTAATTCAGAATGCGTGGAACGCTACGCTGAACTGGTTTATCGAGAACTTGTAAGGAGAGGGTATGAACATTTTGGAAAGAGCGCTTGCAGCTTTGCTGTGTCTGCCATTTCTAACCGGATGCATGGGACATAAAACAGCGGAAGAGCCGGAAACAGTGGAACCGGATACCTGTACTGTGCAAGAGGTGGAGGCGCTGGTGCCGGAGAGCACACAGCTGACAATTTGGAGCACTTACTGGGACTGTGCCGGTGACATAGAGGTGCTGCAGGATGAAGCGGAGAAGGTGGACGAGATCAGCTTGTTTGCGGCATCGTTCCAGAATGGTGAGGTGACGATCCCGGAGCCGACCACCCGGATGCTGAAAAAGATCCGGCGCAGGGAGCAGACTAAAAATAAAACAGTCTACCTGTCCATCGTGAACGATGTGACGGAGAACGGCAAGACCATCCAGAAGGATACAGCTATCCTGCAAAAAGTTCTTGGCACGGACGAAGCCGCACAAAGCCATGCGGAGCAACTGGTTCGGCTGGCAAGTGAAAACGGGTTTGACGGCATTGAGATCGACTACGAAAAGATCCGTAAGGATCTGGATCTGTGGCAGACGTTCCTGAAGTTTGAAGAAAAACTGCTGCTTCTGGCAGAGGATGCCGGGTTGAAGGTGCGGATCGTGCTGGAGCCAAGCACGCCGGTGGAGCAGCTGGATTTCCCGGCAGGGGCAGAATATGTGGTGATGTGTTATAACCTTTACGGCAATGGCACTATGCCGGGTCCCAAAGCCGATTTTGCATTCTTGCAACAGGTATATGAAAAATTCCGTGTGTTGCCGAACATCTCTTATGCGCTGGCCAATGGCGGTTATATCTGGGAGAACGATGGAACAACGGCAACCCAGTGCCGCGCGGCAGAGGCAAAGGTGTTGGCAGAAAAAGCGGGTGTGACCCCAGAGCGAGATGAGAGCAGCGGGGCACTATATTTTTCTTACAGCGAGGGCCGAAAAAACGATACCGTTTGGTATGCGGATGAACAGACCCTTGCCCAGTGGGCAAGGTGCCTTGGAGAACTGACCGGCGAAAAGGTGTTCATTAGTCTGTGGCGGTTATAAAATTTACTACATGATATCCTGCGTTAGATATGTAAGGAAGGCCTATTACAGGTCGATGGAGTAGGCCAAAGTACAAAGTATAAAAGCGTTAAGTAAAATTTTGCGCTGATTCTTACGCTGACTTTCCGGGATTTACGCTGAAAATACGCTGACTTGGCATGGTTTGCGCTGAATTTACGCTGAAAACGCGCAATCGCGCGAACAAACCGCGAATAAATCTGGCTGACCGCGAATAAAACGCGAACAAAAATCGCACGCTGGAATGCACGCGTGCAATGTTGCCTGAATAAAAGTCGGCGATAGGAACGCGCGCCGCGCGATTAGCGGTTTTGCCGCGCGTTTTCTAAGGCTCAATCTTCCAGCCTGCCGTGGTCGCAGCCGAGAGAAAGATAACGCTCCATCTCCCCTCTCAGCACCATCTGTGCGTACTCCAAGGGCTCATTGTAGAGCAGCCAGTCCAGTTCTGCCCGCTGTGCCGGGGTGCTGCCGTACTCATCCTCGACGGCGATGCAGTCGATGGCAAGAGTGGTGCCATCCTTGAACCGGGCTTCCACTTGGTTGGTGTCCATGTTGTAGCGGCAGGTAAGCAATTTCGTCATAGTCATATCCTCCAAGACTTGATTTTGGTATGCGGCCACTCAAACCAATGCCGTCAAGTCGTTGTCGGATGAAGTGGATTTTAGTTTGTCTGGGAGTAAGTGCACGGTTTTTGCACGGTTTCAAAACGTGCAAAGGGTGCAAATCGTTGCAAAATCGGACAAAGGATGCAGAAACTCCAAGCTCAAAACTTGCGATGTATCGCCGATAAATAACGGTAAAACGTAACTTCCAAAAATTGAGAGAATCGCCCGGCGTGCGCTACGAATCAGTAGGCCGGGGGTTCGAGTCCCTTCCAT
>OLRS01003009.1_pt1 | contig 11602 bp, 5 predicted proteins | sample 1673171 | NCBI WGS metagenome assembly OLRS01 (sample SAMEA3136762, study PRJEB25190) | human gut metagenome | biome: human gut; feature: human-associated habitat; material: faeces | place: Austria | collected 2013
ATCCATGCTGTTGGCTGGTATGATGGTTTTAAACAGTGCTGTTGTTTATGCAGACACTGATATAATAAGTGATGACATAACATATGCAGAGGAATTGGAAAGCGACAGTGAAAACGGAGTGGCTGTTCAGAATGAGGCTGCCGAAGAAAATGAATTTGCAGATGACAGTGAAAATATAAATGTGAATGAAACATCAGAAGCAGGGAATGAGGGCGAAATAGCATTCACAGACGGGGACTCAGATGAAGTTGATATTACGGAGGAGAATCCAGAAGCTGTATCTTCACAAGGCGAAACAGATGAAAATGAGGAAATACAATTTGCAGAAGAAGCAGATGATATTTTTTCAGAAAATAAAGTGGCAGTTCAGGACGTTGGAACAACCACAGCCAGTGGCACACTTGCTACAGGTGTAATCTGGTCACTTTCTGAGAATGGAAATCTGCAGTTCAGCGGTTCAGGGGCAATCGAGAAGGATGATGGTCAGGACAACTATCCGTGGGATATGACACAGGTTGTCACAGTAACGATTCAGAGCGGTATTACCGGAATTGGAAGCGGAGCTTTTGCAGATGGGACGAAACTTACGAAAGTTTTCATCAGTGCGGACAGTTTGCGGACAGTCAGTGCAGATGCATTTAAAAACTGTTCAAATGCGGGGGTAAACCTTTATTATTCCGGAAATGCACCGACAGCAATTCCCGCATTTACCGGGACATCGAAAGTATATACCAGTGTTTATTATAAGGACAATGATCCGACATGGACGGATGAGTACAGGGCAGCATATGCCAACACACAATGGGTTGCGTGCTGTCAAGTAAATGGAGTGACTGCAAAGGTAGATCATGTTTATGTACGGGACAGTGGTGAGATTATGATCCAGACAGATGGAAATAATTATCCTACACCGGAAAATATGGCATATTATAATGTGACCTGTTCTGAATGCGGAAATAAAGACCGTGAATATAATGACTGCATTCACTGCATCGATACGACAGATCTGCAGTCCGATCATCCGTACAATACAGAGACATCGACAGACTGGACAGTATCCATGGAAGGTGCAGAAGAAATCATCCTGACCTTTGATGAAAAAACAAAGTTTGAAACAAACTATGATGACTTCTTCTATATTTATAAAGAAGACGGAGAGCTGTATCAGAAGTTTATCAATGATCAGCTTGCAGGAAAGACCGTGATCGTACCGGGAAGTTCCGTGACATTGAGACTGACGACAGACTACAGTACAGATGACTGGGGATTTGCAGTCACAAAAGCATATGGAACTACACATGAGTGGGATGCGGGTGTAATCACAAAACCGGCAGAGAGAGATCAGACGGGAACTCTGGTGCGAACCTGCCAGAAATGTGGTGAAGCGGTAGAAGAAGTAATACCGGCACCGTATATTGTATGTGGTGATGATGGCAATATTTTCTGGGGAATTACACCGGATCATGTACTGGAATTGTCTATGGGAACAGGTGAAGGTAAAGGAGGGGATTATTCCTATAAAACAGCACTGGATGGGCATCAAATAACGACAGCACCGTGGGGTGAGTATGAAGGAATAATTGAAGGAGTACATGTCAAAAAAGGAATTTCGACTATTATGTCCTTTTCTTTTTATGGATTGACGAAACTGAAATGGGCGGAAATCGAGGACAGTGTTACAAGTATAAGCTATAGTGCATTTTATAATTGTACGGCATTAAAACGTGTAAAGTTATCTGAAAATCTAACAAATATAGACGGTGAGGTATTTGGATATTGTAGTGCATTAGAGGAAATCAGTTTACCCGAAAGTATAACCACAATAGGCTGGGCGTCATTCGAGTATTGTACATCTTTGAAAAGCATTAATATTCCGAAAAATTTGAAGAAATGTGCAGAAACTACTTTTGGGGGGTGTACAAGCCTACGGGCATTATATATTGAGGATCTGTCACAGTGGCTGAATATGGAAGAATGGCCGTCGTTCAGCTTAGCTACGTTTGGTGATGCAAAGGGCATTGATTACTATATTGGCGGCGAAGCTCTGGAAAATCTGGTAATTCCGGAGAATATTACCCGTATCAGGAAAGATGCGTTTGTTTATGGGTACAATATTAAAACAGTGACTTTCCATGAGAATGTAGAGTATATTGATCAGGAGGCTTTTTCGAATTGTGTAAATCTTGAATTGACAAATGACAAGCTGCCCAATTATCTGAAAAGTATAGGATACGAAGCATTTCAAAATTGCAAAAAAATTTCCAAAATAGGAATTCCTTCCAGTGTTGTAAATATTGGAGATTTTGCGTTTGCGCACTGTAGTGGTTTGAAACAGTGTATATTTGCAGAAGACATACAGATAGATAAAATTTCGAGCTCTATGTTTTATGGATGTGAAAATTTAGAGAAGATTATAATTCCATCAAGTGTGACAATGATAGAAGCAGGAGCATTTCAAAATTGTAAGAGCTTAGAGAAAATCTGCATTCCGAAAAATGTAAATTCTATTGGAGGTATGGTATTTGAGGGGTGCACTAACATAAAAGAAGTTGAATTTGAAGAAGGAAGTAAGTTAACAACTATTAAGGCGGATGCTTTTGTTGGATGTGGAATTAAAAATATTCAAATTCCTGCCGGAGTGATAAGTATAGGCGCTCGGGCACTGGCAAACTCAAATCTTGTTGATATAACATTTCTGGGAGACTTTGGAGATTTTAGTTCTATGTTTGATATGGGTGAGTATCATACCAGAACTATTACTTATTATGCATGTAACAACACATGGACTTCATCTGAAGCGCAGGGATTTTTCAATGGACTGTCAAACACAACTCCAAACCCAATTCACATGTCCAAGGACTACACTGTAATCACCAAAGTGACCTGCACCACAGACGGAGAGAAATCTTTTACCTGTGATAATTGTGGAAAGGCTTTTACAGATGTGATTCCGGCAACCGGACATAAGCTGACATCGAAAGAACACAAAGATGCAACCTGTATTGAAAAAGGATATGATATTCAGGTCTGCAGTGTCTGCAAGGAAGAATTTAAAACAGAACTGGATATAGATCCGAATGCCCATCAGTATGGTGAAGGTAAAGTAATCGAACCAAATTGTTCAAGAGAAGGTTATACACTTTATACATGTGCACTCTGTGGAAATACAAAACGTGAAGGTTATAAACCAAGTACAGATCATGCTTATGAGGATATCGTTGTACCGGCAACCTGTCAGATGCAGGGCTATACACGACATCAGTGTAAAAACTGTGGCTATTCCCATGATGATACATGGACAGAACCTCTTGAACATGATTATGAGGCAACCGTAACAAAACCAACATGTACAGAACGTGGCTACACTTATTACAGCTGTAAGAACTGCGGCTATTCCTACAGAGATAATTTTGTAGGAGCGCTGGGCCATAAGTATACGAAAGAAGTGATTAAACCTACCTGTATTGACGAAGGATATACCAGAAATACCTGTAGTATCTGCGGTCTTACTTATAATTCAAACTACCGTGAGGCGACCGGTCATGATTATGAATCTGTTGTAACACCTCCGACCTGTACCGAAAGAGGATATACAACTTATACATGTAAAAATGAAAACTGTGACAATGTAATTGTTTCAGATTACCGCAGTGCGCTGGGACACAGTTATGAAGCTGTGACTACAGATTCTACCTGCACAGAGAAGGGATTTACTACATACACCTGTGTAACCTGTGGAAACAGTTATACGGGGGATGAGACAGATCTGGCACCGCACAAATGGGATAAAGGAACGATCACTAAACAACCGACCTATCTGGAGAAGGGACTCAAGGCGTTCAAATGCCTGAACTGTGAAGAAACATATACCGAAGATATTCCGGCATTAGTTCAGACGGATCTCAGTGATTGTACGATCACACTTTCCTATCGCAAAACTGTTTATAACGGTAAGGAAAAGACTCCGGAAGTAGTCGTAAAAAATCACAACGGAACAGTAGGTAAAACGGAATATAGCGTTACATATGCAAAAAATATAAATGCTGGAAATGCAGAAGTTATTGTGAATGCAAAAACGGGAAATGTCAGTATCACAGGAGAAACGACAATACCGTTTACTATTGCAAAAGCAAAACAGAATATCACAGCTGAGACAGAATCAGAATCTGTTCATGTAAATACAGAAGAACCAATTACTGTAAATGGATTGGGCGAAGTAAGTATTGTATCGGAAAACGAGGAGATTGCAGTAGTTACTGAAGAAAAGATGATTCGCGGAAAGAAAAAGGGAACTGCTTATTTGAAAATATCAGCAGCAGGTGACGATAACCACGAGGCAGCAGAGACAAAGATTCAGATTTCGGTAAATGAAGATCATGTATTAAAAATCACAGATACTGTATTGTCTACATGTTGTGAACAGGGAAGTGTAACTTCTGTCTGCGAACTTTGTGGAAAGACATTTGTTGAGAAAAAAGCCCTGGATCTGGTAAACGGTCATGCTTATAAAGTAACGTCAACAGTCCCGCCACAGTGCGAAAAAGCAGGATACACAACTTATACCTGCTCCAGGTGTGGAGATGAGTATACAGATCATTATCGTGAAGCAACAGGTCATGATTACGATATCCAGATAACAGAGCCAACCTGTACGGAAAGAGGACACAAGAACTATACCTGTAAGAAATGCGGTAAAACAAAAACTGAAGATTTTAAAGAGGCAACCGGGCACGATTACGTGTCTGTTGTAACGGCTCCGACCTGCACAGAAAAGGGATATACAACATACAGTTGTACGAAATGTGATTATGTGGTGACAGATGATTACAGGGAACCGTTGCAGCATAATTATAAGAAAACAGTGACGCCGTCCAGCTGCACGAAGAAGGGATTTACAACGTATACCTGTACACGTTGTAAGAGCAGTTTCAGCGGGGATGAAACGGATCTGACACCACACAAATGGGATGAAGGTACAGTTACAGAACCGACTTATCTGAAATCAGGAAAAAAGGAATTTAAATGTCTGGATTGTAATGAAACATATACCGAAGAAATTTCGGCTTTGGGACAGACAGAACTTAAAGATTGCTCGATTACACTCGCTTATCAGCAGACGGTATACGATGGTAAGGAAAAGGCACCGGAAGTCATTGTGAAGAATGATAATGGAGTTGTAAGCAAAGATAATTATACAGTTTCTTATGTGAATAACACAAACGCAGGAGAAGCAACAGTAACAATAACTGCTAAAGAAGGTGATGTCTGTATCACAGGAGAAGCGGAAAAGACGTTTACTATTTCAAAGAAAAAACAATCCGTTTCTGCTGTATGCACAGTTGAAAGAATTCATGTCAATACAGAAGCAGAGGTATTGGTGGAGAATGGAATTGGTCAGGTTCTCCTTACAACAGAGGATGAAGAGCTCGTTGAAATCCAAAATTCTCATATCACCGGTAAAAAAGCCGGCCTTGCACTGATTAATGTGTCGGTTTCCGGTGATGATAATCATGAACCAGCCAGCAGCACAGTGGCAGTCTGGGTGGAAGATAATCATATTATCAGCCATGTTGTGGAAAGCAGAGAGACATTGGAAAATGGTGACATTCAATATGATGATGTACAGAAATGTACTCTTTGTAAACTGGAAATAAAGAGAGAACACAAGATACTTAAGAACATAAATTCAGAAGAATGTGAAATTCGTTTTTCTTCATCTGTATATGTCTTTGATGGAAACGAGGTGAAGCCTGAAGTTTCGGTATCCATGGCGGGCAAAACACTGACAGAGGGAAATGATTATCGTCTGGAATATCAGGATAATGACCGTATCGGAGAGGCAAGCGTTTCGGTTATCGGTATTGGTCAATATACAAATGCCAAAAAGGCGTCATTCCGAATCATCGAAAAACCGAAGCAGCCGGTGCTTCAGGCTGTTGAATATAATAATTTCTCAACTGTTTTAACCTGGAATGAAGTGGAAAATGCAGAGGGATATTATGTATACAGAAAGGTTTCAAACGGAAGCTGGAGTAAGGTTGGAACGACAGAAAGTTTATCTTTTGAGGATAAAACAGCAAAACCAGGAATGACATACACCTATACAGTCAGTGCATACATTGATCTGGCAGAGGGAAGTTATGATGAGAAGGGACTTACTGTCAGTTATTTGAATACACCGGCGATTTCTACGATATCTAATGCAGCCAGTGGTATAAACATTACATGGAAACGCGTGGATGGTGCAGCAAAATATCGTGTATTCAGGAAAAAAGGAACAGAGAGCTGGACACGTATTGCGGATACAGGGTCAACAAACTATACGGATCGCAGTGCAGCAAGTGGAACAACCTATGCATATACAGTGAGATGTATCAAAGCAGATGGAAAGTTTGCCAGTGATTATGACAAAAATGGAAAATCACTGATAAGACTTTCAACGGGAAATGTTAAGTCAATTGCAAATGCTGCAAAAGGCATGCGATTGACCTGGACCAAAATTAATGGAGCACAGGGATATATTATCTACAGAGCATACGGAAGTGGGGCATATAAGGCAATCAAGACGATTACCAGTGGAACGACGCTTAATTATACCGATACCTCAGCTACTGTAAATGGTGGAAAATACAGTTATGCAGTTTGTGGATACAGAGGAAGCGTAAAAGGCGCATACACTGGAAAATCATATTACTGCCTTACTCAAAACCGTATTTCATCGGTAACAAACAGCGCAGCAGGAAGGGCAACTGTGGCATGGAGCCAGAATGCAAAAGCAACTGGATATCAGGTGAACTACAAAACCGGCAACACACAAAAAACAGTAACGGTCAAATCTTACAAAACATTGAGAACTGTACTGAGTTCTCTGAAAAGGAGGGCAACTTATTCAGTAAAAGTACGTTCCTACAAAACAATTTCCAAAGTAAATTATTACTCTGAATGGAGCGCAGCAAAAAATATCAGAATAAACAAATAAATATATCTGATATGAAATAGAAGCAGACATAATAAAAAGGATGGAATGATATAATATGGTGTCATTCCATCCTTTTTATAGTTTATAAATATAATGAATATGTATCAGATTGCATCAAGTGCCTGAGCGATATCTGCAATTAAATCATTTTTGTCTTCAAGACCACAGGAGATACGGATCAGTCCGGCCGGGATTCCGGCAGCAGCGAGCTGTTCGTCATTCATCTGTCTGTGGGTGGAAGTTGCCGGGTTCAGGCAGCAGGTTCTTGCGTCTGCTACATGTGTCTCGATGGCAGCAAGTTTCAGATTTTTCATGAATTTTTCTGCGGCAGCACGTCCGCCCTTTAATTCAAAGGACACGACACCGCATCCGCCGTTTGGCATATATTTCTTAGCAATTTCATAGTACTTGTTGGATGGTAGTGTCGGGTAGTTAACGAATTCCACTTTGTCATGTTTTTCAAGGAATTCAGCAATGGCCTGTCCGTTTTCTACGTGGCGTGGCATACGCACATGAAGAGATTCCAGACCGAGGTTCAGGATAAAAGCACTCTGCGGAGACTGCGCACATCCGAGATCTCTCATAAGCTGAGAAGTACATTTGGTGATAAAAGCGCCCTCTTTGCCAAATTTTTCTGCATAGGTAATTCCGTGATAGGAATCATCCGGTGTGCAGAGTCCCGGGAATTTATCTGCGTGAGCCATCCAGTCAAACTTTCCGGCATCAATGATCGCACCACCGAGTGCTGCGCCGTGACCGTCCATATATTTGGTCGTGGAATGAGTAACAATATCAGCACCCCATTCGATCGGACGTAAATTTACCGGTGTCGGGAAGGTGTTGTCCACAATAAGCGGCACGCCATGTGTGTGTGCAGCTTTTGCAAATTTTTCGATATCAAGGACAGTCAGTGCCGGGTTGGCGATAGATTCACCAAAAACGGCTTTTGTGTTGTCTTTGAAAGCAGCATTTAAATCTTCTTCGGTGCAGTCCGGATCAACAAAAGTGACATCGACGCCCATTTTTTTCATGGTAACATCAAGAAGGTTATATGTACCACCGTAAATAGAAGAGGAAGAAACGATGTGGCTGCCTGCTTCGCAGATATTGAAAATGGCGAAGAAGTTTGCTGCCTGTCCGGAAGAAGTCAGCATTCCGGCAGTACCGCCTTCCAGGGCGGTGATTTTGGCAGCGACATAGTCATTTGTCGGATTCTGAAGTCTGGAATAAAAATAGCCGGATGCCTCAAGATCAAACAGTTTGCCCATATCTTCACTTGTATCATATTTGTAAGTGGTTGACTGATAGATTGGAATCTGTCTTGGTTCCCCATTCCCCGGAGTATAACCGGCCTGTACGCATTTTGTATTAATTGAATAGTCCATAATTTACCCGCCTTTATATAATATTAGTTTACTTCCATGTTATACCCTTTTATATTGCATGTAAAGAAAAAATACATACTTAATCGGTATGACTATCGAAAAAACTATATATAAGAGTGAACTGCGACTGAGAGAATACGGGTGTGTGTTTAATTGTTGGTGGCATATGATACGTAAAAATGGTAATATTGTACAAGAAATTATAATTCAGGATAAATAAAATGGAGATACAGGTCATGACAGAGAAAAACGACACAAGTCGGTTAAATGAAAAGTATATTTTTAGAAATATCCGTCAGGAGGAAATCACACAGGCAGCAGAGATAGAGAAGATCTGTTTTCCGCCAAATGAGGCTTGTACATATGAGCACATGGCACCACGAATCGAAAATGCACCGGATCTTTTTCTGGTGGCAGTAGACCGCAAAACCGGAAAGATGGCAGCTTTTCTGAATGGTCTGGCAACGAATCGGGAACATCTGACGGATGACTTTTTTACGGATGCTGACCAGCATGATCCGGATGGTACAAATATTATGCTCCTTGGACTGGATGTGCTGCCGGAGCACCAACACCAGGGACTGGCAAGAGAACTGATGGAACAATATAAGGAAAGAGAACAGGTTAAGGGAAGAAAGAAGCTGATCCTGACCTGCCTCCCGGATAAGGTTGAGATGTATAAGAAATTTGGCTTTAAAGACCATGGAATCGGCGATTCTGTGTGGGGCGGCGAAGCCTGGCATGAGATGGATATTGTGTTGGAGTAGAGTAAGATATCCTTCTTTGCAGACTTGAATTTACATTCGTTTGATATTATAATCAAAGGGATTGAAACGAATCCTGAAACAGCGGGAACATTTAATTTTAAGGAGGAATCTTATTATGATTACCTGGAACAACCTGGATACTCTTGAATCATTCAAAGAACTTTCCAATGTAAAAAAAGTAAACCTTGTAGAAGCCATGACCGGAGAAAATGGTGCAGAACGTGTAAAGAACTACAGTGTACCGATGGCTGCTGGTCTTGCATATAACTATGCTGCAAAACAGGTAGATGACAATGTACTTGAAGGCCTCAAAAAGCTTGCAAAAGAAGCATTGGCTGAAAAAACAGTTGAAGCCAGTAAGGCTGCAGAAAAGCCACACAAAAAGCGCCCGGCTGCCGAAGGAGAAAAAACTTCTGCCGAACGTCCTGCCCAGCCAAAGAAAAAGAAAAAAAATAACATCCGTGTTCCGTATGTCAACAATCAGAACGGCGAGATGTATCAGGCTATCTTCACAGACGGATACGAGCTTCAGAGGTTTGATCCGAAGAAAAGACTTCGTCCGGTTGTCGTGAAATTTGATGATCTGGAGAAGTTCCTGGTGAAAGATGCAAAAGGTTTTTTGTTAAATCCGACCAGTACTGCCCTGCCGCTTCGCCGTGAGCAGCTGCCTGCTTTCAAAAAACGTATTGATGGTTAACTGAAAAAGGCACAGGAGTAAAATCCTGTGCCCTCTTTTATTTCCTGTCTGCGGTTTGCCGGACTTCAGCTCTCAGATCAGAAAATCTTTTAATCGCTTACTTCTGGACGGGTGACGCAGTTTCCGCAAAGCCTTGGCTTCGATCTGACGGATACGCTCACGTGTTACGTTGAACTCTTTTCCGACTTCTTCGAGTGTTCTTGCTCTTCCGTCTTCCAGACCAAATCTCAGTTTAACAACCTGACGCTCTCTGTCTGTCAGAGACTCCAGTGCTGTTGCAAGCTCTGCTCTGAGCATGGAAAATGCTGCGGAATCTGCCGGTGAAAGTGCGGAATCATCCTCGATAAAGTCTCCCAGATGACTGTCATCCTCTTCTCCGATCGGAGTATCCAGTGATACCGGATCTCTGGAGATTTTGAGAACTTCTCTTACACGTGACACAGAGACATTCAATCTCTCTGCAACTTCTTCCGGGGTCGGTTCACGGCCAAGCTCCTGAAGCAGCGTTCTGGTCATACGAAGTGTCTTGTTGATGGTCTCTACCATATGTACCGGCACACGGATCGTTCTTCCGGTATCTGCGATACCTCTGGTGATCGCCTGACGGATCCACCATGTCGCATAGGTACTGAACTTATAACCTTTGGTATAGTCAAACTTGTCAACGGCTTTCATCAGTCCCATATTTCCTTCCTGGATCAGATCCAGAAACGGCATTCCACGACCGACATATTTTTTGGCAATGCTGACTACCAGACGAAGATTGGCTTCCGTCAGCTGTTTCTTTGCTTCTTCATCTCCTGCTTCCACACGCTTTGCAAGCTCTACCTCCTGCTCGGTGGTCAGCAGCGGCACGTTTCCGATCTCTTTCAGATACATACGCACCGGATCTTCTGTGCTGACACCTTCCAGCACATCCACATCATCGATGATCTCAACCTCGTCCTCGTCATCCAGAATGATATCATCATTGTCGAGGATCAGATCTTCTGCATTGTCCACGCCAACTTCGGCATTTACAATATCAATCTTCTGCTTTTCCAGATACTCCAGTACCAGATCCATCTTATCTTCGGTAAGTTCCAGCCCTTTAAAGGCATCATTAATCTCACCGTACTGTAAGACATTTTTCTTTGTCTTTGCTAAATCTACAAGTCCAAGCAATGCTTTTGTAAACTGTTCCTGCTGTAATTCATCCATACTACAATTTCTCCTAATGCTCTTGCCTTCTGGCAACTCATTTTGCTGCATTTAATAAGATACCATTTTTGACATCTTCTGTCAACTTTTCCGGAGCATATTCCAGAAAATCACAAGAAATCCTCCCAAAAAGATAAACATATCTGCCAGATTAAACACTACACGTTCCAGTTTTCTGCACTTTGTGTGGAAGCTGAAATAGTCAACCACATATTTTCGTGTGATACGATCCCAAACGTTACTCCATGCTCCTCCAAGGATCATCCCAACACCTGTCTTCAAAAACAGCTGTTTTGGTTTCTTTATAAGATAAGCGTAAAACGCCGTCATTCCTGCTGTAACAACTGTTGTAACACCTGTGAGCAGTTTTGGAGTTTTCTCCATGAAGCTCAGTGCAGCTCCCCGGTTATGCAGCTTCTGAAGGATGATATGCCCTCCGAGCATTTTTTCTGGCGCCTCCTCCTCATTCCAGCTTTCCGCTCTCTTCTTCATAATATAATCCGCCGTAAAAATGCCTGCCGGCAATAGCATCCACTTCATACTATTCCTCCAGTGCCGGCACACCTCTCATCTC
>OLRS01003010.1_pt1 | contig 11599 bp, 8 predicted proteins | sample 1673171 | NCBI WGS metagenome assembly OLRS01 (sample SAMEA3136762, study PRJEB25190) | human gut metagenome | biome: human gut; feature: human-associated habitat; material: faeces | place: Austria | collected 2013
GTGATCTCCGCATCCCACAACCCGATGGAGTTCAACGGCATCAAGATTTTCAAGGGCGATGGCTACAAGCTGCCCGATGAAGTAGAAAACCGCATTGAGGCTCATATCTTCAAAAACTGCGAGGATATCAAGATCTGTGATGGTGCCGAGATCGGCCGCGTTCACCGCCTGGATACCGCTGTGGATGACTATGTGGATGCTCTGGAGCAGCACATTGATGCAGATCTTTCCGGCCTGAATGTGCTGTTTGACTGCGCCAATGGTGCTTCTGCCAAGGTGGCGCAGAAACTGTTCCCCCGCCTGGGCTGCCAGTGCAGCTTTACCGGCACGCTGGATGACGGCGTTTCCGTCAACGATGGCTGCGGCTCCACCCACCTGGACCGGCTGGAAAAGAAGGTCGTGGAAGGCGGCTTTGACTGCGGCATTGCCTTTGACGGCGATGCAGACCGCTGCCTGGCCTGCGATGAAAAGGGTGCAGAGATCGACGGCGACAAGATCATTGCGCTGGTTGCCAAGGATATGAAAGACCGCGGCCGCCTGGACGGAAATACCGCCGTGGTGACGGTTATGTCCAACCTGGGCTTTATGAAGTATATGCAGTCCATTGGCATTGACACCGCCCGCACCGCTGTAGGCGACCGCTACGTGCTGGAAGAGATGCGCGCCCGCGGCTATGCCATCGGCGGCGAGCAGAGCGGTCACGTGATCTTCCTGCATCACTCCACCACCGGCGACGGCGAACTGACCGCCGGCAAGCTGCTGAAGGTGCTGGCCCGCAAGAAGGCCGAAAACGGTGCCAAAATGAGCGACCTGAACGCCGTGTACACCAAGTTCCCCCAGGTGCTCATCAACCTGACTGCCGACAAGGCCCAGAAAGAAGCCTACAAAGAGGATGAGTATATCGCCGGCTTCATCGAGAGCCAGCAGCAGAACCTGATGGGCATGGGCCGCGTCCTCGTCCGCGTTTCCGGCACCGAGCCGAAGATCCGCGTTATGGTCGAGGGCGAGGACCAGGAGGCCATCAAGTCCAGCGCCGACCGCATCGCCGATATGATCAAACAGCGTATTCTGGATAAATAAGACGTTGTACCGTATAGAATAAAAGGAGAATTGCCTATGCGCCCTGCCGACAGCTGGCGGGATTATGAACTGTTGGACGCCACCAACCACAACCGCCTGGAGCGGTGGGGGCAGACTTTGCTGATCCGCCCCGACCCGCAGGTCATCTGGAAAAACGACGAGACCAGCCCCCTGTGGGCCAGGGCCGATGCCGTGTACTACCGCTCGGCCAAGGGCGGCGGGCAGTGGAACTACCACAAGCGCCTGCCCCAGAAATGGCAGATCCACTGGGGCGAGCTGACCCTTATCGTCAGCCCCACCGGCTTTAAGCACACCGGCGTTTTCCCCGAGCAGGCCGTCAACTGGGCCTGGTATCAGGAAAAAATTAAGGCTGCCGACCGTCCCATCCGGGTCCTGAACCTCTTTGGCTACACTGGCGGCGCTACGCTGGCCTGCCTGGCCGCAGGGGCCAGCGTCACCCATGTGGACGCCAGCAAAGGCATGGTGGCCTGGGCGAGGGAGAACGCCGCTGCCAGTGATCTGGCTGACCGCCCCTGCCGCTGGATCGTGGACGACTGTGTCAAGTTCGTGCAGCGGGAGATCCGCCGCGGCAGCAAGTACGACGCCGTCATCATGGATCCGCCCAGCTATGGCCGCGGCCCCGGCGGTGAGATCTGGAAGCTGGAGGACAACGTCTACGACCTCATCACCCTGACCGAGCAGGTCCTCAGTGATGATCCGCTGTTCTTTGCCATCAACTCCTACACTGAGGGTCTCAGCCCTGCGGTGATGGAATACATCGTTAAAACGACGCTTTGCCCCACTGCGGGCGGGCACACCCACTGCGATGAGATCGGCCTGCCGGTCTCGGCTACCGGCGGTGTGGTGCCCTGCGGCGCCACCGCTATTTGGGAGAAGTAAACTATGCCAAAGGAAGAACCGATGATCCGCGTACAGGACGTCAAATTCCGCTATGACCCCGAACAACCCACCTACGCTGTGGACGGCGTGAGCCTGAACGTCCGCCGCGGTGAGTTTGTAGCCGTGCTGGGTGCCAACGGCTGCGGAAAAAGCACACTGGCCAAGCATTTCAACGCCATCCTGCTGCCGGAGACCGGCACTGTGCTGGTGGAAAACATGGATACCCGGGGCGAGGACCACCTCTATGACATCCGCCAGAAGGTGGGCATGGTGTTCCAGAACCCGGACAACCAGATCGTGGCGACCATTGTGGAAGAAGATGTGGCCTTTGCGCCGGAAAACCTGGGCGTCCCGCCCGAGGAGATCCGCACCCGCATCGACGAAGCCATGAAGCTGGCGGGCATCTACGAAAAGCGCGAAGCCGCGCCCTATAAGCTTTCCGGCGGCCAGAAGCAGCGTGTGGCCATTGCAGGCGTGATCGCCATGCGGCCGGACTGCCTGGTGCTGGATGAAGCCACCGCCATGCTGGACCCCCACGGCCGCAGCCAGGTCATGCGCACCATTCACCAGCTGCGGGAGGCGGGCATCTCCATCGTCTCCATCACCCATTATATGGAGGAAGCCGCCCAGGCCGACCGCGTGTTGGTCATGAGCCGGGGCCGCATCGTGATGGAAGGCACGCCGGAAGAGGTGTTCAGCCAGACCCAACGGCTGCACAGCTACCACCTGGATGTACCCCAGGCGGCGGAACTGCGGGACGAACTGGTGAAGCTTGGCATCCCCATGCCGGAAAATGTCATCACCCCCGACCGCTGCGCCGAGGAACTGTATAAACTGCTGCAGTAAGCTGCGCAAGGAAAAATCCCATCATAGGCAGAAACGGCACCCATCGCGGGCGGTATTCTGCGGGAAAGGAATAAACAGTGTCAGAGATCATTCGTGTAGAACATCTGAAATACGTCTACAATCCCGGCATGCCGGATGAAACGACCGCGCTGGACGATGTGAGCTTCCGTGTGGAAGAAGGTGACTTTGTCGGCATCATCGGTTCTACGGGCAGCGGTAAATCTACGCTTATCAGCCATTTCAACGGCCTGAACCGCCCCACCTCCGGCCGCATCCTCATCGACGGCAAGGACATGTGGGAGCAGGGGGCCGACCTGCGGGCGTTCCGCTTCCAGGTGGGCCTGGTCATGCAGTACCCGGAGTACCAGCTGTTTGAGGAGACCTGCGCCAAGGACATCGCCTACGGCCCGCGCAACATGGGGCTGGACGAAGCCGAGATCGCCCGCCGCGTGAAGGAGGCCGCTGCTTTCGTCGGCCTTTCCGACGAGCTGCTGCAGAAAAGCCCGTTTGAACTTTCCGGCGGGCAGAAGCGCCGCGTGGCGATTGCGGGCGTTATGGCCATGCACCCCCGCGTGCTGGTGCTGGATGAACCCGCCGCCGGTCTGGACCCCGAGGGCCGCGACACGATTTTAAGCCAGATCCGCGACTACCACGAAAAGACCGGCATCACGGTACTGCTGGTCAGCCACTCGATGGAGGACATTGCCAAGTACGCCAACCGCGTGCTGGTAATGAGCCACGCCAAGCTGGCTATGTACGACACGGTGGAAAAGGTGTTCGGCCACGCGCAGGAGCTGCTGGAGCTGGGGCTTTCGGTGCCGCAGGTCACGCAGATCTTCCTCAAGCTGCGCCAGATGGGGCTGGACATCCCCACCGATGTTTACACGATGCCCTACGCTGTCAAGACCATCCAGAAGGCGCTGGCGGCCAGGCAGGCAAAGGGGGTGCAGTAAATGCTGCGTGATATTACCATCGGCCAGCATTTCCCGGGCAACTCGGTGCTGCACCGCTGCGACCCGCGCTTAAAGCTGGTGGCCACCATCGCCTACATCGTGGTGCTGTTTGTGGCGCCCAACCCCCTGGGCCTGGCGCTGTCCATTGCCCTGCTGGCGGCGCTGTATAAGGTGGCCAAAATCCCCGGCAAGCTGATTTTGAAGAGCTTAAAGCCCATTGTGCCCATCGTGCTGTTCACGGCGGTGCTCAACCTGTTTTTTGTCACCGGCGAGGGCGAGCCGCTTGTCCACATTTGGGTGTTGAAAATTTACGGGGAGGGCATCCGCTATGCCATCCTGCTGACGGTGCGCGTCTGCGCATTGATCGCAGGTACGAGCCTTTTGACCTACACCACCAGCCCCATCGTGCTGACGGACGCGATTGAGAATCTGCTGCGCCCGCTGGCGAAAATTCATTTCCCGGTGCATGAGCTGGCCATGATGATGACCATTGCGCTGCGGTTCATCCCGACTTTGATCGAAGAGACCGAGAAGATCATGAACGCCCAGAAAGCCCGCGGTGCCATGATCGACAATGGCACTTTCACCCAGCGCATCAAGGCGCTGGTGCCGGTACTGATCCCGCTGTTCATCTCGGCCTTCCGCCGCGCGGACGAGCTGGCCATGGCCATGGAGTGCCGCTGCTACCACGGCGGCGAGGGCCGCACCCGGTTAAAGCAGCTGAAGTTCACGGCCGAGGATACCGGCTGCGCCGTTATCATCACGGCAGCGCTGCTGGTGATCTGCGCCACCCGCTTCTTTGTGCCGGGGTTGGCGTAATAATTTTTGAAGAGACCCTGTAGGGGCGAACATGGTTCGCCCGTGGCCGTTCATCTGGTCAAAAACTTTGCGGGCGGGCAATGCCTGCCTCTACTATGTGTTTTGTAAACGTATGACCTACCTTTTATGGATCGCCTATAAAGGCACGAATTACGGCGGGTTTCAGGTGCAGCCCAATGCGCCGACCGTCTGCGCCGCTGTGCAGGACGCCATGCAGCGGGTGCTGGGCTGCCGCCCCGATGTAAAGGGCTGCTCCCGCACCGATGCCGGCGTTCATGCGCGGCGTTTCGCGCTTAGTTTCTGCTATACTGGCAAGGTCCCGGCGGAAAAGATGGTGCAGGCGTTCAACGCCCACCTGCCGCCGGACATCCGCGCACTGGAAATTTGGCCCGTGGCCGAGAACTTCCACGCCCGCTACGCCGCCCACGCCAAGACCTACCGCTACTATATTTTAAATGCCCGGGTGGATGACCCCTTTACCTTTGATACCTGCTGCCGGATCGGCCCGGAACTGGACGTAGCCGCCATGCAGGCGGCGGCGGAACGGTTCGTCGGCACGCACGACTTTTTGGCGCTGTGTGCGTCAGGCTCCAGCGTGGCCGCCCATGGTGACACGGTGCGGACCATTACCCGCTGCACTGTGGAGCGGGCAGGGGACAGGGTGACCATCACCGTCACGGCGGATGGGTACCTGTATAACATGGTGCGTATTCTGGCCGGGACACTGGTGGAAGCAGGCCTGCACAAGCGCACGCCGGAGAGTATCCCCGCCTTGCTGGCCAGCCGCGACCGCCGCCGGGCTGGGCAGACCCTGCCCGCCAAAGGCCTGTTTTTGGAGGATGTGGCGTACCCGGAACTGACCAAATCATAAGCGAAAGAAGGTGACCCCCACTCATGAGCAAAGCGGATAAGGAACGCCAAGCGCGCCGCCAGCGGATGCTGGCGCGGGAGCGGGGGCATACCTCCACCTATCCCATCCCTGGTACCAGCGGGGACATTGGCCTGCGCACGCCCCAGCCGGTGCGCCGCAGCCGTGGTACCACCCCGCCCCCACCGCCGGAAAAACAACCCGACAACGTGAAGTCCTTTACGCCGCTGATCCAGCAGCGTCAGCGCCGCCACTATACCGTTCTGGCGGTGCTGGTCCTGTGCATTGCAGCGGCCGTCTTTGTGTTTACCGGTGCCATGTCGGCGTCCATCGCCCTGCTGGGGGATGCGGCGGACAGCCTGTCCCTCTACTTCAACCGCAGCGACGGCGGCTGGCCGGTCAATACCGGCATCAGTGAGCCGATCCAAATTGCTGAACTGGCGGGCGGCTTTGTGGAGTTGGACAGCGAAGACGTGGTCGTCTACTCGGCCTACGGGGCTAAGGTACGCAGCTTTCAGCCCGGATATGCCCGGCCCGTTATGGCCGTGGGCGGCACCCACTTTGTGGTGTACAACCGCGCGGGCAGCGAACTGCAGGTCTCCAGCCGCACCAAGGCGCTGTACACCAAAACCTTTGATAACAGCATCCTGCTCTGTGCCATGTCCAACAATAACACGCTGGCCGTTGTCACCGAGTCGGGCCGGTATGCCGCGCAGCTGCAAATTTTTGACCCCTCTTTCCGCCAGACCTACAGCTGGGAGATGACCCAGAACGAGGGGACCCCCATTGCCGTAGATTTCTCGCCGGATAACCGCCAGTTCGCCGCCGGTACGCTGGCGGCGCGGCAGGGCCAGCTGGGGTGCAAGGTGTATTTTATGAGCACCTCCTCCAACTCCGAAGGTCCGGCCTACACCGCCAGCCAGGGCAGCATGCTCCTCTCGCTGGATTGGCAAAGCGAGAGCCGGGTGGTGGCGGTGTTCGATACCTACATCGCGGTGCTGGACCCCCGCACGGCCACCGAGACCGCCCGCTATGATTTCGGCGGTGCTACGCTGCAAAGTGCTGCGCCCGGCCAGCGCCAGACCGCCCTGCTGCTAAACATCCGCGGCGGCAACAGCCTGGTCACGCTGGACAACGACCTGACCCCTCTGGCCGAGATCCCCGCCCGCCAGGCCTACGGCATCAAGGCCACGGACACGTCGGTCTACCTGCTGTGTCCCAACGCTGTTGAGTGCTACGGCTTTGACGGCGTGCAGAACTGGGTGCAGGATAACTTCTCCGCCCGGCCCATCCAGGTGCTCAAAGCCTCGGAACTGCTGGTGTTTACCGGCAGCCGCGCCGAGGTGCTGACCCCGCCGGATAACGCCAATAACACAAATAACACAAATGATTCCTGATACGAAAGGACCCGCAATCTCCTATGCAGCAAAACATTTCTTTGGTTTATGACCTTCTCTTTCTCATCGTGTTTGCCGTGGTGGCTGTGTGCAGCTGGCACAAGGGCTTCCTGGCCAGTTTGGCTGAGCTGATCGGCGCTGTGTTTGGCGTCGGCATCGCCGTCTGGGCCAGCCAGACCGCCGCCCCGCAGATCTACGAAAAGTTTTTAAGCGCTTCGGTGGCCAACCGGGTAGAGCTGGCCCTGCGTGAATCCAACGGCAACATTGCCGAGGCTTTGCAGGGCATCAGCTTTTTGCCGGAATCCATGCAGCAAAGCCTGCTAAATCTGCTGAACGATGCGGGCAGCGACGTGCCTGCCAAGATCGCCGAGGCTTTGCAGCCGTTGATCCTGCCCTTTGTGCAGGTGCTGCTGTTTGTGGTGCTCTGCGTACTGGTGCGGTGGGTGTTCCGCCTGCTGGTGGGCGCGCTGCGCTGGTTCAACGGCGTGCCGCTGCTGGGCAGCGTCAACCGCCTGCTGGGTCTGGTGCTGGGCCTGGCCAACGGCGCGGTGGATTGCTGGTTGCTGGCGCTGGCGCTGTGGTTTTTGGTGGGCGTTACCGGGGGCAAGCTCTCCTGGCTGAACGGCTACATACTCAGCCAAAGCGTGGGCTACGGCATTTTCGGCAGCGTCAACCCCTTTGTTTGATGGGCATGTAATGAATAAATTCTGAACATTCCGCCCGAAAACTTGCAAAACAGCCCATTTCGTTTCATAATATTTGCAAGACTATGCGCCTATACCGGGCGTTTTCTATAGAGGTGAAGAAATTATGGTTTGTGTACGCTGCAAAAAACGCACGGCCGTGGTGTTCATCCAGCGGATGGACAACGGCAAGCCGGTGCAGGAGGGCTACTGCCTGACCTGCGCCCGCGAGATGCACATCCAACCTGTGGATGATCTGATGAAACAGTTCGGCATGTCTGACCAGGACCTGGAGAATATGGAAGAACGCATGAGCAGCTTCCTGCAGGAGGCTGCCGAGTCCGGTATGCTGCCCACCGCAGCAGGTGAGGACGCCCCCGAGGAGGGCGACAGCCAGGACGATTTTGTGCCCGGCGGCTCGCCGGTGTTCCCGTTTGGCTTTGGTGCAGCCCGCCAGAGCGGCGACGACAAGGCCAAAGGAAAAAACGGTAAAAAGGACAAAGCCCCCAAGCGCAAGTTCCTGGATACTTACTGTGAGAACCTGACCCAGAAGGCCCGGGACGGCAAGGTGGACCGCATCATCGGCCGCGACCGCGAAATTTACCGCACCATCCAGATCTTGTGCCGCCGCCAGAAGAATAACCCCTGCCTGATCGGTGAGGCCGGTGTCGGCAAGACTGCCATCGCCGAGGGCATCGCCCAGCGCATTGCCGAGGGCCAGGTGCCCGCCCGCCTGCGGGACAAAGAGATCTTCCTGCTGGATATGACCGCCCTCATTGCGGGCACCCAGTTCCGTGGTCAGTTCGAGCAGCGGGTCAAGGGCCTTATCAGCGAGGTCAAGGCCGCCGGCAACATCATCCTGTTCATCGATGAAATTCATTCCATCGTGGGCGCGGGCGATTCTGACGGCGCCATGAACGCTGCCAACATCATGAAGCCCGCCCTCTCCCGCGGGCAGGTGCAGGTCATCGGTGCGACCACTTTTGCCGAGTACCGCAAGTATATCGAGAAAGATACTGCGCTGGAGCGCCGTTTCCAACCCGTTAAAGTCGAGGAGCCTTCCATCTCCGATACCATCGAGGTGCTGAAAGGCATCCGCATCTACTACGAGAAGCACCACTGCGTCCGCGTGCCGGACCCTGTGGTCACCAACGTGGTTAAACTGTCGGAGCGGTACATCACCGACCGCTTCCTGCCTGATAAGGCCATCGACCTGCTGGACGAGGCCTGCGCCTGCTGCAACCTGCGCCACCCCGAAATTACCGAGTTGGTGGAGACCCAGCGCAGTGTAGCCGAGCTGGAAAGCCGCGAACATGAGCTGGAGAACCCCGAGCCGGAGAACGGCCAGGATGCCGCCATCGACTACGAGGCCCTGGCTTCGGTTAAGACGGAACTGGCCCAGCAGCGCCAAAAACTGCCCGCCTTGCAGCTGAAGGTGGCCGAAATTGAGGTCACGATGGACGATGTGGCCCAGGTCATCGAGTTGTGGACCGGTATCCCCGCCGTCAAAATTAAAGAGACCGAGTACGGCCGCCTGCAGAGCCTGGAAGAAGCCCTGAAAGAGCATATCATCGGCCAGGATCAGGCCGTACACGCCGTGGCCGGCGCCATCAAGCGCGCCCGGGCTGACCTGTCCGGCCGCCACCGCCCCGCCAGCTTCATCTTCGTCGGCCCTACCGGTGTCGGCAAGACCGAGCTGGTCAAGCAGCTGGCCAACCAGCTGTTCGATACCGTCGACCCGCTCATCTCCATCGACATGAGCGAGTATATGGAGAAGTACGCGGTGTCCCGCCTCATCGGTTCGCCCCCGGGCTATGTGGGATACGATGAGGCTGGCCAGCTGACCGAGAAGGTCCGCCGCCACCCCTACAGCGTTGTGCTGTTTGATGAAATTGAAAAAGCACATCCTGACGTCATGAATATCCTGCTGCAGATTTTGGACGAGGGCAAGATCAACGACGCCCAGGGCCGCGTGGTGGATTTCTCCAACACCGTCATCTGCATGACCTCCAACGCTGGCTCCACCGATCAGAGCGGTGCTACCGGCTTTGGCAAGCGCACTGAGACCGCCAGCGCCGACAAGTGCATGAAGGCTTTGCAGGAGTTCCTGCGCCCCGAGTTCCTGGGCCGCGTGGATGAGGTCATCACCTTCCGCCCGCTGTCCGAGTCCGACCTGGAGCGCATCGCCCAGCTGATGCTGGATGAATACAAGCCCGGCCTGGCCGCCCACAGCATCACGCTGAACACCACGCCTGAGGCGCTGGCCGCCATCGTGGCCGAGAGCACCACCCGCTATGGCGCCCGCGAGCTGCGCCGCACCATCCGCAAGGCAGTGGAGGACCCCATCTCCGAGGCACTGGTGGACGGCCGCCTGGGCAGCCAGCCCGCCGCCGTCACGCTGACGGCTAAGGACGGCAAGCCCGTACTGGAGCTGTGATGCGTACAAAACTTGCTGCACTGCTGCTGGCCGTGCTGCTGCTGACGGGCTGTGTGCCCTATGTGCGGTGGCAGATCACGACCAACATCCCCCAGACCCAGCAGATGCCCGCGCCGACCCCGGCCCCCACGGCCATGCCCCAGCCGGATTCCGGCTTGAGCCGCCGCCAGATGGTATACGGCAGCGCCGGGCTGCTGACTGAGCCGACCGTGCTGGTCAGCGTTTACTTAAACGATGCCGCCGGCGGTCGTGTCTGGACCGAGGATGCCAAGGCCGAGACACGCCAATACCTGGCCACCGCCGTGCAATGGCTGAACGAACAGGCCGAAACCTACGGCCGGACGTTGCAATTGTACTATGACGACGGCACCGTCAACAGCCCGCTGTGCCGCACCTACACGCCCAAATCGGCCATCCGCGGCGGGCGGAGCACCGAGGAGAGCGACGCGCTGCTGACCGAGCTGGACGCCGTCAGCGCCACGTTGGACACCGCCGCGCTGCAAAAGACCTACGGCACAGACCGGGTGGCGTTTCTCTACTTCCTGCCGGTCAGCGGGGCGTCCTTTACGATGGTCCACTACGCCGACGACGGCAGCAATTTTTACCACGAGTACAGTTGCCTCTACCGGTACGATGTCTATGCGGGGGAAGGCGAGAGCGAATCCCCGGCGACCTATGCCCACGAAATTTTGCATTTATTCGGCGCGCCGGACCTGTACGAGGGCAGCAGCGATGACTTTGTGGACGATGCGCTTATTGCCTACGTCGAGGAGACTTACCCCGACGAGATCATGAACAGCACCTACAATGACGACGGCACCAGCAGCTTTGACAGCGTGCATAAGGCCATCAGCCCGCTGACCGCCTACTGCCTGGGCCTGACCGACACCTGCCCCGAACTGGAGCAGTTCCCCAAGTTGGCCAACATAACGCCGGGAGTGTTCCGCTACCCGGCCGACAGCGGCAGCACACCCGATACCGGGAACGATGCTGACGGTGGGGGCGAAGTCGGGGATGAACCCGACAGCGCCCAGGCATGGCCCGGCGCCGTGGCGGTGTAAGCAGCGAAAGGGGGCGCATACCTTGCCGAACGAGGATTTTCCGCTGCGGGTGGACGGCGTGACCGCCGGTTGGGCGGCAGAACGCCGCCCCGAGGATGTGATCCCCGCCGCCCGGACCGACGCCTGGCAGCTGGTCTACGTGCGCAGCGGCACCATTGAGGAACGCTGCGACGACCGCCGCGTGCTGCTGCGGGCCGGCGGGCTTTTGTTCCACCAGCCGGCAGAGACCTTTGGCATGCGCCCGGTGGGCGAGGTGCCGCCCGATGTGCTGCGCCTGGATTTTTTGTGTACCCAGGCCGGGATGGACCGCTTTCGCGGTGCCGTTTTCCATGCCGAACCCCAGGAACAGCATGATTTAAACTGGTTGATGGACGCTGTAACGGAATATTTTGAGCCACCCGACACCCTGGGCCAGGCCACGGTCCCCAAAGAGGAACAGCCCTACGGAGCCCAGCAGCAGCTGGCCATCCATTTGGAAAACCTGCTGATCTTGCTGGCCCGGCGGTACAAGCGTGCCCGCAAGCCCGGCGTGCGCCTGCGGCGGGAGCGCCGCCA
>OLRS01003011.1_pt1 | contig 11596 bp, 6 predicted proteins | sample 1673171 | NCBI WGS metagenome assembly OLRS01 (sample SAMEA3136762, study PRJEB25190) | human gut metagenome | biome: human gut; feature: human-associated habitat; material: faeces | place: Austria | collected 2013
TGGCGGATGGCAGATAAAATCACTGCGCGGAAAGTCTCTTTATGCGGGGCCGCCGGATGCTGTTTAATGGCCGCCCGCTGCCAGATAAAAGGCGAACGAACTTTCGTTCAAAACGGGGGCAGGGCCCGCCGCGCCAAAGCAAATCAACAATGGCTGCCCGCTGAACAGGGCAGCCTGAATATACGCATATTATAGTAAAGAGGTAGGGAGAGCATGGCACGTTCAAGTTCCGCCAAAAACGGAAAAAGCAGTAAAAACACATACCGCGCCTCCGGCAGCAAAAGCAGTAAAAGCAGCAGCTCCGGGGCCAGACACAACAGTTCGGCCTCCGGCAGCAAAAAGCGGATGTCCAGGCTGGAACAGCGCCGCGCCCAGCAGCAAAACCTGATCCGCAGCGTGGTGCTGGCCGGGCTTGGCATTCTGGCCATTGCGCTGGTGCTGGTGCCGGGGCAGAGCTTCTGGAATGTTCTGCGCAGCTGGCTGTTCGGCACCTTTGGCGTGGTTACATATTTTGTCGGCCCGTTTTTGCTGTATCTGGCCTATCTGCTGGCATCCGGTTACCATGTGGGCACTTTCATTGGCAAGGTGCTGCTGCTGGCGGTGCTGCTGGTCCTGCCCGCCACAGCGGAGGAAACCGCCGATGCCCCCAACCTGACACCGGGATTTTCTGTTACCGCAGAGGCAGCCTATGTGGCTAACACCGATACGGGGCTGGTTGTTTATGAAAAAAACAGCGAAACCCCCATGGCCGCCGCCAGCCTGACCAAGCTGATGACCATGATCCTGATGCTGGAAAGCTACCAGGACCAGCTGGATACCATCAGCATTACAGCGCCGGGCTATATCTATGATTACCTGTACGGCAAAAATGCTTCCACGGCGGATATCTGGAAAGACGAGACCCATACCCTGCGCAGCCTGCTGTATGCCATGCTGCTGCCCAGCGCCAACGAGGCAGCGTATATCGTGGCAGACTATATGAGCGGCAGCAGCATTGATAACTTTGTGGCCATGATGAACGATGAAGCTGCCCGCATCGGCTGCACCGGCACTACCTTTACTGACCCCTGCGGGCTGGATCCCGGCAACGTGACCACCGCGCGGGATGCCTACCTGCTGGTGCGGGTGGCTATGGGCTATGATGCCTTTGCCCAGGCGGCAGGGGAGGAAAGCTACCAGATGCCGGCCTCCACCAAGCATGATTCGCCCTATGCCATCCTGACCAGTGATAAGCTGGTTTCGCCCAGCAGCAACTATTACCGCTCTTACACCAAAGGCGGCAAAACCGGCAGCCTGGATGACTGGCAGAATTTTGCAGGCTGGCACACCCAGGACGGCGAAACCTATGTCAGCGTGGTGCTGCACAGTCCCAAAACGGACGAAGACCCGCGCCCGGCGCTGACCGAAACCGCCGAGCTGATGGATTGGGCGTTCGCCACCTTTACCGTAACTGCGGCGCTGGATACCACCCAGCCCATCACCGAGCTGCCTATTGAGTATTCCTCCCAGACGGATACGGTAATGATCTACCCGGCGGATGATATGCAGACCCTTTTGCCGCGGCAGGGCGGGGCAGAGCTGACGGAAAAGACCTTCAATGTTCCGGAGCACCTCTCCGCGCCCATCAAGCAGGGCGATGTGGTGGGTACCGTTACCGTTACCATGCAGGGCGAAACCGTTGGCACGGTGGACCTTTTGGCCGGCAGCAGCGTGGACCGCAACGAGCTGTTGTATACCATGGCGAAGGTAAAGGCTTTCTTTTCAAGCACTTATTTCAAGGTCGTTATTGTGCTTTGCATCATAGCGGCTGTTGTCTATGCGGTTTTGTGGGTGTATGTTATGCTGCTTACGGTGCGCCGTGTGGAGCAACCGACCCCAAAACGCAAAAATAAACCGAACGATTGGAATAAGGAATAATGGCAGGCACCAGCCAGCCATAAGGGGGTACATTGTACTATGTTGGATGTAAAACGCAACCTGACAACCATGACGGATTTTTATGAGCTTACCATGTCGGCCGGCTACCTGGACGAAGGGTATAAGGATAAAATTGCCGTCTTTGATATGTTCTTCCGCAAGGTGCCGGACGGCGGCGGTTACGCCATTATGGCCGGCCTGGAGCAGTTCATCAACGCAGTGGACAGCCTGAAATTTACCGAGGAAGACATCAATTATCTGCGCTCCACCGGTGCTTTTAATGAGCAGTTCCTGGACTATCTGCGCAACTTTAAGCTGCACTGCAATATCTGGGCGATTGAAGAGGGCATGCCTATCTTCCCGCAGGAGCCCATTGTGACCGTAGAAGGCCCGGCTATTGAGTGCCAGCTGCTGGAAACCCTGCTGCTGGTCACCTTTAACCATCAGTGCCTGATTGCCACCAAGGCAAACCGCATCTGCCGCGCTGCCGCTGGCCGCCCGGTTATGGAGTTTGGCGCCCGCCGTGCCCAGGGGTATGACGCCGCCTACTTTGGCGCCCGCGCTTCCTACATCGGCGGCTGCAGCTCCACCTCCTGCGTGATGGCTGCCCGTGACTTCGGTATCCCGGCATCCGGCACTATGGCACACTCTTGGGTGCAGATGTTCCCCACCGAGTATGACGCATTCAAGAAGTATGCCGAGATGTACCCGGACAACTGCGTGCTGCTGGTGGATACCTACAACGTTCTGCGCCATGGCGTGCCCGATGCCATCAAGGTGTTTGACGAAGTGCTGAAGCCGATGGGCAAGCGCCCCAAAGGTGTGCGCATTGACTCCGGCGATATTGCCTACCTTTCCAAAAAGGCCCGCCAGATGCTGGATGCCGCCGGTTACCCGGACTGCACCGTCTGCGCTTCCAACTCTCTGGATGAATACATCGTGCGCGACCTGATTTTGCAGGGTGCCCGTGTGGACAGCTTTGGTATTGGCGAGAACATGATCACCGCCAAGAGCGACCCCGTGTTTGGCGGCGTGTACAAGCTGGCCGCAGTGAAAGAGGATGACGGCAGCTATACCCCCAAGATGAAGCTCTCCGAATCCGTGGAAAAGATGACCATTCCCTGCCTGAAAAAGGTATGGCGTATCTATGATGAGGACGGCAAAGCCCAGGCAGACCTGATCACTATGGCAGACGAAGTGGTGGACACCAAGAACGGCATTACCCTGTTTGACCCCATCGAGACCTGGAAGGAATGCACCTATGTCAACAGCACTGCCCGCTGCATTTCCACCCCGATCTATGAGAACGGCAAGCGCGTTTACACCAGCCCCAACCTGGCTGATATCCGCAAGTTCTGCAAAGCCCAGGTGGGCACCCTGTGGGACGAAGTAAAGCGCTTTGAAAACCCGCACCGCTATTATGTTGACCTGAGCAGGAACCTGTGGGATACCCGCAGCGAACTGCTGAAGAAGCTGTCCAAATAAAATACTGTAATTTTATTACAAAATGGTTACAAGCTGCGCCCCCTGCACATACTATGGTAAAGGATGCAAACCCGCTCTCTACCCGATCGCCTTTTGGGAAAAGAGCGCGAGACCCACTTACTTGGCCGTCGGCCGCAGCGCTATGGGTTCACCGCGACGGCCGTCCGGATCGGGAAACTGATCGGGCTCCGCTGGTGCATTTTCCACGTCGCGCAGGGTTTCCCAAGCGTCTTTCCTGTCGGCCATCATTTTGACCTCCTCACGCCAAAAGCGAATGCCGACCAAGAGGGCAATGAAGGTGAGGTAGCCCAAGAAACAGCCCCATAAATCCGCCATACCCGCCCAGTCAATGCCCCGCAGGCCAATGTCGCGCCAGAAATTGAAGATCCAGACGAGCGGAATTCCGAAAGAGGCGAACTTCACCCATCCGTGCAGAAAACCGACAGCCATGGTGGCGCCGCCGAGGATAAAACCGACCGGCACAAGAAAGATCATGCGCCCGGCGCCCTCGCCCGGGTTTTTACAGTTCCATGACAGCAGATAGGCCACCCAAGTATTGGCCATGGCGCCCAAAAAGAGTGCCGGCACAAACTGCCAAATACTGCCGGCGAACCTCAGCTGCCCGAATGTGGTGAGGACCGATATGGCGGTCGTCACCACCGTCGTATAAATAAGCGCATAAGGGACGCCCCGCAAGAGAAGCGACACCAGACTTCCCGAGAGCACCGACGCATTCCACACTCCAGTGACGCGCAGCCGCCCGATGATCATGAGGCTCGTGAGGCCGTGGAACATGAGCGAGAAGAAAAGCAAAAAGTTGATGACCGTTCCGGTTGCACCCTGTCCCGTGGGATTCGCGAGATAACGAAACCCCATGCGAAGCGGCGAAAGGAGCGCCTCGGTGCCGGCAGTTGTCTGTCCAAGTGCGGAGACGCCGCCGGGACGGGAAACCGCAGTTTCAGCACTGAGCTCAGCCGTGATTTCATTAAGCTGCGAAATGAGTTCCCCGTTCTGAGCGGTATTGGAGTCGTCCAGATAGGTGCCGAGCCGGACGGTCTGAGCACCGCGAAGCAAGGACGCCTGCGCATCCTTCGGAATGAAAATCACGGCCTGCACTCGGTCGTGAGCCGTCATTCGGCGAGGATCCGCCGGGGAATGCACGACGCGCTCAACCTGCATATAGGGCGATGCATTAAGTTTTTCAATGAGCTGCGCCGACCAGCGTGACTGATCGAGATCGATGACCGCCACGGGCGCTTCGAAAACCACATCGTGGGAAAGAATGATGGAAAATGCGGCGGTTGTAATCAGCGAAACCGCAATGCCCATCTTGTGGTAGGGCGGAAACCGCCCGGAAAACATGGCAGTCCATTCTTCAAGAATGCTGCGGGAAATGCGCAGAAATCGGCGAATCACAGCTTCACCTCCAGCGTCATGCCGGTAAGGAGCCCCTCGGCCGGTTCGACATTGATGCGGACTTTGAAGAGCGTCAGATCCGCCTGGCCGCGTTCACGCACCATTTTGAGGTCCGCAAAGTCGGGCGCAGCGGTCACGGAAAGCACGGTCCCGCGCACATCCTGGTTTAGAGCGGGCGACCAGCATGTCACCTTGGCGCCCTCCTGAAAGCCCTTCACCTTGTTTTCGGCAACGTAGATGTCGAAATAAAGACGCTCGGATTCAAGCAGCACGGCCGGGGCATTGGGGGAAACCAGTTCTCCCTTTTCATAGAGCACTTCGAGCACTTTAGCTTTTTCCGGCGCCTTAAGCGTCAGGCGGCTCTGGTTGACTTTGAGCTGCTCAAGGGCAGCAGCGGAAGCCTCACGCCCGGCTTTGAGCGACTCCAGACTGATACGTCGGTTTTCCGCAGCCTGACGAGCGTTCACCACCGCATCGAGCCGCATGCCTTCGGCCGATCCGGTACGCGAGAGCTTTTGACGGTCTTCAGCACGAGCCCCGACGCAGGCTGCATCCACGGCACGCTCTGCCGACGAGAGTCCTTCGCGCGCAGATGCGGCTGCGGCTTTAAGCGCATCGAAATCCGACTGCGCCATCGCCCCCTGCGGCAAGAGCCGCTGAGCTCTCTTCCAATCGGCCTCAGCGCGAAGCCATTCTGCTGAGGCCGACTTCCGGGCCGCCTCAGACGCTTCAATCTGACGCCAGAGGGTTTGCTCCTCAGTATTCGCTTCGGCAAGCGCAAGCCGAATGCCTTCCTCTTCGGCAGCTATCTGCGCATCGGCCTGATGAATCAGCGCCTCAGTCTGTCGGATCGAAAGGCCAATGTCTGTGCCGTCAATGGCGAGGAGCTTAGCGCCCGCTTCAACCGTCATGCCTTCTTCAATCGGACGGTCAACGAGACGCCCGCTCACCGTTTCGAATGCCGCTTTCACCTGATGCGCTGTGAGAATGCCTGCCTTGAGACTTTCAGCATTCGTCACGGCATCGTTGCGGTTTCCCAGCCAGATCAATGCGGCTGCTGCGCAGAGCACACCGGTAAAGCCCAGTGCCGTGCGCGTGATGTCCCTAAGCTGCTTTTTGGAGAGATTCATTTTATTTTGTCGGCAAAGTGTTGAGAAAAAGAAAAACGCAGGCCGCTTCAGGAGAGCCCCGAACGGCATCAAAGTCTGCGGAGAAGAAAGGATCGTGTCAGTGTCCGGCCACGAGTTTCTTTAAGAGGGCAATCATCGTCTCACGTTCCGCACTGGAGAGCGTTTTGGCGAAATCGCTGACACGGTTGAAATGCGGGAGCATGGCTGACTCCAACAGCCGGCGTCCGGCGGGCGTAAGCGAAATCAAGGCCGAGCGGGCATCAACGGGATCCACGGTCTTGGCAACGAGCGGCTCCTCTGTCTGCAGCATGCGCGTCACCATGATGGAGGTGGTCGAGGGAGATACACCAATGCGCACGGAAAGCTCAACCAAGGGCACGGGTTCGCTGATGTCATAAAGAATCATCAGGAGTGCGAATTTCCCCTCTGTGAGCCCGGTATCGCGCCGAAGTGCGCCGTAGATTTCTTCACGAATCACATCGGACGCGCGGATGAGGTAAAGCATGAGCTCAACGCCCGCAATGTCATTTTCCGAAGCATTAAGGGCGCCGTGGCTCCTGCGAAGATTGTCGCGAGTCGGCATTAATCGTTTCGGCATTGCTGCTCCTGCGGACGCCCTGCTCTGTGCAGGTCGTATGTTACATTTATTTTGCCGGCGAATTATATCCCTTTCATCCGCTTTTGAGGCATTCTGAAGCGCTTATCTGGTCCGACGCTGCTTCTGAAGTCCGAGAAACTTCTCAAAACGACGTTGTCTCTAAAGCACTTCGATGGATGAGCTTCTCCGAATCCAGCCGTCGGATGCGGCTCAAACAGAACACTCAGCTGCCGCTTATTTGTATGAGCCTTTTGGGCAGCAACACTTTGCATCAGTCCTAAGGTTTCTGTCGTCCATAGAATGTTTAGAATAAAAATAGTTTAGCTACTAAATTATTTTTGGATCAACATGTCCTGGACAGATCTGCCCGACTTTACTGAACTCCTCCTTAGACTCGGCTGCGCCCGCGAACAAATCCGCGACGCACGACATAAGCCTGAAAAAATCGACGGCTTTATCCCAACGGCACCCGGCAAGATTCTCCATCAGCTTCAGCTCGTTCATCCCGAGGGGCTTGGCGTCAAAGCCTTGGCTCAGGCCGTGTCGCTCTCGCCCGGAGCTGTATCGCAAACCGTTCAGACATTGGTCGACGCTGGCCTAATCGACCGAGCAACCGCACCCAACGACCGCCGCGCCGTCGTGATTCGGCTCACCGATGAAGGCATCAGACAAATTCATCGCCATGAAGCCATGATGAATGCCCTGCTTGACAGTCTCATTGCAGAGGCGCCGCCCGAAGACCGCGCCGCCTTTTACCGCACCCTCGCGCTCGGTCTGGCTAAAGCCCGCACCGAGTGGAGAGAGATAACGACTGCAGTGAGCAGTGATTGACTGGATTGACCGCCGGCTTTAGGCTGAATATTGATTTGGAAACACAAAATTCTCATGAAACGCTCTTCTATCCGCCTTATGACGCTTGCGGCACTCTCGACGGCATGCCTTGCCGCCAGCCTCTTCGGCACCGTCCAGGCTGCCCCAGCGCCAAACGCCAAACTCCCTGTGGTGGCCGTCCAAGCCGTAGAAATGCTGCCGCAGACCGTCAGCCGCCGATTGGCAGGCCGCGTGACTGCCCTCCATACGGTGAACATCACTGCCAGAGTGTCCGGTGAAATAAAAGAGGTTGCTTTTGCCGACGGCGCGCTCGTCAAAAAGGGCGATGTGCTCTACCGTCTCGACGATGTGCAGTATCAGGCCGCGCTCGAGTCTGCCAAAGCGGCCGTCATGCAGGCTCAGGCCGAATCGCTCTACGCCGAACGCGACTATAAGCGTCAGCAGGCGCTCTACGAACAGAAGGCCTCGAGCCGCGATGTGCTTGACGCCGCCGAACGAACCGCGAAAACCTCTGCTGCCGCGCTCGCCTCTGCCAAAGCAGCGCTGATCACTGCCGAAGACAATCTTAAGCACTGTGTGATTGCCGCCCCGATGGACGGCCGCATGAGCTTCACCAACTACTCGGCCGGGAGCTACGTGACGGCCGCCGGTTCAGCAAGCACGACCCTCGCCACACTGGTGTCCGTGTCCCCCGTTCGAGTCCGCGCAGCGCTTTCGATGAAGGACATCACCGGGCTCTTCGGCAGTATTGCGGAGCTTCAAAAATCGGCCGCTGTGCAGGCGGAACTTTCGGACGGATCCGTCCTTTCGGAAATCGGCCGCATCACCGCGGTCGACAACGCTGCTGACGAGAAGACCGATACGCTCTATGCCGCTGCGGAATTTAAGGATCCTCTCGGCCGTCTCGTTCCGGGAAGCACGGTGACGATCACCATTACGCTCTCAAAGCCCGATTCTCTCTTCCCGGCCGTGCAGCCTTCGGCGCTGCAGCATGACGCCGAAGGCGCCTACGTCTGGGTAGTGAATGCACCTCAGGACGGTGCGGCCAAAACTCAAAAGCGCCGAGTGGAGGTCGGCCGTGCGGTGAACGGCCTACAGCTCATCACCGCCGGGCTCCAAAAAGACGATGTTGTCGTTGTGGAAGGCATGCAGAAGGCGGGCGAAGGGAAAACCGTCAAGGTCCTGCAGGCTGCGGCTCAATCTGCCGGCGACACCTCCGAGCAGCCGTCCAACTGATTGGGGTGCCTTGATGTTTTCCAAGTTTTTCATCGAGCACCCGCGCTTTGCCGCGGTGGTGAGTCTCGTCATCACTATTTCAGGACTGATTTCCCTTTGGAACCTCCCCGTAGAGGAATATCCGGAAATCAGCCCGCCAACGCTTTTCATCTCGGCCACCTATGCGGGCGCTTCCGCGGACGTTGTCACACAGACCGTGGCCATTCCGATTGAAAACGAAATCAACGGCGTTGAGGATCTCCTTTACTTTTCGTCGACGAGCTCCAATTCGGGCACGTACAACTGTCAAGTCACCTTCAAAACCGGGACCGACAGTGACATTGCGCTCGTTAATCTGCAAAATGCCGTCAAGCGCGCCGATGCCCAGCTGCCGAGCGAAGTGACGAAAACCGGCGTATCAGTGGAAAAACGCGGCAGCGACACGCTCGGCATGTTCGTCTTCCGCACCAACGGCGCGTCGATGGATCTGAACGAACTCGCCAACTACGTTGACAAAACGCTTAAAGACGACCTTGCCCGCGTCGACGGCGTTTCTTCGACGAGCATGATGAGCGAGAGCGAGTACGCGATGCGCATTTGGCTTGATCCGGTGCGCATGGCCGGGATGGGCATCAGCACGAGCGATGTAACAAACGCCATCAATGCGCAGAACATTCAGGCTGCGCCGGGCAATGTCGGCAGTGAAGGATCTTCAGATTCCGTCACCTACAAGGTGAATGTGACCGGCCGTCTGGCGGATCCTGCCGAATTCGGCGCCATTATTCTTCGAAGCGATGCCGCGAGCGGACGCGTTGTGCGTCTGAGCGACGTCGCTCGAGTAGAGCTCGGCTCGAGCAGCTACACCGGCGGCACCACCATCAACGGCGAACCGGCCGTAGGGCTCGCGCTCTACCGCAGTCCTGACGCCAATGCGCTCGCCACGATGAACCGCGTCAAGGCCAAGCTCGCTGAATGGGAGCCGCGTCTGCCCGAAGGCGTCACCGTGAGTCCCGCCTATGATCCGACAAAATTCATTCAGACAACCATGGAGGAAATGGTTGTCACCATCCTTTCCGCCCTTCTGCTGGTGATTCTCATCACCTGGGCGTTCCTGCAGAGCTGGCGGGCTACGCTCATCCCGGCCGCGGCGATTCCGGTCTCTTTGATCGGCACCTTCACTGTCATGGCCGCTTTGGGCTTAAGCATCAATACGCTCACGCTCTTCGGTCTCATTCTCGTCATCGGCTCGCTCGTTGACGACGCCATCGTCGTCGTCGAAAACACCGAGCGCCTGATTGCTCAGGGCCTCTCGCCGCACGATGCGGCCGTCAAGAGCATGCAGGAAATCACCGGCGCCGTTATCGCCACGACGCTCGTCACGGTTGCCTGCTATCTGCCGCTCGCCTTCTACGGCGGCATGGTGGGAGCAATTTACCGCCAGTTTGCCGTCTCCATGTGCGTGGCGCTCTCTATTTCAGCCGTCGTTGCGCTCACGCTCTCCCCGGCGCTCTGCGCACTCGTACTGCGCCCCGGCGACGGTGCAGCAGATGCCGAGCAGGCTTCGCAAGGATTTTCAGCAAAGTTCTTTAAGCCCTTCAATCGGTTCCTTTCAGCCTCCCGCGAAAGCTACGTCCGTGGCTCGGCCTGGCTCATCCGCCGCAGTCTGATTGCGGCCGTCGGGATGATTGCTGCCGTGGGCGTCACCTGGTTCCTCTATGGGCGGATTCCGACGGCCTTCATTCCTTCTGAAGACAAGGGCGTTATCTTTGCCAACATCGAGCTCCCGGCGGACGCAACGCAAAACCGTACGGAAGCCGTGATGGAAACCGTGCTCGAGCGGCTGCGCACCATTCCGGGCGTGCAGACCGTTATGCAGAATGTCGGCATGAGCATGCTCTCCGGATCCGGTGAATACGCCGGCATGGCCGTTCTGGACCTCAAACCCTGGAACGAACGCACGACCCCGGAAACGCAGCTTTCAGCCATTCAGGCTGAAATTGCCAAACGCACCCAGGACATTGCCGCCGCGGAGATTGTCTCTTTCACGCCGCCCGCCATTATGGGCCTGGGCGGCACGGGCGGCGCATCCTTTGAAATCTGCGGCGTCGGGACGGTCGATACGGCGCATCTCTCAGATGCCGTGAACCGCTTTAAGTCGGCGCTGGGTGAGCGCCCGGAAACCCTCTTCGCCATGAGCTCCTACAGCGCGGACACGCCGCAGCTGCGCTTCACGCTCGACCGCGAAAAAGCCGAGCTCCTTCAGGTGCCCGCTTCGGACGTCTATTCGACCATGCAGACGCTCCTTGCCTCCTACTATGTGAACGACTTCACAATGAACGGCAGCAACTACGAAGTCATCGTGCAGGCCGATTCGAAATACCGCGGATCAAACCTCTCGCTCGAAGAAATTCCCACGACATCCTCTGACGGCAATATTGTGCCGCTCTCGGCTCTGGGCTCACTTTCCTGGGAAGTGGGTCCCCAGCAGATTACGCGCTTTAACAAGATGACCTCCGCGGGGGTCAATGCGCAAAGCGCTGCCGGCGTGAGCTCAGGGGCCTTTTATAAGGCCATTGAGGATACGGCCGCCGCGTCGCTCCCCAAGGACTATCACATCGAGTGGACGGGCCTCTCCTATCAGGAAAGGCAGAACGCCGGTCAAATCGTCACTTTGATGGGTCTGGCGCTTCTCTTTGCGTACTTGTTCCTCGTCGCACAGTATGAAAGCTGGACGATTCCGCTCTCGGTCATGCTTTCCGTGCTCTTTGCCGTCATGGGAGCGCTCATGGGGCTCGAACTCACCGGCGGCGACATGTCGATCTACACGCAGCTCGGCATGGTGATGCTCATCGGCCTGGCCGGCAAGAACGCCATTTTGATGGTCGAATTCGCGAAAACAGCTCGAGAGTCCGGGCTCTCGATCATTGAAGCCGCCAAGCAAGGCGCCTCCATCCGCTTCCGCGCGGTGATGATGCTCCGGGATACGATCTGTATGCCGCTTCTT
>OLRS01003040.1_pt1 | contig 11465 bp, 9 predicted proteins | sample 1673171 | NCBI WGS metagenome assembly OLRS01 (sample SAMEA3136762, study PRJEB25190) | human gut metagenome | biome: human gut; feature: human-associated habitat; material: faeces | place: Austria | collected 2013
GAAATATAAACGATAGCACGTTTTAATTTGCTTCGATTCGCCGTACAGGTGCGTACAAGTACAGACCGTACAGGTTGTACGAACTTCTTCCGTAAAAAAATGCACTTTTTAGCCGCGCCTTTGTGTCTGGCGCAGATGTCTGCCACTTCTTTTAAAACGACATCTCCAAACGCATGTCCGTAGGTATCATTGACATTCTTAAAATTATCAATATCGATCACCGCAAGCGAAAAACGCTCCCGGTTCTCCTCGTACCTTCTCTGGTAATACTCTAACTCCTCATAAAAGCTTTCATGGTTGTAGAGCTTGGTCAAGGAATCCCGCTTGGAACGCTCATCGTTCACGATCGCCGAATCGTTGACCAATTCCAGCGCCACCAGCATACCGCACACCGTTCCCACGAAGATGCTGCCCTCAATAAACGGGGTTGTCAGCGGGAAATAAGAACTGGCAGGTATAAAATAGACACAGTCCAGCACATAGGCTGCAACGAGCAGTGCCGCCTGCACAAGCGTCATGACCCGGTCTTTGTAGAGCGGCGTCAGCAACATCGGCAGCAACAGAACCATCGGCATCAGCGTCACGCTCGTATGCACCCACGCCATCACAGCCGCGTAGGATGTCAGCAGGAATATGGCGCATCCCGCCATCGCCCGTCTGCTGTATACACGCTTCTGTCTGCCGGTCAGCAGGCGGTACACAAAAAGAAGCAACAGCTGCAGTCCGCTCGGTCGCACAATGAACAGCCATCCATAGCGCAGTCTGCCGCAGTCCGCGGTGGGCTTAAAAAACAGAAACAAAAACAATTCTGTGATTAACACCACGCCCCAGATCTTCCAGCCCATCGAAAAGAAGCTCGCGCTCCACTCCTTCCAGCTTTCGCCACTCAGCCATTCATAGCTGCTGTCATGTCTGATCTTCTCCATCTTTTCCCCTCATTACGAAACGTAATACTTTCTTCCTAGAATATTATACTGTATCACACCGATTCTTTCAACGGCGAGTAAACGCACCCCGATCAGAAAAAACCAGAGACAGCTCCCCAACCGTCTCTGGTTCTATTTGAAATACTCTCCCTCTTTTTAGCACATGATGTGTCTTACAATCACATCGATGCCGGCAATCCAAAGCAGAAGCGCTCCGCCGACATATGCTTTTGTCTTGTGCTGAAATCCCAGATGATAACCCGTATACACGCCAAGCACAACGAATGCAATCGTCATACATACGATGATGATCAGCATCAGCGCAACGTTCGTCCCCAGGAATCCGAATGCGATCCCCGCAAGCAGCGTATAGATGCTTGTCACCGCAGTCATCCTCAGGAACTTTTTCACATCAAGGCTCTCCTCCCGGCGCTCATTGACCCATTCGTTCTTGATTGCCTTCGCAATCAGACGGATGCCGAGTCCGAAAAAGATCACCGCCGCAATCACAAGTCCTACAAAATTCTCATCGTGTGCCAGCTCATTTCTGTAAAGGAGACCGGACAGATAGTTCCCGAGCGCCAGCGCGCAAAGCTGCCATACAGCGATCAACGCGCAGATGACGGACAACTGTTTTTTGTCCACTTTTGCGACCAATGCGCCCTGGCACTCCATCGCCGCGAAAATATCAAGCGACACTCCCGCTATAATCAGAACATTCTCTATCCAGTTCATTTCCGTCCTCCCTCACATGACTCCTTATTATTATACTCTCTTCTTACAATATTTCCAGAACAAATACGGATTTATTGAGACAATTTTCATTAGTCCTCTTTCACCGCATCTGTCTTGTAGATGAACTTAATGCTTCCGTTCACGCCGTCCGCAATATCCGTGTAGGTCTGATAGTCCTCACCGGCATCCAGAACCGCCTGGATACGATCCATCAGAGGCTCAATATCACCGTGGTAGGAATTTAAGATCTTCTCAATTCCCTCCTCGTTGAAGGTAACGATTCCGTCTGCCAGCTGATGTGCGCCGTCCGATAACTGATCCACACCGTCGATCACTGCGTCGGTACCATCACTTAACGCGTTGACGCCATCGTTGAGCTTCTGATTGTTGGAAACCAGTTCTGCACTTCCGTTCTTAAGCTGCGCCACACCGGATGTCAGTGCCGGTACCGCATCTGCCAGACTCTGGGTACCATTAGCCAGTGCTCTCGCTCCGGTTACCAGACTGTATCCGCCCGAGCTCTGCTGCTCAATACTTGCCGCCATCGTGGACTTTGTCTGTTCTGCCGCTGACACAGCTGCCGTTCCGGCTGCTGCCTTCGCTCCAAGTACCGCTGCATCTCCGGCCGCTGCCTTTGCTCCGAGTACCGCTGCATCTCCGGCTGCTGCCTTCGCTCCGAGTACCGCTGCATCTCCGGCTGCCGCCTTCGCTCCGAGTACCGCTGCATCTCCGGCTGCTGTCTTTGCTCCCGTTACTGCTGCCTCGCCTGCCGTTGCCTGAGCGACCTGTTTCGCAGTATCTGCCACACCCGTTGCCAGAGAATCTGCCGCTCCGCCAAGCTGCGTTGTGATTGTGGTATCAAGCTGTGCTGCAACCGTCTGCTGTGCCTCTGCGATTTCATCCGCATGATTGGTCTGAATCTCTGCGATGGTCTCTGTAGGATGCTGCGCTGCAACCGATGCAAGTGCCGCTCCGTTAATCAGATTCTGCACATCCGCAGAAGATGTCAGAGATCCCTTCAGCCCCGGAAGTGCATAGCCAACTACGACATTGTTGCTTCCGTCGGAGATCACCTTACCGTTTTCCACCTCGATATCCGAGAATTCATCTCCGAGGATCATGCCGCTGACTGCCATAAACGGTACATAGATGTCTTCGTCTTTTCCGTCAATCTTCGCTGTCACTTTCTGGTTGTTCGTGTAGTCGAACCGTATCGTAACCTCACCGGATTTTCCGGCAAGCTCCTCCGGCGTCACTTCCTTGCCGTCCAGATAGTAGGTCAGCTTCTGTGTCACCGGCAGCTCGCTCTCTGACGTTCCCTGGTAGAAAATGTCATTGCCGTCTGCCTGCCATGTCACCTTATTGCCGCTTTGTGTAAAGGTCTCATCGCCTTTTACATTTTCAATATCTTTTAATGTGGATGCATCTTCAAGCGTATCCTTGTCATCGTTGTTGATCAGATGATCGGAGACAATGATTTTCTGCTCCTTGCCGGTATTGTCGGCGATGACATATACTGTCTCTTCTTTTCCGATCTCTTTCTCGCTTACTTTGCTTCCGTTATCCAGCAGATCCTTTAAGCTGCTCTCGGCATCTTCCGTATCTTCCGCCTCCTCAGAAACTTCCGTCTCCTCCACGTTCTCTGTGGCAGCGCTGCCTGCCTTTGCCGCATTCACACTGTAGACGGAGGAACCTGTTGCAACAAGCGTAACGACCAGGACTCCGGCAATAATGCGGATTGCATATCTATTTTTGAATTTTGATTTTAACTCTGGTAATTTCATGGTTTTTACCTTCCTTTCCCGTTACTGTACCGATACATTGTTTTCCGACACATTCACCGTCGTGCCCTTTTTATTGCGAAATCCCATGCTCGTCGCACAGATCAGTTTATCAAAAATCATAAACATGGACGGCAGAATGAAAATAACGACAAACATACTGATGATTGCTCCGCGTGCCATCAGAATACACAGGGAACTGATCATATCAATATTGGAATACATGCCGACACCGAAGGTCGCTGCAAAGAAGCTGAGCGCACTGACAATGATCGACTGGATGGAACTGCGAAGTGCCGTCGCAATCGCTTCCTTCTTGTCCGCTCCGTTGTAGCGAAGCTTCTTGTACTTTGTTGTCATGAGAATCGCATAATCGACCGTCGCGCCGAGCTGAATCGTACCGATGACGATAGAAGCGATAAACGGCAGCGTCGTGTGCGTATATGCCGGAATACCCATGTTGATAAAAATGGCGAACTCAATGACCGCCACCAGAATGACCGGCAGTGATACCGACTTAAATACCAGTGCAATAATCACGAAAATTGCACCGATCGACACGATGCTGACTGTCTTAAAGTCCTCATCCGTGATCTCAATCAGATCCTTCGTACACGGTGCCTCACCGATTAACATGGCAGAGGAATCATATTTTTTGATGATATTGTTGATCTCCTCGCACTGCGCGTTCACTTCATCAGAAGCAACCGCATATTCCGAGCCGACCACCATCATCTGATAATCGCCGTTGATCAAGACGTCTTTTACGTCATCCGGGATAAACTCCCTCGGGATGCCTGGTCCTACCAGCGAGTCAAAGCCAAGCGCCATCTTCACGCCATCCACCTTGCTGATCTCATCCAACATTGCGCTGGCATCTTTTGCGGAGAGACTGCTGTCCGCAATGATCATGTGCGTCGCACCCATCTCAAAGTCTTCGTTTAACTTATCGTTCGCAGTAATACTGCTTAAGCTCTTCGGCAGTGTTCCCGCAAGATCGTAATACACATCCGTGTGTGTGTAGCCGTAGATTGCCGGGCCCAACACCACCAGAAATACGATCAGGAATACGCCGTAATGGCGCACGATCCAGTCTGCAATCCGTCCCAGATCCGGGATGATAACCTTGTGCTTCGTCTTCTCGATCGCCTTGTCAAATACAAGCAGCAGCGACGGCAGCACCGTAACGCAGCAGATAACGCCGAGAACAACACCCTTTGCCATGACAATTCCAAGATCCATACCAAGTGTAAAGCTCATGAAACACAGTGCCACGAAACCAGCCACCGTCGTGATGGAGCTTCCGACCACCGATGTGATCGTATTAGAAATCGCATGCGCCATCGCACGTTTTTTATCTCCCTGAAAACGCTCCTGCTGCTCTTCGTAACTGTGCCAGAGGAAAATGGAATAATCCATCGTCACACCCAGCTGTAAGACCGCCGCGAGCGCCTGTGTCACATAGGAAATCTCTCCCTTGAAAACATTGGTACCCAGATTGTATACAATCGCCATTCCGATACTGAGCAAAAAGAAAATCGGCGCCAGAGCCGAATCCATCGTAAGTGACAGGACAATGACTGCCAGTACAACCGCAATCAGCACATAGACCGGGGTCTCCTTGTTCGACAGATTCTTGATATCTGTAACCACTGCCGACATACCGCTGATATAGCACTGATCTTTTACCACACCGCGCAGTTCCTCAATCGCATCCATCGTCTCGTCCGCGGACATCGATGTATCGTATAACACTGCGAGCAAGGTGCTGTCCTTCTCATCATTATTAAAGAAATCATAGATCTCATCCGGCAGCATCTCCATCGGAATGCTGATGTCCGCCAGTGAATCGTACCAGATCACTGATTTTACGTGAGGAACTTCCTCCATCTGCTCCCGCATTGCAGATATGTCCTTCGCGTCCATACCCTCCACTACACAAAACGAGAATGCTCCCGTTCCAAACTCGTCAAGCAGGAGATCCTGCCCCTTCATCGTCTCAATCTCTTCCGGCAGATATGTCAGGATATCATAATTCACTCTCGTGTTAAAATATCCGATTGCCGACGGTATCAATAAGAAAATACTGAGAATCAAAATCGGTATTCGCAGCTTGACGACCGCTTTTCCAAATTTAATCATGGTCCCTCTCTCCTTTCCATAAAAGCATTGTATAAAAAAAAGACTGAATATGAAAATATTCAATCTTTTCTCCGTGTATCGGGTTATTATACACTCGACCCGAAATGTATAACTATCTATACATTTATATTCATTTGTATTCTGTCCGCAATTACAGTTCTGTCAGAATATCCGTCATCGACCGCTTGATCATGTAATTATAGATTTCTGCAAGTTCCCTGGACGATATCGTCATTCCGGACTTGATCCAGGTGATCACCACATAGCACATGGACTGTGCATAATACTCCGCGATACGCTCTGGTGTCAGCCACACGTACCGGCTTTTTCTGCCCTCTGCCTGTCCTTTGATGACCTGTAGCAGCACGCGCTCCACACAGCTTTGTGCAATGCTGCCGAATGAATTCTGTCCTTCCAGCCGGCTTGCCTTCGTGTAGAACTCCTTCTCACGCTCGATCCCGCTGAACAGAAGCACCAGCGCCTCGTTGATCATCCCGTTCTGGATCAGCGGTTCCACCGGTTCCAGCAGTTCCCTGTCGATAATCCACTCCAGCAGATCATATTTGTCCTGAAAATGATTGTAAAATGTCGGGCGGATCACGCCCGCCTTATCTGTAATCTCTTTGATTGTAATCTTCTCTATTGGCTGCTTTAACGCCAGTTCCTTAAAGCTCTCTGCCAAAAGTGTATCAATCGCACTCTTTCCCTGTCCAGTCATAACTCCCTCTCGCCCCAGGTGCTCTATCGCACTATGAGTCTCCCAACAGTTACCGCCCTCGCTTTTTCATCGTCACGCATGTTCAACATCTCTCCCGTCTCCACAACGCGCACCAGCGGACGCAGCGGGAAATTCTCAAAATTCCGTGCCACCACCGCATGCTGCCCGTTGGACAGTTCGACTTCGCAGCCGATCGGATACGCCGCCACTTTCCTTGCGAACACAGCCACAATATCCGGGTCAAACCAGCGGTCGCCCAGCGCCATCACATATTCTAACGCCTCCGACGGCGACAGTGATTTCTGTGCCGGAAACGCGGAAACCTTTGCGTCATAACAGTCTGCAATCCGGATAATGCGGGCAAACAGGTGAATCTCGCCGCCCTTTTTGCCAAGCGGATACCCTTCGCCGTTGTAGCACTCGTGATGCTCCATGATTCCCTCATACACATCCGCGGAAAATCGGCATGTCTCGCGCAGATATTCCGCACCGATCTTCGGATGGCTCCGATAGACCTCCTGCTCTTTTTCGCTGCGGTGCGCCTTACCTCCCCGCACGATGTCATGATCGATAAACCGCTTCCCAATGTCATGCAGCAGCGCCGCCGCTGCAAGCTGGCACAGCTCATCATGCGGAAGCCCCAGCCGTGCGCCGACTACCACAGAAAGGATGCCCACATGAATGGAATGGTAATAGATATAATCATCATAACTCTTGATGTCCATGATATTGCACATGATGTCTCCATTGCATATCACATCATCGACCACAGACTCCACCGTTTTGCGCAGCTTAAACTCCGCTTCCGACGGTTCCTGCTTCCGCATATCCGTGTGAAACAGATCATATACAATTTTCAGTGCCTGCCTCCGGACTTCCGGGCTGACAATCTGCTGTATCTCAATCCCCCGGGAAAACTCATCGTCCACATAGACACCCGGGAACCCAAGGAATTCCAGATTTGAAATTTGTTCTTCTGTCAGCAGAATATGCCTTCCCAGAAGAAGTCTTCCCGCCCCGTCATAAATGTCCTGCCCCAGTGCCATTCCCGGCGTCAGTCTGCTCGTCGGTAAATAACGCATTTGTGCTTCCTTTCCGCTAAATTATTATTATTTTAGCGCTTTTACTCATCAAATTCAACCGTAACAAAATATCCCTTCGGGGTCTCTTTGACGTCTACCACTGTGCCTTCCCGCGACTTGATGCGCTGGCTTACCACATAGTTCGCCGACATCGCGTACGCCTTGCCCAGTGTATAGTAATAGGAATTGGGCAGCTTCCCCTCTGTAATCGGAAGCACATCGCCGATCTCAAGCAGTCCGGTGCGCTCCATTTTAAACTCTTCTCTACGCATGAAAATATCCCTGTTTCTATGGCTTTTCTATGTATTTCCCACTATTGCCATGCATTTTTCATTATAGTATAATGATTCTGAATTCTCAAGATGTTTTCATTTATCATATACAAAGGAGCCTTATGAGCGATCAAACTGTTCTCATCGATCAATTCCTGTCATCCGTCATCAGCACGATTCACCCGGACGAAATCTTTGATTCTATTATAGACACAGCCGTCCGTCTGCTGTCTCCGGACGGTCTGCTGCTCACAATCCGTGACGATGTCAGTCCTTCCTACCACGTCACACGCAGTTTTGGCGATATCACCTGGGAAAAAGATTCTTTTCTCGATTCAAGCATTCTTTTGGAACAGCTTTTGAACGCAGACAGCTACATTCCGTTTATGCCGGGCGCAGGCCTGCCAGCTGCGCTTGACGGCATTTCCAGCCATACGCGCAGCTGGCTGATCCAGCAGAATATCATCGGCGTCTATTGTCTGAAGTACAACCGGGCGCTGATTGGCTTTCTCTTCATCGCGCGGCACAATCACATGCCTCTGTCCGCAGATCAGGTGTCCGCGCTGTGCAAGATCGGTTTTTATGCCACCCACGCACTGCGCAACGCGAATCTCTACATGAATGCCTACCGAGCCTCCATCACGGATGATCTGACGGCACTCTACAACCGCAAGCATGCGTTTGAGATAATTGATGAACTCTGCCTCTCCGGTACGCCGTGCTCATTAATCATGCTCGATATCGATGATTTTAAGCTTTACAATGAACTTTACGGCTCCAAGGAGGGCGATCACTTAATCCAGCGCTGTGCCAAGATCATTCTCTCTGCTCTGGATGCGGACGACATGGCATTTCGTTTCAGTGCGGACGAATTTCTCATCTTAAGACACGGCAGTGACGTCGCAGCCTCCAAAGCGTTTACCCAGTCTCTCGTGGAGGTTCTGACAAAAGGCAGCATGTCAGACATGGTGTGGGAAATTACCATCACCTGCGGCATCTCCGTGTTTCCGGATATTTCTGTCGACGGCAGAGAGTTAATCCACAATGTCGAGCAGGCTGTCTATTTTGGAAAGCTTGACGGAAAAGGCCATCTCATCGTTTACCGCAAAGGTCTTGAGAACCGCTCCCAGAATCCGGATATCCGCACCGCCTACGAGCGGGTGGCGCCGACCATCTATGCGCTGACCGCCGCCATCGACGCCAAGGATAATTTTACGTTCATCCATTCCATGAATGTCTCAAAATATGCGGTCATGCTCGCAGAAGCGCTTCCTATGAGCGACAATGATATCGAGGTGGTACGGATTGCAGGCATGCTTCACGACATCGGCAAGATCAGCATCCCTGAGCATATCTTAAAGAAAACCTCGGGGCTGACGCCGGAGGAATACACGATCATGAAAACGCATGTGGAGAATTCCATTAAGATGATCCGTTACCTTCCGAACATGGATTACGTGATCCCGGCAGTTGTCGCCCACCACGAGCGCTATGACGGAACCGGTTATCCCCGCGGATTAAAAGGAACGGAAATTCCCCTCATGGGACGTATCTTAACCATTGCAGACTGCTTTGACGCGATGACGGCCAGACGCCCCTACAAGCAGGAACGCTCGATCGACTACGCGGCAGGTGAACTGAAAAAGAACAGCGGCACGCAGTTCGATCCCGAACTGGTGCCGGTGTTTCTGTCCCTCATAGAGGACGGAAAGATTGCGGGGTGAAAATCCGCACCAGGTACACGTCTGCCTTTCAGTGATAAGTAATATTATTGGAAGCACACATCGTGGGATTTCAGCTGGAAATACAGCTGGATATTCGGTTCATAAAATGTGGCATTTCTAACCAGCCGGATGTTTGCATCCACGATGAATAAAAAATATTCCATCGTTTATAGCAGTTTAACAGGTAATACCAAGATGCTGGCTGATGCAATCCACGGGGCATTACCTCAGGATGAATGTGAGTATTTCGGTGTGTCCGACACAGTGATCCCTTCTTCCGAACTGCTCTATATCGGATTTTGGACAGACAAGGGAAATGCAGATACCAAGACATTACAGCTATTATCGCAGTTAAAGAATAAACAGATTTTTCTGTTTGGAACTGCAGGTTTTGGTGGCAGTGATGTCTATTTCCGGAAAATCCTGAATCAGGTTAAGCAGTTCGTTGACGCAAGCAATGTTATCGTCGGAGAGTATATGTGTCAGGGCAGAATGCCGCAGTCTGTCCGGGAACGCTACTTGAAAATGAAGGAAGCTCCTGATCATCCGGCAAATCTTGATGTATTGATCCAGAATTTTGACTGTGCATTGTCTCACCCTGATGTAGATGACCTGGAGAGACTCAGACAAGCCGTTAGGAACTCATCCTTCTGATAAGACCATAAAATAAGGCAGCCCCACATAGCTGAGTCTGCCTTACTCTCTTTATTTAACATTGATGCCACTGGCATATTGCTGTAGAAACTGTTCCTTCCCGCAGGGTCTGCCAAAATAATATCCCTGCAGATAATCCACCTTCATTTCTTTCATTTTCAGAAGCCATTCTCTTTCCTCGATGCCTTCTGCACATATTCTGACATTAATACTATGTACCATGGGGATGATATTTTTATATAATTCATAATCCCTGTCACTGTTCATCGCCTTGGCAGTAAAATCCCTATCCATTTTCACGTAACTCGGATTCATATCACGGATACAATGAAGGTTAGAATATCCTGTTCCAAAATCATCGATCACGAAGGAGATCCCGTTCTTTTCCAAGCTTTTACGGAATTTGCAGAACGAAGGTGTCATATCCATAAATCCGCTTTCTGTCATTTCAACGCATAAACATTCCGGCTTTAAAGCATGTTTTTCAGGATGCGAAGTCTGGTCGCACGCTCCGGGGCGAGCAGGGCCTTGACGATCTGGATACGGTCTGAAACAGACGGGATTTCGTAGAGTCCATCCGGGATTTCCGGGATTCTGCCATTTTGGAGGAACCTGAGGATACCTTCCATGCTGCATATATAGATCATTTTCTGTTTTGCCAGCTGTCTTGTATAATCCTGGAGTTGGACGAGGAAGATCTCTCTGCCCGGCAGGTCCTTGCGGACGTATTTCTGAAGGGTTTCTTTTGTCAGAACCGGCATAAAGCATGGTTCCATCTGCAGGCTGTATCCTGTGGAGCGTTCGGAGAAGGTGGCACTTAGAAATGCCATCTGTTCTGCGGCATGATTGGCAGAATCTGCAAGGCTGGCAAAACGGCTGGCATGACTGTGGCAGTTTTCGAAAATTTCAGAGAGCATCTTCAGCATTTTCGGCTCTTTGGTGAGGTATCCTTTTTTTAGATCTGCGGTCAGTATACAGGCATACCCGGAGGTCAATACCATATATGGAAACAGTGCAAACATCTGATTCTGCCCCGGTATATAACCGTAATAGTACCAGGTCTGGTATTCGTAATTATAATGATAGAGCGGCAGAATATTTTTCAGGCAGGTCAGGTTGTAATTTTTATCTTTTCCTGTGGCTTTGTTTGTGTCATCCAGGCAGAATATATGATCCACCCGTGTCTGTATGCCACTGTTGCTGCACATGGCAAGGATACTCGCCAGAAAATCGGTCTCCGGCTGAAGCAGCATGCGGATATGTCCTTCAGACTGGTGTGTCTCATCCGCAGTCATATACATCAGGGCAGAACGGACGGCGTGACGTCCTTCTAACAGCATAAAGGTTTTGTCTTCCATTTCAAATCCCTGTTCTGCACGAATCGGCTGCAGAGCAAAATCCAGTTCTCGTCCGGCATCGACTTCTGTCAAA
>OLRS01003045.1_pt1 | contig 11452 bp, 7 predicted proteins | sample 1673171 | NCBI WGS metagenome assembly OLRS01 (sample SAMEA3136762, study PRJEB25190) | human gut metagenome | biome: human gut; feature: human-associated habitat; material: faeces | place: Austria | collected 2013
CGGGAGCGGACTTTAAATCCGCAACTGCTGATGACAACAAGAAGTTGTTTATCGAGACTTATGGCTGCCAGATGAACGTGGCGGACAGTGAGGTGATCGCTTCGGTGATGCAGATGGCGGGCTATTCGGTAGCCGAAACGCTGGAAGAGGCCGACGCAGTGTTTATGAATACCTGCTCTATCCGTGACAATGCGGAGCAGAAGATTCTGAACCGCCTGGAGTTTTTCCACTCGCTGAAGAAAAAGAAGAAGGCCCTGATTGTAGGCGTACTGGGCTGTATGGCGGAACGGGTGAAGGATGATCTGATTACGAACCATCATGTCGATCTGGTGGTCGGTCCGGATGCTTATCTGACGTTGCCTGAGCTGATTGCCGCGGTAGAGGCCGGCGAGAAAGCGATCAACGTAGACCTTTCGACAACCGAGACTTACCGTGATGTGATTCCGTCGCGTATCTGCGGCAACCACATTTCCGGATTTGTATCCATCATGCGCGGATGCAATAACTTCTGCACCTACTGTATCGTGCCTTATACACGCGGACGCGAACGCAGCCGTGATGTGGAAAGTATTCTGAATGAAGTGGCCGACCTTGTTGCCAAAGGTTATAAGGAAGTTACCCTGCTGGGGCAGAATGTCAACTCTTACCGGTTCGAGAAGCCGACGGGCGAAGTGGTTACCTTCCCGATGCTGCTCCGTATGGTGGCCGAAGCTGCTCCGGGCGTGCGCATCCGTTTCACGACTTCCCATCCGAAGGATATGAGCGATGAAACGCTGGAAGTGATCGCCCAAGTGCCGAATGTGTGCAAGCATATCCACCTCCCTGTGCAGAGCGGCAGCTCCCGCATCTTGAAACTGATGAACCGCAAATATACCCGTGAGTGGTATCTGGACCGGGTAGCCGCTATCAAGCGTATCATTCCCGATTGCGGACTGACTACCGATATCTTCTCCGGTTTCCATTCCGAAACGGAAGAGGACCATCAGCTCTCGCTTTCTCTGATGGAGGAATGTGGCTATGATGCCGCTTTTATGTTCAAATATTCCGAACGTCCGGGGACGTATGCGTCGAAGCATCTTGAAGATAATGTGCCCGAAGACGTGAAAGTTCGCCGTCTGAATGAGATTATCGCTTTGCAGAACCGTCTGTCCGCGGAGTCCAATCAACGTTGCATCGGCAAGACGTATGAAGTGCTTGTAGAAGGCGTTTCCAAACGTTCGCGCGATCAGTTGTTCGGCCGCACGGAGCAGAATCGGGTGGTGGTGTTCGACAGAGGCACGCACCGTATCGGCGATTTTGTCAATGTGCGGGTGACGGAAGCCAGTTCGGCTACGCTGAAAGGCGAAGAAGTCTAGTATATTATTCTCGATGTCGGGACTGATTAAAAATCGATAGTATCATAAATTCCCCTCCTTCCCGAAGGAGGAGATTTGAGATACTGCCGACTTTTTAGTCAGCCCATGCAATATATTAAAGAAGGTATTTCAAAATGAAATGAACCCCGAAAGTCAGACAATAAACTTTCGGGGTTCACTTCGTTTAAACTTTGCCCTTTTCCTCTTTCCGGAGCAAAAGAAGCGTCATTCAAATTACATCATCATGTGTCTGCGGATGGAGAATTTCACGATTGCCATTGCATTGATGGTGCTGAAAGGGATATCCATTGGGTCGTGATGAGCGTTGTAGCTTACCAGCTTGAGGCATCCTTCCTTTTCCGAGCGGTTCACATACTTCACCGCCAGGTACTCGTCTCCTTCGATAGTAAACGAAACCAGATACATTTCGCCGTAAATAAGGTTGCTGAAACTGTTAATCTCTTTAAAGCCTACGATGTCTCCCGATTTCAGTATCGGATACATGCTGTCGCCACTGATGTAGACGGCTCCGTCACATAAGGGAATGCTTGGAATCTGTATCTTTCCTACCATATACTGTCGCTTGTTGGTGAGCAACGTTTTCAGATTGGCGGCAGCTGTAATATCATATAGGGCAACGCTGCGGTCGTCCAACGCCTCTACTGTTTTAGGGTTGTGAATCATCTGGACCTCACCGCTTGCTAAATCGCTTTTGCATAACTTGGTTTGATGTCTGGGGGTACCCTTCCCAACCAGCAGCCAATTGAGGTCTACATCTCTCATTTTGTTGAGCAGCAGATGAAAGTCAATCCGGTTTCTGGCGCACCAGTTGGATAATGTTGCACGTGAAACACCTAAGTAACTGGCCAGTTCACTGTCCTTTTTAAAGTTGAGCGCCTGCTTGGCGCGCTTTACTATTCCCGAAACATCTAGAAATGTATCCATTTTATTCTTGTTTTAAATTAGTGTAAAGATGTTGGAACTTCTTATTCGTTCATTGATAGTTAGTTATATAATTTTTTAGCGTTAATTTCTAAAACCGTTTGTTTTATGTGAGAAAACTGCTTTATCTTTGTAGCAGCAAACTTAGAAATATGTTTCAAAAATATAAATTAAAAATAGAATAACCATGAAAAACGGCAAAAAGTTTATGAAAGGTTGTAAAATGCCTCATCCACCCCCTTCCGGAAGATTCTGTATCGGATGAACACCAGTGATATTGAGTCGGTTTACAGCATCTATATATCCTGCATACAGGAGCTATAGATCCAATACGCTGGCCATATATCCCCAATATGCAGGAACTATATGTCCGATAATCACATAAACAAATATTTAAGCATGAAAACTTTAAAACGCAAAATCAATATGGAACCTTTAATGAATCAATCTCTGCACATTTGCGGGTGCTGCAAACGGGAGCTACCGCATGAGGCCTTTTATACAAACAAACGCACCGGGACCCTTGACAATTATTGCAAGGAGTGTCGCAAGGCAAACACCCGCAAGCGTCGTGATTTGAGACGATGTACATCATTTGAAAACAAACCTGTTTCTTATCCGGTGATAACCGAGGTGAAAGACCCCGCTTTGCGGATGCTTCTTATTCTTCATGCCCGTCAGGTTGTGGCAGAAAGTATCTCACGGAAACAAGAAAAAGAAAAACTGAATACGCTATGGGAAGAATAAAACGGGGACTGGATTATTTCCCCATGAGCACCAGCTTTATGCACGATCGGATGGTGCGCCGAATTATGAGACGTGAAGGTGATTCTGCCTTTGCCACACTGGTGGAAACGCTGTCGTACATCTATGCCGGGAAAGGGTATTATATCTCTGTCGGTGACGAATTTTACGAGGAGCTTGTGGACAGCCTTTACAGTACGGAACTGGATGATGTGAAGCGTATCATCAGTCTGTCCGTGGAATATGGCTTGTTTGATGTCGGACTTTTCCGGCAATACAACATCTTGACTTCCGCCGACATCCAGCGGCAGTATCTTTTCATCACCAAGCGGCGTAGCAGTGCGCTGATAGAGCCGGACTACTGCCTGCTGGAATCGGAAGAAATCACCTCATACCGTTCGTCTCAGAGCGGTAAAAGTAGTACGGATGATTCTTTGGATAGCGAATGTGCGGAAGCGTTAAACGGTGATGCTGATCACAAGACCGCCTGTACGGTAACATCAAGCTCCGATTCTGTAACAATGGAGGATGAAATTGCAACATCGGGTACACAAAACAAAAGAAAACAAATAAAAATAAATCAAAACAAAGTAAACCACCTCCCTAACCCTCCTCAAGGAGGAGATGAAGGAGGAAAATATTTGAAAAGTAGAACGGCTGTGACACAGGAAGATATTGACTGTCTGCAACCGCCATGCGATGGTGTGCAGCGTAACTTCCGGGGACTGACAGATAACCTGCGGCTTTACAAAGTTCCGCCTTCCGAACAATATGCCATTATTCTTAAAAGTAACTTCGGAGCTATTGGAAACCCTGTTTGGAAAGGATTTAATACCATCCGGGGGAGCAATGGAAAGATCAGATTGCCCGGGCACTACCTGCTGAGTATAATTAATTTATGAACGCACTTTGAAAAAATGATTAGGTCAGTCTGAATAATGCTCCTATCTTTGCAATGTCATTAAGCTTGAGGACAAAACTAAACGAAATTATTAACACAAAAAAACTATTACGATTATGGCAGTATTGTACAAGTCATTCCAGTCTGTTCTGGAAGACAAAAATCACAAAAAAATGTTTCATCCCCGTGTGATATACACGGCTAATATCAGCACTTCGCAGATTGCTAAAGAGATTGCCGCTTACTCGTCTCTCTCCCCGGGTGATGTGAAGAATACGCTTGATAACCTGGTGACTGTGATGGGGCAGCATCTACAAGCATCGGAAAGCGTGTCGCTTGACGGTTTCGGGACTTTCCGCATGGTGATGAAATCCAACGGTAAAGGGGTGGAGACTTCGGAAGAAGTGTCGGCTGCGCAAGCTTCTCTTACGGTCCGTTTCCTTCCCAACTTCACCAAGAACCCCGATCGGACTACCGCTACCCGCTCTTTGGTGACCGGTGCGAAGTGTGTGCGCTTCGACCGTACAGACACTCCGGCTTCCGGCAGTGGAAATACAAATAAGCCGGGTGGCGGCGATGGTGGCGAAGGAGGTGGTGAGGAAGCACCGGACCCGACAGTATAACCTTTCGTCACAACACAAAATATAAGAACGAACGACTAAACTAAATCGGAAACTTAACTAACTAGTAATCACTTATTCACATGAGAATTATCAATTTGATCGTGGTGCATTGTACCGCCACGCAGGGGAATCGTACGCTTTCTCCGGAGGCTTTGGACCTGATGCACCGCCGCCGTGGTTTCAACGGAACAGGCTATCACTACTACATCCGCAAAGACGGAACGGTGCATCTTACCCGCCCTGTCGAACGCATCGGTGCACACGCAAAAGGTTTTAATGCCAGCAGTATCGGAATCTGCTATGAAGGCGGTCTGGACTGTCGGGGACGCCCGGCAGACACCCGGACGCCGGAACAGCGTGCTACGCTTCGGCTGCTGATTCATCAGCTGCTGGAGGTATTCCCCGGCTGCCGGGTGTGCGGGCATCGGGATCTCTCGCCGGACAGGAACGGTAATGGAGAGATAGAACCGGAAGAGTGGATGAAGGCGTGTCCGTGCTTTGATGCCGAGCAGGAATTTAAAGAATTTGCGGCAGAAGACACGGAAGAAACACAGAGTAAACTAAACTATTTAAAGAACAAGAAAGGAGGTAAATGATGGCAATGAAGAGATCTGTATGGGATATGATCCTGAAGGTGGTTATCGCGGTAGCGTCGGCTGTGGCAGGCGTATTGGGTGCTAATGCGATGAATCTGTAAGAGAAGTAATTAACGGGAACTCCCTGTCATGGGAATATGCGCGCTACTTTATCGGGCAGGGAGTTTCTTAGTATTGTGATTTTATTTAAGAAACTATTATATATCAAAGAATATGAAAAAAAGACTACTATCAGTATTTGTTTTTCTGGCAATATTCAGTTTCAACTGTATAGGTCAGCAACAAATACCTATTAAAAATGTACCCAGTCCGGAAATAGCCGGTTTGGGAGAATATGGAAAAGTTCCAGTTAGTTTATATACGGGAGTTCCGGATATATCCGTGCCTATTTATGAATTGAAAGCTGGTAACTATTCGTTATCACTTGCTGCAAGTTATCATTTGGCTTCGGTAAAGCCTAATTCCCAGTCTGGTTGTCTTGGACTTGGATGGAATCTTATAGCAGGCGGCTATATTACACGTTCTGTTCGTGGAATGTATGATGAGAAATGTCAATCAAATGGATATGCTCCGGGTTATTATGCACATGCTTCTAAATTGAAAAATATCAGTAATGAACAGTTTAAAGCAGAAACGATGCATATACAAAGCACGGAAAATGATTATTATGAATTAACTGCTGACGAATTTTCGTTTAGTGTTTGTGGTTATTCTGGAAATTTCTACTATGCCGGTAATGGAGAGTGGAATGTTGTTTCTGATCAGGATATACGTGTGGAATTTAATCCTGTTGATGGGGAAGGCTTTCTTAGTTTGTCGGAAGTCGGAAAACGTCTTGATGTAAGTAGATGGGGAGCAAGCACAAGAAACAATCGTTTTTTCAATAAATTTACGCTGATTACTCCTGATGGATGCAGGTATGAATTTGGTGGAATCAACGCTACTGAATATAGTATTCCTTATTATGCCCGCTATAACAGTGATTTAATAGCTACTACCTGGAGGTTGTCCAAAATAACAACCGTAGACAAGCGGGTAATAGAATTCAGTTATGACACTTCAGCTATCATGTGTGATCTTCGTTATGTACCCCAACAGAAAGTGGTGACCAACATACCATGCACTTATAGTGGTATACAAAGTGGGCGTTCAGGGATGACTGGGTATCTGCTTTTCCCAGTTAATTTAAAGACTATAAAAACACCTAACGAGATATTGGAATTCAATTATTACAATGAATACGGATATGGAGATAAGTTTGTTGATAGTTATTTGGCATGGAAAGACAATGCAAATTATGACCGTCAGGATATAGATAACATGAATTTTGAAGACCCGGCTAATCAATTTACTCTGTTTTTAGGAAACCAAATTGATAATACCGATCAGGCAACATTGCGTCAATCGATTAAATCAAAACTACAACATAAAATTCTTCATTGTATTTATGTGAAAGGAAAGAACTCCAAGGCTTTGAAAACTATATATTTTGACTATGCAAGGAATAATCGTACTAAATTGTCTTTAATTACGGAACGTTCAGGGAATCCGGATTTGATCCCTAACTATGTATGGCACCCACATGGATTTTATTTTCTTACTTGGTATAATATACCTGAGAATTTGACCGGAGGTCGCGTACCTGAATATCGTTTTCTTTATAATTCGGAAAAACGTATGCCAAATGATTATGTACGCCCGATTGCCGATTCGTGGGGATATTATACAGGAGGAAGTGTTGCTTTTGCCGAGATACCTAATTTTTCTCAGACTTATAGTAGTTTGCAATATACTTTGGCAGAGGTCTTGACGGAAGTCATTTATCCAACAGGTGGAAAAAGCCGTTTTGAATATGAATTGAACAACTATTCAAAAGTGGTAGCTCCTTCTTTGATGTCATTAACAGACAAAAGTGGTACTGCAGGCGGTTTGCGTATTCGGCGTATTACCAATCTGGATAATGAAGATAATGTGCTTGGTGCCAAGCAATATTACTATTCGAATACCCGTGACCGATTTGGAAAAAGTAGTGGAATATTGAAAAGTCTTCCTGTTAATGAGATGGTGTATACTCTTAAGGATGGAGATAAGGAGCCTGATCCTAAGAATGCAATATCGTTATATCTCAAATCAAAGGGAGGTTTTTTCCCATCAGTTACTAATCTGAATACACCGGATGTAGGTTATTCTTGTGTAATTGAAGAAGCGTTCGACAAAGATAATAAGTCGCAAGGTTATATTGTGCGTCATTACTCTAACTATAATGAGGATATTTATGGTAATACTCATTATGACGAGCTTGCTTTTTATTCTATGTTTGAAGGGAACTCTTATACAATGCCATTTAGCAGTCGTTCTATGGAGAGAGGAAAGTTGTTGTCTGAAGAATACTATGATGTCAATGATCGTTTGCGAAAGAAGGTGAATTACCGATACAAAGAGGTAACTCCAGGCTCATTTGTAACAGCTGATCAAATGGTGTTGTTCTTTTGTACAGATTTAGACAATTTCATGCTAGGAAAAGTGGGGACTTTAACTCGTACATATATACATGCTTATCTGACCGACTCTGTTATAGAAACTCTTTATCCTCAATCGGGAAATACGGCATTTGTTATAGAAAAGGCGTATCAATATAATAAGTATAAGCAGTTAAGCCAAATAGCCGGTAGAAACAGCGATGGAAAAAGTACTTTGACAGAATATGTTTATGCTGCAACTTTACCGGAATATAAATGGATGGAAGAAGCACATATACTATCTCCGGTTTCTAGTAAAAAAGAACAGACAGGCGGCTCTTATTTAAAAGAGGTATATCAGTATATGGGTCCTATACCTTATATAAAGCAGATTAGTACAGATAGAGATGGTTATGTGCATAAACATTACACTGTGCAGGCTGTGGATGGTTATGGGAATCCTATATATCTTCACGAAGAGTCAACGCCCGTTGTATTGATATGGGGAGCTGAAGGTCAACGGTTAATATCACGGATAGAAAATGCCACTCTTAATCAAGTGGAAGAAGCATTGGGAATGAATGTGAAGGATTTCTCTTCATCCGATATCTCTGCAACTAATTTGCTAAAAATAGAAAATATCAGGCATAAGATATCCGGAACGCATTTCTATATTTACAAATATACAAATGAGTTGCGTTTGGGCTCAGAAACAAAGCCTAATGGAATCACTGTGTTTTATAAATATGATTTTCTGGGTCGCCTGACAGAGAATTATATTATGGAATTTAAAGATGGAGATTATCAAAAACGGATATTAAATATATATGATTACAATTATTATTATGGCTCCAAGATTGAAAGTGGAGAAGTAGCCATAGAGAAAGGAGGACAACTATGAAATTGCATAAAATAATATTACTTCTAATTTTGCTATCAGGATTTTCGATAGAAATACCTGCGCAGAATTCTTTGCAGAATGAGATAGGTAAGCTTGAATATGACACGTTGAAGAGGGATATGGTTAAAACAAAACATCTGGACCATATAAACATTTCTGATACATCGTCAGTGAGTTGCGCAAACTACTTGTTTCGTGTGAAAGAACCATTATATATTTCTTTTAAGTCTAATTATTTCACTATGGGAATGGAAATGGAGAAAGTTCCGGGACAATTGGAATGTCAATTAAAAATAACAGATGATAATTTGCTCACTAATCAGGTGTATTATCAGAATGCGAAAAGTGTTGATCCGGATTCTTTATCATCAGTGAGTTTCACTGATACTCTTTTGTTATTTGCCGGTACATATTGTTTGACATCGACTGTAATAGAAAAGAACAAAGATATTCTTGTTCCTGATGATAATGGTGTGAATGCTGCAAGTGTATTGAAAACTAATACTTTTGATATTAAACCGATCGACCCGCATGAACCAATAAAGCCTTTTCCGCCGATTGATCCTTTTCCGCCAATAGATCCGGTCTTGCCGATGGACTCAATTCGACCACTTCCTTTATTTTATATCATGACTCTGTCAATAGAGACAAAAGGACTTGCTCCGGAAGAACAGCCGATGCCGGCTATTCCTTTTCCTGCAATAAATTGGGGAAATGATCTATTGCCCGAACGTTTTGGCAAAAATGCTGTTTCTGTTTTCAAGAGTAGGACAGGAAATAAGGAAGAAGGTATGCTTGTGGTTAATTACTATGATGGGCTGGGGCGTTCGAAAGAAACGGTACAACAAGGTGTGAGTCCTAGTCATAAAGATTTAGTAACCCTACAAGAATATGATGGGTGGGGGCGTAAAGCCAATACATGGTTGCCAGCTGTAACGACACAAAACACAGGTGATTTCATATCTGTAGCTTCTTGTGGAGAATTGGCACGCAATACTTATGGAGGAGATGCTTATCCGTATTTAACCTTTACCTACGAAAATTCTCCTTTGGAAAAAGTAATTAAACAGCATAATCCGGGGAGAGTATGGCGTGAAAATGGCAGATCATTGAAAATAGATGAGTACGTTAATATCGCTGGTAATGATACTTTAGGTTGTTTCGGTTTTCAATTGATCAATGGGGCAAGAGAAGCATTAAATATTAGTGTAAGTAAACAGTATGAAAATGGAAGCTTGCTTGTTACACGCTCAGAGGATGAAGATGGAGTCACTTTGTTTGAATTTAAAGACCGTTTGGAAAGAACCGTTCTGGAACGTCGTATAGAATCAAGACTGAAAGGGGATAAGCAATTGTCGGATACTTACTATATTTATGATGATTTGGGAAAACTTTGTGCTGTTCTTCCTCCTGCATTGTCCGATCAGTTGAGTGTAGGTAATATTCCTGCAGAAAAACTCGATATGTATGGATATTTGTATAAATATGATGTGGCGGGAAACCTCATGGCTAAAAAGCTTCCAGGAATTTCATGGGAATACTATGTCTATAATGTAAACAACAATCTTATATTTAGCCAGAATGGCGAGGAACGTAAAAGAGGAGAATGGAAATTTAGTATTCCGGATGCATTCGGTCGTGTATGCTTGCAGGGAGTATGTAAAGTTGCGATTGATCCGTTTGATAATCCTTATTTAAAACCTATTTTTAGTGGATTGTCGAATTGGTATGTTTGTCAATACGTAGGAAGTACTGAATATGGGGGGTATCAGTTTAGTGGAAGTCTTATGGCAGGATTAGTGGGGCCGAAACCATTAGTTCAGGTAATCAATTATTATGATAACTATGACTTTATGTATCGGACAGATCTTTCGGCAAGAGATGAATTTAGATATACCCATGAAGAAGGTTTTGCCGCTACGTCATCCAGTGCTAAAGGAATGTTGACAGGAATAGCTAAGTTGCATACGGATGCATACGATCAGTATCGTAATGGTGAATATGGAGTGGATTCTCCCTACAATTACTCAGTGATGTATTATGATGATCGTGGTCGCCTTTCTCAAACTGTTTCTGACAACCATTTAGGTGGTATGGACCGTGATTTCTTTTCCTATGATTTTAATGGGAACGCCTTGCGGCATTTACACCGTCAGACCGGGGCTGGAAATGAGATTTTGAGTGACAGTTATACCTATGAGTATGATCACGCCGAACGTCTTGTAAAGGCGCTGCATCGTTTGGGAGATGCTCAGGAAGTGATTCTTATTGACAATGTGTATGATGATTTGGGACGCTTATCCCGGAAGACGTTCCATAACGGTCTGTTGAATACGTCTTATTCGTATAATATTCGTAGTTGGCTAACTGGTATCACTGGTTCATCTTTTGAGCAAGTATTGCATTATACGGACGGAACGGGTATTCCATATTACAATGGTAATATCAGCAGTATGGTTTGGAAATCGGGTGAAGATGATATAATGAGAGGCTACCACTTTACTTATGATAATTTGAATCGTTTGACGAATGCGGTGTATGGAGAAGGCAGTGTTCTCGTTCAAAATCAGAATCGCTTCAATGAACAAGTAACCGGATACGATAAGATGAGTAATATTTTAGGGATCAAACGTTCCGGACAGACTTCATCTACCGGATACGGCTTGATAGATGATCTGGCAATGTCCTATAATGGGAACCAACTAAAATCAGTATCAGATAGGGCTACAAATTCTGTTTACGGCAATGGCTTTGATTTCAAAGACGGAGTAAACAAAGAAGCTGAATATGAATATGATGAAAATGGTAATATGACGAAAGATTTGAACAAGAAAATATTGAATATCCAATATAATTGTTTAAATTTACCGAGTCGTATAGAATTTGAAAACGGTCATGTCATTTCTTATCTTTATGATGCTGATGGAATAA
>OLRS01003053.1_pt1 | contig 11417 bp, 8 predicted proteins | sample 1673171 | NCBI WGS metagenome assembly OLRS01 (sample SAMEA3136762, study PRJEB25190) | human gut metagenome | biome: human gut; feature: human-associated habitat; material: faeces | place: Austria | collected 2013
CTGGCCGCTGCCCCAACAACTCCTCCCTGTTTCCGCCACTGGCGGCGGTCGTCGTCGTTGCCCCACTAGGGGAGCTATCACGCAAAGCGTGACTGAGAGGTTCTTCCCCGTCCACCTCCCCCGGTTCCCGCGCCAGCTCCTCCCGGCGCTGGTGTTCCTTCAGCGCCTGCTCGTATTCGTCCTGAGCGGCATACCGCTCCACGTTGCCCCGCAGGCTGGAATCTCCCGCGTTCATCCTGGAAAGCCCCGTGCCCACAGCGCCGCCCAGTGCACCGGACGCGCCGCCGGAAAGGCCCGCTTCCAGTGCTGTAAGGAACGTATCCTTGTTGAACAGCGTCTTGGCCGCTTCCTGGTCGCCCATCACAGCGTCAATGGCTTTGTCGGCGTAGGTCTCCACAAAGGCCTGCATAGCATTGTCCGCGCCGCCGGAAATGGCGTTGGCAATGGCCGGGTAGGCTTCCCGGAACGCCTGATTGCCCACCTGTCGGCGCACCCAGTCCGCAATGGTACCGGCCACCGTGTCCTTGGCGTAATCCGAGCCCATAGTCTTGGCAAGGTCGGCCACACCCACGCTGTTGATGGCCCATCCTGCGCCAAACTTTGCCGTTGCTTTCAAAATAGCTTTTTCCGGGCTCTCCCCCGCTTCGTCACTGGCAGCCATGCTGTCGCCTGCGCCGTGGGCACTCAGCACCGGCAGCACCAGCGCTGGGTTGATGGCACTCACGATCAGGTTCTCAGCCGCGCTGGAAGCAGCCCCGTGGAAGAACCGCCCCACATTGCTCTCGCCTGCCATAGCGTCCGCAGTCAGGTTTTCTCCGGCCTTGTGGGCATCCCGGCCCCACTCATACAACCCTTTCATGCGGTTGCTGTCGTCATCCGCCTTGTCGTAGAGCTCACCACTCCGGATTCGTTCGTGGGCTGTCCGGATGAGCTCCGGGTCATATCCTGCCGCTTCCAGCTGCTCGTCGGTGTAACGCCCGCTCTGAACACGCCGGATCATCTGCTCTTCGGCACTGGCCGTCAGGGCCGGGGACAGTGCGCCCGCGTACTGCCCGATTGCGCCTTTGATATTTTCCTTTTTTCCCTCCAGATCGCTCTCCACACGCCGTCCGGCCCGTTCGCCAAGGCTCAGGTCATTGTACGCCTTCATGTAAAGCCGGGCCCGGTTGATTTCGTCCTGGGTGTAGCCCATCTTTTTCAAATCGCTGTCCATGTACCTGGTGTTTTCCAGCACCGGCATTATACCCATGCCGCCCGTGTCCGCTGCCAAGTAGTCCACACCCGCCGGAAGGTCTGCTGCGCTTACAGCCCCGCGTGGCAGCGTGGGCTCTGTCACCAGCCTCGCCAGCTCCCGGTTTCGCTCGGAAGCATCCTTCCAGTTGTTCACCATGCTGTAAACGTCCATTCGGATACCGTTGTTCCGCTGTTCCCGCAGCTTCTGCACGGTGCTGGCATTCTGCTCCATCTTCCCCGCCGGGCTCACTGTCACCTTCTGCCGGTTCAGCTCGTCGCTCCGGCTGTCCATGGCATCCGCAAAGCCCAGGTTGTTCCTTGTCCGGTAATCCTCCAGCGCCGTGGAGTACAGGTCGGTGCCCGTCTGCTGCTTCTGGGTTTGCAGTGCCGCACGTTTTTCGGCCATTTTTTCCGCCGTCCATGCATTGCTTTTATTGTCCGACACAGAGTTTCCCGTACTGCCAAGGGCCCCACTATCAGGGGGGCTGTCAGCGCTCTTGCGCTGACTGAGGGGTTCTGCCCCGCCAGCAGCGGCATTGGTTTTTTTCTGAAGTTTGGCCCGCTTCTGGGCCATCTGTTCTGCTGTCCATGCCATTTTTGTTCTCCTTACCATCCCATCGCATTCCAGACCTTGGCCGCCACGTCATCATTTATACCCATGTTGACCAGCCGGGCATAGATCGTATCCGAATCCACCCCTTCTGCACTCCACCCCTTTGCATAGCTCAGGGCGTTGCTGTACGGCATTCCGGTGCTCGCACTCTTACCCGTGCTGCCGGAACTGCCGAAATATTTTGTCTTGGGTGCCGCACCACTCACGCCGTCAACAGAAACATAGGATGGAGTTCCCACGCTCTGGGTGCTGCTGCCTACGTCTACACCCGCCTTTGCCAGTTCTCCGGCAATGGCGTTATAGGCAGCACTTCCTTCTTTCACCCCGGCCAGCTTTCCCAGCAGGGTGGTCACGTTGCTGCTGGTGTACCCGCCAAAGGCACCGGAAGAGCCGCCGGATCTTCTCGAACTTCCGTTGCTCTTCGTAGCTGCCGCCTTTGCCAGCTGGGTCGCCAGCTGACGTTTTGCAATGGTGCCATAGGAACCGGCTGCATTGCTGTCCAGCCCGTACATCTTCAGCAGGTTGGCCGCCGCTTCCTGATTTCCGCTTGCCACCAGAGAAGCCGCGGTGCTCAGAACACCTGCCTGATCGTCCCGGGTCACCGGTGCGCCGGTATAGTTGGCAAAGGCGTTTGCGTTCAGGCCGTACCGGTTCAGCACGTCGCTGGCCGCATCCCCAGCGCCCTGGGTGTACAGGTTGAACGCCTGCTGGTAGGCGTTCAGGGCATCGCTCTGGTCGGTGCGGTTCTTGTTGTACTCCCACTGTTCCCGGGCAAAGTCATTTTCCCACTGCTGCTGTGTGTACCCCTTGTACCCATCGTAGGCTGTCAGGGCCGCCGAGCCGATGTTCTTTACCGTGTTCCAGAGGTTGTTCCAGTAATTGTCGTTCTCGTTCCGGGCCTGTTCGCTCTGGTTGGCAAGGAAATTCTGCCACGCCGTGTGGTTGGCAAAGTTGCTGCCGTAGGCACTGCGGTCCAGCGCCTCGGTGTTGGCCATGCCGGAAAGGGCACTCAGCAGGTCGTTCTGCTGGTTCTGGTATTCGCTCAGTGCCTGGCCTCTCAGGCCGGGTACCGCATTGTCAATGCCGCTCAGCGCCTGCTGCTGGCCCTGCTTTGCCACGCTGTCGGCGTAGCTGCTGCCATACCCGCCCGCCAGCATCGCCGCGTTGGCCTGGGCGTTCTCCGCGCTGGCGGCAGCATTGGCCTGGGCCTGGGCGCGGTACTGCTGGTAGGCTTTGCTGCCGGTGTCCCAGTCGAACCCGCTGCCGATCTGCCCGGTCAGGCTGTCCATTGCGTCCTTGTTCCGGCTCACATAGTCCGCCGGGCGGTTGGCATTCCATTCCCGCTCTTCCTGTTCCGCCTGGTTCTTTCTCCGTAAGGTATCAAATAACATGTCGTTCTCCTTTTCTTCTGCCACACACCGGTCTTCAGATCACGGCAAACGCTTTCAGCACCCACGGCAGCATGCTTGCGCCGACCTGCAAAACGTTCCCCCAGAAGTTGGTGTTGTTCGCATCCTTCTTCTGGTTGGCCCCCACCGCGTTGGCATATTCGGTCTGGGCACTGTTCAGCTGGCCATAGTAATTGTTCAGGCGAGTGTTGTAATCGTTGATCGCCAGCTGCTTTTGCTGCTGCAAAGAGCTCAGCCGGTTGCCCAGGTCACTCTTCTTGGTGGCATATTCGTTATAAGCCTGGCTGTACAAGCTGTCTGCCACGTCCGAAAGCCCGTTCATGGTGCTCTGGTAGGCCGTCTGCCCGCTGGAAGTGCCCCAGCTGTTGCCGTAGCCGCCGCTACGGGCCGAAGCGTTGGCGGCAGCGTTCTCGCTGGCCAGCTCCGCACCCCGGGTGTACTGGTTCTTGTACTGCTGGTAAGCTGCGTCCTTGGTGTAATCGTAGGAAAAGCCATCCCGGTTCATCTTGTCCAGCTGGCTCTGCGTGCCGCTGATCTGGCTGTCATACTGGCCCGTCGTGTCCTCCGGCTGCTGTCCCTTCCAGTAATCCAGATTGTTCTTTGCCGTGGTCACCCGGTCATTGCTCTGGGCGTACTGGTAGCTGTTGGAACCGTTCTTTCTGGTTCCAAACACGCCTGTGCCCGCATTCTTTTCGCTGTTGCCGGTAATGCTGTCATACACATCACCTACCATCAGCCCCACATTGTGGCCCGGAATCAGGTACTCCCACCACTGTCCTCTTGCCATCTTCTCACTGTCTCCTTTCGTCTTCGCATTCCTCTAAGCAGGGCTCCACCTTCGGGGGAGCTGCAAGCAACTGCACCGCAGGTGCATTGCGCGCTGAGAGGGTTACTCCACCTTCAGCCCCATGGCCACCAGCTTGTCCCGCATGGTGTCGCTGAAGTTCGTCTCGTCCAGGTTCTGCATCATGTACATCATCTGGTCCCGCAGCTGCATCAGGTAGTTGTTGATGCTCCGCCTGTCCTCCGGGGCCATATTTTCACTCAGTTTCGGCATTGCGATCTCGCCAAGCCTCGTAATATCTGCCATATAAAATCTCCTTCCTCTAAGCAGGGCTATCTCTTCGGTTCCCCTCCGGCCACCCGGTTGCCCCGGCTCTCTGCCATGCTGAACGCAATGCTCCGCACCGCGATCTGCCCGGTGCCCTTGATCCGCAGCCGCATGGTGTCGTGCCGCTCCGGCACAAAGGGCAGGTTGACCCGGGTGTATTTGTTCAGAACGGCTGCCTGGCCCAGCGTCTCCCAGGCCCCGCCCTCATAGCTGGCCTGCAGCTCCACAACGCTGTACGTCAGGGCATCCACTCGCAGAAACACCCGGTTGATGTACTTGTCTGCCGGGATGTTCAACCCAATGTCGCCGCTCACAGCCTCAAAGCCCACCTTCTGTTCCAGATTCGCCTTTGCCGTGTCGGTGTCCCGGTCGGCCTCCCGTTCCGGTTCGGTGGCCCACAGGTTTACGCCGTCCCACTGGTAGAGCTGCCGCCCTGTGGAGCACATCGCCCAGCCGGAAGCATTCTCTTCTGCCGCCGTGTCCTCCTCGTGCCAGAGCCGCCGTTCGGTGTCGTAGACCAGCAGCCGGGTCTCGTTCCGGCCCGGCACCCGCAGATGCAGGTAATACCGGGTGTCCAGCACACCGCCCACCGCCCCGCGCACGTTCATCAGCCAGGTGTTGTCCAGTCCGCCGCTGATCTTCACCGGCAGGCTGCCGTCCCAGGCCATCACGCCGTCGGGGGAAAGGTAGTACAGCACCTCTGCCAGCACACACATGCTCTTGCTGGCCTGCTTGGCCACGCCCCGGCACTGCACGCTCACCAGCTGATAGTCCGCCGGGCGGCTGCCGTAGAGCTTGTGCAGGCAGTTCTCCTTGAAGAACAGCACATAGCCCATGCAGGTGGCCGCACCGGTAAAGGGGCCGTCACTGCCCACGTTCACGGCGTAGCTGTCCGAAGCAATGCCCCGGTAGCTGTACCAGTTGGTGGGGTCGCCCAGCTTGCAGCTGTAGATCACATTCTCCTCGCTGTTGCAGCCCCATACCCGGTTGGCGTTCTCGGTCACATATTCCAGCCGGGGCACCCGCCGCCGTGCGGTAATGGTGGTGCCGCCCGCTGTGGCGCTCTCGCTGCCGTTCATGCTCTTCCAGGTGGTACCGCCTGCCGTCACGGTAAAGCTGCCGTAATAGCGTGCGCTCTCGGTCTTTGGGCTGCCGGTCAGCACAATGCTGTCCCCGTCCATCTGCTCAATGGTCACCTCGCCGTTCACACCCTCGGCCAGATACTCTTCCACCAGCCCGGGCACCTGCTCCACCGTGATGGTATCCCCCTTCTTGAAGCCCGCAGCGGCCAGCCCGGGCAGGGTCATCTTCACGCTGTTCAAAAGGATCTCCGCCCACTTGCCGCTCTTGGCATCGTACTGTTCCAGCACGTTCACATAGGCCCACTTGCTGGAAGAGGAGTTCTGTTTCAGAAACAGCGTCCCGTCCGCCGGGCCGGAAGGTTCTGTGGTTCCCACGCTGCTCACGGTGTAGGTCTTGCCGCCCGCGTCGCAGGGGGCAATGGTCACCGTGCCGGTCTGGCTCCATGCGGCGCTCAGGGCTTCCAGCTTTCCGGTGGCCGTGTCAAAGCTCTTGGCATCCGGCCAGATCAGGATCTTTGTGCCCATGCCAATCATAATTTTCTCGCTGTCCGTCACGGCATTTTCCAGCACGATCTCCCCGCCCGCAGCCGCGGTGGCCACGTCGTCCTCGCTGTCCTCGGTGTAGCGCAGGGTGGTGCCCTCGCACAGCAGCAGGCCGTTCAGGTGGTACATCCCGTTGCAGCGGCCCATGGCCCGCATGGTGCGCCGGGGTGTCCGGGTCTGCAGTGCGGGGTATCCCCGGCTGGAAAAGTTCTTCATCTCGGTAAATTCTGCCTCGGCGCAGGCATAGCTTTCGTTCAGGCCGCCAAAGGCCGTCTGGATGCTCTTCCCCGTCGAGATGCTGTATAAACTCGGCAGTGCCATCTCAGTACCTCCACTTCGTGGCCATCCTGGGCAGGTAGGTGTGCCTGCACCAGGCTGCAAACTCCTGCTGGTTCTCGTTGGCCAGCTGCATCTCGTTGGCATAGCGGTCGGTCTCGCCCAGGGCCGCGTCCATCTGGGCCGCCAGATAGTGGGCATAGTAGCTGTCGTAGGGCTCCGGCAGCAGCAGCTCCGCGTCCTGCCGCAAAAGTTCCTGCTCCCGGTCGTATAAGATGTCCGCACCCACGGCATCAAAATCGGTGGTGTCGCTCTTGTCCACCACGCTCTTTCTCAGCCCCGCATCCGCCTGCCGCAGCCATAAGATCTTCAGCTCGCGGTCAAACCCGTTGTTGGGCCGCAGCTTGTCGGCGGTTTCGATTGCTTTTCCTACTGTCACGCTTATTCCATCCTTTCACATCTGCAACCCGGGTTGCGGCTCCCAGCGTCCACTTCGCACAAAGCTTTGTGCTCGTGTTCTGCTGGCCGCGGCCCCAACAACTCCTCCCTGTTTCCGCCACTGGCGGCGGTCGTCGTCGTTGCAATTGCCTTTCCTACTGTCATAAAAGACCTCCAAACAAATAACCCCCGGCACAGCGTGTGCCGCCGGGCCGGGGGGATACATCTAAGCAGCTCCGGCCATGCCGGACTGCGCACTGAGAGGGTTAAAATTACGCCTTATTCTCCAGCTCTTCCATGCGGGCAGCGGTCTGGTCGTCCTGTTCCTGGCTGTGGCGGATGACCTCCGCCACCTCCGGGGGCACCTCAATGTTCTTGCCGCGCTGCAACTGGTAGTTCACACCGTTCACGCTCACGAACAGGTCGCCCTTGTATTTCCCGCCGTCCGAAAACAGCCGGATCGTCTCAGTCTTTTTCTTTGCTTCTGCCATTTTATCGGCTCCTTTCTATTTCCTCTAAGCATGGCTCCCCCTTCGGGGGAGCTCCACGACATGCCGCCATAGGCGGATGGAGTGGTGAGAGGGTTAGTTCGCCTCAGCCGTTGCGCTGTACCGTGCGCTGCAGCTCTCAATGCGCACCATGTACTGCTCCACCAGGCGCTCAGCGGTCTTGTGTGCCTTCCAGCCCACAGATGCGCGCTGGTTCAGGGGATCGTCACCATAGCCCAGCTGCTTCACGATGTGCTCCAGGCCGCCGCCCTCAATCTCGGTGGAACCGTAGGCGTGGGCACCCAGGATCAGGGTGCTGAACACAGCCAGACCCGTCGGGCAGCCGGTGCCCTTCCAGATCTTTGCCTCGCTGGTCTCCACAAAGCGCACACCGTGCAGCGTGCCGATCTCGCCGTTGTAGATCTCGTCCGGCTGGGCGTACTTGTGCACATCGATCCAGTCCGGGTCGCGGCGCAGGTCATAGGCCACATAAGGGTGGATGATGCCCACAAAGCTGGTGCCGATGGGGTCAGCGTTCATGGCCTTCAGCTGGGTGGCCGCACGGGCGATCAGGTCGCTGGTCAGCTGGCAGGTCGCGTCCAGGGTGGCACGGCTGGTCACAGCGGTCTCCGCGCCGCCTTCGCCGATCTTGGGCGCATAGATCACATTGGTGCCGCCCGCCAGCACATCACGCACGATGGTGTCCAGGGTGCGGCCCGCCTGGCTTGCAATGATCTTGGTTGCCTGCACGATGTTGTTGTCAATGGCAGTCAGCTGCAGCGTGTCGGTAATGGGCACCCAGCCGCCGTACTGCCTGACTTCAGCGGTAACGGTGGAAACGTTCATGGTCTGGCCGTCCGGGGTCACACCCTCGGTCAGCGGAGTGGTGGCCTTGGGCAGGCTGTCATACTTGCGGAACTCAATGTTCTTGCCGCCGTTGGCCGGAATGGGATACGGGTCACCGAACTGGTCATGCACCAGGGCAGGCTCTGCCTGGTCGATCAGGCGCTTCTCGTAAAAGGTTTTCATCTCGGCACTCATGCCGGATGCGCCGGTGGTATTCTGGTTCTGGGTGCTGGCCGTTGCAAACATCTGCAGATCCAGCTTCATGGTCTTGTCTTTCATAGCTTCCTCCTGTTAAAGTGTAATAACTTCACCCCGCATGACCCGCTTCTCCATCTCTTCCATTTCCTTGCGGCTCATGTGGGATACGTCGATCTTGGTCTGCACCGCGCCGCCGGGGCGGGTGCCATTCTCGCCGGGCCGGGCGTTGCGCTGCTGCATCCGGTTCACCACGCCCTGCTCCACCTGCCGGGCCGTGGCGGCCTGCTGCTGTTTCAGGATGTGATCAAAGTAGGCGCTGCGGTAGGCGTTCGTCATAGAAACGCCCGACCGCATCATCTTCTCCACCTCCGGGTTCGCCAGCACCTCAGCCATGTTGAAGTCGGGATACTGGGCTTTCAGCTGCTCCGCTTCCCGGTCCCATCCGGCCTGCAGCTCGGCAATGCGGGCCTGCTGGACACGCTGACGCTCCATCTGCTGGATCATCTGCTGCTGTTCGGTCAGGTGCTTGTTCTGGCTTTCCAGCTTGTCCAGCTCCCTGGCCGTCCTGGTGGAAACGCCCTTCTCCATGGCCAGCTTCTCGTAGTAGGCATCGTCCTTCACCGCGCCGTTCCGCACAGCCTCGGTCAGGGCCACCAGGTCGTTGGCATCCGTGCCGTACTTTTCCTGCAGCGCCTGCATCAGACCCTTCATGGCCGGGCTTGCTTCCAGCCGCCGGGTCGCTTCGGTCACGGCGTTCTGCATCAGCTCCTCGGTCAGGTCGGCATACTCTCCGCGCAGCAGCTCACCAAAGGCTTTCCGCCGCTCCTCCGGGCTCTTGGTCTTGCCTTCGCCCTTCTCCTCGCCGTCCTTGCCCTCGGCTTCGTTCTGGTTCTCTGCCGCTTCCTCGTCCAGCTCAGACTTTTCCTCACTGCCAAGGGCTCCCCCCTCGGGGGAGCTGGCGGCGCTCTGCGCCGACTGAGAGGGTGAGCCCTCTTCCCGGCTGCTCCGCTTCAGCACCCCGCTCCGCCGTGCCAGCCGCTCTTCTGCCGGCCGCAGGGCGGGCAGCTCAATGGCATTGCCTTCCCCGTTCGCTGCCCCTGCCCCTGCAGATGCGTTGGCTCTCCCGTTGGGAGAGCTGTCCGCGCCAGCGGACTGAGAGGTTCCGTCCCCGCCCGCAGCACCACCGTCTGCAAACATCTGCAGATCAATGGCATCTGCCTTGTCTGCGTGCAGGTTGATGTACCGCACATGCTCCGGGTAGGCATCCGCCAGCAGGATCAGACCGTCCGTCACCAGTTCAAATTTTGCCAGGCTGTCAGTGCCCTGCTTTGCCTGTACCACCATCAGGTTACTGTCATCGGCACAGGTCACGGTCCCGCTGTCCAGACTGTATGCCAGCGTCTGCATCAGCGCGCTCACGGCAGCACATACAATGTCCTGCCCCTTGGGTGCAAACTCCGCGTGCCCCTCGGCCCGCAGGAACATCATGTCTCCCATCTCGTTGTAAGTGATCTGGATCATTCTATCGCTCCTTCCAAAATTTCCTCTAAGCAGAGCTCCCCTTTCGGGGGAGCTGCAAGCAACTGCGTCGTCAGACGCATTGCGCGCTGAGAGGGTCATTTATTCGGATTATTCACGTTCATGGCCCGCTTTGCCGCCTGGGTGGCCAGGCTGTTGCCTCCGCCGCCCACCACAGCCCCCAGGCCGTTGGTCGCCGTCTTTGCGGTGGTCTGTCCGCCGCTGCCGCCGCCCGTGGTTCCGGCCGCCTGTGCAGCGGCCCCGGCCATGGCGCTCATGTTGGTGCCGTTCTGCTGGTCAATGATGGCGCTCAGCTTCTGCAGCTGCTCCATGGCCTGCTGCAGCTGGGTGTACAGGGTACCGTTCTGCTGCACCCGTTCCCGCACCTTTTCGATGCCCTCAAAGTCCATCATATCCAGCACCGCCAGCGCCGCGTCAGCGTTGGCCGGGGCAAACAGCCCCATCTGGTAGCACTCCTTTGCCGTCTCGTTCTGGGAAAGGCGGCTGAAGGTGCTCTTCTTGGCAGCCGATACCGTGATGTCAAACACCGGCTCGTGGCTGCCCAGCTCCACCCCGCCGATCATGCCAACCGGCTGGGGCTGCAGCATTGCCCCGGAGAACTGCACATACTCCGGCTGGCCGCTGTCGCCGGTAATGCGGTAGACCCGGCTCTCGTCGTAGAACTGCCGCATCAGGTCGATGATGAAATAGCACTCCTTTGCAAAGGCCCGGTAAGCGCTTTTCAGCATGTCACGGGAGAGCTTCGAGCCAGCCTCCTGCAGCGCCGCAATGGCAGAAGCCGCAGTCAGGCCGCTGGTGGTGCCGCCCTGGGAAACATCCCGGTTGCCGCTGATCTCCTTCAGCTCCGCCACTCTCGCGTCCCGGTAGGTGATCAGGTTGCCCGCCAACCCCGCTGTCTGTAAGGGCCGCAGGGTCTCGTCCGTCACCCGCCCTGCCGCGTGGACGATGTCCTTGCCAAAATCGGCCAGCTCCTTCTCGTTGATGCCCGCCCCGTCCTGGATGATGTACCGCGCCTTGGCCGAAAGCTTCACGTTCTCGTCCATGGCAGCGTTCATCTCGTCAATGGCGGTCTGGGTGTCCTTCATCACGTCGATGTACCCAAAGCCCGCCGGGCTGTCCTCTTCCACGAACAGGGTGTCGAACACAAAGGGGTACTTGCCGTGGTCGTAGAATCCCCGGTCAGCAAGGGCCGGGTCGTTCTCGCTGGCGTAGAGCACCACACCGTTGCAGAACTTGCAGTAGTGCAGCAGAGGCGGGCCGTTCTCCCGGGCCTTTTTGTAGTACCAGTCCACCACCACGCTCTTGTCCGAGGTGTCAATGCTCTGGTCGTGGATGTACTTTGCCACTTCCAGCGTGCTGCCGGTGTGGCCTTCCAGCTGGGGATACTGGGCCTTCAGCTGTTCGTTGTCAGCCACCGCCAGGCTGAACAGGTGGGGGCTGTCCTGGATGTCCATCACGCCGGGCTCCCAGTACATCATCAGCAGATCCATGCTCTTGATGGAGATGTCTCCCACGCCGTTCCGTAACCCCGGGTCCCAGAAGATGCCCTTCACGCCGGTGCCCTGCTTGAGCTTGCGCCACCAGGTGTCGCTGTACACCTGCTCGTATTCTGCCTGTTCCAGCAGCACCGGCAGGATCTTG
>OLRS01003054.1_pt1 | contig 11417 bp, 6 predicted proteins | sample 1673171 | NCBI WGS metagenome assembly OLRS01 (sample SAMEA3136762, study PRJEB25190) | human gut metagenome | biome: human gut; feature: human-associated habitat; material: faeces | place: Austria | collected 2013
ACGATCCCGCCAGCTTCAACGCTCTGGTCGAGACCGCCAAGAAGGCTCTGTAATAGCTTGCATAAAAGACTCGCGCACACGCGCGAGTCCTTTTGTGTTTAAAGGGGGAAATGGCAAAAAAGCGGGCAACCAAGGAAAGCTCTCCCCTCATCCGGCCTGCGGGCCACCTTCTCCCCCAAGGAGAGAAGGCTTGAGGCTGTGGAGCCTTCCCCTTCGGGGGAAGGTGTCGGCGGCCCCGACCGCCGACGGATGAGGGACGGCCTTCCGGCAGACTGCCGTTTCCCTTTATTCATACAAATCAGTTGATTTTATCCAAAAGGGGCGCTACAATGGAAACGATCACAAGCCGCGAAAACGCTAAGATCAAATACGCCTGCGCGGTGCGCGACTCAGAAAAGCAGCGCGCCGCCGACGGGCTTTTCTTTGCCGAGGGGCCGAAGCTCTGCCTGGAGCTGGCCAAAAGCTGCACGCCGCGTGCGATGTACGCCACGGCGGCGGCGCTGGCCAAAACGCCCGAGCTGGCCCAATTCGACCCAGCCGAGATCGCGCCCCATGTGGCCGAAAAATTAAGCGGCACCAAATCCAATCAGGGCGTGTTTGCCCTGTTTGAAACGCCCGTGCCGCCCGCGGACACGCTGGACACGGCCCGCCGCATTTTGATGCTGGAGGGCGTGCAGGACCCCGGCAACGTGGGTACGCTGCTGCGCAGCGCTGCCGCGTTCGGCTTTGATGCCGTTGTGCTGGGGCCGGGCTGCGCGTCGCCGCTGTCGCCCAAGACGCTGCGGTCCTCGATGGGCGCGGCGGGGCGGCTGCCGACGCTGCACAGCGACGATCTGCCCGCCGCGCTGGCCGCCCTGCGTGCCCGCGGCGTGACGACGCTGGCGACGGCGCTCTACCGCTCCCGTCCGCTGGACGAGGCCGGGAACGATTTCCCGGGCGGGCTGTGCGTCGTCATCGGCAGCGAGGGGCAGGGCCTGACGGACAGGACCGTCGAGGCCTGCGACATGGCCGTCCGCATCCCGATGACAGACCGCGTCGAGAGTTTGAACGCGGCAGTGGCGGGCAGCGTGCTGCTGTGGCATTTCAGAGGCGTGTAACGCATTCCCAGCCTCCTCCGGGAGCGGGTGAGGGGAGAAAACCTTGCCATTGGCGGAAAATTTCGGGTTGAGATGAAGTTCTCTCCCTCAGTCGCCTGCGGGCGACAGCTCCCTCGCAGAGGGAGCCAAGGAGTTGCCCATGGACAAAACACTTGCCTGGCTCTGGCTGGCGGATGCCGTCGGCTCGGGCTGCCAATATGCGCAGGAGCTGCTGACGCTCTACCCCGACCCGGCGGAGCTGTACGATGCCCTGCGTGCCGGGACCGAGGCCCCGCCCGCCTGCCTGACGCCCCACGCGCTGGCACAGCTGCGGGACACGACGCCCTTTGATTATGAGGAACGGCTCGACCACTGCCTGCTGTCGGGCATCGACGTGCTGACGCCCGACGAGGGCGTATACCCGGACCGTTTGCGGGACCTGCCCGACCTGCCGCTTGCGCTCTACGTGACCGGCGACATCGCCTGCCTGAACGGGCGGCGGTACGCGGGCATGGTGGGCACGCGGCGGCCCAGCACCTACGGGCGGCAGGCCGCGTTTGACCTGTCACTGGCGATGGCGCGGGCGGGCGTCGTGCTCGTCAGCGGCCTGGCCGACGGACTGGACAGCGAGGCACACCGCGCCGCCGTGCAGGCTGATGTGCCGACGGTTGCCTTTCTGGGCACGGCCATCGACAAGACCTACCCCGCGTCCAATGCGAAGCTGCGCACCGCCATTGAGAAGGGCGGCGGCGCGGTCTGCAGCGAGTATCCGCCCGGCTACAGCGGGCGCACGACGGGCACTTTTCTGGCCCGCAACCGGCTCATTGCCGCGCAGAGCGAGGCGCTCTGCGTCGCCGAGGCCCGCACCCGCAGCGGCACGCTGAACACCGTCGGCCACGCCGAACGGCTGGGCCGCCCCGTGCTGGCCGTGCCGGGCAGCATCTACAGCGCTTTGAGCGAGGGCACAAACGAGCTGCTGCGCACCCATCGCGCCGAGCCGCTCTGCAAAGCCGCGGACGCGCTGGATATACTGGGTATTGGCGCGGAGACCGCCGCCCCGGCGCAGCAACGGTTTGACCCCGCCACGGTCAGCGCCGATGCGCAGGCCGTCTACGCCGTGTTAAAGCCCACGCCCCAAAGCATCGACGCCCTGTGCGCCGCCGCAAGCCTGCCCGCCGGACGGGTGCTGGCGGCGTGTACCGAGCTGGAGCTGATGGGCGGAGCCCAGGCGCAGCCGGGGAGAAGATATATTGCAGTATAATAGATGAAGGCAGTGGCAAGGTGCCCGGGCGGATATGGAATCCGCCCCTACGGCTGTAGGGGTCGGCGTCCTCGACGACCCGGGGCGTTTGCGGCGGCGATAAGCTGGCGGGCGAACAATGTTCGCCCCTACAGGCAACGCTCGGAAGTATGCGTGTCATCTAAATTTAAACATTGAGGTAACTTATGCCAAAATTAGTCATCGTGGAATCCCCTGCCAAGGCCAAGACCATTGGCAAGTATCTGGGCCGCGGCTACAAGGTCACGGCCAGTATGGGCCATGTGCGCGACCTGCCCGCCAGTACGCTGGGCATTGATGTCGAAAATGGCTATACACCGAAATATATCACCATCAAGGGCAAGCAGAAGCTCGTCAAGGAGCTGAAGGCCGAGGCCAAAAAGTGCGACGGCGTCCTGCTGGCAACCGACCCGGACCGCGAGGGCGAGGCCATCAGCTGGCATCTGGCGAACATTCTGGGGCTGGACCCCAGCGCACCCAACCGCGTGACCTTTGACGAAATCACGAAGAAGGGCGTCAAGGAGGGCATGGCCCACCCGCGCGCCATCAATATCGACCTGTTCAACGCCCAGCAGGCCCGGCGCGAACTGGACCGTCTGGTCGGCTACAAATTGAGCCCGTTCCTGTGGAAAAAGGTCCGCCGCGGCCTGTCCGCGGGCCGCGTGCAGAGCGTGGCCGTGCGGCTGATCCGGGACCGTGAGCTGGAAATTGAAAACTTCAAGCCCGACGAATACTGGAACATCGACGCGCTGCTGAACCCGCAGGGCGAGAAGGGCGAGTTCACGGCCCGCCTGGCCGCCACCGCCGACGGCAAAAAGCTGACCGTCACCAATAAGCAGCAGGCCGACGGCATCCTGGCCGCGCTGGACGGAAAGGACTATACCATCACGAAGATCGAAAAGGGCAAGCGCCGCCGCCAGCCCTCGCCGCCCTTCATCACGTCCACCTTGCAGCAGGACGCGAGCCGCGCGTTCGGCTTCTCGGCCACCCGCACGATGCGCGCTGCCCAGACGCTGTATGAAGGCGTGGACATTGCGGGCCACGGCACGGTGGGTCTTATCACCTATATGCGTACCGACTCGCTGCGCATTGCCGCCGAGGCTCAGGCCGCGGCCAAGACCTTTATTGCGGAGCGCTGGGGCGACAACTACGTCTGCAAGACCGCCCGCAAGTGGAAAAGCCGCTCCGCCACCGCCGCGCAGGACGCCCACGAGGCCATCCGCCCGTCTATGCCCGAGCTGACCCCCGACGAGGTCGAGCAGAGCATCAGCGGCGACACCGCAAAGCTCTACCGCCTGATCTGGAGCCGCTTTATGGCCAGCCAGATGGCCGACTGCATTCAGGACACCGTCTCCGCGTCCATCACGGCAGGGGACTACCTGTTCCGTGCGTCGGGCTTCCGCGTCTCGTTCGACGGCTTCACCGCGCTGTATGAGGAATCCACCGACGACGCCAAAAAGAAGGAGACTGCTCTGCCCCCGCTGGAGGAGGGCCAGACCCTTAAACTCAAAAAGCTGACGGCGGACCAGAAGTTCACCCAGCCGCCGCCGCTTTACACCGAGGCCACGCTGATCCACGCGCTGGAGGAAAACGGCATCGGACGCCCGTCCACCTATGCGCCTATCATCACGACCATCGTGGACCGCGGCTATGTGGAGAAGGACCAGAAGAAGCTGAAAACCACCCCGCTCGGCCAGGCCGTCAACACGGTCATGATGGAGCAGTTCCCCGACATCGTCAACGTGAAATTCAGCGCTGACATGGAGAAAAAGCTCGACGTTGTCGAAGCCGGCCAGGCGGACTGGGTCAAGACCATCGACGACTTTTACCAGGGCTTTGAAAAGAGCCTGGAGCAGGCCGAGAAGAATATGGAGGGCAAGCGCATCAAGGTCGAGGACATCCCCACGGATGAGATCTGCGAAAAATGCGGGCGGCCCATGGTCATCAAATCTGGCCGCTACGGCAAGTTTGTGGCGTGCTCGGGCTTCCCGGAGTGCCGCAACGCCCACCCGCTGGTCAAGGACACGGGCGGCCTCTGCCCGCTGGACGGCGGCCACATGCTGGTGCGCAAGAGCGCCAAGGGCCGCGTCTACTACGGCTGCAGCAACTACCCCAAGTGCAACTATATGACTTGGGACGAGCCGGTGCCCGAAAAGTGCCCCCAGTGCGGCAGCACCCTCTTTAAAAAGAAGGGCCAACTGTACTGCGCCAAAGAGGGGTGCGGGTTTGTGAAGGCGATTGAGAAGAAATGACCGCTTTAAAGCCTCCCCGCAAAGGGGAGCCTGAGAGAGGACAAGTATGCAACTTAACATTATCGGTGCCGGTCTGGCCGGCTGCGAGGCGGCGCTTTGGCTGGCGGACCGCGGCGTGCAGGTCGAGCTGTACGAGCAGAAGCCCGCAAAATATTCCCCGGCCCATAAAAGCGCGGGCTTCGCGGAGCTGATCTGCTCCAACTCGCTCAAGGCCGAGCGCCCCGACTCCGCGTCGGGCCTTTTGAAAATTGAGATGAAGATGATGGGCAGCCATCTGTTGGACGCCGCCGAGACCGCCCGCGTGGCGGCGGGCGGTGCGCTGGCCGTGGACCGCGATGTGTTTTCCACCGCCGTGACCGAAATGGTGGAAAACCACCCCAACATCACGGTCCGGCGCGAGGAGGTCACGGCGCTGGACGAGAGCGCACCCGTGCTCGTCGCCAGCGGCCCGCTGACCGAGGGCGCACTGGCACAGGCCGTCGCCGCGCTGACCGGCGACCATCGGCTGAGCTTTTATGACGCTGTCGCGCCCATCGTGACCGCCGAGAGCCTTGACTATGACAAGGTTTTTGCCGCGTCCCGCTATGGCCGCGGCGAGGCGGACTACCTGAACTGCCCGTTCAATAAGGAGGAATACGAGGCGTTCCACGCGGCGCTCATTGCCGCCGAACGAGCGCCGCTCCACGACTTTGACGGCGACCTGACCGTCTACGAGGGCTGTATGCCGATTGAAGTCATGGCCGCCCGCGGCGCGGATACAATCCGGTTCGGCCCCCTGCGCCCCGTCGGTCTGCGCGACCCGCGCACCGGCCACCGCCCCTGGGCCGCCGTCCAGCTGCGTGCCGAGAACACGGCCCGCACGCTCTATAACCTCGTCGGCTTCCAGACCAACCTGAAATGGGGCGAACAGAAACGGGTGTTCAGCATGATCCCCGGCCTGGAGCACGCCGAATTTGTGCGGTACGGCGTCATGCACCGCAACACCTTTTTGGAGAGCCCGAAAGTTTTGACGAAGCAGCAGTTCTTGAAAGAACATCCCAACGTGTTTTTTGCAGGGCAGATCACCGGCTTTGAGGGCTATATGGAGAGCGCGGCGTCCGGCTTGCTGGCGGCGCACCAGATGCTTGCACGGCTCAAGGGCCGTGAGCTGCCGCCGCCCCCGGCGGCAACGATGTGCGGCGCACTGCTGGACTACATCACGACGCCGAACAAGGACTTCCAGCCGATGGGTGCGAACATGGGCATCCTGCCCCGCACCGAGGAGATCAACATCATCCGCGACAAGCGGGAACGCTACATGGCGCTTTCGCAGGCCGCGCAGGACGCCATGCAGGCGTGGGTAAAGGAGTACGAAGCATGAAAATTTTAGTGGATGCCATGGGCGGCGACAACGCCCCGCTGTGCGTTTTGCAGGGCGTGAGCCAGGCCGCGGCGGAGTTCGGCGACGGCATGGAGCTGGTGCTGCTGGGTGAGGAAAAAGCCATCCGCGACTGCGCAAAAGAGAATAAAATCGACCTTGCACCGTTTGAGATCCTCAACTGCACCGAGACCATCGACATGCACGATGACCCGGTCAAGGCTGTGCGCCACAAAAAGGATTCCAGCCTTGTGAAGGGTCTGACCATGCTGAAGAACGGCGAGGCCGATGCCTTTGTCAGTGCCGGCTCCACCGGTGCGCTGCACGTCGGCACCAGTCTCATTGTGCGCACGGTCAAGGGTGTCAAGCGCCCGGCGCTGGCCACCCCGATGCCCGGCGCCAAGCAGAATTTCCTGCTGCTGGACTGCGGTGCGAACGTCGAGTGCCGCCCCGAAATGCTGAACGCCTTCGGCACGATGGGCAGCGTCTACGCCGAGAAGGTCATGGGCCGCGAAACGCCGAAGGTCGCGCTTGTCAACAACGGCGCGGAGGACACGAAGGGCACGCCGACCTACCGCGAGGCCCACAAGCTGCTGAAGGCAAACCCCTGCATCCACTTTGCGGGCAACATCGAGCCGCGCTACATCATGGACGGTGACGTGGACGTCGTCGTCTGCGACGGCTTTGTCGGCAACGTCGTGCTGAAATTGACCGAGGGCGTCGCCAAAACGCTGCTGGGGATGCTGAAAAAAATCTTCTTGCAGAATTTGATCACCAAGCTCAGCTATCTGGGCATCAAGGGCGGTCTGGGTGAGCTGAAACGTATGATGGACTCCGAGGAGGTCGGCGGTGCACCGCTGCTGGGCGCCGCGAAGCCGGTCATCAAGGCGCACGGTTCCAGCCACGCCAAGGGCATCAAGAACGCCATCCGTCAGGCCAAGCTCTGCGTCGCCAACGATCTGTGCGGCACGATGGAGAAGGCACTGGCAGAAGCGGCGAAGCAGGCGGAAGAAGCAGACGCTTAAAAGTAAAACTGTGCCCTGTAGGGGCCGGACATGTCCGGCCCGCGGCATAAAAAATACCGCCTGTAAAAGGGCAATCGAAATAAGGTTGAGGGCCGGGTATGCCCGGCCCCTACGGACTAGCCGGAAAGGTGAAAGAATATGGCTCACAAACCGGAAGAACTGCAGGAGGTCCTGCACTATACATTCAAAAATCCTGCGCTGCTGCGCATTGCGCTGACCCATACCAGCTATGCCAACGAGAGCAAGGTCGCCACGACCCACAATGAGCGGCTGGAATTTCTGGGCGACAGCGTGCTGTCCGTCGTTGTAGCGGACTACCTGTTCCACCAGTCGGGCCGCCCCGAGGGCGAGCTGACCCGTATGCGCGCCAGCCTCGTCAGCGAGGATGCACTGTTCCAGTTCGCACAGGAAATTCAGCTGGGTGAGTATCTGCGCCTTGGCCACGGCGAGGACCTTGGCGGCGGACGCAGCCGCCCGAGCGTTGTCTCCGATGCGTTCGAGGCGGTCATTGCCGCGCTGTATCTGGACGGCGGCATGGAGGCCGCGCGCAATTTCATCCTGCCCTTCATCACCGAGGGCAAGACCGCCGAGGACGACTACAAGACCCGTCTGCAGGAGGTCGTCCAGCAGGACCCGTCTGCCGTGCTGAAATACGAGGTCACCGGCGAGACCGGCCCCGACCACAACAAGCAGTTTACGGTCTGCGTCTGGCGCAACGGCGAGCTGCTGGCCGAGGGCCGTGGCCGCAGCAAAAAAGCCGCCGAACAGCACGCAGCAAAGGTGGCGCTGGAAAAGCTGCAATAAGTGACGCCCTGTAGGGGCCGGGCATGCCCGGCCCGCGGCATAAAAATCGCGACCCGTTTACGGGTACATAAGGCGAGGTTGAGGGCCGGGCATGCCCGGCCCCCACGACCATTTTAAGAATTTTGAAAGGTACCCATGGAATGCGCCTGAAAGAACTGGAAATCCAAGGCTTCAAATCCTTCCCCGATAAGACAAAGATCGAGATCGGCGAGGGCATTACCGGCGTTGTCGGGCCGAACGGCTCGGGCAAGTCGAACATCTCCGACTCCATCCGCTGGGTTCTGGGCGAGACCAGCTCCAAGCAGCTGCGCGGCAGCGGCAAGATGGAGGACGTCATCTTCGGCGGCACCCAGTCCCGCGGTGCCATGGGCTATGCCTCCGTCGCGCTGACCATCGACAACAGCGACCACGGTCTGGACATGGACGCCGACGAGGTCACGATCGGCCGCCGGTACTACCGCAGCGGCGAGAGTGAATACTCCATCAACGGCCAGAACGTCCGCTTAAAGGACGTGTACGAGCTGCTGCTCGACACCGGCATTGGCCGTGACGGCTATGCCATCGTCGGGCAGGGCCGCATTGCCGAGATCGTCGGTGCAAAATCCGCGGAGCGCCGCGAAATTTTTGAGGAAGCGTCCGGCATCGCCAAGTACCGCTACCGCAAAAACGAGGCCGAGCGCCGCCTGGACGCCGCCGAGGGCAACCTAGAGCGCCTGCGGGACATTCTGGGCGAGCTGGAAAAGCGCGTCGGCCCCCTGAAACGCGACAGCGAGAAGGCCCAGCAGTTTCTGGAATTGAGCGAGAAGCGCAAGACGCTGGAGATCACACTCTGGGTCGATGCCATCCGCCGCGCCAACGACTCGCTGCGCGATCAGCAGCGCAAGTACGAGGCCGCCCAGGCCGACTATGACCGCCTGAGCCGCCAGCTGGACGAGTTTGACGAAAAAAGCGCGTCCCTGCGTGCCGAGGCCCAGCAGCTGATGCTGGCCGTTGAGCAGGCCAACGCCGACATCCGCGCCATCACCGAGGCAAACGCCGGCAGCGAGAGTGAGATCGCCGTCCTGAAAAACGAGAGCGAGCACAGCCGGTTCCGCATCGACGATGCTACGTCCGAATTGGAGCGCGCCGGGCAGGGCCGCGAGAGCATCGAGCGCGAGGCCGCGGACCACCGCGCCGCCATCGAGACGCTGAAAAGCGGCATGGCCGGGCTGGACGCCCGCGTGGCCGAGCTGCGCGAGGCACTGCGTGCCCTTGAGGAAAAGGCCGCTGCCAGCGGCGAGCGCCGCGACGTCATTGACGCCGCCATGGCCCGCCTGCAGGACACCGCCACCGCCGCCAGGGTCAGCGCCGCGTCGGCGCAGTCGGCAGGGGAGGCTGCGGCCAACCGCCTGGCCGAGGCACAGCGCCAGGCCGAGGAGCTGAAAGCCGGCGCCGCCGCCACCGACGAGGAACGCCGCCGCGCCGAGCGCCGCTTTAAGGACGCCGAGGAGGCCGTGACCCGCAACGACAACATCAAGGCGGGCCTGAAGCTGAAATTGGACAGCCGCCGCCGTCAGCAGGCCGAGGCTGCCGACAACCTGCAGAAGGCGGACCGAGAAAGGTCCGCCGCCGCCCAGCGCATCCACATTCTGGAAGATCTGGAGCGCAACATGGACGGCTACCAGCAGAGCGTCAAGGCCGTCATGCGCGCGGCGGGCGGCGGGCGGCTGCGGGGCATCATCGGCCCCGTGGCGGGCATCATCACCGTCGAAAAGGGCTACGAGACCGCCATTGAGACAGCGCTCGGCTTTGCGCTGCAGAACATCGTCGTCGAGGACCAGGGCTGTGCCCGCGCCGCCATCGGCTTTTTGAAGGACGAGCGCGCAGGCCGCGCTACGTTTTTGCCGCTGGACACCGTGCAGGGTTCCCGCTTCACGGGCCGCCTGACCGGCACGGCGGAGGTCGCCGCCGACCTGGTCAGAACAGACCCGAAATATCAGCATATCATCGACAATCTGCTGGGCCGCATCATCGTGGTCGAGGACCTGACCGAGGCGTCCGCCGTGGCGAGGAACCTCGGCTACCGGAACCGCATCGTCACGCTGGACGGCCAGGTCATCAACGCGGGCGGCTCGTTCACCGGCGGCTCCACCGCCCGCAGCGTCGGCGTGTTCAGCCGCAAGCAGGAGCTGGACGAGCTGCGCAGCAAGCTGACGAAGCTCGAGCAGAAACGCACCGAGGCGGAAAAGGAATTGGCCGCCCGCAAGGCCGAGGTGGACAACCTCTCGGCCCAGCTGGCCGGTGCCGAGGGCGAGGGCATGAACGCCGCGACGGAGCACGTCCGCGCGAACCTCGAGCTCGAGCGCCTGACGAAGGCCGCCGCCCAGTACGACGAGACGGCCCGGAGCATCGAGGCCGAGATCGCCGCCCAGCAGGCCGCCGTGACCCGGAACGAGACCGCGCGCACCGAGGCCGAGAAGGCCCGGACCGACGCCGAGGCCGAGCTGGCGCAGTACACCGCCGAGCTGGCCGCCTTGGGCGAGAGCACGGGAAGCCTGACGGCAGAACGCGAAAAAATCACCGGTGAGCTGTCCGAAAAGCAGCTGCAGCGCCTGGCGGACGAGAAGGACGTCGGCCTGCATGAGGCCGCGCTGGAGGGCTTGCGGAGCCGTACCGGCGAGGCCGATGCCCGCGCCCGCGAGCTGCAGACGGCGATTGAGGCCGCCAAGGCAAAAATCGAGGCCAACGCGCTGAAAATCGCCGAGATGGAGCGCGTGCGCGGCGACAACCAGCAGAAAATTGCCGCCGCGGAGGAAACGATTCGATCTGCCAACGCGGCCCGCCTCGAAAAGGAGGCTGCGATCTCGAAGCTGGGGCAGGACAACCGCGCCCTGACCGACGAGCGCGAGCGGATGAGCGGTGAGATGGCCCGCCTGGCCGAGCGCCGCACCGCCGCCGAGACCGAGCTGAACGACACCAACAGCAAGCTGTGGGAGGAATACCAGCTGACCGAGAGCGAGGCCCGCAGCCAGTGCGTGCCGTTTGAGAGCCTGACCGAGCTGCGCCGCAGCGTGACCGAGGTCCGCGGCAAGATCCGCGCCTTGGGCAACGTCAACGTCGGCGCGATTGACGAATATAAAGAGGTCAGGGAACGCTATGACTTCATGAAGGCGCAGGTCACCGACGTCGAAAAGGCGAAGGCCGAGCTGACGAAGATGATCGCCGAGCTGTGCAGCGAGATGCAGGAGCTGTTCACGGCGAGCTTTAAGCAGATCAACGCGAACTTCCAGCAAATTTTCAAGGAGCTGTTCGGCGGCGGTCATGCGCGGCTGTATCTGTCGGATGAAGCGAACGTGCTGGAATCCGGCATTGAAATTGAAGTCTCGCCCCCGGGCAAGGTCATCAAGAACCTGTCCGCGCTTTCCGGCGGCGAGCAGGCGCTGGTCGCTATCTCGATCTATTTCGCCATCCTGCGCGTCAACCCCGCGCCGTTCTGCTTCCTCGATGAGATCGAGGCCGCGCTGGACGACGTAAACGTCGCGCGCTATGCGCAGTATCTGCGCCGCATGACGGACCGCACCCAGTTCATTGTCATCACCCACCGCCGCGGCACGATGGAGGCCGCCGACGTGCTGTACGGCGTCA
>OLRS01003055.1_pt1 | contig 11417 bp, 8 predicted proteins | sample 1673171 | NCBI WGS metagenome assembly OLRS01 (sample SAMEA3136762, study PRJEB25190) | human gut metagenome | biome: human gut; feature: human-associated habitat; material: faeces | place: Austria | collected 2013
TCTCAGCACCTCTCTGCTGTCCTTCCGGTGTACGGAACTCTGCACATCTTGCTGTATACAGTACAGTACCGCCACGGGAAATGATATCAGATACGTCACGTGCTGTCATATCTTTAATCTCTTCATTCAGAAGACCGTTATATCCCTTATAGATACCTTTTACTTTCAGTCCTCTGGAAAGTGCTTTTCTAACAACCGCACGAATTGCCGCATTCATACCAGGAGCATCGCCGCCGCTTGTAAGTACGCCTATTGTCTTTATTTCTTTTGCCATCTTGAAACCTCCTCAGATTCGCTGTTTAGACTCTTTGATTTTCCTAACCAAATACTTCGCTCTCAATTTTAATTCATTTTACCGTTATTTTCAATACACTTTTCAACAACTTTTACATTGTTCTGCCCATATCTTTCAACAATTTTCTGTAAAAGTGTCTCATCCGCACATATGGACCATGCTTTACCCAGTCTTTTCATAGATTTCGGGGAACGAATGTACACTACAACCTGATCCGTTCCATCGGATGAACGGAGGATCTCATATAACGCTTTCTCTTCTGCCATAAAACTCTCCCTGTCCGAAAACTGGATCCAGAGTTCTTTTGGAAGGTCTTCAAACTTCCAGATCTTATCGCAGATCAGTTTGCTTGCCTTTTCTTCTTCTGCAGATACGTGTCCCTGGATAAAAAGTTTGCCATCCTGTGTAATGCTGTTTCGGTAAATTTCATACTGTCTTGGAAAAACTACAACTTCCACTGTGCCAAGAAGATCCTCGATGGTCAAAAAGACCATGGTCTTATTGTTTTTTGTATGCTTGATCGTAATGCCTTCGACCATGCCTCCGATGATCTCCTCTGCTCCGTCAAACAGGCGGGAGCCGTGCAGTTCTTCCTGATAGGCAAAATCCATGGTAGTTGCCGAAATATTTTTCTGCCACATCTTTTCATATTTTTCCAGAGGATGCCCGCTGATATACACGCCAAGCACTTCTTTTTCAAAGGCAAGGAGCTGCTCTTTATCATATTCTTCTACATCCGGCATGCGGATTTCAAAATCTTTTTTATCTTCCTCCGCCACAAAGTCAAACAGAGACATCTGACCTGCCATTGCATTTTTCTTCTCCTGATTTACACTGTCTACAACCTGCACATAGATCATCATCAGCTGTTTTCGGTTATCACAAAGACCATCCAGTGCTCCTGCTTTGATGAAATTCTCTATGGTGCGTTTATTTAATTCTTTTCCGGACAGACGTTCCACAAAATTGCGGAAATTTCGATAGATTCCATTCTGGTTTCGTTCCCGCACGATTGCATCGATCACCGGTTTTCCGATACTTTTGATCGCAGAAAGGCCATATCGGATGCTTTTATTATATTTAAATGTTTCTTCTCCTGTTTTTTCCGTGCTTTCGTTTTCTTCTACGGAAAAAGCACTCTCACCCTTGTTGATATCCGGCGGAAGCAGACGGATCCCCATCTGGCGGCAGTTCAGAATATATTCTGCCACTTTCGGTGGATTATCAATGACAGAGGTCATCAAAGCTGCCATAAATTCTACCGGATAGTAATATTTCAGCCATGCTGTCTGATATGCAACTACCGCATAACATGCCGCATGTGATTTATTGAATGCATATTTTGCAAAATCGGTCATCTCATCATAGATATGATTTGCAATTTCTTCTGAAATTCCGTTTTTGATGCAGCCCGGCACGCCTTCTTCTTCATTTCCATAGACAAAATTCTGACGTTCTTTTTCCATGACGGCTGCTTTTTTCTTGGACATCGCACGACGCAGAAGGTCGCTTCGTCCAAGCGTATAGCCGCCGAGGGCACGCACGATCTGCATAACCTGTTCCTGGTATACGATACAGCCGTAAGTCGGCTCCAGGATCGGCTCCAGTTCCGGGCATTCGTACGTGATCGTATCCGGGTTATTTTTACCTTTGATATAACGCGGAATAAAATCCATAGGACCCGGACGGTACAGGGAAATTCCGGCGATGATATCCTCCAGGCTCTGCGGTTTCAGCTCTTTCATGAAGTTTTTCATTCCGCCGCTTTCAAGCTGGAAAATGCCTTCTGTCTTACCAGTTCCGATGGAATCCAGGACGGCTTTGTCATTAAAATCAATATGATCGATATCAATGATTTTTCCGGTCGATTTTTCTGCAAGACGGACTGCATTCTGGATAACGGTAAGGGTACGCAATCCCAGGAAGTCCATTTTCAGCAGCCCCAGTTCTTCCAGTGTCGTCATCGTAAACTGCGTCGTGATCGCACCGTCGCTGCCTCTGGAGAGCGGCACAAACTCATCGACCGCTTTCTGACAGATCACGACCCCGGCTGCATGCATGGAGGTATGACGCGGCAGACCTTCCAGTCTTCTCGACATATCGATCAGCTCATGCACCTGCGGATCTTCGTCATAGATTTTTTTGAATTCCGGATTTCTCTGAAATGCTTTATCTATAGTAATGCCGATCTCAGTCGGGATCATTTTTGCGATTGAATCGACCATTGCATACGGAAGATCCATTACACGGCCGACATCACGGATCACGCCTCTTGCCGCCATCGTACCAAAGGTCACGATCTGTGCAACCTGATCTTTGCCGTATTTTTCCACAACGTAATCAATGACTTCCTGTCTTCTTTCGAAGCAGAAATCCACGTCAATATCGGGCATGGAGACACGTTCCGGGTTCAGAAAACGTTCAAACAGTAAGTTATATTTCAGAGGATCAAGCTGTGTAATGCCAAGTGTATAGGAGACAAGGCTTCCTGCAGCCGAGCCTCGTCCCGGTCCTACCATAATATCGTGGTCGCGGGCAAATTTGATATAATCCCATACGATCAGGAAATAATCGACATATCCCATTTTCTGAATGATGCCAAGCTCATAGTCCAGACGTTCTTTTAATCCTTTCGTCTCTTCGCCATAACAGCGAACCAGTCCGTCGTGGCAGAGTTTCTGTAAATATTCCCATGATGTATAGCCATCCGGCACATCATATTTCGGAAGTTTTGTCACACCAAACTCAATTTCCACATGACAACGGTCTGCGATTTTCTGTGTGTTTTCCAGTGCTTCTAGTGCATACGGAAACAGGTTTTTCATTTCTTCTTCGGATTTTACAAAATACTGTCCGCCTTCATAACGCATACGATCGGTATCCGACAGTTTCTTTCCGGTCTGTAAACACAGCAGAATATCATGAGAATCCGCATCGGATGCATACGTGTAATGCACATCATTTGTCGCCACCAGATCTATGCCTGTCTCTTTGCTCATCCGAAGGAGCTGTGTATTGACTGCTTTCTGTTCCGGGATGCCATGATCCTGAAGCTCCAGGAAAAAGTTGCCCCTTCCGAAAATTCCTTCGTAGCGTCTGGCGGCACGCACTGCTTCTTCGTACATACCACGCACCAGATATTTTTGGACTTCTCCTGCCAGACACGCAGACAAGGCAATGATACCTTCATGATATTTTTCCAGGACTTCCATATCCACACGCGGTTTATAATAGAAACCTTCTGTAAAACCTTTTGATACAATCTTGGTCAGATTACTGTAACCTGTGTTATTTTCTGCTAATAATACCAGATGATAGTAGCGGTCATCACCGCTTCCGGCTTCTCGGTCAAATCTGGATCCGGGTGCTACATACACCTCACATCCAAGAATCGGATTGATCCCGGCTGCTTTTGCTTCACGGTAAAAATCGATCACACCGTACATAACACCGTGGTCTGTGATGGCCGCACTGTTCATGCCCAGTTCTTTTACCCGTGCAACGTATTCTTTGATTTTATTTGATCCATCCAGCAAACTGTATTCTGTATGAACATGTAAATGTGTAAAACTCAAACTGCACCTCACCCTCTCAATATCATGTAGATCACTACTATAACTGTTGCCACCGCAAATGCCGGTGTAAACATGGTTTTCGGTTCACCCGGACGTTTTTCTCTTCGTTTAAAACACCATTTCAGATGCTCATAACGTCCACAGTGTTTCGCAATCCAGATCAGCACTCCGATCGCTGCAAAAATACAGATCGCCGCGATCACGGAATAAACATTGATCACACCGATCATGTCCTGTGTTGTCAATGCTCCGGAACTTGTAGAAGAACTGCCGGCAGAAGTTCCATAAAGCAGTTTGGAAACTGCCATCAATGCCGTACTCCATCCATTGACCACAAAATGTGCTGTCATCGTAGCAAAAATACTTCCTGTCGCCTCCAGCAGAATGCCCAACGCAATGCCCGGTACAAAAGCATAGCAGAACTGATTAAAGTTCATGTGCATCAGACCAAACGCCAGTGCAGATCCAAGAATCGCACACCACACACCTCTCTGACGATATCCATTATAATAGAGACCACGGAACGTAAATTCTTCGCAGATCGGCGGAATGACTGCCATCACAATCATATTGACCCAGAGTGCATTCTGCGTCAGTTCCGACTGTGAACTTTCAAATGCATTTCTTACGAAAAGCATAGAAAGCAGATTCAGCCAGGATGTAACAGGGATCATCAGCACTGCATATAAAATGACCATTGCGATCACCGATAACTTCAGTGGTTTAAATGGCATCCACTTTCTCGGGTCTACCTTGTTTATGATCATAAATCCAATAACCGGCATCAAATACAGAAGCTGGCTCAAAAGCATCAGCTGCGTCGCATCCATCGAACGAACAAACGGGATAAATCCCAGAAAAATCCCGGAAAGCAGTATCCAGATAACGGTCACCAGAAACAGCCTGTTTATCTTCGGTGTCTTGTTCATTTGTTTTTCCTCCACGTTTTTTATTTTTAATAATGTCAGTGAAATGTCCTGTCTTGCCGGCAAGAACGACAATTTGACATTTTGACCCTGGCATCATAATTTTATTCTACCATAAAATCCATTTCTTTTTGTATTTTCAAAGTTTAATTTTTAAAGACAAAGATAAAAAAACAGCCGGGCGTTGCCCGACTGCCTTGATCTTGATTTTTACTTATTGTTATACAATCAGTCGTTGCGGCTGATCATGTAATCCATCAGTTTATCAATATCTTCTTTTTCGTATGCAACGATCTCCAGTTCCGGAATTTCGCCGTTTGAGAAGATATTTGCCAGAGATACATACTGTGACAGCTTAGATTTCAGATTCAGTCTGTCACCTTCGCCTGTTACCAGCTCTACTTTTCCTTTGCAGCTGTCTACTACCTCAAAAAATTTATCAATATCTTTAATTCCCATTACTTTCATAGTTCATTCTCCTTTCAGATAAAAATGTTGAAAAGTGATTATTCTATTTATTTGATTGCGATTGCCTCGATCTCGATCAGGACATCTTTTGGCAGTCTCGCAACTTCAACACAGGAACGTGCCGGATAGGTACTGGTGAAATATTTTGCATAAACTTCATTGATGGTACCAAAGTCTTCCATATTTTTAATAAATACGGTTGTCTTTACCACGTTTTCTGTGGAAGTACCAGCTTCTTTTAACAGTGCTGCCAGATTGCCGATCGCCTGATCTGCCTGTGCGGCTGCACCTTCCGGAATCTCGCCTGTTGACGGAACTACCGGGATCACTCCGGATGTATATACCATACCGTTTACTTCGATCGCCTGTGAATATGGTCCAATTGCTGCAGGAGCTTTGTCTGTACTGATTGCTTTCTTCATGCTCATGCCCTCCTAACAAATGTATGCTCTTTGCTGATAAAGATGTTTCTATCTTTTTTTCATTTCCTATTATAAATTCAGTTTTCAAACGACGCAAGCAAATTTTTCGTGAAAAAATCGCGGGAAAATATGGCATAATGTTTAATGCCTATCTTTAAATTGTTTGATTCTCAAAGAATCATTGTGCGTTTTTACCGTTTTATGATGCGATTTTCTGTGATTTCGATACGTCCCTGTTTCAACAGTCTTCCAACAGCACGTTTAAATGCATTCTTACTGAGTCCGAATTCTCTTTTGATAATCTCCGGTGAAACTTTATCGTTAAACGGAAGTACGCCTTCAAATTCTTCAATCACCTTCATCACGGCTTCTGCATCTTTTTCCATCTGCTGCGGAATCTTTTCTTTATCCGAAAGATCCAGTTTGCCATCTTCCTGCACTCTCGTCACACGAAGATTTAAAATATCGCCCACGCGGTATTTGCCCTGTGCTTCTTTTGCAGGGATCAGACCGGAATAACAGTCATCCACTGCCACAAAAACACCAAAATTCTCGCTGATCTCATAAATACGGCCGGTCACTTTATCGTCTCTCTGATATGGAGAATCTTTTTTCAGATATTCATACACTTTCATCGTAGCACAGAGACGGCTGCTCTTATCAATATAAAGTGCTGCCAGACAGTCTTTCTGGCGCAGAAGATCCGGCGCAAGTTTGCACCCCCGGCTGCACACGCTTTGTCTGCTCTTTATATGGAAGAAACAGATCCTTTTCCAGTCCCCAGTCCAGAAATGCACCGATTTTTCCTGTATCAGCGACACGAAGCACGGCTGTTTCTCCCAGGCGGACTTTCGGCGTACGTGTCGTTGCAATCAGCCGATCCTGTGAATCTTTATATAAAAATACTTCTAATATATCTCCTGCCTTGATGCCTTCCGGAACTTCTTTTTTTGGAAGCAGTACTTTTTCAGTCGCATTTTCCTCTTCTCCGAGATAAATTCCAAATCCTACTTCTTTTACTACATAAAGTTCCTGGCTTTCTCCTAAATGAAACATATTCTTTCTCCTTGTTTTCTGTATTCCTGTTTATTTATTCTGAAATTCGTAACGGTTCATTACCTTCACAGGATACTACCTGCTGAACAGTTACTGAAATTCTACCACTGCATACGGTTTCTGTGTCTCATCACACAGCAACACGGTACATTTTTTCTCTTCTATATGAATATAAGGCACAACCATATCACCGAGAAGTGCTGCCTTTTTATATTCTGCACGCATCTGGGAGATCCGGAAATCATCCGGCAGAAACTCCATCGCCATCTGCACATATTGTCCGTTGTTGACATGATGATTTGTATCAATGTGATGTTTCACGATCAGAAAGTTCTCTTTCTTTTCCATTTTTCCCGGAAGGGCGATCTTTCGCGGTGCATAATCCATATCCAGCTTCTCGTGCAGCACATACGCTTCCTGCTCCTCTTTCGGAACTCTGGTCGGATGTCCGGTCTTTAAATCCACGTAAGTCCACAATGTATTCGCCCAGGCAAGCTTTTCACCTTTTTCATCCCGGATGCAGAAATTCCTTTCGCCGAGAAATCCCTTAAAAGAATATGGCCAGGTCTGAACGGTGATCTCCTGTCCAAACACCGGCAGCTCCCCAAGCACGATCTGCCAGGACGACAGAACCCATGCACACTGCTTTTCCTTCAGATAATCAATCCCGAAGCCTATCTTTTCCGAATGAAAACTGCTGCAGTCCTGAAAATAATTTAATATAGAAAGAAGTGTGATCCTGCGATTCTCATCCACTTCGCTGTAACGAACTCTGCTGTCAAACTGATAAATCATACGTTCCTCCCGAATCTTGTGGCATCTTTAAAACCAAACATCCTGTTTTTTGAACGCAGAGAAGCATTTCCCCGCTTCAAGTGTGCAGAGCACTAAGCGGTAGGTGAGGGGGATGCTATCAAACGGATGTCCTGATTTTCATTTGCCTGGTAACTCATTTTATTTTCTGTATATGCAGAAAAGGTTGTCTTAGCAGACAACCTTCTTAACTGGGCTACAAGGATTCGAACCTTGAAATGACGGAGTCAGAGTCCGTTGCCTTACCATTTGGCGATAGCCCTAAGTGCTGTCAACAAAAGCTATTATAACAGGTCGGCAGAAAAAATCAAGTGTTTTTTTCAAAAATTTCAATTTTTTTGTCTACGAGTGCGTACAACACCTTCTCACCCCAGGAAATCCGGGCGCTTCCGTTCGTCGCCTCCACAATTTCTTTTTCCACTTCCTGCTGCTGTTCTGCCGGAACCATAAGCTGAAGTTCCACTTTTTCTGTATACACGGTGTCGATCAGCGTGAGGTTCTGCTGCGCGATCAGATACTGCAGCTTTCCAAGCCCGGTATAGTCCGTGCCTACCGTAAGCTGTATGCCTTCCTTCTTATCTATAATGGTACTCGACGCAAGCCCCGCCTGCACGGCTCCCTGATACGCCCGCACCAGACCGCCGGTGCCGAGCAGCACGCCGCCGAAATACCGTGTAACCACGACCGCCACGTTGTGAATCTCCTCCCGCAGCAGCACATCAAGCATCGGTCTGCCCGCCGTCTGCGCCGGCTCACCGTCATCCGAACAGCGGCTTAACTCCTGCCGGTCTCCGATCACAAATGCGGAACAGTTGTGTCTGGCGTCCCAGTATTTTTTCTTCATCTCCGCGATGAATGCCACCGCCTCCTCCTCCGAGGCAACCGGCCGGACCGTCGCTATAAATCTGGACTTCTTTTCTACAATCTCACCCTCGCCGCCGATATACACTGTCTTCATATGATCCACAATCCCGCCACCCGGGTCCTTTCCCTTCGCTTTCCACTCTTTTCAAATAGTAACACGGCAGCTTTCTTTTTTGCAATACGAATCCTTAAGAAACTGTGAAGAATGTCCGTATTTTCAGTTTTTTCTTTATTCTGACACAGTTCTTTGGTATAATACATTGATGGTGAATCAGAAAAGGAGGCCTACTATGAATTATGGAAAGAAACGTACTCGGAAGCGCGAGCATGAACTTGCTTCCAAGGGTACCATGATTCGCAAAAAATTCAACGTAATTTTTTGTAAGGCATTGCTTATATGCTTTTTTGCAGTCGTGATTGTCGGCGGATGCTCCGCGTTCGGAGTGATCTCCGGAATTATTGCTTCCGCTCCCTCAATCGAAGATATCGATGCAACCCCGACTGGATACCTTACGACCGTGTTGGACAACCAGGGCAACCAGACCGCAACGCTCGTTGCATCCGGTTCCAACCGTAAATACGTGACGATCAACGAGATTCCGATCAATCTGCAGCATGCTTTTGTTGCGATCGAGGATGAGCGTTTTTACGATCACAACGGTATCGATCTGCAGGGTATTCTGCGTGCAGGATTAAAAGGCGTCGCATCCGGTTTTCATTTTTCGGAAGGCGCAAGTACCATCACACAGCAGCTGCTCAAAAATACCGTGTTTACCCAGTGGACAAGCGAACAGTCCATGGCGGACAAGTTCGAGCGAAAATTCCAGGAACAGTACCTGGCTCTCCAGCTGGAAAAGGTTGTGGACAAGGACTGGATTCTGGAAAATTACTTAAACGCAATCAACCTCGGTCAGAATACGCTGGGCGTCGGCGTCGCATCGGAGCGCTATTTCGGAAAAGATGTCTCGGATCTGACGCTTTCCGAATGTGCCGTGCTCGCGGCGATTACCCAGAGCCCGAGCTACTACAACCCGATCACACACCCGGATCACAACAAGGAGCGCCGTCAGAAGGTCTTGAACAACATGCTTGACCAGGGCTATATCTCACAGACCGAGTATGATGAGGCCGTTGCGGACAATGTGTATGACCGGATTCAGGTCGTCAATGTCGAGTCGCAGGATGAGAATATCAATTCTTATTTCGTAGATGAGATGACGGATCAGATCGTTCAGGATATGATCGACCGTCTGGGCTACACGGAGACGCAGGCTTACAAAGCTCTCTATCAGGGCGGACTTACCATCGAGTCCACGCAGGACCCGGATATCCAGAATATCTGCGATGAAGAGGTCAACAATCTGGAGAACTACCCGACCGATCCGAAGGTATCCTTCTCCTACCGCGTATCGATCCAGTCCCCGGACGGCACCATCTCAAATTACAGCCAGCAGACGATGCTTTCCTATTATCAGAAGTCAAACAAGAACTACAGCATCAACTTTGCCAGCGAGGATGACGCCCGCGCAGCGATCGAGCAGTATAAGATGGATCTTATGCAGGACGGAGACGTCGTTGTGGATGGCAGCGAGACGCTTACCTTTACCGTTCAGCCGCAGGCTGCCTTAACCGTCATGGATCAGTCCACAGGAGAAGTGAAGGCACTCGTCGGCGGACGCGGCGACAAGACGGCCAACAAGACGTTAAACCGTGCAACGGACACCACAAGACAGCCGGGTTCCACCTTTAAGATTATCGCTGCCTATGCACCTGCACTGGACGCGGGAGGTCTCACACTTGCCGATGTCCAGGATGATGCGCCGTACAATTACGGTTCCGGACAGGGCGGAGCGGTAAATAACTACGACAAGCGCTACCGCGGTTTCACCACACTGCGCGAAGGTATCATTGATTCCATCAACGTCGTAGCGGTTAAGACGCTGGCGCAGATCGGTCCTTCCCTGGGTTACGATTACATCCGCAACTTTGGTTTTACCACCGTCGGCATCGACGAGAGCGGCAACGAGACACTGGCACTCGGAGGTCTCACCAACGGTGTCACCAACCTGGAGCTGACCGCCGCTTACGCCACCATCGCCAACAGCGGAACCTACATCAAGCCAAAATTCTATACAAGAATTCTGGATCATGACGGAAATGTACTGCTCGACAATACGGCACCGGAATCGCACACCGTCCTGAAGGAGACCACTGCATGGCTTCTGACCGACGCCATGAAGGACGTCATGACACAGGGAACCGGTACGCCGGCCTACTTCGGAAGCAGTATGGCGCAGGCAGGAAAATCCGGTACCACCACCAAGAACCGTGATGCCCTGTTTGCCGGATTCACACCTTATTACACCTGCGTGGTATGGGGCGGTTACGACGACAATGCGGTTCAGAACAGCGGTCAGACCACCTATCCGAAGAAGATCTGGAAAGCGGTCATGAGCCGGATTCACGAGGATCTTCCTTATGCGGACTTTGAAAAACCGGACGGCATCGTCACTGCTACCGTCTGCAAAGAATCCGGAAAGCTTGCCATCGACGGCGTATGTACGAACGATCCGCGCGGCAACATGGCATATACCGAATATTTTGCAACCGGCACGGCACCGACCGATTACTGTGACCACCATATTCTGGCCAACATCTGTGCGGATTCCGGACAGCTCGCCGGCGCAAATTGTCCGAACACCTACGCAACCGGCGTATACGTGATTGGCGGCTCTGCGAACACAGAGGATGCTCCTTATCTTCTGACCGAAGAGGCTCTCGCCAATACCTGTACGATGCACAATGCACCGTCCACACCGTATGAGTCGACACCGTACACACCTGTTCCGGGCGTGACGGATCTCCCGTCGCAGGATACCAATACCGGAACCACAGACAACAGCACCTCCCCGGGTGACAGCGGCACATCGACGGGTGAGGATCAGACCACCGGTGACAATACCGGCGGCTCTGCTGAGAATACCGGCGACAACGCCGA
>OLRS01003061.1_pt1 | contig 11382 bp, 11 predicted proteins | sample 1673171 | NCBI WGS metagenome assembly OLRS01 (sample SAMEA3136762, study PRJEB25190) | human gut metagenome | biome: human gut; feature: human-associated habitat; material: faeces | place: Austria | collected 2013
TGCCGCACCTCGCTCGCCGTATCGGCACTTAGAATTATGCGGTATTGCCTTAACAAAAGTGTACCAGAAGAATCAGCAATTCAGCCGACAGGATAAAACCCTGCCAGCTGCTTTCGCCTTATTTTTCAGGTGCACATAAAAAGATAGGAGAACCCCAAATGCGTATGTATGATATCATCGCCAAAAAGCGCGATGGCGGAACCCTGACGCGGGCAGAGATTGCCTTTGCCGTCAACGGTTATGTGGATGGCAGTGTGCCGGATTACCAGATGTCCGCCCTGCTGATGGCAATTTACCTACGCGGCATGACCGATGCCGAAACGGCTGAACTGACTGATGTGATGGCACATTCCGGCGATATGGTGGATCTTTCCGCCATTCAGGGCATCAAAGCAGATAAACACTCTACCGGCGGCGTGGGGGATAAAACCACCCTGGTTATTGCTCCCATTGTGGCAGCCTGCGGCGTAAAAATTGCCAAAATGAGCGGCCGCGGCCTGGGCCATACCGGCGGCACCATTGATAAGATGGAGTCCGTCCCCGGCACCCGCACCTCACTGACGCAGGAAGAATTCTTTAAGCAGGTCAATGAGATCGGTATCTCAGTCATTGGCCAGAGCGGCAAAATTGCGGTGGCGGATAAAAAGCTGTACGCCCTGCGGGATGTTACGGCAACGGTAGGCTGCATTCCGCTGATTGCTTCCTCTATCATGAGCAAAAAGCTGGCGGCTGGTTCGGATGCGATCCTGCTGGATGTTACAATGGGCAGCGGTGCGTTCATGAAGAACCTGGACGAAGCCGTGGAGCTTGCCCGCTTGATGGTTTCCATCGGCACGGCACATGGCCGCAAAGTGGCAGCCCTGATTACCGATATGGACACCCCGCTGGGCCATAATATCGGCAACTCGCTGGAAGTGGCTGAGAGCATGGCCGTACTGCAGGGCAAAGGCCCGGCGGATTTGACCGAAGTCTGCCTGCAGCTGGCCTCCAATATGCTGTATCTGGCGGGTAAGGGGGAGATGGCCGTCTGCCGCGCCATGGCGGAACAGGTGATTGCCGATGGTTCCGCCTTTGAGATTTGCTGCAAAATGTTTGCAGCCCAGGGCGGGGACACCAGCGTTCTGCGGGATGCCTCGCTTTTCCGCAAGGCCAAATATGCCCACGATATCTGTGCCCCGGCGGATGGCTACATCGTGCAGAACGATGTGGAGCGTATCGGCAACGCCAGCGTGCTGCTGGGTGCAGGCCGCATTAAAAAAGAGGACAGCATCGATTTTGCTGCCGGTATCATCATGCACAAAAAGCTGGGCGATGCCGTCAAGGCAGGGGAGCCGATCTGCACCCTGTATGCGGATGATGACACCCTGTTTGCCGCAGCGGAAGAAATGTATGTTGGCGGCCTGACTATCGGTGCCGAAAAGCCGGAAGTTCCGCCGCTGATCTATGCCCGCGTGACCAGCGAGGGTGTGGAGCGCTTTTAATTTGCTAAAGAATGACAGCGCAGAACCCCACCGCTGAATAATCGAATCAATAAAAATTGCCCCCGGATGTGCCGCTTTGCGCGGTACGCCGGGGGCAATTCCGCTTGCTGATAAATGTGAATAGAATAAAAGGGTGCGCAGGAACGCCCGCGCGGCTTAGTGTTTTTTCAGCTTGCGGCGCAGCAGAAAAACTTTGAAACGGCCATATCCGTTGGGCTTATCCTCGTCAAACTCTTCGGTTTTTACATAGCGCTTGCGCTGGTTGTCCACCTGCAGGGCAGTACCGTTTTCCTGTACATCGGTAATCACACGGGGAATCGCTTTCTGGTCTACCTCAAACTCCGGCTCCTTCACCCACAAAATCTTGCCGGTTTCGTCCAGCCCGTTGGCCCACAGGCTGAACACCAGGCAGGCTGCCTCGCCATAGCAATAGCGCTCAAACCGAATGCGCCCGTCAATGTAAAACAGCAGACAGTCCCGAAAATGGGTTTCCAGTTCTTTTTCGTACCGGCATCCGCAAAGGGTGCCCGCAAAGTCAACGGCGTTTGCAGCCATGGCAACAGCCCTCCTGATATATGTTTGATTGAATAACAAGATTATACCATGCCAGATAGCATACTTTCAACGTAGAGAAAAATAAAATGTGACAGCGAAAGCGGTACTGTGTAGAATTTCCCGCCCGAGCTTCCGCCGAAACCATCGCTGTCGGTACTTGAACCGCTCGAACTGTCGTCCTTGACGGGGTCGCACTTTTCGGTCTCGGTGGTGTGGGTGTCCTCCACCACAGACAGAGCATCGGTACGATCTTACCCCCGCCGAGATGCGCGTGCTGCGCCTGTTGGTGCGCGGGCTTTCCTACAGCGGGAGCGCCAAGGCGCTTTGTGTGGAGCCTTCAACCGTAAAATACCAATGCTGCAAAAGACCGGGCTGGAAAACAAGCTGCAGCCTGCCATCGCCGCCAGTGAGGCAAAGCCGGTGGTAGAATTGGCAGAGAAATAAGGCACTGCAGACGGCTGTCAAGCTTGTATCGGCAGGGTGACTGTGAAAACCGTCCCATGCCCATCAGCCGGTTCAGCTGTAACGGTGCCGCCATGCAGCAGGGCAATCTCCCGTACAAGCGCAAGCCCAAGGCCTACGCCGCCCATCTCCCGGCTTCTGGATTTATCTACCCGGAAAAAGGGCTGGAACACACTTGTCCGATACTCCTCAGGGATGCCGCAGCCTGTGTCTGCAACACGCAGCACAGCGCTGCTTTTCTTTTGCCGGATCGTGATATGCACAGAACCGCCGGGGGTATTGTATTTGATGCCGTTTTCAACCAAATTAAAGAGCAGGCGGTAGATCAGGGTGTCGCTGCCCTTGATGCTGACATCCTCACATTCCTGAAAGAGGGTGATGCTCCGGCGCTGTGCCAGTGGGGTCAGGTCAGCCACGATCTCATCGGCTAACGGGGCCAGCTCGATATGATCCTCGCGCGGAATCGACTGCAGATCGCTCATTTCCAGCAGTGTGCGGACAAGGCTTGCTAGGCGGGACACCTGATCCGTCTGAAAGCGGAGCAGGTCGGTGATCTCGCTGTCGGCGTCGGGGTGTTCTTCAGCGAACATTTCCAGCTTTGCCTGCATGATGGCCAGCGGTGTTTTCAGCTCATGGGCGGCATTGCCGGCAAACTGACGCTGCAGGTCAAAGGAATGCGCCAGCCGGTCCAGCATGCGGTTGACAGACTGGCTCAAGTCGCGAAATTCCGGAATCGTGTTTTCCTCTAAGCGAACCTCCACAAGGCTGTCCTGATCAATGCGTTCGGCCTGCTGTGCAAGCTTTTTCAAGGGCTCCAGAGCCTTGCCGCTGACAAAATAGGCAATCGCCGCGCTCAGCAGCGTTACTGCTGCTGTGATGCACCAGCCCTTGCGGCCGAAAACAGCCTTGGCATCGTAGACCTCCTGCGAAAACTGTATAAGAAAATCCGACATCTGGTCGTCCGGGATTTCAATCATCAGGTTTTCATCATCATTCTGCTGGTATTGCAGGACATACCCGTTCAGGTTGTCCATACCAGTGGCACCAGAGTGGTAGAGCAGCAGATTCAGGCAGATGCAGGCCCCTGCAATCAGTACGGCGGTCATCAGCGTGATCCGCCACTGAAAAGATATGCGGTTCATGGTTCGTTTTCCTCCAACTCATACCCCTCACCGATGCGGTTTCGGATGGGGTCGTACCCCAGTGCGGTGCGCAGCTTTTTTCTCAGTGCAGAGATATGCACGCGAATCGAGTTGCTGAACGCATCGACACTGCTGTCCCAGACATGCTCAATCAGCTCCTCCTGACTGACAGGACGTCCCTGATGCAGCAACAGATATTCCAGCACGCCGCTTTCCTTACGGGTCAGCGGAATGGGCTGGCCATCCGCCATGGCAAGGCGGCTCTTGGTGTCGAAGGTCAGCCGCCCGCACCGCAGGCATACATCGCGCTGGATAAACTGCCGCCGGGTCAGGCTGCGCACACGGGCCTCCAGCTCAGCCAGGTGGAACGGCTTAGCCAGATAATCATTGGCACCCGCGTCCAGCCCCTCCACCTTGTCGGAAATTTCGCTGCGGGCGGACAGAATTAGTACCGGCGTTTCAAGGTCGGTCTTGCGCAGCGTGCGCAGAACGGTCATGCCGTTCACCTTCGGCAGATTGAGATCAAGCAGGACAAGATCGTACCGCTCTGCTGCAAGCAGCTCGAGCGCGGTCTCTCCGTCACCGCAGTCATCCATTTCGTAGCCGGAACGGCGCAGTTTTTTAGCCACGCTTTCCCGCAGAGTAGGTTCATCCTCTATCAACAAAAGGCGCATAAGCGATCATCTCCCGCATTTATAAGATGTTTTTTGGCGCTGCACAAGGCAAAAGCGCGGCAGCGATACCTTTATAATAGTCATTATAGCAGATTTCGATAAAGTCTGTGCTAATTTTTTCTTAGCAGAAATTTTATATCGGTGGGTGTATACTGTTCTCATCAAGCAGAAAGGGGCAACCGCAAATGATAAACAAAAAAGCAATCGCCCAGTCGGCGCTGTTGTTGGCCGCCGTTTTGATGATCGGCTTCGGCATCTGGCGCGGGGAGGCAGATACGGTGTTGGCAAAGGCTATCCGGTTGTGTATGGAGTGTGTTGGCATTGGATAAGAAAAACGGTTCTTTTCTGGCCCGTTTCCGGGGCTGGTTTCAAGCAGGCGCAGCGCTGCTGACGAACATTCACTTGCCGAATTTTGCCAAGGGTGTTCTGTATCAGGGCAAGGGCAAAACAGTATGTGTGCCGGGGCTGAATTGCTACTCCTGCCCGGGTGCGGCGGGGGCCTGCCCGATCGGTTCGTTTCAGGCAGTGGTCGGCTCGTCAAAATTCCGATTTTCCTATTATATTACCGGCATCCTGATTTTATTGGGGGTGCTGCTGGGACGGTTTATCTGCGGCTTTCTCTGCCCGTTTGGCTGGCTGCAGGAGCTTTTGCATAAGATCCCATCGCCCAAGTGCTCCACCAAGCGTCTGAAGCCGCTGCGATATCTGAAATACGCCGTGCTGCTCATCATGGTGGTGCTGCTGCCTGCGCTTGTTGTCAATGAGATGGGAATGGGTGATCCGTTCTTCTGCAAGTATCTCTGCCCGCAGGGTGTGCTGGAGGGCGCAATCCCCCTTTCGCTGACCAATGCAGGGATACGCGCCGCGCTCGGTAAGCTGTTCAGCTGGAAGCTCTGTATCCTGCTGGCGGTCGTTGTTGCCAGTGTGGTGTTTTACCGCCCATTTTGCAAGTGGCTCTGCCCGCTGGGGGCCTTTTACGCGGTCATGAACCGTGTATCTCTTTTCCAGATGCGGGTGGACACCGATAAGTGCGTATCCTGCGGTGCCTGTGCGCGGGCCTGCAAGATGTATGTGGATATTACCAAGACGCCAAATCACGCGGAGTGTATCCGCTGCGGTATGTGTATAAAATCCTGCCCGACCAAGGCGATACACTATCAGTACGGCTTTGGCGATAAGGCAGATAACAGTAAGGAGATTTGAGTATGAAACGAATTGCAGCAATTTTGACCAGCCTGGTTCTGGTATTTTCCCTCGCCGCCTGCGGCAGCCAGCAGGCAGGCACCGCCGCCGGCAGCGAAGCAGCCTCCACCGCCAGCAGTGAAACAGCCTCCGCCGCACAGACCAAAACCGAGGAGCAGCTTTTGGCAGAGGAAAACGATATTCTGACCGCGAACGATGAACTGTGGGAAAAGGTTTTTGCCTCGATGGACAAAAATGTGACACAGACCACCCTTAACAACAATTACGGCGATTTCCTTATGGATGCCGTGGATAACGCGAAGGATCAGTTCACCGAGGAAGAGTACGCCTCCCTCAAAGCGGACGCTGATAAGATCCGGGAAATCGAAAATCAGATCACAGCCCTTCCTCAGGATGAAGCCACCAGCCAGAGCGTAGCGGAGAACGGCAGCACCTTCCCACAGTTTGAGGGCAAGGACCTTGATGGCAACAGCGTTGACAGCAGCCTGTTTGCCAACAATGCGTTCACCGTTGTAAACTTCTGGTTCAGCGGCTGCAAGCCCTGCGTGGCGGAGCTTGGCGATCTGAACGCCCTCAACGAGACGCTCAAGAAGCAGGGCGGCGCGCTCATCGGCATCAACGTCGATACCCTCGACGGCAACGCCGATGCGATCAGCACGGCCAAGAGTCTGCTTGAATCCAAGGGCGCAAGCTACCAGAACATCTACTTCCCCTCCGACAGCGCAGCCGGCGACTTTGCGGGCGACATCATGGCCTTCCCGACCACCTATGTCATCGACCGCAGCGGCGCCATTGTCGGTGAGGCGATGCTCGGCGGCATCGACAACGAGGACAACATGGCAGCGCTCCAGAAGCTGATCGACCAGGCCCTCGCAAACGACAGCGCAAAGTAAGCTTTCCATCACAGCAAAAATACGCCCCGCGGATCATCCGCGGGGCGCGTTTTGTTTCTCTCTATCTTTTTACCCGAGCGATACCTCGCGGTAGAACGCGGCGTATGCCGCCTCCTGATAGGGGCGCAGCGCAAGGTTGCCAAGGCCGAACGTCAGCGAGCTGAGGATCATCCAGCCGATGAAACTGAATTGCAGGCAGAACAGCCGCCAGCGGTTGCCCTCCATCATCGCCTTCGAGCTCTTCATCACCTCGCCCGGCGCCATGTCCGGGTGCTCGGCCAAAATGTAGTCCGTCATCGCGTAGGTGTAGCCCATAATCAGTCCCGGAATGACGAGCAGGATCGTCCCCAGCAGAATATAGAGGCCCTTCCAAAGCCGCGTCAGCGTCGTCGTCTTCCAGTTCGGAAGATAGGCGAACAGCGCCTCAAAGCCCGGCTCCGTGCGGTCGACAAGGCCGAGGTTATATTTGGCATACCCCACGCCCACGATGCTGCCGAGGATGAAGTACGCCGCCGCCAACACGAGCGCGATCACGATGAGATAGACCACACCGCCGACGAGCAGTCCGCTCCACTTCGGGTCCAAACCGTAGCCTGTGGAGTAAATCGTCTGTCCGCCGTAGCCAACGTCGTCGACACGCCCGAGGACACATCGTAATTGAATTTGACCTCCGGACCGCCGCTCCCTGCGCCGCCGAGCAGCACCGCCACAAGGCCGATCAGAATGGCGATGGGCCACTTGCCGCGCAGCGCCTCGCGCGCCGCCTGCCGAAAATCCGCCGCAAGCTTCATAAATTCTCCTCTCCGCCCTCCGCATGGGAGGGTCTCTCTCAAATCTTCTTGCTTCTGCTTATTTAGACGCATTCCGCGCCCGTTTTGTTTCACCGGGCGCCAAATTTTCTCGCATTCATGATATCATATGCCGCTGGGAATGGGAATCTCTCTTCTTTCTTTTCCTTGCAAGTCGTTTCCGCCTCTGGTAAAATACCAGAAAACGACAATGGAGGAGACGCATGAGACCAAGCGAACTGCTCGCCGCGCTGCACACGGCGGAAAAATTGAAGGACACCACCCGCCACTGCTACACCTCCGGCGGGCGGCACGAGAGCGTTGCCGAGCACAGCTGGCGCATCGCACTGATGGCGTTTTTCCTGCGCGATGAATTTCCCGAGGCCGACATGGACAAGGTGACGCGCATGTGCCTCATCCACGACCTCGGCGAGTGCTTCACGGGCGATATCCCCGCCTTTGACAAGACCGCACAGGACGAATCAACGGAGGAAGCGCTGCTCTACCAGTGGGTCGCATCGCTTCCCTCCCCCTGCCGCGAGGAGATGCGCGCACTCTACGACGAGATGGCCGCGCTCGAAACGCAGGAGGCCCAAATCTACAAGGCGCTCGACAAGCTCGAGGCCGTGATCTCCCACAACGAGTCCGACATTTCGACCTGGGAGGACCACGAATACGACCTCCAGCTCACCTACGGCGAGCAGAACGTCGCCTTTTCGCCCTACCTGACGGCGCTTCGTCAGGCTGTCCGGCAGGAATCGCTCGACAAGATCACACGCGAGGGTGACCGGCGCAAATAAAATCTTTCGCAGCCCATGTACAGCAAAAAGCACTTCCCGCCGCTGGCGGGAAGTGCTTTTCTATGTCTTTTATTCCACGATCTCCGCGTCCAGCAGGTCAAGGATCGCCTGGTCGGCGCTCCAGAAGTAGGACTCCTCGCCGAGAAGCTCGGTGATGCCCGCGCGGTCAAAGTAGGTGCGTACCGCCTCGGTCATGCCGCAGCAGGCGACCGTCTTGCCCTGACTTTTGAGCGACTCGCACAGCTCGAGCATCGCCTGCGCGCCCGAAACGTCCACGCTCGGCATACCGCGCATCGACAAGATGATGTGGTCGTACTGCGGCATCTCCGCCATGCGGTGGTTGAACTCATCCACCGCGCCGAAGAAGAGCGCGCCCGTGATGTACGCCACGCCGGAGGTCTCAAGAATGGGGGGCTTGCCCTCCACCGAGCGCAGCTTGTTCGCGTCGATATCGGAGAAATTCACATGGATATGACTCGACTTCGCCATGTACAAAATGGCGGAGTATACCACGCCGAGCAGGATCGCGACCGTCAGGTCAAAGACGACCGTTGCGAGCATCGTGATCAAAAACTGGCTGATACCGGACTTGAACTTGCGGCGGAAGATGTAGCGGATGCCCTCCCAGTCGTTCATGCGCCACGCCGTGACCATCAGCACACCCGCGAGCGCCGAGAGCGGCAGGCGCGCCATCACGCCGCCGAGCAGGAACATCGAGGCAAGCAGGAACAGCGAATGGAACACGCTCGTAAGGCGCGTCTGCTGGCCGGACTTGACCGCTACGCTCGTGCGTGCGATGGCTGCGGTCGCGGGAACACCGCCAAAAAGCGGCAGCAGAATATTACCCACGCCCTGTGCGATCAGCTCCTGATCGGCGTTGAACGCTTCGCCCTTCATGCGCGAGGCCGACGCGCCGCAAAGCAGGCTCTCGATCATACCGAGCGCCGCAATGGTCACGATGGGAGAGATCAGGTTTTCGAGCATCGTGAAGCTCAGGCCGCCGAGCGACAGGCGGTCGGCGAGCAGGAGCGTCTTGGGAATGTCGCCGACGACAGCGAGCTGATCCATGCCCGCGACTGTCGCGACGATCGTCGCAAGGATGATGCCGACGAGCGAGCCCGGCACACGCGCACCCCATTTTTTCGGCCAGAAGACCATCACCAGCACGACGAGAAGGCCGATGAGCACCGCCTGCATGTTCGGATGGAAGCCAAGACGGCCATAGGACGCGAGCTTTTCCAAATTCGAGCCGCCCTCCGACACCGTACCGAAGAAGTTGTCGATCTGGCCCATCGCAATGATGATGGCAATGCCCGAGGTGAAGCCCATGATGACGGGCATCGGAATGAAGCTAATTAAGCGACCCAGCTTGAAGACGCCCGCAAGCAGCAGCAGAACGCCCGCGGCAAAGCAGGCAAAAAACACGCCCTGCAGGCCGTATTCCGCGACGATGCCGACGAGCACCGCGCTCATCGCGCCCGTCGGGCCCGAGATCTGGTACGACGCGCCGCCGAGAATGGCGATGACCACGCCCGCGATGATGGCCGTGACAAGCCCGGACGCCGCGCTCGCGCCCGAGGAAACGCCGAACGCCAGCGCCAGCGGCAGTGCGACGGCGCAGACCGTCAGGCCCGCCATCATGTCGGCGAGCAGCTTTTTCGAGTTGTAGCCTGCAAATTCCTGCTTCAGGCTGCGAAAAAAGGCAGAAAACATATTGATCCTCCTAAAAAACACATGCCTGTTTACTATACCATCTGCCCCGCACCCGTGCCAGTAGTAAAAGGGACGGTTTTTAACGAGATTTTAACACTGATGCGTCGGTTTTGCACAAACAAAGTCGAAATCCTGACCGAAACGGCAAAAAAGCGCCGCGTCCCGAAGAAAATACGGGACGCGGCGCTTTCTGTTTCGCCGGATTTACTTGAATTTTTTGCCGTCCTCGAACGCGCTGGCGACCTTCTCGCCCAAGACATAATAGCCGTGGTTGGCGTAGTCAAAGGTGATGACGTGCAGCTTTTCGACAGCGAGCTTGCCGTTTTCGTCGAGCGCGCGCTCGTCCACGCTGACGTTCACGACCTCGCCGAGCAGCAGCTCGGTCTCCTCGTCGTAGCTCACGAGCTTGCACTCGAGCGCGAGCGGCAGCTCGTCGATCATCGGCGCATCCACATGCTCGCTCTTCGTCACGCGGAAGCCCGCGCGCGCCACCTTGTCGGGCACGCCGTTGCCGGACTCGATGCCCACATAGTCACAGGCCGCCGCATGCTCTGCGTCGCCCATGCTCACGGTGAACGCACCGCGCTTTAAGATGTTCTTCACGGTCTTGTGGCCGCCGCTCAAATACATTGCGATGCGGCTGCTGTCGGCCACGCCGCCCCAGGCGGCGTTCATCGCGTTGGGCGCGCTGTCCTCGCCATAGCTTGCGATGATGAGCACGGGCTGCGGATAGACCTAGGGCTGTGCGCAAAAATTCTTTCTCATGTCGATATCCCTCCAAAATAAATCTGTCAATTGATTTTATGGCCCGATCTTTTCGAGCTTCGCGCGCAGCGAAATGCTGCGCGGCGTTCCCATGCCGTCAAACTGGATGACGTGCGCGCCCTTGTTCAGGTCCACGTCCAGCACCGTTCCCTCGCCGAACACCGCGTGGCGCACGCGCTGTCCGATGGGCAGCGTGCCGTCGCCGTCGTCCTCGCGCAGATACTTGTCTCGCCGCGCGACGTCATCCGCCGCTTCACGCAGAAGCGTCTCGTCGACCTCGTGCGTGAACGACAGAAGCTCGCGGTCGATATCCAGCAGAAAGCGCGAGGGATAGCGCGGCGAGCCGTCAAAATTCCACCCGTCGGCCTCGGAGAGGTAAAGCCCCTTCTCCGCGCGCGTCAGCGCAACGAAAGCGAGCCGCCGCTCCTCCTCCATGCCGGGGAGCGTTCGCACCTTGCGCGAGGGGAAAATGCCCTCGTTCATGCCGCAGAGGAACACATACGGGAATTCGAGGCCCTTCGCCGCGTGGACGGTCATCAGCTTCACCTTGTCGCCCTGCTCGGCGACATCGCCGTTGCTGAAAAGCGCGATGTGGGCGAGGTAATGCTCCATCGTGCTCTCCTCGCCGCAGCTCGTCTCGTATTCGTAGATGGACTGCTTGAGCTCGGCCAGATCGTCCAGCCGCTCCTGACTGCCCTCGGTGCGCAGCGCCTTTTCATACCCGCTCTTGTCCAGAATATCCGAAAGCACCTCAGAGATGGGCCGACCCTGATACGAGTGCGAAAAGCGCTCGATCAGATCGACGAACTGCTTTGCCTTCGTGCCGCTGAACACGCTGTCTTCGAGGTGGTTTTTGAGCGTTTTTGTATGCGCACGATGATGGCCGGAGAGATACGGGGGTAGAAC
>OLRS01003068.1_pt1 | contig 11356 bp, 9 predicted proteins | sample 1673171 | NCBI WGS metagenome assembly OLRS01 (sample SAMEA3136762, study PRJEB25190) | human gut metagenome | biome: human gut; feature: human-associated habitat; material: faeces | place: Austria | collected 2013
GATGTCGCCGGCGCGGCGGACGACGCCCTCCAGCTGCTGCAGCATATCTGTTCTCATATGAGTTCCCTCCTGATGACCGTACCGGCGTGTGCGCCGGTGAGTGTATCGTGTATGACCGCCGGCTGCCCCGCCACCAGCACGGCGTCCAGTCCGGACGCCATCCGGCAGGGACACCGGTAATCGCCGTTTTCCCGCAGCTGCGCGGGATCAAAGACGCAGAGGTCCGCGTCCATCCCCTCCGCGATGACGCCCTTGTGCCGCAGGCGCAGGGCCCGGGCGGGCAGAGCCGTCATCTTCCGCACCGCCTGCTCCAGCGTCAGGGCATGTTTTGCCGCATTCTCTACAAACACCTGAATCAGGAACGGGAAGATTACTGCGTTTTCCACCTCTTCATGAACCTCAAAATAATAGGTGAATTTTTCCGGATAGCGCAGCAGCAGAATTTTGAGGTAATTTTCACAGTGGTTCGTCTCCGCCGTTACCGGCACCATCTCGCTTGTATTCCGGAAAATATACGCAAGATAATCGGACGTAATACGGCTCATCGACTTTGCATGGTCGTACTGACCGAAGTCGATCATGCTGTAGATAAAGTTCAGACAGTTCATATAAAAATGCGGGCGGATCTGGATTTTCAGGTAGTCCATCTCGATTTTCTGTTTTTCCAGCTCCTGCTCATACAGCGTGATTTTCAGCCGGCGGATCTGGTGAATCATGTTCCGGAATTTATCGTCAATCTGCTCCAGCTCTACCAGGTTTCCTTCCGACATCTGATAGGTGAGGTCCCCATTGTCATATTTCTGAAGATTTTCCATAAACATACCGACCGGCTTTAGGATTTTTGTTTCCAGGTGGAACAACAGCACGGACCCGGCAATCACCATCAGAAAAGCAACGCCAAGAAGGGCAAACACACTTCCCGTCATCAGATTTAAGACTCCCGTCCAGGAGATTTTAATCCGGATTTCAAACGGCGCCTGTGAAAGTTCCTGCCGGAAGGTGTAATTGCCGGTATTAATTTTCGAATTGTCCGTTACAATTCCTTTTTCCGTCAGTGTTCCGATGCTTTTCCCGTTCTGGTTAACGAGACTGACATAGCCGCTCTTTCCAAGAGACAGTTCAGAGAACGGTTCCAGAATTGTCTTCAGATTGACATAGCAGCCGAGTCCGACGCCCTGACTCTGCGCTACCTTGAGCATATAAATATCGTCTCCCTGGCACATCACGGTCCATTTTTTCTTGACTGCATACGCCTGCTGCGACAGGCTTTTGATCCTGCGCTTCAGCGCTTCCTGCAAATAGGGATCAACGGCGTAAAGCCCGTCAGAGGAAATGCTCAGCTGATATAAGCTCTCATCCTTCTTCGTATAGAGAAAAACATTGTAATCCGTTCCAAAATCCCACGCCGCAGATACATAGTTTCTTCGTAGCTGCGTAATAACATATTCCTCATACTGATCCTTCTCCATCAGATCCATATATTTCCAGAAAGCAGAGTCCGGGTTGGTTCTGTCCATTACGGTTGAAAGCAGATTTCGGCTGATCCGGAAGAACCGGTTGTCCAGCTCATCCGTATACAGCTTTGAAATCTCTTCCAGCTGCTCATATACCTGCCGCTGCGTCCGGTTCAGAATAAGCACGCTCCCAGCCAGAAAAAGCAGCAGCATACTCAGCAGGCAGATCAAAAGATAACGCCCCTGCTGCGCCAGTGTTGTTTTTTTCGTCTGTTTTGAAATACGCATGAAGTTTCCTCCTTTTTTCTGTTCCGGTACGCTCGAAATTTTTCCGTGTTTGATTTTACGAACTGATCTTTTTTCTGAATATAATACAGCAGAAAAACAGTACACCTCATGTTTCCATGAGTCTGTACTGTTTTTCTGATTTATGTCGGAAACACCGAAATGTTTCTCTTTTTTATTCCTGCATGGAAAATCATCCCTTTACCGCACCAAGTGTGATACCTTCTGCGAAGTATTTCTGAAGGAACGGATAGATGATAAACAGCGGCAGCATGGCGATAAATGCGATTGCCATACGGATCGAGGTTGTCGGCAGCTTTGCCACCTCGGCACCGATATTTCCGGTTACTTTTCCACTTGCCAGGTACTGAATATCGGTGATCATCTGGTTCAGCAGGTTCTGGATACTGTAAAGCTTCTGGCCTTCATTTCCTGATAAATAGTATAAACCATTTGTCCAGTCATTCCAATAGCCAAGTGCGGAAAACAGTCCCATGGTTACCAGAATCGGTTTTCCAAGCGGCAGTGTGATGCTGGTGAAAATCTTCATGTGTCCTGCGCCATCAATTTTGGCCGCCTCGAACAGCGCGTCCGGGATACTGGTGTTAAAGTAGCTTCGGATCATCAGCACGTTGTTTGCACTTAACAGGAAGCCCGGAACAATCAATGCCCAGATCGTGTTTTTGATGTGAAGATACTTTACATACATCAAGTAGGTCGGCACCAGTCCGCCGTTGAACAGCATCGTAAAGAATACGAAAAAGGTAATTGCTCTGCGGTACGGCAGCTTTTTAATCGAAAGCGGATATGCCAACAGAGCGGACATCGCAAGGTTTGCAACTGTACCAACGATGGTTACAAAAACGGTGATTCCGTACGCTCTCAGGATTTTCTCACCCTGACGGATGATATAGGAGTAAGCATAGAAGCTGAATTTCTCCGGGAAGAACGAATATCCGTTGCGGATCAGTGTGTTTTCATCGGTCAGCGAGGAAATAAATACGAGTACAAACGGCAGTACAATGGATAACGTAATCAGAATGAGTACTACATTAATCCAGAACTGCAAACGTTTTGCTTTTTTTGAATTTGTCATACTTCCATCCTCCTAGAATAATGCCTGGTCTTTGTCTACTTTGCGGACAATCCAGTTACTCAACATTACGACACAGAAGCCTACCAGAGACTGGTATACACCGGCTGCAGATGACATACTGATATTTCCCTGCTCAATCAGGGCACGGTATACGTAGGTATCGATAACGTTTGTGGTCGGGAACAGAACACCGGAGTTCATTGGTACCTGATAGAACAAACCGAAATCGGAATAGAAAATTCTTCCGATGCTGAGAAGCAGCAGGGTAATGATGGTCGGAACGAGGCTCGGCAGTGTGATTTTTGTGATCTCCTGCCATTTGCTTGCGCCGTCCAGTCTGGCAGCCTCATAGAAGGAAGGATCGATACCGATCAGCGATGCGATGTAGATCAGGCATCCGTATCCTACGCCCTTCCAGCAGTTCGCGATAATCAGGATCGCCGGCCAGTATTTCGGTTTCTGGTACCACTGAATCGGGTCAATGTGGAACAACGGAAGGATGGAGTTGTTGACAAGACCATTTTCTGCACTCAGAAGCGCATATACGATGTAGCTTAAGATAACCATAGACATCAGGAACGGAAGAAGAATCGCACTCTGATATATCTTTTTGAGCTTTGTGTTTCTTATCTCCGTAATCAGAATCGCAATGGCAATTCCGACTACCATGTTTACAAGAATAAATGCAACGTTATACAGCAACGTGTTTCTTGTAATGATCCATGCATCCTTGGAAGCAAACAGGAACTTGAAGTTTTTAAGTCCTGCCCACGGGCTTGCCCAGATACCTTTCGCAAAGTTCAGTTTTTTAAACGCAATCACCATACCTGCCATCGGGATGTAGTTATTGATCAGCAGATACAGAAGTGCCGGAAGCATCATCAGATAAAGCGGCCAGTATTCCTTCAGCGCGTTTTTCTTTTTTTCTTTTTTAACCTCTGCTTTTTTCATAAAGCGTGTCTCCTTTTATGAGGGCTGTTTTTTCAGGTTCTTTCACAGAGAAAGCTCCACATCTTTTGGGGTAAGAGTGGAGCCTTCGGTTGCTGTATCACACCGGATTTTCTTCCGCTCCGGTCGTGTTCTTTTTACAAATTATGGTGCCTATTTCTCTGCAAGAAATGCATCCAGCTGCTCCTGCTTTGCAGCAATGACATCATCGATTCCCGCATCATCCAGCGCCTCAAGGAACTGCGGAAGCAGTTCGTCCGGATCTCCGGAGCCGCTGTAAAGTGCGCCGCTGTACTGGCTGATTACGTTGTTCAAAGCTGCTACCTGATCCACATATTCACTGTTGTCAAAGACAAATCCCAGTGCTTTCGACTTAATACCGGAAGCGTTGAATTCTTCCATTTTTTCCCAGAGCTGCGGGTCAGATCCATCCCATTTGTATGCGATAAACTGGTTCGGAAGCTCCCATCCGCAGTTGTAGCTGTAGCCTACGTTGTCTGCTGTTACACCGTCCGGGTAGTTGATGATTCCGTTTTCTTCATCTTCTACTACGTAGTCGATTCCCTCTTCGCCCCAGTTCAGAAGGTTCATGACTTCCGGGCTGCCATAGATGTAATCGAGAACCTGCATTGCTTTTTCCGGATTCTCGGAGTTCTGTGCTAAAGAATAAATAACTGAGCCGTAAGAGGATGAGTTGATGATCTGCTCATCATAGAACGGTACAATTTCAAACTCATATCCTGTAGAGCTCTGGAACTCAACCGGGGTACCCGGATGATAAGCGTAGAACAGGGAGAACACGTTTCCTGCTTTGCATACGGTTCTCCAGTTTTCTGTGTTTGTTCCGGCATCCTTGCTGATATAGCCTTTCTGATACCAGTCATACAGCATGCTTGCGGTATCTTTGAACCAGTCTGTTGCAAAGTAGTTTTCTACGGTTGTGCTGTTGGTCTGATCCATCAGAACGCCGGTGTTGGTATCGCCGAGTCCATCACCACGGAACAGACGTCCCAGAGGCGTATCACCGCCGTTGCAGGAGAACAGCATAGTCATATCAGGCTCGCCTGCCTGTACGGTCTCAAATACTTTCTCCATATCCTTCGGCTCTTTGATTTCGTCGGTATTGATATTATACTTTTCTACCAGGTCTTTTCTCATGAAGATAGCCGGAATGCTGCCTCGCTCGATCTGACCTGGAACGCCATAGACAAATCCGCCAACCTGATTGGTTTTTGCAATATCCTCGCCATAGATATCTTTCAGGTTTGTGCCGTATTTGTCAATCAGTTCAGACATATCCATGATCTGTCCGGAGTGCATGTACTGAATTGCTGTTGTTGCACTTGTGTACAGAAGATCAATTTTCTCATCGCCGGAAAGCATCAGCTGTAACTGCTGAGATGCGCTTGCCCACGGAAGAACAACGATATCGAGCTTTGCATTCAGCTCCGGCTCCAGAATCTCGTTGATTTTTTCTTCGATTCTCTCTTCATCCGGCTGCTGGCTGCCCTGCAGTACCATAGTTACAGTGTACGGCTCGCCTTTTTCCTCTGTCTTTGCTGTGCTTCCGGAAGCTGCGGAGGAACCGGAATCAGAACTGGATCCTGTGCTTCCGCATGCTGCCATGGAAAATGCCATAGTTGCTGCAAGAATGCCTGCTAACACTTTTTTCTTCATACTTTTTCTCCTTTTCACGTATCGTGTTGTGTGACCTTTGATGATTGTATTATAGCAGAATTTTGACTTACAACTCTATAACTGATTTGACTTTGAAGTATCACTCTTCCGACCTTTGTGTCTTTTTTCTGTCATCCCCATCCAACGAAAAAAATGGCTCCTCCTCCATCTGTTTTATGAAGGAAAAGCCATTTTCCGTCAAAAATCTTCCACCATCTTTGCCCCTTCTGCCCCATCGAGTTCGGTCACGGTTCCATTCATGACACGGTAGACTCTCTGGCAGAGGCCGAGGACACTCGGACGGTGCGTCGTAACGATACAGGTTTTGTTGGGACGCTGACGGATGATGTTTCGGAGGACGTTTCGTTCCGTCGTGACATCCAGTGCCGAGGTGGCTTCATCCAGAAGCAGCACCGGGGCATCGCGGAGGACGGCACGGGCGATGGCAAGCCGCTGGGACTGGCCTTCGGAGAAACCGCGACCACGTTCCCCGACGCGGCTGTTGATGGTATCCGGCAGATGCTGGACGAAATCCCAGGCGCAGGAGATTTTGAGCGCTTCGATGATCTCCTCGTCGGTCGCATCCTCTTTTACCATGCGCATATTTTCGGCGATTGTGCCGGAAAGGATCGTATTTCCCTGCGGCACATAGGCGAAGAGATGACGCGTTTCGGCGTTCATGGGAACCGTTTTTCCGTTTGAGGCAATGATCACGGTTTCCCCCTCCTGCGGGCGGATAAGGCCGAGAATCAGGCGGATCATCGTTGTTTTTCCCTCGCCGGACGGGCCGACCAGCGCTACGATCTCGCCGGGAGCGGCCTGAAACTCCGATTTGGTGATTACTTTGTTTCCTTCTATATAGGAAAATTCTACCCCATGCATCTGTACCCGGAAGCCATCCTTTGCCAGTGGATCGAGCGCGGCACTCTCCGGGATATGGACTTCTTTTGGCAGCTCCACAAGCTCACGGATCCGGTGCGCCGAGACGGAGCTGTTGAGGAAGGACGGAATAATTGAAATTACGTTTCCAAACGCGCCGGAAAGGTTACTCCGCTGCTGCAGGAACAGTGTCATGGTTCCATAGGTAATGTCGTGCGTCCACAGACGGAACAGACAGTATCCGAATGCGGTAAACTCCACCGCGCTCCCGAGAATGGACATCACAATATTGGTTTTTATCGTAAACAGATTATATTTCAGGCTGATGTCCTTGAAAAGTCCCTGCCACCAACGCATCTTTTTACTGTAATACGGTGCGATGCCAAACGACTTGATCGTATCAAAGTTGTAGAACGCTTCTACCTCAAAGCTCATCAGATTACTGCTCATCTCGCGTACTTCTTTGCTATATTCCCGCTGACGGCGGATCATAAAACGGGACATCAGAAGCAGAAACGGTGCGCTTAAAAAAGCAATCAGTGCCATGACCCAGTCATAATGCAGGATTACGAAAAAGGTGGCAATAAACCGATACACAGCAATGATAATCGTCGGGAGCCAGCTGATTGCGTTGCCGCTGACCGTTCCAATGTCGCCGTTGAAACGATTGAGTACGTCACCGTTTGCGTATTTGCTGATTTCCAGCCAGTCCGCATCAACGATTTTGTCAAAAATATCCGCCTGGATGTCGTTGTTGATGGCGATACCAAGCTTCGTTGAAATGCGGTTGATGACACTCTCAAACCCAAGGCTGAACACGGTGCTTCCGATCATGATGCAAAGCAGCAGCGGGAGCTTCTGTATCTGGTATCCGGTGATGATATCGATCAGGTATTTTCCTGCCACGCTGCCGACAAGCCCAAGCGAAGTGCTTAAGATACCGAGAATCGTATAAAAAACAATCGCACCCTTATAGCGCGCGCTGTAGCCAAAAATCCATTTCCAGTCATCGATGATTTCCGAGAACGTTCCGTTTTTCCATCGCTCCGACAGGATGCGGAGAGACTCGAAGGGAGCGTCTTTACTTTTCTCTTTGGATTCTTCCTGCATGCGCGTCTCCTCTCTTTTTCCCGTCTGCGGTACGGATCATATCGTATTTTTTCAACAGCTCGACACGTCCCGCACCCACTTCAATGCTCGATTTCTGTTCTTTTTCTCCCTGCCCCAGCCATTTCAGGATTCGCTGCACGTATGCAGCCGGGAGCAAAAACGGATACCTCGCCGCATAGGGATACTTGTTTTTCATATAGGAAGCTTCCGGAACCAGCGATTTCCAGATTCCCCCGGCTGTGTGCTTTTCCGCCCCGGTCTCTGCCGCATACAGGGTAATGTTTGCACTGTGGATCCGTCCCGCGCTCGATTTTCCGAACGAACCGGCATCGAGGATATCGATCAGAAGCGCTTCGGAATCCGGGTGAAGCTTCTTTGCGGCACGGACTGCCCCACTTGCTTCATAGGAAAAGCCCAGATACCGCTCGCCGATATCCAGCAGATTGATGCAGAAGCACGTCATGTGATACTCTTCGCACAGCTGCCAGAACATTTCCCAGTCTATTTTTCTTCCATATACACGAATCATCTGTACCATATCACAGATCTGACGGATCCCGACGCCGCCGTGAAGAAAGTGCTTGAAGCTGTGACAGAGAAGATAGAAAAGATGATGCGTTTCTTCTAAGGTAAAGATGCTCTGCCCCTGCACTTCCACTTTGGATGGATGCGCGAAAACATCGGAAAATGCACGATTCAGATAACCATAGGCAGAGGATTCTGTGCTGAACAGCCTGGTATGTATTTCATAGAAGGCTCCTGTTTTCGGATGAATATAGCCCATCTCTTCCGGGACATCACCGTCTTTGGCACCATTTGGCATTGCGGTTTCTTTGTCCCGCACAAAGCCTTTCCTCATAAAATAGGCATCCACTGCTGCAAAATCCTTTTCCGGAATCAGCAGATCCTCATCCCCGGACGGGCGCAGATCCGGCTTCGGATAGAGATTTCTGCACACAATTCCTTTCATCACCAGCGGCTGCACGCCCAGCTGCGTCAGCTCCTTTTCATCCGTAAGAAACAGCGCGGTACGCGAAACCTGCTGCAAAATGCTCTGCATCGCCTGCGTTTTTACCTGTCTGCGAAGCTCATCCGGAAGCTCTGCAAATTCCGGTGTTTTGCCCACAACATCGTAGACCGCCGGCAGCAGCGAATGCTGTGCCGCGAGGACAAACAGATGATTCCATTGTTTTTCTGTCAGCGCCGCAAGTTCTTCCAGAGCTGCTTTTTCTTCCGTCAAAAACGCACGAACCACCGCAAGGAATGCGGTTTCTGTTGCTGTAATCATGTTTTTTCCCTTTCGTTTTCCCTGTGTGCGGGTCTTTTTCCCTGTAAAAGGCGATAGATCCGGTTTCCCATCGGTCGAAGCGGAATCATGCGAATCCAGACCTTCTCAAAAAAGCCCCACCAGAAGCTTCCCGGCGCAAGCCTTTTTCCTTTTCGTTCCACCTGTGTCACCCGTGCAAAAATCTGCTCCCGCCGCACGTTATGTTCTATTTCTGTCTGTCCATCCCCGATCAGGTCGTAGCTTTCTCCATGAACACCACAAATCCGGTGCACCACAAACTGTCCGCCCGGCCGCTCATAAAATACGATATCTCCCTTTCGCAGCTCCCGCTCCGGGGCACAAAAAAAAATGCTGTCCCGTCCGTGGATCAGAAACGGTGCCATGCTGCTCCCGGAAATCACCATCCGCACTTCTTTTCCCTGCTCTACCAGCTCTTTTAGCATTCCGACATAGGCGCGGGTGTCTACCAGCCTCATGCTTTTTTCTCCATTTTCCGCATCGCATTTTTTTGCAGGAAAGCCGCAGCTGCTGCTTCTTCGGACGAATCTCTCACAAGCTCCTGCTCCAGCGTTTTCACCGCATCCTCCGAAATGTCACATGCCAGATGATAGATTGGTACCTTTCCCACCAGACGCTCGAGAAGATCCAGGTTTTTCACCAGCTCCTCCCGATCCCAACGGTTCATGGTAATCTGTCCGTACAGGCTTGTAAATGCCTCTGCCGGGCGAAGCCGCCATGCCTGGTTCAGCTTCGCCTGGCTCAGCATCACAATGCATCCGACTGGCAGTTTTTTGTTCTCGCAGACCTCCGACGTTCCGCAGACCGGCCAGCCGTTTGCTGTCCACGCTTTTCCGTCATATTCGAGTAATGCCTTATCACCGTTTACGGTACGGCTTCCCCGGTACTGCTCCCAAAGGCCCGCCTGCGTGGTTTTGCCCGTTCCCGATGGTGCAGAAAAGAGCATGGCCTTCCCCTGGTACTCCAGGTATGCACAGTGCAGAATCAGGCATGGACGCTCCGACAGGCGGCGTTCCAGTGCAAGAAGAGACAGAAATACAACCTCATATTTTGCAACTCCATCCAGATACCATCTTCCGACAAACACCTGTGCATGATTTTGTGCTGTCTCCCGATACAGTGCATAGGGACGCTCTTCTCCTTTCACACCGATCAGGCGGCTTTCCAGTCCTTCTCCGTTACGAAACACCTGCAGATCGACCCGGTTTACAAGCAATTCGCCTTCCGCCTCCGGAAGTGTATCAACAATGGTAATGGTATAGGTGTAGTCTGCCGACTCCTTTTCCACCGCAAACTTTTCCATATCCGCCGGAAGAACCAGCTCCTCCGGAAAGCGCAGCCGGAAGGAAAAGCTCCCTGTCTGAAATGTTTTTTCCATAAAAACTCCTCTTTTTTTCTCTGTGTAATCTTCCATTTTCCACACATCGTGTCACGATCCCTTTTTCCGCATTTATGATAGCAAAAAAAAGATGCTCCGTCAATTGTTTACTCCCCTTATGTAATGTAACTTGTAATTTTTTTACTTCCTTTTCTTTCCTGCTTTTCCTTGACTTTTTCTCTTTTTTCTCTTATAATTACTTGTAATGATAATTGTAATTGCATTTCTGCTCGCTTTTCCCATTTTACCGGTTTGACGTCAGAAATGGTGTTCGCCCGAAAAGGCACGGCACTTTGCAAGAGGAGGTTTTGATGGAACCAATGGCTTCTCCGACCTGGTCGGATCTGTTACAAACGATAAAAGAAAAGAAATATCGTGTCAGCGCCGACTATCTGCTGCGTGAAATCGCAGGAGAATACGCGATCATTCCCGTCGGGGCTGCGTGTCAGATTTCGAATGCTGTAATGGTTCCAAACGATACCGCCGTATTCCTCTGGAATGCATTTTTGCAGCCGCATACCATTTCGGAGGTCGTTGCACAGGCGGCAGAAGAGTATGAGGCTCCGGAGGAAAAGATTCAAGATTCCGTATTAAACTTTGTGCATGATACTTTAAAATATCAATTATTAGAGGAGGTTGTTTCATTATGAGAAAAGAGTGGATGGAACCTGTAATCGAGGTTCAGGAATTTGTTGCAAATGAGTATGTGGCGGCTTGTGAAAGCGGAATGGTTTATAAATTTACCTGTGATGCTCCTAGAGGATGGTTGTATTATTATCCTGAGGGTGATGGTACAATTAATGGAAACTACACTGGCTCTGGAAGGGCAGTACTTATAGGTTCCTATCACCCATGCGAGGCTAAACACGAGGCCAGTGTAACAAGTGACTTTTACGATGGATTTGTTGATTACGATTATGACGGCCAGCAGGATCCTAACGAAGGAGTCATTGTATGGCGCGGTCCAAAGAATAATAACGGACATGCAACCACCAAATTAGACATGAATTCCTGGACGACCGCAAAATCCTGATTGTTCCCACAACATCATATTTTTTCAAACGACTGTAAAAGGATCGAACCAACCGTTTCGATCCTTTTCTTTCTGTTCCCATCGATCTCTGGTCCTCTGGACCGGTTTTTGTTTTTCGGAGGAATTTTATGAACTATATGGACGACGCTTCGACCTTTGAGCATTCCCTTCACCAGAAAGCCCGCCAGAA
>OLRS01003076.1_pt1 | contig 11316 bp, 8 predicted proteins | sample 1673171 | NCBI WGS metagenome assembly OLRS01 (sample SAMEA3136762, study PRJEB25190) | human gut metagenome | biome: human gut; feature: human-associated habitat; material: faeces | place: Austria | collected 2013
TTTTTCTTCATTATAAAACTAGGTTGGCTTATACGCCAGCGTGGTGCAATGACTTTAATCAAGGACCGGTCATGCCAATTATTATTGGTTTTTTGGGAATTGCACTTTGGATGCGGATTGCAACGATAATGGAACCAGTATTTGGAAGAAAAAAGTGGATTAATCTTCTTGCAGACAACACATTTTCGATTATGGAAAATCAGTTTTTGGGTTTTTTACTTGTAAAAGTTGCTTTCGGAACAATTGCGAATGGCACAAAGCTGTTTTTGAAGTTTGACTGGTCAAGATGTAAAAGTGATATTTGGTGGTATTATATGCCGAAGGACGTAGAACAGACAAAAATTCTGTATTTATTAGCAGCGATTTTTGTTGCCTTACTGATCCAGTGGATCCTTACACAGGTGAAAAAAATGGGAAAAAACATATTTTTGTACGTAAGACAATAGTTAAGCGTATACTGCTTTAAATATTTTGCAAAATAAAAATCCCGCAGAAAAAGAAATGAAAACTTTTTCTGCGGGATTTTATTTTATATTGCATAGATCTGAATCGTTATCAAATTTTTATTGATAATCGATAGGAGACAGGTCGTGAGGATCATCTTCCGCAGAAGAGCCTAGATGTCTGATGGTTTTGGAATTATCCTCATTTTCAGAGAAATCGTCCTCATCTATTCCAGAAGAAGAACTTTCGACTGTGGAATCCAAATCGTTTTCTGTAAAAGAAGAAGCGGAGGAAATGTCACTTACCGAAGTGGAGTCGGGTGTTTCCTCTTCCAATTCAGGATTTGTATCGCAAGGACCCTCGATGAGATGGTAATCCGACTCGGAAAAATGATACCATTTCCCATCCTCAAGCTTTTGCCAGCCGGAAACCGCGTGGCCGTCCTTATCAATAAAATAAGACTGCTTACCGTCAGCCCAGAGCTGATGTGGATTGTAAGTTACCCATTCGTTATTGGCAAATCGATCTTCTTCCTTAATATAAAATTTCTGATATTCGCCATCGCCGACCCAGACGGGGGTAAGATCAGCATCAAGTTCATCGAAGAATCGGGAGCCCATAGAGAGCTGGCGATTCAGTTCATCGAAGCCAAGTTCTTCGGCAAGTGTAGGCTTGTCTGAAAAAAGATTCGTACCAAGTCCAAGACGGTCACCGTCAATGACAGCTCCAAGGCTTGCGAGAGTAGTTGGGAACATATCCATCGTGGTGAAAATCCGATTTTTTTCATGAACCGGAAGAATGGGTGAATTTAAAATAGCGTTATAAGTAGAACGTTGATAATCTTCATCGATGTTTTCACAAAAATCAGAGTCCATGGTCAGATGATCACCGGAAAGAATTATAGTCGTGTTTTCATAAAAAGGCTGTTCCTTGATCCAGTCTATAAACTCACTGACACGGGAACTGGAGCAGTCAATCACCATACCGTAGTGGTCATCTCCGTACTGCTTTTCATCACACTCGTCACATTTGTAGCCGTCCTCGAAGTGGGTGGCAACAGTCAGCATACTGAAGTTGAACGGTTCGTCATTCTTGGAAATCTCCGTCAGTTTATCTTTTGCATACTCAAACAGTTTGGCATCTTCATAGCCCCACCACTGGTAGTAGCCTTCCGGGATCAGTCCCTCGCTGATCGCCCAGTAGTAATCGTCAATTTCATAATCACCGTGCGAAGTGAAGTAATTCTTCCGTCCGCCGAATGCGGCATCGGAACCCATCATAAAGTACTGTTTGTAGCCGGCTTCATTGAGAACGTCGCCAAGTGTTGAAAGCTGCGGAAAAAAGCTGTCCTGATAAGCCATCTCATTGCCTTGAATCGAAAGCTTCAGCGGAAGACCGGAAGTCTGTGCAAAGAGACCGCCCATGGTCCAGGTGGTTCCGGTTGTCGGATAAGCGCCGCCCAGCTTGTCGGAGTTGGAAAAATTGATATTGTCCAGGGCAAGATTAGTCAGGGCGGGAATAAAATTGTGGTCGTAAGCACCGCCGTCTTTTTTATCAGAATAGGTGCTTTCCATTGATTCCAGATAAATATAGATCAGATTCCGTTTCTTTTCCGGGAATGTAATCGTTGTCTGGGACGGATTGACGTAATTATCTTCGATCAAAGTGCTGTAGCTGTTCTGAATGTGCAGGTAAGTATCGATATCCAGCGTCGTCCAGACATTATAAAGAGAATAGGAAGAAAGAGCGATTCCCAGGGCAATGCAGATGCAACCGAGAATGATTTCCACTTTCTTCCGATGGCGCAGGATAATAAAAAGCGCGATCAGAATAGCAAGAACGGCAAAAGAGATCATGCCGCAGGACCAGACGTAACTCCAGAGCACATCCTTGCTGGTACCCTCAAGGGGTGCCTTTAAGTGATAAACAAGTTCTTCCATATCAAGATGCGCCCAGGTCGCGAGCATCCAGCGGGAAGACGTAAAAAGAAGGATCCCAAGGAATCCTAACAGAACGGAAAGAATGGAAAAAAGTATCTTTCCAACATGCTGTACTTTTTTGCGAGACACAGTAAATAACCTCCAGTTTTCTTTAGTGTTTTATAATAGGTAACAAACAGGTAGCGTTAGGTATAAAATATAACTGGGAACTTACGATATTATAACAGAAACTTTACGAAAAAAATAGTATTTTCTTAAAAAATACGAGTGGAAAATGAAAATCCGGGAATTTACATAAAAAGCGGCGGGGCGGGCGTGAAAATGGGTTCTTGAGTTTCTCAGAAAAGAATGGTATAATAGCAAAGATTGTAGACACAAAAGAGGTCAAAAAAAGATCTGTTCACATTTTTGTGGAGAAGAGAAAGGAAAGAAAAATGGGAAAAATTAAAGTAGAATCTTGTGAAATTGAAGGATTAAAAGTAATTACCCCAACCGTATTCGGCGATGAGCGCGGATATTTTATGGAGACATACAATTACAATGATTTTAAAGAAGCCGGCATTGATGTCCAGTTCGTACAGGATAACCAGTCTGCATCCAAAAAAGGTGTCCTGCGCGGACTTCACTTCCAGATCAATTACCCGCAGGACAAACTGGTACGCGTGGTAAACGGGGAAGTATTCGATGGTGCAGTTGACCTTCGCGAGGGATCCAAAACCTACGGAAAATGGTTCGGCGTGCTGCTTTCAGCAGAAAACAAGAAACAGTTCTTTATTCCGAAGAATTTTGCACACGGATTTATCGTACTCTCTGACTACGCAGAATTTGCTTATAAATGTACGGATTTCTATCATCCAAACGATGAAGGCGGTCTGTATTTTGACGATCCGGAGATCGGCGTGGAGTGGCCGATGCCGGAAGGAATGACAAAAGAAGATCTGATTATTTCGGAAAAAGATCATAAATGGGGCGGAATTAAGGATTTAAAGAAATAAGGAGTAAAAAACATTTATGAACGTATTCAAAGAACTTTATCAGAACCGGAAACTGATCTGGAAACTGTCGAAAAATGATTTCCGCAACAAATTTGCCGGAGCGTATTTTGGCATCGTATGGGCATTCATTCAGCCGATGGTGACGGTTGCTGTTTATTTTGTCGTGTTTCAGCTCGGACTGCGTGTACAGCCAGCTGCCACTGGATATCCGTATATCTGCTGGCTGGTTTCCGGTATTATTCCGTGGTTCTTCTTTTCTGATGCACTGCCAAGTGCGTCAAATTGTCTGCTGGAATACAGTTACCTGGTAAAGAAGGTTGTATTTAAGATCAGTGTGCTTCCAATTGTGAAGGTGATTTCTTCCCTGTTTGTACATCTGTTCTTTATTGTGTTTGCTATTTTGATTTTTGCACTGATGGGAAAACTTCCGCCGGTTCAGATTATCCAGATCGGGTACTATACCTTTGCGGTGATCTGTCTCGTCGTTGTACTTTCCTATCTGACCTGTTCCATCACACCGTTTTTCCGCGATTTCGGCCAGATTATCAATGTAATTCTGAATGTCGGCATGTGGGCAACCCCGATTCTGTGGGATACCACAACAATTCCGAATATTCCGAACTGGCTGAACAGCCTTCTGAAGCTGAATCCTCTGTACTATATTGTCCAGGGATATCGTGACAGCTTTATGAATGGACTCTGGTTCTTCGAGCATCCATGGCACACCCTTTACTTCTGGGCTTTTGTGCTTATGGCAGGACTAATCAGTTCCAAAGTGTTCAAGCGCCTCCGGGTTCATTTCTCAGATGTATTATAGGAGGATGGAATGAGCACAGAAAATACAGAAACAGTAATTTCAATTAACCATGTCAGCAAGGTCTACAAGCTGTTTGAAAAGCCGATGGACCGTCTGAAAGAATCGCTTTCACTGACACATAAAAACTATCACACCGATCATTTTGCGCTGGAGGATATCTCGCTCGAGGTGCACAAAGGCGAGTGTGTCGGTATCATTGGAACGAACGGTTCCGGAAAATCCACACTGCTGAAAATCGTCACAGGTGTCTTAAACCCGACGAGCGGAAACGTGGAGTTAAAGGGAAGAGTCAGTGCCATTCTGGAACTGGGTGCAGGCTTTAACATGGAGTATACCGGTATTGAGAACATTTTCCTGAACGGAACGATGCTTGGCTATACCGAGGAGGAGATGAAGGCAAAGCTCGACGATATCATTGCGTTTGCAGAGATCGGTGACTTTATCAATCAGCCGGTTAAGACGTATTCCAGCGGTATGTTTGCCCGCCTTGCCTTCGCGGTTGCGATCAATGTGGATCCGGATATTCTGATTGTCGATGAGGCCTTAAGCGTCGGAGACATTTTCTTCCAGTCCAAGTGTTACCGGAAATTTAACGATCTGAAAGAAGCAGGAAAAACGATCCTTTTCGTTTCCCACGATATGGGCAGCGTCATCAAGTACTGTGAGAGATGTCTTCTGATTAACAAAGGAAAACAGGTGATGGTTGGAAAATCGTCGGAGGCAGTCGATGTCTACAAGAAGATTCTTGCCAACCAGTACGATGACGAGACAAAAGAAGAGGAAGAGACCGAAGAGAGTGCAGAACAGACCGAAGAGAGAACCGAAGCAGATGCATCCGGTGCCGTATCGGCAGAAAAGCCGAAAAAAGGCCTCTGGAGAGAACGCCTGATTGCGAATGCGCAGCTGGTAGAGTATGGAGACAAGGCTGCGGAGATCGTGGACTTTGCGATTATTGACCACAAAGGTATGATTACATCTTCTGTGGATAAAAACCAGAGATTCCGCATCAAGATGAAAATCAAGTTCCATGAAACGATGGAGCATCCGATTTTTGCCTTTTCGATCAAAGACCGGAAGGGAACGGAGATTACCGGAACGAATACGGCGCTGGAGGATTACACAAAAGACGTGGTGGAAGCGGGAAAGACCGTCACGGTATGCTTTGACCAGATCATGCCGCTGCAGAGCGGACAGTATCTGATGTCGTTTGGATGTACCAGCTACCATCTGGAAGAGCTGGTGATCCACCACAGACTGTACGATGCTTGCTTCCTGGAAGTCTTCTCCATGAAAGACACCGTAGGATTTTTTGATATGAACTCTACCGTGACCTACGAGTAGGATGCGGAGGATAAACGACGGGGGTTATATGAAAGAAACAATAGGAAATGTTCTTTTGAACCTGGATTATTATGACGGCGAAGATGCTTACAGCGACGGCAGCATTGAGGACCGGCTGCTGGAGATCGTCAAGACGACGCCGAAAGAGGATTACCAGAAGGTAATCCTCACAGAAAAAAGCTGGCCGATTTTTTATCATCTCTCTCCGGAACGGGAAAATATTCTGGACTGGTATGAGTGGAAAGACGATGCTTCCGTATTCGAAGTCGGAGCCGGCTGCGGAGCCATTTCCGCTCTGCAGAAATGCAAAGCGGGTAGTGGCAAACGATCTGTCGAAGCGGCGCAGTACGATCAATGCCTACAAAAATCAGGATGCGTCCAACCTGGAGATTATGGTTGGAAACTTTAATGTTGTTGCAGAAAAAATGGAAGAACGCTTCGATTACGTGACACTGATCGGTGTTCTGGAGTATGCAAAAAGCTATATTGGAAAGGATAATCCGTATCCGGAATATCTGGAAAAGATCAATCGTCTCTTAAAACCGGGCGGAAAAATCCTGATTGCGATTGAGAACCGTCTGGGACTGAAGTATTTTGCCGGCTGCAGGGAAGACCATGTGGGCCGGGAATTTGTCGGAATTGAAGGATATCCGGGGATCGATTTTGTCGAGACATTCAGCAAACCGGAGCTGGAGCAGATGCTGCAGGAAAACGGTTTTTCGAAGTTCAAGTTTTATTATCCCTATCCGGATTACAAATTTCCGGCGGTCATTTATTCGGATGAATATCTGCCGAAGCCGGGTGAATTGAGAAAAAATCAGCGGAATTTTGATGCTGACAGGATCACACTTTTTGACGAAGGCAAAGCATTTGACGGAATCCTGAAGTCCGGTCTGTTTCCGGTTTTTTCCAATTCCTTTCTGATTGAAGTGGAGAAAAAGGAGTAAACGTATGAGGAAAGTTCTGTATACGAAATTTTCGAGAGAACGTCGGAACGAATTTCAGATTATGACCCGGATTACAGAAGAGGATGGGATCCGGCGTGTGTGGAAGCTTCCGCTGCAGAAAGAGGGAGAACTCCACATCCGGCATATGTATGAAAACTATAGAAAGCTGGAGCATCTGTACGCCTATGCGGGCGTACAGATCTGCCCATGCGAACTGGATGAAGAAAAATGCGCGCTTGCATTTCCTTTTGTAGAAGGGGAAAGTCTGGAAACGCGCATTTCCCGTCATGGAAAAGAAAAAGATTTTGCATCGCTGAAAAAGGATTATGAACTGCTGTATCAGATCATTGCATCGGCAAAAGGGAAGAAATCCTTTGTGGAAACCGATGCGTTCTGTGAGGTGTTCGGCCATCCGGCATTGAAAGAAGGACTTGCCGCAGCGGAGATTTCCAATATTGACATGATTCCGGGCAACCTTCTTCTGGATGGAGAAAAGGTCTGGGTGGCAGACTACGAGTGGGTATTCCCGTTTGCCGTACCGATTGCATTTATCTATGCGCGGAGCGTCTTTTTACAGGAGGCGGCGAGTGCACTGACGAAGGAAGAGCAGGAAGAACTGTACGCCATTGGCGGTATTTCCATGGAAGAGATTCCGGTATACTACCATATGGAAGAGTGCTTCCAGGAATTCGCGGCCGGAAAGGGTGAGCCAAATGCGCTCGCCACGTTCTATGGAAAACTGCACCGGCACAATTATCCGCTTTCTATCTGGGAAAAAGAAAAAATGATGTACCCGGTTGTGCTCACCGAAACAGCACCGGAGGAGAGAGAACTCTATTATGAGGACTGCTTCGGCTTGGATGAGCAGAAGGTGATGATGCTTGAAAAGGCAGACGCGGACGGAGAGCTTTCCCTTCAGCTGATGCAGGAGGGGGCTGTCATTAAAATCCGTTCTCTCGCGGGCGTATGCAGCGATGGAAAGACGGAACGTATCGCTTTTTCGCACAACGCCGAGCTTGAGATTATCGACGACTATTATTTCCTTGGAACGCCGGTTCTGAAATTCCGGAATGCCGGTTATGAACAGATCCGGATTGATTACCGGATTTACTACAAAGGCGATTGCGTTACGTCCCAGTTTATTCAATATATCCGTCAGAATAAAGATCTGAGGGATGAACTGAACGGGGAGATTTATCGGAAAGGCCAGCTGCAGGCAGAAATCGAAGCAGAAAAAGCGGCACTTGCACACAGGGAAGAAGAACTCCAGGAAACGAGAAAACAGAAGCAGTTTCTGGAGGAAGAGCTGGAGCGGATGCGCCAGCGTAAGGTTGTGCGTATGGCAGATAAAGTGCAGCATGTGATAAAAAGGAGTAAATAACTATGGATGTATCCATTGTCATTCCTACCAAAAATGGTGGGCATCTGTTTGAAAAAGTGCTGGATGCCGTTTTCAAACAGAAGACAGAGTATGAATATGAAGTAATTTGCGTGGATTCCGGGTCAAAGGACGGAACTCTCGATGTGATCCGCAAATATCCATGCCGTTTGTTTCAGATTGAGCCGTCCGAATTTGGACATGGAAAAACGAGAAACTATGGTGCTTCCAAAGGAAACGGAACGTATATCATCTTTATTACGCAGGATGCGCTTCCAGCGACCGATACCTGGCTGCAGAATTTCATTGATGCCATGAAGATGGACCCGGAAATCGTGGGAGGATTCGGGATTCATTATCCGTATCCGGACTGCAATCTGCTTGACAAGCGTGATCTGGACGGCCATTTTAAAGGATTTGGAGAAACTAATACGATTTTCCACCTTGATGATCCGGAACGCTACGAAAGAGAAGAAGGATATCGTCATTATCTGGCGTTTTTCTCCGACAATAACTCCTGTATCCGAAGAGATATTTTTGAAAAATATCCGTATGAGGATGTCAACTTTGCCGAGGATCAGATCTGGGCGAGAAAGATGATTGAACTCGGATTCAAAAAAGTATACTGCCCGTATGCACCGGTATATCATTCCCACAATTTCAAACTCAGAACGTATTTCAAACGGTATTATGATGAGCAGAAGGGATTATATGAAGTTCATCAGTATATGATTGCACAGAAATGGACGCAGCTTCCGGGCATGCTGTACCGGCAGGTGAGAGGGGACTGCGTGTATATCCGTCAGCAGCCGCTCAGTAAAAAAGAGAAAATCCACTGGGCATTTTATTCCCTGTTTCGCAATTTTGACCGCTTTGTGGGCGGCTATCTCGGCGGAAAATACCATCTGTATTCCAAACGGAAACAACAGTTCCTGGATCGTCACATTTCGCAGCAGTACGATCAGAGACATGCATAGAAGAAAGGAAAAAGAAACGTGAAAAAACCAAATGTAGCATACCGTGCGTTACGGTATCTGAAGAATCATGGATTAAAAGAAACGATTGAGCGCGCAAAACAGGGCAATGAGCCGGCTGTACCGCCGAAGAACAACGTCATCGGATTTTACAGATTTGTCGTAGACAACGATCCGATCCCGTTCAATCAAAAAGAGTATGAGAAACATAAAAACGACAAGAAAAAGATCCTGAATTGGGTTGTACCGGAAATGGGACCTGGTTCCGGCGGTCATACCACCATTTTCCGTTTTATTTCCAACCTGGAGCGCCTCGGTTTCCACAGTAGAGTTTATCTCTACATGTCCCCGAATTTTCAGGATAATGCGTCCATCCGCAAATTCCTAAAAGAGTACTTCCCGCTTCTTGTGCCGGAAGTAGAAGTTTACTGCGATGTATCCCAGATGAAATTTGCACATGCAACCGTAGCAACCTCCTGGACCACCGCTTACTACGTAAGAAAATTCCAGAATACGATTTCGAAGTTTTACTTCGTACAGGATTTCGAGCCGCATTTCTATGCACACGGTTCCGAGTATGAATTTGCTGAGAACACCTATAAGATGGGATTCCGCGGAATCACTGCAGGTGATTGGTTAAGAGACATCATGAGAAATGAGTACGGCATGCAGGCAGACAGCTTCCATTTCTCCTACGATGACAAAGTATATCAGCCGAAAGAAAAACCGGACAACGAAAAGAGAGTCTTTTTCTATGCGCGCCCGGTTACCCCGAGACGTGATTTCGAGCTCGGTATGCTGGCACTCAATGAGCTGTGCCGCAGAATGCCAGAGATCGAGGTTGTTTTCGCGGGATGGGATGTCAGCGGCTATGAGATTCCGTTCAAACACAGAAATTTAGGTATCGTAACACCGCAGGTGCTGGCAGATTCCTATGCGATCTGTGATATGTGCCTTGTTATTTCGAATACCAACCTTTCCCTCGTACCGTTCGAGGTTATGGCCTGCAACTCGGTCGCTGTCTGCTCCAAGGGTGCAAACAGCAGCTGGATGGTAAATGAGGAAAACTCCATTCTGGTTGACTATGATCCGATCCAGATCGCAGACAGAATGGAATATTACTTCAACCACCCGGATGAGCTGGCTACAATCCGCAAAAAGGGAATGGATTTCGTAAAGGGAACCTCCTGGTACAAAGAAGCAGAAAAAGTTTATGCAAGCATGTTAAAGGGAATTGAGGAAGATGAGAAAAAACTGCAGTAAGGATGTGAGCAGAGAACACAGAATAGAAATTCTGTTTGTGTTCGGTGTATTCCTGTTTTACTTTTTATGGTCCTGTACGCAGCGATACAATTTTTCGGCGGATGAATCAATGCGCTATCAGATTGCACAGTTTATCTATGAACACGGAAGTCTTCCGCGCGGAGATGATCCACTGATCCGGAATGAGGACTGGGGAACCTCCTATGCGTTTAATCCCATCCTTTCTTACATGGCATCAGCCGTTCTGATGAAAGGCATGAGTCTTTTTACAACAAATGAATGGATGCTGCTGCTTTCCGCCCGGTTTGTTAATGTACTGCTTGGAGCGTTGATGGCATGGGTTGTGTTGAAGGCAGCAAAATTGTTGTTTCCGAGGCGGTATGCATGGATGTTTACCGCACTGGTTGTCTTTCTGCCGGGAAATGTGATTCTGTATTCTTACGTCAACTGCGATGCGCTCGCCATGTGTTCAACGGCTATTATTTTTTATTCCTGGGTCAAGGCGTATAAGGAAGGATGGAACTGGACAACTTGTGCAGTGTCTGCCATTGGAATGGGCCTTTGTTTCCTGTCGTATTACAATGCGTATGGATTTATCCTGACGACATTTTTCTTCTTTGTGGGAACGATGCTGACCGATCAGGAAAAGGCACCAAAAGAGCGTTGGAAAGAGATGATCCAGAAAGGTCTTTTTATTCTTGTGATCGTCTGTGTCATTGCTTTGTGGTGGTTTATTCGAAATGCAATTCTCTATCACGGGGATTTTCTGGGAAGAGAGACATCGAGTGCGTGTGCGGAACTGTATGCGAGAGCTAAGTACAAGCCATCGAACAGCAAAACATTCCAGAAAAAAGGCGACTCCATGCTATGTATGATCTTCTACAGACCAGTTTATCTGGAGCATGACTGGCTTGTGACAGTGCTGTACAGCTTTGTCGGTGCTTTTGGCTATAATAGGATTTATCTTTCCAAAATGATTATTGTTCCATACCTCTGCTGTCTTTGCATCGGCCTCATTCTGATGCGGAACTGTTGCCAGAGAGACTTTTTCTTCTGGAATGCCGATGGCACACAGACGGCGATTGCTGGTAAAACAAAGAGAAAATGGAGTAAAACAGGATGGTTTACCTGGGCAAATGTGTTTGCACTGCTGATTCCAAACTATCTGAATGCATATTACTCCTACAGTTCTGATTTTCAGCCGCAGGGACGATACA
>OLRS01003083.1_pt1 | contig 11296 bp, 9 predicted proteins | sample 1673171 | NCBI WGS metagenome assembly OLRS01 (sample SAMEA3136762, study PRJEB25190) | human gut metagenome | biome: human gut; feature: human-associated habitat; material: faeces | place: Austria | collected 2013
GTAGGGGCGACCATTGGTCGCCCGCCAACTTACCGCAGCAACGCATTTTCCGGGAAAGTTTCTTCCAAGGCAAACAGGCACGGGCGAGCAATGCTCGCCCCTACAATGCACTTTTTCGACAGTTTGAGCTTCCCCTCACATCTCCTCCACCTGTTTCAGCTCTACCTCCCGCTTATCGATCACCAGCAGTCCATCCTTCTGCATCTGGCTCAGCGCATTGCTCAAGGCGCTGCGGTCCACACCAAGGTGGTCGGCCAGCTGCTGGCGGTCAAAGGGAAGCGTAAACCGCAGGCTGCCGTTTTGCCGCGCCAGCACCGAGAAGTACGCCGTGATCCGCCCGCGGATCGTCTTGGGGGCGGTGTACAGGCTGCGCTGCGCCAGCCCCAGATTTTTACGCGCTGCAATGCGCAAAAGATTTTGCGTCAGCTTCCAGCGCCACGGCTCGCAGCCGCACTGCAAAAGCTGCCCGGTCTCCAAAAACAGTGCCTCGCCGTTTTCTGCGGCCACAACGCTGACCCGCAGCGGCTCGTCCGGCAGACAGGCGTAGGTCTCGGCAAACAGGTCACCCGGCCCGGCCTGGCCCAGCAGCGTCTTGCTGCCCCAGACGTCCAGGTGCTCCATGTGCACCCGCCCGGCCAGCACCACGCCCAGCGCCGGGGCTCTCTGCCCGGCCTCCAGCAGGATCTCCCCCTTGACAAATGCCCTGCGGCGCATCCGCAGCGCGGTTACGGCTGCCTCGGCCTCGTCGGCGGTCAGTCCGCGGAACAGTGGTACATCCGGCAATTCCATAATTATGCACCTCACATGTTGTTGCTACAACAGAACTCTTGCTGCCATTGTAGTAAAATGACAGCACAAAGTCAAGGAGGCTGACCATGAAACGACAAATCATTCACATCGACCAGGAGAAATGCAACGGCTGCGGGGCCTGCGCCGCCGCCTGCCACGAGGGCGCGATCGCCATGATCGGCGGCAAGGCCACGCTGATGCGCGACGACTACTGCGACGGCATGGGCGACTGCCTGCCGCACTGCCCCACGGGGGCCATTACGTTTGAGCAGCGCGAGGCCGCGCCCTACAACGAGGCCGCCGTGCAGGCCGCCAGGCAGCACAAGGCCGCCCAAATGTCCGGCTGCCCCGGCAGTGCGCCCAAAGCGATGCACGTCTGCCCGGGCAGCATGGCCAAGGCCCTGCACCCCGCCGAGGCAGGGGAGAGCGCCCCGACGACGGCCCCCAGCCAGCTGCGCCAGTGGCCCGTGCAGATCAAGCTGGTGCCTGTGAACGCACCCTACTTTGACGGTGCGCGGCTGCTGATTGCTGCCGACTGCACGGCCTACGCCTACGCCGCGTTCCACGAGCGGTTCATCCGCGGGCACATCACGCTGGTGGGCTGCCCCAAGCTGGACGACGTCGATTACAGTGAGAAGCTGACCGCCATCATCCGCAGCAACGACATTCAAGAGGTCACCGTTGTGCGCATGGAGGTGCCCTGCTGCGGCGGGCTGGAAAATGCCGCCAAGCGCGCCTTGCAGGCGTCCGGCAAGTTCATTCCGTGGCAGGTCGTAACGATCTCCACCGACGGGCGGATTCTGGACTGATTTTTTTTGCAAAAAGGGCTTGCATTCCGCAAAGCAGTATGCTATAATAACATACGTCGCTGAAACGCAGCGACGTATATGCGCGGTTAGCTCAGCTGGTAGAGCATCTGCTTGACGTGCAGGAGGTCACAGGTTCGAGTCCTGTACCGCGCACCAGAGAAAGCTCCTTGCCGATACGTTCGGCAAGGGGCTTTTCTTTTGTTTCCGCGGATGCAAGCATCCGCTTCTGCATGTAGGGGTCGATGCTCCTCATCGACCCGGGAGCTGAACGACTGCCGCAGGGCCGGGCGTGCTGCGCCCCTGCCCCTACAATGCACTTTTTGTGTCCCCATTGACGAACCTGCGCTGGTACGATATACTTATATTTTACGGCATTTTGTCGTACTTTGTTCAAAGCAGAAATAGGAAAAGGAGGGAGGATCGCCGTGATTTTCGGCAAAGCGATCAACCGATACTATCTCAAGCACGCGCCGGTGCTGCTGCTGGGCATTCTGTCGCTGCTGACGGTGGACTACATTCAGCTGCTCATCCCGGAGCTGTACCGGCTGGTCATCAACGGCGTAAATCTGGGGCAGGTGGTCGTGGACGGCCAGACGCTGCCCTTTACCAGGGAGGTGCTGTTTCAGCACATCTGCCTGCCAATGATCTGGATTGTCGTGCTCATGGTCATCGGGCGGTTCCTGTGGCGTGTCTGTTTCTTCGGGTCAGCGGTCAACGTGGCCGCCGATTTGCGGGAGCGGATGTTTGACCACAGCCGCCGCCTGTCCCAGCAGTACTATCAGGTCAACAAGGTCGGCAACCTGATGAGCCTTTACACCAACGACCTCGACACCATTCAGGAGTGCTTCGGCGACGGCATTTTGATGTTCTTTGACGCCGCCGTGCTGGGCATTATGGCGCTGGTCAAGATGTGGCGGATGGACTGTAAATTAACGCTTCTGGCGCTGATCCCGGCGGCGGTCATGTTCGTACTCGGCACCGTCATGAGCCAAGTCATGACCAGACGGTGGGAGGAGCGCCAACAGGCGTTCTCCGACCTGTCCGACTTTGCGCAGGAGAACTTTTCCGGCATTGCGGTCATCAAGGCGTTTGTGAAGGAGCTCAAGGAACTGATTGCCTTCCGCCGGCTCAACAAGGAGAACGAGGAGGTCAACGTCGCCTACACCAAGATTGCAACACTGCTCGAGGTGCTGGTCACGCTGTTCGTTGAGTCGGTCATCTGCGTGATTTTGGGCTACGGCGGCTGGCTCGTCTGGCGCGGGCAGTTCAACGCAGGTCAGCTTGTGGAGTACATCGGCTACTTTGAGGCCATCGTCTGGCCCATCATGGCCATCTCGATGCTGATCGAAAAGACCTCCCGCGGCAAGGCATCGCTGAACCGCATTACCGAGCTTCTGGATGCGCCCATCGACGTGGCGGACCGCGACGGCGTCGCCGACCTGCGCGACCCGCACGGCGGCATTGAGTTCCGCCATCTGACGTTCCGCTACCCAGACGGCGAGTACGACGTGCTGAAGGACGTATCGTTCACCATCAAGCCCGGCGAGAGCGTCGGTATCGTCGGCAAGACCGGCGCAGGCAAGACCGCGCTGGTGGACCTTTTGCTGCGCACCTACAATGTGCCCGACGGCACGCTGTTTGTGGACGGGCAGGACGTGAACGCCGTGTCCATCCATTCGGTGCGCGACGCCTGCGCCTACGTGCCGCAGGACAACTTCCTGTTCTCGGACACGATTGCCCACAACATCGGCTTCGGCGTGGACGACGCCAGCCAGGCCGACATTGACCGCGCCGCCGCGCTGGCCGATGTGCGGGACAACATCGTGGACTTCAAGGACGGCTACGAGACCGTACTCGGTGAGCGCGGCGTGACCGTCTCCGGCGGACAGAAGCAGCGCATCTCGATTGCGCGTGCCCTGCTGAAAAACGCGCCGATCCTGATTCTGGACGACTCTGTCTCGGCTGTCGATACCCGCACCGAGAAAATCATCCTTGACAACCTCAAGACCAGCCGCGCGGGCAAGACGACGCTGCTGATCGCCCACCGCATTTCGACGGTGGAGCAGCTGGACAAGATCGTCTTTATCGAGGACGGCAGGGTAGAGGCCGTCGGCCCGCACGATGAATTGTATCGCAGCTGCGCCGAATACCGCCGCATGGTCGATCTGCAGAAGCTCGAGGACGAGGAAGGAGGCGGCAGCCATGGCTAACGTAAATCCGCTGTTGCTGGTAGGCGCAGTCATCGGTGTCGTCACGGCGCTGCTGGTGCTGGCCTGCGCCCTCGTCAAGGACAAAAAGGAGACGATGGGCTATGAGCGCACGATGAACGACGGCGAGATTCTGCGCCGCCTGGCCGGGTACGCCAAGCCGTACTGGGCGAAATTCGTCGTTGTGCTGTTTTTAATGCTGTTCTCGATTGCCTATGACATCATCTCGCCGCTGATTGTCGGCGCGCTGGAGGAGCTGGTCTCAGGCGAGTTCGAGCTGCCGCGGCTGTTCGCGGGCGTCGCCGTCTATGCGGGCGTGCTCGTTTTCTCGATGGCCAGCACCTACTTCCAGGCCGTCATTCTGCAGCGCGTCGGCCAGCGCATCATCTCCGACCTGCGCGAGGACCTATTCACCCACATTGAGTCGCTGTCCCACGAGCAGCTGAACGAGATTCCCGTCGGCAAGCTCGTCACCCGCGTGACGAACGATACGAACGCTATCTCGATGATGTTCACGAACCTGCTGGTCACGCTGACCAAGAACATCTTCGTCATCCTCGGCATCCTGGTCGCCATGCTGGCGCTCAACTATGAGCTGGCACTGATGGTGCTCTGCTTTGTGCCGTTCATCGTGATTTTTACGGTCATCTTCCGCAAGTTCTCCCGCCGGGCCTACCGCAAGGTCAAGGATGCGACCACCGACATCAACACCTACCTGTCGGAGAATCTGTCCGGCATCAAGGTCACGCAGATCTTTGGCCGCGAGGACGAGAAGATGGCGGAGTTCCGCGAGAAAAGTCAGCGCCTCGCCCGCGCGAACCGGGAGCAGATCTTTGTGTTCGGCGTGTTTCGTCCTCTGGTCTACATGCTGTATATCTGCTCGATCCTGTGTCTTTTTTATCTCGGCGGCATGGGGCATCTGAACGGCGTGACGTTTCTGGGCCAGAGCATCACGGGCGGCACCATCGTCACGTTCTACATGTACATTTCCAAATTCTTCACGCCCATCCAGAATCTGGCTGAGCAGTTCAATTGGCTGCAGTCGGCGCTGGCCTCGTCGGAGAAGGTGTTCTCCATCATGGACATTGCGCCCAAAATGGTGGACGCCCCCGACGCCATCGAGCTGGACGAGGTAAAGGGCGAAATCGAGTTCCGCGACGTCTGGTTCAGCTATCTCCCGGGCGAGTGGGTGCTGCAGGGCGTGTCCTTCCACATTGACCCGCACCAGACCGTGGCGTTTGTCGGCTCGACGGGCTCGGGCAAGAGCACGATTCTCTCGCTGATCTGCCGCAACTACGAGTTTCAGAAGGGCGAGATCCTGATTGACGGCATCGACATCCGCAAAATCAAGATTTCGTCGCTGCGCCGTCACTTCGGGCAGATGCTGCAGGACGTGTTCCTTTTCTCGGGCACGATCCGCAGCAACATCGTCCTGCGGGAGGAGGGCATCTCCGACGAGGAGATCCTACAGGTCTGCCGCTATGTCAACGCCGACAAGTTCATTGACAAGCTGGACCACGGTCTGGACGAGGAGGTCCGCGAGCGCGGGAACAACTTCTCCGCCGGGCAGCGCCAGCTGTTGAGCTTTGCGCGGACGATCATCCACAAGCCAAGCGTTATGATTCTGGACGAAGCCACGGCGAATATTGACACCGAGACCGAGCTTTTGATTCAGGATTCGCTGGAAAAGATGCGGTCCGTCGGCACGATGCTGATCGTCGCGCACCGGCTGTCCACCATCCAGCACGCGGACAACATTATTGTGCTGTCCCACGGCAAGATCCTCGAGCAGGGGAACCATCAGGAGCTTCTGGCGAAGCACGGCAGATATTACCAGCTGTACACGCTGCAATATCATAAGGAGCAGCTGGAGGGGTAAGAGCCTAAAGCCTTCCCCCTTTGGGGGAAGGTGGCCCCGCAGGGCCAGATGAGGGGCAAGCCTGCCATTGCAGGCCTTTCACGGGCAGCCCCGTAGGGCGGCATGCCCTCATGCCGCCGTTGCTGCCACTCCGCTTACGGTCTATTGCGGAAGCCTGCGGCGGGGTGAGGGCACCCCGCCCTACGCACAGTGATACACGTACAGCCGTCATTTCGCCCCGGCACTTGCATTTTTCCCGGTACCTATGTATAATAACTACCGCGCAACTTAGCCTGCGCGGTAGTTTTATTTGAACATAGAGAGGGAATTTCCACATGAAAAAGCTTTCTGCACTGATTTTGTCCCTGGCGCTGTCCGCCGCAAGGCGCTAAGGGCGGCAAAACGGCAGATTGGGTACTGATCTATCAAAACCTTTCCCCTCGGGGGAAGCCGCTCGTTCCCAAAAGTCTCTCTTTCACACGAAAGGGAGGCTTTTTTATTTACAACCTATGGACGTAACTGCAATTTTATGGTATACTATATCGGTTAAAGTGGGGAGGTATAGGACTATGCGCGTTTTGGGCATCGACCCGGGGTATGCCATTGTGGGCTGGGGCGTTGTGGAGTACACCAGCAACCGCTTTGCACCCATCGGCTACGGGGCGGTCATCACCGAGAAGGACACGCCCTTTGAACAGCGCCTCGTTGAAATTTATGAGAGCGTATTCGACATCTGCAAGCGCTACCAGCCCGAGGCCCTCTCCATCGAAAAGCTGTACTACCAGCACAACCAGACCACCGTCATCGGCGTGGCCGAGGCCCGCGGCGTCATTCTGCTGGCCGCGGCGCAGTGCGGCGTGCCGATCTACGAATACACACCCATGCAGGTCAAGCAGGCCATCACCGGCTACGGCAAGGCCGTGAAGAAGCAGATTCAGGAGATGACCCGCATAATGCTGCACCTCGAGTCCGTCCCCAAGCCCGACGATACCGCCGACGCCCTCGGCATGGCGATTGCCCACTGCCATTGCAGCCGCAGCCGGTTGATGGGGACACCGGTGAGATAATCCCTTGCCTTCCCCCAAGGGGGAAGGCTTTCCACCATACAAAAGAAGGACACACCATGATCTACTGCCTTACCGGAAAAATCATCAAGAAAACGCTGGATTCCGTCGTCATCAGCTGCGGCGGGGTCGGCTATTTTGTCCAGATCCCCGCCACCACCGGCGAGGCCCTGCCCCCCGCCGGGCAGGAGGGGACCGTTTATACGATTATGAACGTCACCGAGAACGACGTCTCGCTCTACGGCTTTGCTGCCGAGGAGCAGCGCGACTGCTTTAAGATGCTGACCGGCGTCACCGGCGTCGGCCCCAAGGCTGCGCTGTCTATCCTGTCCATCATGACGCCGGAAAAGATCGCGCTGGCCGCGTCCAGCGGCGACCACAAAGCGTTCACCAAGGCCGCGGGCGTCGGGCCGAAGCTGGCCCAGCGCATCACGCTGGAATTGAAGGACAAGGTCGGCAAGGGGCTGGCCGCGGGCACGGGCTTCTCCGGCAATGTTGCCGCCCCGGCCCCCAGCTCTGCGCCCGCGCAGGCCGTCGCCGCGCTCGTCAGCCTGGGCTATGCGCCGTCGGACGCTGCCGCCGCCGTGGCCCGCGTCGACGAGACCCTCTCCGTGCAGGAGATCATCACCATCGCGCTGCGCAGTCTGTCGCGCGTGTAACAGAAGGGGAGTGCCGAATTGAACCAGGAATACACCGTGGACCCCAGCCGTCTCGTCAGCCCCGATATGACCCCCGCCGACACGGAGGAAGTCAGCCTGCGCCCGAAAACCCTGGACGATTACGTCGGTCAGGAGAAGGCCAAGGGCAACTTAAAGGTCTATCTGCGGGCGGCGCAGCAGCGCGGCGAGCCGATGGACCACATCCTGCTCTACGGCCCTCCGGGCCTGGGCAAAACCACGCTGGCCGGCATCGTGGCGCAGGAGATGGGCGTACAAATTCGCATCACGTCCGGCCCCGCCATCGAGAAGCCCGGCGACCTGGCCGCCCTGCTGACGAACCTGCAGGAGGGCGACATCCTCTTTATCGACGAGATCCACCGCCTGTCGCGTCAGGTCGAAGAAGTCCTGTACCCGGCTCTCGAGGATTTCGCGCTGGACATCATGATCGGCAAGGGGCCGAGTGCCCAGAGCATCCGCATCAATCTGCCGCGGTTCACGCTGGTGGGCGCCACGACCCGCGCGGGCCAGCTGACCGGGCCGCTGCGTGACCGCTTCGGCATCCTGCTCAAATTAGAGCCCTACAGCCCCCGGGAGCTGGGCCGCATCATCCTGCGCAGTGCGGGCATTCTGGGCGTGCCCATCACCGAGGAGGGGGCGCTGGAGCTGGCCCGCTGTGCCCGCGGCACGCCGCGTATCGCCAACCGTATGCTCAAGCGCGTGCGCGACTTTGCCACCGTGCAGGGCGACGGCACAATTGACGAGGAGACCGCCATCGCCGCCCGCAAGTGGATGGACATTGACGAGCTGGGTCTGGACGAGCTGGACCGCAGTGTCCTGCGCGCCATCATTGAGATGTACGGCGGCGGCCCCGTCGGTCTGGAGACGCTGGCCGCAGCCCTGGGCGAGGAGAGCGTCACCCTGGAGGACATCTGCGAGCCGTACCTGATGCAGATGGGTATGCTGACCCGCACGCCCCGTGGCCGCTGCGTGACCCGCCTGGCCTATGAGCACCTGCACATGGCCGTGCCGAAGCGCTTTGACGACGAGGATTCCGGCCAGACGAGTATGTTTTAAATAAGGAAACGGGTAGAGCCCTTCCGGGCTTCGCTTCGCTCGCTCACCTTCCCTGTGAGGGGAGGCTTTTGCGCGGGCACTGTCCGCGAGAAAGGCGCCCCACGAAGTGGGGTACTCCCCACAGTGTGGGGGGAGATGTCGCGGAGCGACAGAGGGGCCCGGGTCCGAAGGACTGGCCGAGTTTACGAGGCCTGAGGGGCTCTGCCGCTTGGCCTTAACCACAAAATTCATCGAACCAACACATATAGCAAAGGAGAATCACCTATGCGCCCTGCTGATTCCTGGCGGGATTATGAGCTGCTGGACGCTACCAACCACAACCGGTTGGAGCGCTGGGGCCAGACCCTGCTGATTCGTCCCGACCCGCAGGTCATCTGGAAAAACGACGAGACCAGCCCGCTGTGGGCCAAGGCCGACGCTGTCTATTACCGCTCTGCCAAGGGCGGCGGGCAGTGGAATTATCACAAAAAGCTGCCGCAGAAATGGCAGATCCACTGGAACGATTTGACCCTGATCGTCAGCCCCACGGGCTTCAAGCACACCGGCGTTTTCCCGGAGCAGGCCGTGAACTGGGCATGGTATCAGGAAAAGATACGGCAGGCTGGCCGTCCCATCCGCGTGCTGAACCTGTTCGGCTACACGGGCGGCGCAACGCTGGCGTGCCTGGCCGCGGGCGCGTCCGTCACCCATGTGGACGCCAGCAAGGGCATGGTCGCCTGGGCGCGGGAGAACGCTGCCGCCAGCGAGCTGGCAGACCGCCCCTGCCGCTGGATCGTGGACGACTGCGCCAAGTTTGTGCAGCGTGAGATCCGCCGCGGCAGCCGCTATGACGCTGTCATCATGGACCCGCCGAGCTATGGCCGCGGCCCGGGCGGCGAGATCTGGAAGCTCGAGGACAACGTCTACGACCTCATCACGCTGACTGAGCAGGTGCTGAGCGACGACCCGCTGTTCTTCGCCATCAACTCCTACACCGAGGGTCTGAGCCCCGCGGTCATGGAATACATCGTCAAAACGACGCTTTGCCCCGTCAAGGGCGGCCACACCCACTGCGACGAGATCGGTCTGCCGGTCTCCGCCACAGGCGGCGTGGTGCCCTGCGGCGCAACGGCCATCTGGGAGAAATAAGTCATGCCGAATCAGGAACCGATGATCAAAGTACAGGACGTCCGCTTCCGCTACGACCCCGAGCAGCCCAAGTACGCTGTGGACGGCGTGAGCCTGGACATCCGCCGCGGCGAGTTCGTCGCCGTGCTGGGCGCGAACGGCTGCGGCAAGTCCACGCTGGCGAAGCACTTCAACGCCATTCTGCTGCCCGAGGCCGGTACCGTGCTGGTCGAGGGCATGGACACCCGCAACGAGGACCATCTCTACGATGTGCGCCAGAAGGTCGGCATGGTGTTCCAGAACCCCGACAACCAGATCGTGGCGACCATCGTCGAGGAGGACGTGGCCTTTGCGCCGGAGAACCTCGGCGTGCCGCCCGAGGAGATCCGCACCCGCATCGACGAGGCTATGAAGCTGGCGGGCATCTATGAAAAGCGCGAGGCTGCGCCGTACAAGCTGTCCGGCGGCCAGAAGCAGCGCGTCGCGATTGCGGGCGTTATCGCCATGCGGCCCGACTGCCTTGTTATGGACGAGTCCACCGCCATGCTGGACCCCCATGGCCGCGCGCAGGTCATGAAAACCATCCGCCAGCTGCGGGCGGCGGGCATCACGATCGTGTCCATCACCCACTACATGGAGGAGGCCGCCCAGGCAGACCGCGTGCTGGTCATGAGCCGGGGCCGCATCGTCATGGAGGGCACACCCGAGCAGGTGTTCAGCCAGACCGAGCGGCTGCACGGGTATCACCTCGATGTCCCGCAGGCCGCCGAGCTGCGCGACGAGGAAGAGGCCCTGAAGCAGGAGCGCGAAGAGGCCGAGAAGAAGTGGGAGGAGGACACCTCCAAGACCGTGCAGAACGTCACGGTCGAGGACATCGCCGACGTGGTGTCCATGTCCACCGGCGTGCCCGTGAGCGCGAAGCGCAAGGGCGCCCGCAAGCGCTTCACGGCCCGGGTGGTCTTGGTGGCGTGGTTCTTGATGTACTGGGCCTCGTCAATGATCTCGAAGCGGAATTCCTTTTCATGGTACCAGAGAATATCGCGCTTTAAGAGGTCGTAGGACGTAATGATCACATCCGGGCGCTCCTTCTCACAAGCTGCGAACATCTCCTCGCGCTCTGCCTGGTTCCCCGCCGCCGTCATGATCTTAAGCTCCGGGGCGAACTGGGCAAACTCGTTCTCCCAGTTGTATACCAGGGATGCCGGACACACCACGAGAGACGTGCCGCCGTTCTCTGCCTTTTCATCCAGCAAAAGGGCCGAGCAGCCTACGGGTGGCACGGGCAAGATCGTGCTGAAAAAGACTGCTGGCGGTACCACAACTGGCCTCGCCGGTGCACGTTTCAGCATCTATTTCAACGGCCAGATCGTCGGCAGCGACATCACCAATGCGCAGGGTGAGATCTATGTTGAGAACGCCGCCACCGGCCTTTGGAGCTTTGTCGAGACCTCCGCACCGGACGGCTATTGCGTCGATCCCACGCCCAAAAGCGTCTATGTAGATGTGTCCGAGGGCGACCGCGAATACTCTGTTGCGGCAGTCAACTATGAAAAGCCCGACATGAAGATCACCAAGCGCGACGCCATGAGCGGCAAACCGATTGCCGGCACGGTGTTTTCCATTAAGTCCGTTACAGGCAGCTATTCCACCTCCGTCACGACCGGAACGGACGGCTCCGCAACGCTCTCGGCCATTCCTGCCGGTGTCTATGTTGTGCGTGAGGAATCCG
>OLRS01003085.1_pt1 | contig 11278 bp, 8 predicted proteins | sample 1673171 | NCBI WGS metagenome assembly OLRS01 (sample SAMEA3136762, study PRJEB25190) | human gut metagenome | biome: human gut; feature: human-associated habitat; material: faeces | place: Austria | collected 2013
CGGGGGATCCGCCTTACCCCTTTAATCTCACCTCAATCCGTTCTTTCTCCAGCCCCTCCCCGATCACGATGAGCACTTCCTGCCCCTTGGGGATAGCGTTTGCCGTCAGGCCGTCGGCGGTGGCGTCCGTTGCAGCCGTGATAGTTTTGCCCACGCCGGTTGCATGGTACAGCAGCGCAATGGTCTTGCCGTCCTCTCGCATCTTCTGCAGGTTCTCGGTGGCTTCCTGCTGGTAATCCAGAAGTTCGATGGTCTGTCCCATCTGCACCGGCAGGTCTGCTTCAAATGCCTTGAACATGGGGCTGGTGCCCAGAAACGTAATCAGCTCATCCTTGACCTTTTCCGGTTGCTTTTCCAGCTGGCTGTAGATCCAGCGGTAGACTTTCCAGTTATCATAGATCAGGCTGTTCTGTTTCAGGAGGTCGTCAGCGTATTTGTTTTCGGATACCTTGCTGGGGTTGTGGTAGGTCTCACCGTCAATTTCGATTGCAATCTTAGATTCAGGCGATTCCAGCGCAAAGTCGATATAGCGATGCCGACCATAGATGTCCACGAAGGGGTACTGGACCTGCAAATTTTCGGTCTTTTCCGGGCCAAAAGCTGCACAGAAAAGCTGCACAAACAGCTCCTCCGCACGGCTGTTGACACTGGTTGCTTTCATTGGCTCCATGATGGCCTCCTGTTATTTTAAGCCTTATCACTTTATAGAGGTGCTGGTAATCTATAATAAATCATTTTTATTTTACTCCTGCAACCAAACGAAAGCAATGTACGGGTTCTACAACTATTGGTGCGGGTTCTTGTATGTCCCATGCACTCTTTATCTTTATTTATTTGTAGGGAGTAGCAGCGCGTCTCTCCATGGTTTTTAATAATCAGAAAAAGATTGGTTGAAACCATTGACTTTGTATCCTGGAAATGCTATACTAACGCCAGAAGACGTGTTTGGTTAACGATAACCACAAGATTGGAGGTAACCATGTCGATTGTTGAAAATGAATTCTATAACAACGAGAAGCAGATGAAAATCTCCCAGATTCCAGCGGAGATTGCGCAATGTCTCGTCCAGTCAGGCATTCGCCCCGAAGGAAACGTATATCTTGCGGCATACCTTCTTCACAAGGTGTCTCAGGATATTTCCCACATGGACAATATTACGCTCGAAGATATTTACAACGGCAAATTGGACATTGACGAGGATACTCGCTGCTTTGCAAAGGCACATCTCTCCGAGGAAGCGTGGAAGCAACTTTTGCGGCTGGTCAATTATTACACACCGGAGGAATTGGCATGGGTAGCACTATTCCCCGGAGACGAGGAAGAATCGAAGACGGCGATGACAACGCCTCATTCGATTATAAAATTGGCGCAAAGCATCTTGTGCGTACAGGATGGCGAACGTGTAGCAGACCTTGGTTGTGGCATTGGTTCTTTTCTTGTTGCCGAAGCGCAGAATCAGAATAAAGCGCACTACTACGGTTATGAGATTAACGAGGAACGGGGGGCAATCGCAAAGATCCGTGTCGAACTGCTCGGTGCAGACGTTCATGTACAGCTTTGCGATGTCTTCAATCTTGTAAAAGGCAATCCTACGCCAAAGTTCGATAAAATCTTTTCCAATTATCCTTTTGGAATGAAGCTGCGGTATCTGGGAGAAGGTACCGAGTATATGGAGCGTCTTTCCAGAAAGTATCCGGGTTTGTCGAAGGCAACTTCGTCTGATTGGATTTTCAATGCGTTGCTCTGCGATTTGCTTGCCGAGGAAGGAAAAGCCGTTGGCATTATGACAAACGGCAGCACATGGAATAGCATTGATACTCCTATGCGAAAATACTTCGTAGAACGCAAACTAATCGAGTGCGTTATCACACTGCCAACCAAAATGTTCTCCTATACGAATGTAGGCACCACCTTGATCGTGCTCAGCCATAATAATGAGCGTGTGCGCATGATCGACGCCTCCCAGATCTGCATGATGGGACGGCGGCAGAATCTGTTCAGTGAGGATGACATTGCAACTATTGTGGATGCGATGCACACGGATTCGGATTATAGCCGAGAAGTTTCCATTGATGAACTTCGTGAGAACGACTATAACCTGAGTTTGGAACGCTATATGCAGTGCGTTCCAGCCTTTGCAAATGGTGTTCCTTTTGAAAGTGTCATCCGCAGCATCAGCCGTGGTGCCCCCTGCACTGCCAGCCAGCTCGATACGATGGTGTCCAACGAAGTGACTAATATGCAGTATTTGATGTTGGCAAATATTCAGAACGGCATAATCGATGACAAGCTGCCGTATCTATCCAGCATCGAACCCAAATATGAGAAATACTGTTTGAAGAACAACGATCTCATCCTGTCGAAAAATGGTTATCCGTACAAGGTTGCCGTTGCATCTGTCAGGGAGGATCAGCGGATTCTGGCAAACGGCAATCTGTATATTATTGAGCTGGACAAAAGCCGGGCTAACACTTACTACGTCAAGGCATTTTTCGAAAGCGAGCAAGGCATTGCGACCCTGAAAAACATCACCGTTGGTGCCACCATTCCGAATATAGGCGTAGACAAGCTGAAAAAAGTTCTGATTCCGCTGCCCTCTATGGAAGAACAAAATCGCATCGCACAGAAGTATCAGGCAGCACAAGATGAAATCGCTATGCTCAAGCTCCGGCTTGAACGTGCAATCGACAAACTCCACCATGTTTTTGATGAGGAGAGTGCAGAAAACGATGCTTGACGTAGAAGAACTGCTCGAACTGGAGGATAATATCCGGCAGGAGCTGGACGACCATCTGCCCGGTGCCCTTTCCATGCTGAATCGCACCGGTGAGCTTGAGATCTTTCTCAAGATGCTGGGTATGGAGCACCTGCTTCAAAAGCAATCGGACTATCAGGTGTATCCAACTGGGAAGATCATTGTGATCGGTCAGTCCGATGTTAAGGCAAACGTTTTGCTCTCTATTGCTAAAAGGCTGGGTCTGGATAAAAACCGCTTTGAACTCTATCTTGACTATGAGGATGCTAAAACCTTCAATTTCAAGAAGATGTACTATAAGCCTCAATATGCGCTGGTCATGGTCGGTCCTATGCCGCACAGCGGTGTTGGCAAGGGGGATTCCGGCAGCATCATTGCAGCACTGGAAAACGACGAGGGCTATCCGCCTGTGGTACGTCTTGGTTCCAATGGGCTGAAGATTACCAAGACCGACTTCAAAAACAAGCTGGATGAAATGATCCTTTCAAAGGAAATTGCTTGACGTCCTACTTTTTGGATGAAAAGTGTGCTATTCTTAGTAAGGAATAAAGAAATAGGAGGATCATGGTATGGTGCGAGCTACATCTAAATCCAAGAAAGAAATTTCCATGGAAGAAGCCCTTTGGAAATCGGCTGACAAACTTCGTGGTTCTGTCGAGCCAGCAGAATACAAACACGTTGTTCTCAGCCTCTTTTTCTTAAAGTTCGCCAGTGACAAGTTTGAGGCACAAAGGAAAGCTATTGCTGAAAAATGTAGTGAGAAGTTTGTTGACAATGTTGCCTTCTATAGGTTCTGCTGCAACGGATGGCGCACTCCGCGTACTCGTCATCAACATAAGTGAAGGGCTTGCTCTTGGGCTCCGGAAAGCCGTCCTCATACACTTCGCGGACGGTGCCTTCGTCGATCTCGCGCCGGGTCTGGCGGACGTATTTATCCCGCAGCACACCATCGGCTTCGACCTGCTCGCAGAAGGAGGTGTACCGGATGAGGTAGTAATGCTCGTTGTCTTCTTTGGCAAAGCTGGCGTCCTTGCAGACCACGATGAACTCGCTGGTGTCGATGTCTTTGAGCACCCGGACAACGAAGATGGGCTTTCCGTCGTACCGTGGTGTATAAAACCCGGCAAATACCCGTTTGAACGCCATAAGAGAGTCCTCCTTCCACCGATTTTCTTACAGTATAGCACAGATTTCGGCGGAGAGAAAGAGCGGCGTTGGGACAGAGAAAACTGGGATTTGGTGGATTAGCAAGCACAGCCGCTGTCCGTGCACGCGGCGATTTTGGGATAATCCCAAGCCCTTATGATATTGATGCCGAGCGGAAAATGAGAAGTAAAACTGCTGCCAAGATATACGAACGATCTATGCGTAAGAGTCTTGCATGCAAGCTGTTTTTGAAATTAGAGAGTTTCGCAACGTGATGCGAAGCTCTCTTGCCTTGCGTTCGAGAAAGATGTATAATAAAAACATTATTTGTGGCCGGAGGTCGAACAGGAATGGCTATTTCGTATAATAAGCTCTGGAAACTGCTCGTCGATAAGAAGATGAGCAAAGCTGATCTGCGCAAAGCGGCAGGCATCGCGCCGAACACCATGACCCGGCTGCGGCGGGATGAAGAGGTTACGCTGTCCGTGCTCAATAGAATCTGCGTTGCGTTAGATGTCAATATCGGAGATGTGATGGAGTTTGTGAGTGGAGATTAAGCAATATCCATAACTGCAAGTAAATCTTATTCGTGAAACCAAGAGGTGGGAGAAATGGCAATTCGCTTGTGGCCGCAGGATTATGAACGAAAGGATCATATTACAAAAGCGGAAAAAGGGATCCTTAGATATGCTGCACGCAATTTTCAAAATGGCCATATGGTGGTTGGTATAGACCCTGTAGGCTTAAGCGGCGAAAGAGTGAAGCTGGGAATGTATATTTCTCCCAGCGAAGGGCTTGTCACGTTCTCGATTTACTCCGGAATGATTAATGCAATGCCGGTGTCTTCGTATATCGCTTATGTCCAAATGGTCGAAGGTAAAATCTATGAACGCCTTTTGGATTCCAAGCTTTTGATTGTTCGTAACGGAGAAAAGAAAGCACTTAAATTCCCATACAAACATATTGTTATGTTTCCGGATGAGATGGTAGGAAAGACTACCGTGTCGAAGGATGACCTTCAGCAACTACGAAATTATGCAACATTTGATTCGTTTAGACCAATCACATCTGATGGCAAAGAAAAAAGAATTGAAGATTTGAAAATATTTGCGGGTATTCGCAAGGCATACGATAAGACGTTTAAGTCTCTGTCAGAACTAGAATGTCGAGCGATTTTCGAACGTTTGGCTCCCGAATACACTGTCGTGCTGAATGAGACCATAAATGTTTGCGTTGCCGAAAAGAAAACATTGGTAACCGAAGCTGATCTGCGCATTACCGGAAAGGAACTGGAATATAAAACATTCTTCCTCGATGAGTACCAGGTAGGCGTTGTTAACGACATGGGTAAAGGTCATCGAGTCATTCTGGCAAACCCCGGCGCAGGAAAAAGCGTTCTGCTTCTTTCTAAAGCGTTTAAGTATGCAAGTCTGTACAAAGGATCCAACGTACTCCTCACATGCTATAACAGCAACTTAGCCGATTCTTATAATTTCAAGCGCAGTTGTGCTAATTTTGGCAAAGATATCAAACTGTTTGTCATGACATTCCATAAGTTGGTAAAAAAGATTTATGAGGAATGCTTACACTCTCATTGCGCATCAAACATTGCAACAGAAGAAGAAATTCAAAAATGCATAGACATGGTGAAACAAGGAAAGGTGAAGCTTCGATTTAAGGCGATTTTTATTGACGAGGTGCGGATTTTTGATCCTCTTTATCTCGAGTTATGTTATCGCCTTTTGGAAGATGACGATGATCGTGTGTTTTTAATGGCAGGCGATTTGAATCAAGCAGTTCGTGCGCTGAGTCGAAAAGGTGATGCCCCGTGGAAACGGATGAATGGGATCCAGCTTGACTTCACTGGACGTGTTCGCTACATCGAAAAAAATTACCGAAATAGTCAAGAGATAGGCGAGTATATTTCACATATGTTGCAGCACATGAATACGCGTTTTTCAATGCTGGATCTAATTAACTCTTTGGAGTATGAATATAACTCGTTCAAAGTCGGCACAAATCCAACAATTGCGCTTAAAGTTAGGACCGGGGTTCAACGGACAAGTATCAAAACGAGTGTAATTGCAGCAATTAAAGAAATTGCAACAACGTATAGGATTAGTTACTCAGACATAGCTGTGTTATTCCCGTTTAGAAAAGTCCCCTATTTGAACTACCATTTCCTCTATTGGCTTCAGCAAGGGCTTGACGAGGAAGGCATTTCTTATTCGATGATCATTAACGAGAAAGATGGTTTCTTTGTGAAGAAAAAAACCGGAGACATTACGGGTGTAGTTATCTCTACCATTGAGTCCTCGTTGGGATTGGATTTTAAGGCTGTTATTTTGGCTGGCTTGTTCCCGTATAACTATGTCAATCTCAACGGACAAGTGGGTAGTGAAATAAAGACATGGAGCGCTATCAAAAATATGCCGGAAGAGCAGCAAACTGCGGTACAGAGCCAGATGCGAGCAGTATATACCGCCTGTTCAAGAGCCCGAGATGTTTTGTATGTAATTAGCGATCTGAAGCCTGGTACACCAATGGAAGAAATTATTAAGCAAGCGCCAGATAGAACACCTTTACCACAGTCTTCAACGCAGAGCGGTACACCATCAACTGATGTTCGTACGGGAAACAAACGGAATACTGTAACCAAACGTACAGCTTCAGCCACCATCAAAGAAAGATTGCTTAATGAAGTAGTCGATCATGTAACCATTAAGGCAGTCATTCAGGAAACAAAAAAGGACGCAACCGTGATGGTTGATCTTGCAAAGCACCCTAAGCAAAAAGGAATTATAGGGAAAAAGGTCGGTGAAACTTTTAAACTTGCAAGAGTTTCTTTGACATATAAGATTACAAAAATTATTGCCAATGATACGCTTATCCCCAAAGATGTGGCAAGCTCTCCTGCAAAACAAGGATCTGCTGTACAAGCAGGTAAAACTCAGCCCAAAAGCTTGAAGGATTTCTTCGTGAGCAAGGGGTTCAAAGCTGTAGATAGCAGGTCAAATAATGGTTGTTTGTGGATCTTGGGAGAGCGAAAAGAATTAGCACCGTACGTGACGGAAGCAGAGCGACTATTTGGAGTGGCTGGCGGATATGGCGCGGGAAAAGCGTCGTCTTACAAGCCTGCGTGGTGGACAAAGTCAAACAAGTAATTACCCTATATGGCATTTGCATGTGCTGGGAGGAGAAATAGTATGGCAAACGATTACAACATACTTGCTGATTACATAGTCTCTAGATATATCGAAAGGATCGCTGGTGATGATATTGAAGAGACCTTTGTGGATGAATCTCCGGCAGATCGCGTTATGGTCGGCATGCTTGCTGAGAACCGCATGGAAGAGAAGTTTGATGGTGGGTATATCGAGAATAATAGTACCCGCTTTGAAAGTGTACCGTCCATAAGTATTTCGTTTATCGTCCAGAAGAATCCTTCGGGTGTTATTCGTGTGATTCCCAGGGGACTGTTGTTTTATACGGTCGAGCCGGATTATGACAAGACGATTGATTACTTGCTTCAGAAATACTCTGAAAAGGATAACGTTCAATATACCGAAATCCAGCAGCTCTGTGAATGCTATCCTGACCTGCGATTTAGTCTTCCGTTGACCTACAAAAAGGTGCGGGTTGAAGACGAGATGGGTGATGGTATATCAATCCGGCTTGACTCTATTAGTGATAAAAAGTTTCATTTGGAGCAGAAAATCAACGAACGCTTAAGGGCTCTGTCGGATAGAATCATCAGCGAAATAAAAGTTATTAAGAGTGACCGTGTTACATTTTTTGATCTGGTCGATAAGGAACGTTTCTACCTTGTTACAGGTGGAAGCGAAGAACGTGTAACCCCTCGATGGGATATTGACATTTATTGCACCGTTACCGATGAAGGGGATTCCTATCGATTCTTGATGCAAATGGTTAATAAGACTCCCGTGAATGGCAAGAGTAACATCGGATATTTGCCTAAAGTTTTCAATGCTGGTATTGATGTGGTTGGAAATGATAGTGTCGAGTTTCAGAATATCAAACTGGACTATTTTAAAAACAGCTACAGAAAGCGTCCCATGGTGCATGTCGTTGCAGAAAACACTTCTGCAGCCTATCATGAAGAGGACAACTCCATTCGGACTGATAATATTCCGAGATATTATCAAATGCGTCTGAAGACCAAAGATGCGTTAACACAGTATGTTACATTTGAAAAACTTATTCAGAATCCTGTTGGCAATCTGACTGTTATTTACGAAGAAATGAAATCGGATTATGAGAAGTGTGTCTACGAGTTCAATCATACAAGGTTCCAAACGGTCAATGCAAAAGAACGGTTTAGAGATGCATTAGAGAACTATCAGCATGAAATTGGCCGTTTTAGGAAGGGCATTGATCAGATTGAGTACAGGGATTTTGTTAAAAAGGCGTTTGTTTATATGAACAAAACCTTTATGACGAAACTCGCTGGTGAACACAGACAGATTAGCGGTTGGCGTTTGTTCCAGATCGTTTTTATCGTTTCGCTTATTTGCGAGATGATTCGCAGCGAGTATAAAAATGATCCCAATATTGCGGAAGCGGACATTGAAACCGCGAACTTGCTTTACTTCCCGACAGGCGGTGGTAAAACAGAAGCGTTTCTTGGCGCATGCGTGTTCAACATGTTCTTTGACCGCCTGCGCGGAAAAAACGACGGCATTACTGCATTTCTTAAGTATCCGCTGAGACTGCTTGCAGTGCAACAGCTTGATCGTGTGCTTATGATCGTCATGAAAGCGAATGTTGTAAGAGAGTCCAGCGGGGAGTTGGCTCACAAAACACCGTTCCAAGTCGGCTTTTTTGTGGGCAAAGGAAATACACCGAATAAGATAGACTCCTTTGAACGTTTAAGTGAGCGCGGAGATAAGAATAAGGTAAAAGACCTTATTCTTGAAAGTGATCCTGAAACGCTAAATGAGTATTATCGCTTCATTGATACGTGCCCCTATTGTGGTAAAAAACACGTAAATCTAAGATTTAATCGTGATACTTGGAGATTGGAGCATGTTTGTGATAATCCAGAGTGCCCCATCATGGTTTTGCCGCTCATGATTGTAGATAACGAAATTTATCGCTATCTGCCTTCCATTGTGGTCAGCACGATTGATAAGATGGCTATGCTTGGCACAAGCAATGACTTTAAGATGCTGTTTGGTCAAGTGAAGAAAAAATGCCCGGTACATGGATTTACGAGAAATGCAAAATGCTCTTGCGCGTCATGCGGCGGACATGTGCTTCAAAACGTAGGATTGCTAAAAGATCCCATTCCGACTCTTTTTATTCAAGATGAGATGCATCTTGTAAAGGAAAGTTTGGGTACATTTGATGCGCACTACGAGTCGTTCTTGAGCTATTATGCAAAGGAACTGGTTCCAGAGGCGCAGCGCAAGCTAATCCGATTTGTTGGTGCAACAGCAACTATCTCCATGTATGAAAGCCATATTTGGCATTTGTATCACATGGATGGACGGAGATTTCCATGTGAATATCCTTCAGCAGAAGCAGGCAAAGATTTCTATTCCTACACCGATAATAATGACATTACACGCATTTTGATCGGATATGCCCCCTATGGACGGTCGATTACTGACGGCATGTGGGAATCGGTTTATATCATGCGACTTGTCGTGTATAGAATGATTCAATTCTTGGAAGAAAGCTACGAAAAACTCTGCGCTGTCGGTTTTTCTGGGAGCATCGATGAGTATCGGGATATGCTGTACGACTATTGGATTGAATTGGTCTACAATAATCGCAAGCAGGACGCAATGGAACTTGAGAACGCATTCCAGAACCAGGCTAACAACTATTTGGAGGCAAAGGGTGTTCCTAAGTATGTTATTGAACAGATGACCAGTGATGTGGACTTCCAAACCGTAAGAAAAACGTTGTTTGATATTCAGGCGAACAGAAAGAACTTCGAGAGTACCAACCTCCTGCTCGCAACAAGTACCATTTCTCATGGTGTGGATGAGGATTCCTTTAACGTGATGTACTTCTTTGGAATGCCAAACAACAATGCCGAATACATCCAAGCATATTCGCGTACTGGTCGTAAGTTTACGGGCATTGTCGTGGATATCATTCGACTAATGAGGGTGCGCGATAGATCCTACCTAAAAAATTTTGTTATTTTCCATCAGAACAGGGACGATCTTGTTGAGGCTGTCCCAATCAACAGATGGGCAAAAAATGCAATCTATAGCACCTTGCCCGGATTGCTTGCAGGCTTGATTAGGCAGTATTACACAATTAAAACCAATTCGGATAGTCTGCATAATGCAATTAAAGTACAGAAGTTGCTTCGTTCCGGAGAAATCGACGTTGATGATGCAGTTTCTAAACTTATCGCAGCTTACGGATGCAATGAACAGGAAAAAATGTCTCTGGCATATAAGGAAATCATCACCGAAGAAGCGGTCAGCATTCTTTCTGGAATTAAAAATGGAAATTTCACAAAGGAACTTTCCCTTTCGGACGCAATAGGAAAGTTCTCGCACGGCAAGAAAACGCCAATGACGAGCTTACGTGATACAGAAGAGCAGATCGAGATTAAGATTTGAGGTAAGAGATTATGAAGAGAAGCAAAACTCAAGCTGTATATAGGTTCTTGCCGGAAATGTGGATATCCGAAAAAGGTGATTCTGAGAGAGCTGTTTCGGCTAAGATAAAAAATTGGAATTATATCAAGATGTCCGATATATATGAGGATTTTATCGAGGGTGAAATTAAGCGCCAAATAAAACTGTTTGGTGATCGAGGTGGTGACATCAGCGCGTTTGATCTTTCACCAGATACTCATTCGTTTGCAATTGTTGAAACCGCGTGCAACGAAGGAATCCCTGATATCATCGGTGAAATATCCCCGTTGGTGTTTTACTGTAGTTCCTGTGGTACAGTGAGCGATCTTCGTAATCCTGATGCAGTTGATAAGTATACTTGGAAATGCAAAAATCCTGATTGTGGAAAGTGGGCAGTCAAGCAACTCCAAATGATCTATGCCTGCGAATGCGGATATGCACAGCCCATAAAGATTCCGCATGTGCAGGGGGTAAAGAATTTCAAGTTCCGCCCCAATGAAACGCAATATAAAATGTTTTATAGGAGCGGCAACTCGGAAAAACCTGCAGAGTTTGTTCAGATTTGTCCGAACTGCAATTCGAGATTGGTGCCTGACAACGCAAATTCTGGCCGAAATTATAAGCCTTTCACGCTGAAGGTAATTAATCTGGTTGATCAGCGGAATGGTCAATTCTATAAGAAGGGCATAGATGCGCAAAAGACGATCGTTTGTAGATGGTTTGACAAATTGTCTACCGCTGACTACGAGGAGAT
>OLRS01003090.1_pt1 | contig 11263 bp, 10 predicted proteins | sample 1673171 | NCBI WGS metagenome assembly OLRS01 (sample SAMEA3136762, study PRJEB25190) | human gut metagenome | biome: human gut; feature: human-associated habitat; material: faeces | place: Austria | collected 2013
GGATTAATTGAAGTTTCTTGTTGATCAGGCTGGATTTCTGTCTTGCCGGAAACATAGGGTCCAGATAGATCACGTCTACCGGATCAAGAAGTTTTGACATACATTCCACACTGTTTCCTTCGATCACCTTCATACGACCGGCAATATCTTTCAGATTCATATTTTTCTTGGCACGGCGAATGGCATCTTTAAGAAGGGCTGCGATCACCGGATTCTGCTCGTACAGCGTCACTTCATAGCCCTGAGCTGCCAGAAGAAAGGCATCTTCACCCATTCCTGCCGTAGCATCGATGGCCTTCCTTCCCTCCTTATCTGACTTCACCGCCTTCACCAGCATCTCATGCTGAAGTCTGCCTCTGGTAACTCTGTGAAGCATCGTCTCCACAAAATCCCCCTGATAGGTCAGCCCGAAACCGGACAGCGAAACGCCCCTGGAATCAAACCGCACCGTCAGAAAATCTCCCGGCTTATCCTGGAGCTGTGCTCCGGTCTTCCTGCAAAAAGCTTCCGCCATATCTCTCTGTCCGCCCTTTCCAAGACAGACTGCGATTTTATCATTCATTTCCCGATTCTCTCTTTCATGACTCTTTTTCATAAGCTCTTTCATTCTACAATTTTACAAAAGAAATTGCAATTCATCTCAAAAAAAGATGTCCGCAGACGTACCAAAATACGCTGCGGACATCCAATGTCTGATCCATAGTCAGGCGGTTACTTAATGCTTGCTGTCCTAAAACGGAAGATGAAGTCCCATTGCAATGATCCACATATATGCACATGTCTTAGGGATCATTAATAATCCAACCTTTGGTTTTGTTTTACTGAATAAAGTTACTGGAAGATAACAGCCAAAAGAAATAATGATAGCTGCAACCATCCTTGTCATATGATATCCATAGGTATTTTCTGAAATCAAATACAAGATGATCACCCCTATACCAGTAATCGCAAAAACTGTATTTCTGATAATAGATAATCTCATATTTCCTTCATCTGTACACCAATTATTCTGTGGAAACATGCATATCACAATTCTAACTATCGCTGATATCCATATTATAACTTCAATGATCACGGGTATTTTAAATTCTGGGAATGTAAATTTCCAGACATACATCAAAATAATATAAAATATTGTCATTGTAATAGACGATACTTGTAATCCAATTCCCAACTGACGCTTTATTTTATCGTTACTTCCATATGCTGCTCTTATAATTCTTGGCACCAGATGAAAAGCATCTCCTCCACAAAGTGTCAATGTTAATATTCCATAAAGAACAAATAACATATTTCCTTTTGAAAATACAAAAAATAAAATGGCAGCAATCAGATCAAAAACCAAATACACTACATCGAATATTGCTTCCATCACATCTGGAACCTGTGGTTTGTAATTATTTTTCATTTGCATTCTCCTTACAGTTTCTTAAATGTTCTTCTGCATTATTACAGATCTTGTCAAATATATTGATACAAACCTGCTTTTCTTCTTCTGTTAATCCACTTAAAACATTTTTTGCAAATTGTTTTTGTGCATTGAGTCCTGCTTCTATGATCAGTTCTGCCTTATCTAACAAAATAATTTCAATATGCTTTTTATTGTCTTTACTTTGTATTCTTTCAACAAGTCCTTTATTTTCCAATTTCTTTAACGAAGTTGAAACATGGGATTTTGCTGATTTTCTGATCTTTACTATTTCTGCAGCGGTATTATACTGAGGATTATCATGCAGGAACATGAGTATGTCATATTCCATCTGTGTTAACCCATATTGGTCACATACCTCACCAGAAAGCAATTCATAATAACTTGTGATCGTTTTATGCTTATCCCAAAAATGCATCTCCGCCTCCTTCATCGTTCTTTTTAGAACGATTATAAAGTACTACTTCTGCTTTGTCAACCATTTATGACATTGTACCTACCAAAAAATTTAGAAACATTCCCCACCGGGTGCACATAAAATAAAGAAACGCTAGTTTTAACAACTGTCTAAACTAGCGTTTCTTTATTTAAAACTTGTTTTACCGAAACTATTTAATCTTCTGACAAATTTCAATCACTTCTCCACAAGCACTTTCAATCTTGAAGCAGCGAGATCCTTTTTCCCAGAAGTTAAGGCTTGTCTCAATTCCGTCTGATACGATCTTATATCCGTTTGCTTTGCAATATTCATAATCTTTTTCAAGATCAGATGAGCGATATGCGATATGGTCGATTCTTGTTGTTGCACCTCCTGGAAGCTGGTCTCTCTGAGAGATTTCATACATTTTTCCATCCTGAGGATTCTCAAGAAAATATACATTTCTTCCACCCATTCCAGGGAATTTTCCTGCAACTTTAAATCCTAATTCTTCCTGATACCATTTTGCGTTTAATTCTACATCAGAACAATGAAGTCCGATATGATCCATAGGTAAATTTAACATTTGTTTGACTCCTTTTTAAGGTGATTTAATTGTTTTACATGTTTTGTTTTATAATATAGTTCTTTCTCCTGTCACGATCTCTTTTAAATTGTCAACGATCTTGTCTACATCTTCCATCGTTGTTCCTGCTTTCAAAGAGAATGAAACAGATTCTGCACTTTCGGCTTTACTTCTTCCGATTGCTGCAAGAATGTTAGAATTGGTTCCGATTCCAACTTCGATTTCCTGTTCCTTTAATGCTTTCTGTACAACTGCTGCAGATACATTTTTGATTCTGATATTTAAATGATTGGTCAGATGATGCTCTTTGTGTCCATTCAATTCTACATCTTCAATCTCAGCAAAAATACGTTCACACATATGGTTTCTGACTGGACGGATTTCTTCCATAAATGTTGCAGCATTGGCTGCTAAACTTTCTGCCATATCTGACATCACTGTTAATGTTTCTTCGCTTAATGCAGTTTCTGACACATATTCTCCAGCTCCTGTGCTTTTTCTTACATATAAAAATCCTGCATTTTCAGGACCTCCAAAATAAGATGCATCTGCTGTCAGCATATCAATATGACTTCTTTCTACATTGATCGGCATTTTTCCAAATGCAAATGCTGCATCTGTGTGGAAGATCACACCTTTCTCTGATGTCATTGTTCCGATTCCTGTAAATGGCTCAGAAGTTCCTGTCTGGCAGTTTGCTGCTGTCACTGAAATCAGTTCTGTGTTTTCTTTCAGTTCATTTTCGATCATTGCTACTTCCACACGACCGGTTGTGATCGGATCTAAATATGTCACAACAGCGTCTTTTCGTTCTAGTCTAGAACATTCATCCAATACTTCTGGATCTTCCATCGTCGTGATGATCACATGAGGACGTGCTTTTTTTGATGCTTTCACTACAGCTTTTAAAGCTTTTAAGTGTCCATCTGCTCTTCCTGATGTGAAATAAATCTCTTCCGGTGTTGCTCCGATGGATGCAGCAATCTTTTTACGTGCTTCGCTCTCGCAATTTTTCTTGCTCATCTTTGTTTTCCTCCTTTTATTTCTGTTTCGGATATGAAAATCTTTATTAAACAGATTTTATCTTTATTATAGATATTATTTTCTTCTATTTCAAGATTTAATGCATAATCCGTAAATTTGCACAAAAAAAGCATAGAACTTTTGGTAATATGTTCTATACTTTCTTTTTTATATCTATCTTTACAATTCTTATTTCTTCTGTAAGATAGAAATCGCTTTGTTTAATTGTTCGTCAGCTTTTGTCTTCGTATTATCTTTTACTTCGACATCTGGCTTGATTCCTTTTTTATGGATGTTATGTCCTGCTGGTGTGTAATAAGACGAATAAGTCAGTTTCACATAAGATCCATCACCAACTTCAAAGAATCCCTGTACGATCCCTTTTCCAAATGTTGTCTCTCCAACCAGCGTTCCGGCTTTATCATCTTTGATCGCACCAGAAAGGATCTCTGCTGCACTCGCGCTGTTACCATTAACTAACACGCATAGTGGCATATCAAGCTGTTCATTCTTTGTGTCTTTGTAATATTTCTTATTACCATTCTTATCTTCAGTATAAACAATCGTTCCTTTTGGAAGAATCTGTCCTGCAATATCCACTACACTTGTCAGTAAACCGCCAGGATTATCCCTAAGATCTATGATCAATTTCTTTGCACCTTGTTTCTTAAGACTTTTCAATCCACTTCGAAACTGGCTGACTGTTACTTCATCAAATTCAGTGATCTGAAGATATCCGACTTTATCTTGTAACATCTTTGTTTCAACTGTTGGATTCTCAATCGATTGTCTTGTGAATGTATAAGTCTTTGATGTCTGATTTCTTGTAAATGTTAATTTAACTTTCGTTCCTTCTGCACCTTTGATCTTCTTAACAATATCATCTAGTGCATCCGATGTTTTTAATTTATAGTTTCCTACTTTTGTTAAAATATCCCCTTTTTTCAGTCCACTTCCGTCTGCCGGGCTTCCTTTCACTGGTTTCACAACTGTTATGATCCCTGTCTTTATATCCTGTGTAAGATATATTCCAACTCCATAATAAACACCACTTGTAGATTGTTCTAATTCCTTAAAATCATCCTCTGAATAATACGTGGAATAGACATCTCCCAGTCCTGCAACTAAACCTTTGTAGGTACAATCTTCCAACTCACTCTTCTTAACAGAACCTTTATAATATTTATCAATGATCTGTTCTATCCGATTAATCTTTCTTGCTGTCTGTAAGGTCGTACTTGGGATCGCATAGGCACGATAAAGAAAAAATCCTTCCACAATACATACGACAACAAGTAGTCCTACGAGTATTTTTGAAAACTTCTTCATGAAATTAGTTCCTTTCTATTTATGTAATGACGTTATAAGTAATTTTGAGGATTTACATAATTTCCATTCTTTTTCACAACAAAATGCAGATGTGCACCAGATACCATACCAGTTGCTCCGGATTTTGCGATCGTCTGTCCTCCTGACACTCTTGCCCCTGAGGATACTAGAAGTTTGGAGCAATGCAGATACATCGTTTCCAGTCCATTTCCATGGCTGATCTTTAAGTAATTGCCATTGTATGCATTGTATCCAGCATCCACTACTGTACCAGAAGCTGCTGCTACGATCGTTGTTCCAGTTGAACATGGAATATCAATTCCAGCATGCAGTTTTCTGACTCCTGTAACTGGATGAATTCGGTAGCCATACCCTGATGAAATACTATGACAAGACGGTACCGGCCAGCTTAGATTTCCTGACGAAACTGTTGTTGCTGGCGATGTTGTCGTTGTAGTTTCTTTCTTGCTTTCGGTCGTAGCCTTTGATGTTGTATTCTTTGATGCCGTACTTCCTGTCATATTCTTTTCTGACTGTGCTTTCGATGTCGTATTGTCTGCATTACCGTCTTTCGCCAATGCAAGATCCATCTCTTCTTGTCGTTTTTCCTCTGCCTCAAACCATGCCAGTAACTCTTTATCAGATGCTAACTGTTTCTGGTAAGAAGCTAACTTAGATTTCTTCTTCGCAGCTGCCTGATCCAGTTTTTCTTTTTCTGTCTTTGCCTTAGCAGTCAAAGTCTTTGTATTTTGATAATCCTGTTTCAGACTCTTCGTTGCCATTCGGATCTTATCTTCCGTTGTCTGTAATTGCAGAAACATATTACTGTCATATTTGGAGATCTTTGAAACATAATCAGCTCTTTTTAAGAACTCCTGAAAATTATTTGCTTCAAAAATGACTTCCATATATGCCATATTTCCATTTTCATATAGAAACTTAATGCGCTTACTCATGATCCTTGACTGATCTTCTTTGGATGCCTTTGCCTCTTTTAATTCCTGTTGTGTCTTCTTTAACTGTTTCTGTACAGAAATAAGCTTCTCTTGACATGCCTCATACGCATCATTGCTCTTTATCATTTTCTCATCAAGATCTTTGATCTCCTGCTGCATCTTGCGGCTTTGTTCTTCTAATTTCTTTGTTTCCTGCTTTACCTGTTGTTTTTTGGCTGCAGCAAACACTGTCGTCATAGGCAGATTCGAAGCGATCATGGCTGATATTAACATCATAATGATCCCCGCCTGATATCTTCTTTTCATGAGTTCCCCTTCCTAGACTTTTAAATACTTACGGATCGTGATAGAACTTCCAAGCAATCCGATCACGATTCCTACCAACAATGCTAACGGAAGTAAGTATAACATAATCTGCTGGATCGGTACAAATTTCATAAAGACTGTAACAACATGAAACTTATCATTCATCCAGTTGATGATCCCTTCATATCCTGCAAAAATAATCGCTGTTGGAATCAATGATCCCAAAATTCCTATGATCATTCCTTCTGCCTGAAATGGTGCTTTAATAAATCCATTCGCCGCACCGATCAGCTTCATAATTGAAATTTCCTCTTCTCTGACTGCAACTCCAATAGACACTGTATTGCTCACGAGGAAAATAGAAACTGCCATTAAGATCAGAATGATCCCACCTGCAAGATACGTTCCCATTGTATTGATCTTCATCATTCCTTCCGCCGCTCCTTCAGAATAACGGACTTTCCTGACACCATCAATCGTCTCTAAATGTGATACTACCTGTTTGTATGATTTTACTTCTTTTAATGTGATCTCATAGGAATCTGATTCTTTTAGCGGATTGTTCCCTTCGAATCCTTCCAGAAGCTCTTCATTCCCTTGAAATACATCCTTCTTATAGCTTTCCCATGCTTCTTCAGCAGATACATACCGCATCGTGGCAATATCTTCTTTTTTCTTTATTTCTTCCCCAATCTGATCTTTTCTTTCTGCAGAGATACCTGGTTCAAAAAAAACAGAAATTCCTACAGACTGTTCCATCTGCTGCATCGTTGACCTTACATTCAATGCTACAGATAAAAATGTTCCTAACAAAAAGACACAAGCAATGATCGTTCCCAGTGATGCTAATGAAAACATCTTATTCCTGAAAATATTCCTTGTGCCCTCTTTGATTCCATACAAAAACCTTCTAAATATCATAGGACCCCCTTATCTCATCCTGTTCTATATGTCCATCTTCGATCAAGATCACTCGTTTTCCCATCTCATTGACCAACTCTTTGTTGTGCGTAACAACTAAAACTGTTGTCCCACTCTTATTGATCTCTGAGAGAAGCTCCATGATCTCTTTGGCTGTCACAGGGTCCAGATTCCCAGTTGGCTCATCAGCCAGCAATAATACTGGGTGGTTTACCAAAGCTCTCGCGATGGCCACTCTCTGCTGTTCTCCTCCTGACAATTCATTCGGAAAAGCATTCATGCGGTCTTTCAGCCCCACCATCTCAAGCATATTCTCAACCTGATGCTTAATATATCGGTGTGGTACTTCCACAACTTGCTGTGCGAATGCTACATTCTCAAAGATCGTCCGGTCTTTCAGCAGACGGAAATCCTGAAATACCATTCCCATCTGCCTGCGGAACTTCGGCAGATTCCTCTGTGTCAGTTTCTTATAATCCTGACCGTTTACTATGATCTGTCCACTTGTCACATCAAGTTCTTTCTGTAAAAGCTTCATCAGGGTTGTCTTCCCTGATCCGCTCTTACCTACGATGAAAACAAATTCGCCTTTCGCAATGTCTAATGAGACATCCTCAAGTCCTATATTCCCTTTATTATATTCTTTCGTTACATTTTTTAATGTGATCATCATATTCTAGTCCATTGTATCCATATGTTTCATATATTTTACTACCATCAGTGCAATTTTAAATGCGATTGCATCTTCAAAATTCCTCAGATCCAGATTCGTATTCTTCTGAATCTTATCCAGACGGTATACGAGTGTATTTCTATGAATAAACAACTGTCTGGATGTTTCTGACACATTCAGATTATTCTCAAAGAATTTATCAATCGTTGCCAGTGTTTCTTCATCAATGGAGTCTGGAGAATAATCTCCAAACACTTCACGGATAAACATCTTACATAATGGAAGTGGAAGTTGATAGATCAGTCGTCCAATTCCTAACTGATTATATGCGATCACACTCGCATCCTCATAGAAGATCTTGCTGACTTCCAATGCAATCTGTGCCTCTTTATAAGATCTTGATACATCTTTGATCGTCTCTGCAACATTACCGATCGCAATCTTGGCATCTTTGATCCCATATTCATTCAGCCCTTCTTTAATCTCTTTTGCATGCTGAATAAACTGTGCCTGTCCTTCATTCCCATTCACTGGTGTTACATAAACGATACTCTTCTCGTCCACTGCCGTAATAAAATCTGAATCTGCTCCGCTTTCAACCTCTTTCGTAGCTTCTAACAGATTCTGATCCTTCTCGTATTCTGCCTGAATCAAAAATGCAACTCTTCTCTGTTCCACTTCAATATGCAGCTTCTTTGAGCGGTTATAAATGTCAACCAATAATAAGTTATCTCTCAACAGGTTCTTTACAAAGTTCTCTTTATCCAGTCTCTCCTTATATGCAGTCAAAAGATTCTGTATCTGCATCACTGCAAGCTTTCCGACCGTATATGCATTCTCGCTCATTCCAGTAGCCAGAAGTATATATTCCAGTCTCTGATCATCAAAAATCTTAAAATATTGAAAACCATCGATCACCTGGCTCTCTGCCATAGAATCTGCAAATTCTTCCGCATGTTGTGCTAATGCATCGGTTATCTCCATTGTTGTTACAACTATACGTCCTGACAGATCTAAAATACACAGATCGATCCCGGTTACTTCCTTCATTCCATTAATTGTCTCTTGTAATATCTGATTTGAAATCATCCTTTATCAACCTTTCATATTTGCCGTTCAACCTTTTCTTTTACTATACAGCATTTTAAACAAAAAAAAAAGAAAAATTTAGTGATTTTTTTATATCATTGTCTATTTTATACAAATATCTAGCAGAAAATCTTTATTTCATTGACCATAAATATCTCTTTTTAGCCGTAACCCCTTCATATAACAAAGAAAAACATCTCAATCGTTCCTGAGATGTTTTTCGTGATATTTTATAATAATATTTATGAATGTATTTTAAATCTCGTCTTCTGATCCAACAATTATACAAATTCTTGCACCGCTGTCAACACTTCCAACTTCATATTCCGGATTCTTAAAATAACTTTTCAGATCCTGTCCTAAATCTTTACTTTCTACTATGATCTTTGTATGTGTTAAAACACCCTGTCTGTTTGTTCTTACAGATCCTACACTGTATCCGTCACTTGCCAGTTTATCTTTCCATCTTCCTGCAAGTCCTGAAATTCTTGTTGAATTCTGAATCTCGATCGTTATATTCTTTGAAGAAGATGCTGAACTATCAGATTTGGTTGTTGTTGACTTTGCTTCTGTTGTGCTCAATGCCGAACTTAAGTCTCCTTCTTCTGATAACATCTCATCAAAGACTCTCTTGGCTTCTTCTGTATCTAATTCAAACTTTCCATTGGATTCTGTTCCATCTAACACTTTGAAATTTAAGTTCTTATCCTTAATTCCATGCATTCTCTCAAGACTTGTCGCTGCTTCTTCATAAGAAGCATCTGTCTTCACCGCATCAAAATAATTCTGTGCATATTCACGATATTCGGATAATGTCTTATCATTCAATGCAGATGCAACTGCCACGCAGATCTCTCCAGTAATTTCTGCCTGCTTGTTCTTATCTGTAAAAATATCACTCTCACTTAATAATGAATAGATTGCTGTTCCATTCAGGCTGTTCTCCCCAGCACTTAATGTTACATATTTATCTGTAGAATCTGTATAAGCCATTGCTTCATCAAATTCTATTTTGACATCTCCTGCCTGATTCATCAGTTTCACAAACTTCTTATGTGATATCAGTTCATAGGAATTAATAGAAATTCCCAGTGTCTTCTCAACCTGCTGTCTTAACAACTTTCCATTCTTTCTTGTTGCTTTGATCACATCTGCAACCGTCGCTTTGCTAACGCTAGTTCCCAGTGTCTGTTCGACTGCCTGTTTTCCCTTCTTCGTCAATGTAAGATTCATATCTTGTCTAAGTGGTACAAAAATCATCTCCTGATTCTTGTTATGATATATTCGAATCACAATGGAATTTCCTGTCTGGATCATTCCAACGTCTACTCTTTCTTTGCTTTCTTCTTTTAACTGCTTTGCGATTTCTGCTTTCTTGTCTTTCTTTAATTTATTTGAAAAATATGTCTTAAATCCAAAAAAGCTTGCAACTCCACCGATGGCTGTCACCAGTATCACTGCAAGAATCCTGGCAAATATGGCTTTGGCACCTAATTTACTTTTCTTCTTCTCTGCCATGTTCCTGCTCCTTCCGTTTATAAACTTTGTTTAGTATAACAAATTATTCGATTTATTTCAACAATCCTCTATGTTATAATTCTGTATAATCGCCTTAATATTTTCTTAATCTGCAACATTTCTCATCGTTGATCAGATTGATCATATCAAGTGCTAAGAAATTTTATAAGATTTACGAGGTATTTTCTATGAAAACAGTACTCATAACTGGCAGTTCCAGAGGAATCGGACGTGAAACTGCCATATATTTTGCACAACAAGGATGGAACGTGATCATCCATGGCTTCCGCCATCCTGAAAAACTAGAATCCCTAAAAAATGAAATTCTTGAAGAGAACGTGTCTTGCTTATCTTTTTGCGGAGATATCAGTGATCCTTCTTTTGTAGACGAAATGATCAAACAGTCCCTCCTTACTTTTTCTAAGATCGACTGTCTTGTAAATAATGCCGGAATCTCTCTGGTGGGATTATTTACAGATGCAACGGTAGATGATTGGAATCTGATGATCAACACAAATTTAACTTCTGTTTTTACAACCTGTAAAAATATCGTTCCCCATATGCTTCATCACCATGAGGGAAAGATCATCAATATTTCTTCCATCTGGGGAGATGCCGGCGCTTCCTGTGAGGTTTTATATTCTACAACAAAAGGTGGTATCAATGCTTTTACAAAGGCTCTGGCAAAAGAGGTTGCTGCAAGCAATATTCAGGTAAATGCGATCGCTTTTGGGATGATCGATACGGAGATGAATGCGGAGTTTGACGAAGAAGATCTTGCCTTGATCAAAGAAGAAATCCCTGCGGACTATATTGCCAGTCCAAAAGAAGCGGCACAGATGGTTTATCATGTGGCAACGTCCCCTGCTTATATGACAGGACAGGTTATTACATTCTCTGGAGGATGGTATTAAATTCTAATTTGTATAACGGAAATGTATCGAGTATTCATAAAAACATAAAAAAGATAGAGGTACGAAAAACGAATTCCATTGACGGATTTTTTGCAAAACGC
>OLRS01003097.1_pt1 | contig 11218 bp, 8 predicted proteins | sample 1673171 | NCBI WGS metagenome assembly OLRS01 (sample SAMEA3136762, study PRJEB25190) | human gut metagenome | biome: human gut; feature: human-associated habitat; material: faeces | place: Austria | collected 2013
CAAAGGTATAACACACTAGACTTTCCTACGGAAAATCGTGTGCCAACAGGGATGCTTCGCGCCCCTATTGGAAACCCAGCGTCAAAGGAGATTGCTCCCCTCTGCACTCCCCTTGTTTTAGTCGCCTATGAAGATGCAACTATATCACAGCTTGCACATTCATAGCCTCCTAAAACATAACCTTCCACAGATTTCATCCAGTGGGGAGATGAATTCTGTGGAAGGTTTTGTTTGTTATTATCCAACTTTGCTTCAAAAGTATCGAAGTTCCAGATGTTGTGAAAATACCTAGATATTATGATTCTTACTCGATGACACCATCTGTATCGAAGATATGATCTAGCTCATCTGTGTTTATCGCACAAGAAACCTTTTCACGGATTGCTGTTTTATACATATCTAGTCGTCTGAACTGATTTCTTCCCGCTGCATCCTTACCCATACGGATAAGCTGGATTCTACCGACACCAGGATTCTGTCTTGCGTATTCTGCAAAACCTTTAGCCTTTCCAAGATTGTCCTTAAAGTCTGCACTGTGTGGCTCAAGGATATCGATCACATAGCCAAGGCGCTCATCTTCACGCACTATGATAAAATCGGGATAAGTTGGTTTAATCTCTCCGTTGATTTCATAGGGAATGCACAGTGCCCATGACGCTCTGGAAGGATTGCGAATCCAGCAGACAAAATCCTGCCGCTTTTCTTCCTCTGCAATCAGATCAGCCTCCCAGCCGTTTAGCTTCAGTTTCGCTGTTCCCGTGGTATCACTAACGAACAAGTGATCACGGTATTCTTTGCCACCAGCCTCATGTGGAACCTGTATTGTCTCTGGAAGGCGGAAGTTATGCTTGCTGACCACATCACCATCAGAGACGATGCTGTCGTAATCTCTGCGGATTTTCTCTGAGTTGATAGTGGCAATATATCTGCGATAATCATCATTCAGTCCGTGGAACCGGTTTTCCGCATAGGTATGAAGTCTGTTCATGCAGTTCTCGTCAGCAACAAAAAGAATGACGTCTATCTTAAAAGCCGTGAGGTCACTGAGGTCGCCATACTTATTGCCATATGCCATACCAATGCCTTCACGTCCCAACTTCACATCGGCAATCTGGAACTGACGTTCAATATCTGTATCGGTCGTCGTAAACATATCATGAACAGAATAGTTGTCCACAGTCTCGCCGAACGCATCAAAAATCTGCGTGGCCAGCTTGAACTGTTTTACCTGCTGCACAAGATCATCGTACTTGCCCGCAGCTTTCAGATCTTCCACATAATCACGAATTATCTGGACAATCTCATTCTGCACCTCTCTGATTGCCTCACGGTGCAGCTTGGACATACTAAGCAGGTGTGCCATCCGATATAGCGATTTGAGGTAATCGTTAATCCGGAGCGCTCTGACATTATAAGAAAGCAGACCAGCATCATTGATAAATTTCATAACCGCTTCACGGTCAAATAAATCCTCTACTTCTTCCTGCTGGCTATCTGGAGCCATAGTTTCAGGTGCAGTAACTGCGCTCGGCTGAGCATCTGCTGTCGGTTTAACATCCGTCTGAACGGTCTGTGTGCTATCGGCGCTCATTTGCTGGAAGGCATTTGTAGGCTGTGCGGGTGTCACTTCTGCTACATCCGGGATCTGTGTCTGCTGCTGTACCGGAGTAGGTGCACCCTGTGTATCCGTTATGGATACCAAAGCTGGCGCCTCGGTACCTTGATTTGCAAATACCTCCAAAGTCATCTGTCCCGGAATTGACATTTGCATTTTCTTCTTCGGTTTAACAGTTAGTGTCTCGAAGCGTTTTCCAGATAGTGACTCGCCATATATGTCTGTCGGAATATCTCCACCCTCAGTGCTCTGCAATGCCTCCACGACATCTTTGACCGTTTCCTCGTTAAAATACGGTAAATACAGATGCACATCATTCAGGACATCATCGACCTGAATATGCATCTGCATCGGAGTTCTGACCATGCGTCCAAGGAGTTGGGCAATATAGGTAGCGTCATTCGCGTGTTTGAAGGACATCATGGTCTCTGCCCTTGGGCAATCCCATCCTGTAGACAGATTTTCTTTAAAGAACACAACACGGATATTTCGGTCATCTGCGATACGAGAAGGTTCCTCATAACGTACTTCAAACCCGTTTACCGTAAGGGAGGCAGTTGTTCCTCCGAAGGTGTGGACTACCTGACCGTTTTCCAGCTTGAAACCTGTCCGCTCCTCGATCTTTGCGATGCAATCATCCAGATTGGTATCGGTCAGCTTGCCCCCGGTTCCATTTAGCACCTGGATGATCAGAATTGGATTCACATAGGCGTAATGCTGCTCAAAACAATACTGCGTCCAATGTTCCCACTTTTCCTTCCAGTCGTCTGCTGCCGCCTGCAGGATAGCCATATCGTTGTTGACCGCACTGGCCTCTGGGTAAGTGATGACAATGCGGTCTTTCAAAAGTCCGGACGCTCGCACTTCATCCGCTGTGACAATGGACTTATGTATGGTTGAGGATGTGCCCTCGACCAGAGCATTGAACCGTTGAGTCGTCGCGGACATACCAATCACCACTGGCATCGGCGGAATATGATCCTCATCGCTACCCTTGATAAATTTCTGCATGATTGTCGTGGCCTTGCTGGCCTCACGTCCCTGCATGCCGCGGTGTGCTTCATCTATGATAAAGTACAGCCTGTCGCTCTTTTCCCGAACAGTATTTGCAAGCGTCTGCCAAATTGTATAAGTCCTGCCATCGCCATTTTTCGTTAGCTTGGAGGTAACCGACAGCTTCTGCGTATTCAGAAAATAAACATGACCGTCCTCAAATACCTCTTTATCAAAGGATTCCTCGGAAACTGTAACGCACTGCGACAACTTGATCTTATCAGCCTTGGAGTCGATCTTTTGCTTTGACTGCTCGTTCAGCTGAGGCGAATCCGAAAGCCAGACGATGATTGCATCCTGCTGCTCCATATACTGTTCATCACCGAAAAGAATAGCTTCAATCAGCGCGGACATAATGATGGTCTTTCCGGCTCCGGTTGGAGCAGTAAAGGAAACCACCTGCGGCGCATGTGTTCTGTGATAGCTACCCATTGCCTCCGCAGTCTTCATACGGATATCAGCAAGCGCTCTTTTCTGAAAAGGGAATAATTCTACTCTCATGGTTACCTCCCTGTATTGATCCTGAAATTATCCAGATAGTCTCTGTAAAGTTGATAGCAGTCTTTGCCATCGTAGGTGCGGATCATCGACCGGTATGCTGTCTCTGAATCCGTTATAATGAAGACTGTCTGGATTTCTGGATGCCGGCTCAATTCGGCATCGAACTCTGAATAATATATTTCATCTACCAGAACAGCCATTTTGTTTTGCGGCAAGATCAGCATGTTCGGGAGATTATCATTTTCAAGAGCCGGGCACTTGCCAACAGCTCCGCCCTTCATCCAGAGCACCGGAAGCAGCTCGCGGAACTGCCTGCCGAGGGCAACGGAGGTTTTGTCGAGGAAGCTCAGTTTGAAGAAGGCCGCATTTGTAGGAAAGCCGTCTGCCATCTTCATTTTTGCCAGTAGAGGCGTGTCAGCCATCTTAACTTTTTTATATTTCCCGTTTATTTCTTCATCAGGCAAGTATCTATCGTGGTAGGTACCATAATCCCCAGACAAGGAATTCCCAGAAATATCTATGCCTTTAATGGTGCATACCGTTCGTGGCCATGTTACATTGTGTGCAATTCCTAAGTTCTCCCACGTTTCATCTCCGGGCTTGAATCCTAACTTTGTAAGCTGCTTCTGTTCCTCATCAGAGACCTCATTATTTGTTACCATTATGCAGCGGCGTTTTCCCTTATCCATTGCATTCAACAGATTCACTGCATGAAGTGTTGTCCCTGATCCTGCAAAGAAATCCACTATTAAGGCATCTGGTTTATATGCCGTGCAAAAATGCAAACAATCCATCACGGCATATACCGACTTAGGAAAAGTAAATCTCTTCTTGCCGAAGATATTTCCAAGCAGCCGAGAACCATACTGCGTCGAATCATGCGATGCAATTTTCCAGATGTCACCCGGAACCGCTAATACATATTCTGTATCAATATCTTCCACGATAATTTCATTATTTACCCCGCGCCCACTGATCTCAAATTCTCCGTTGACAACCTTTGCATATTCTGCACGTGCCAAACGATATACGGTAAATCCCCTGCGGTTATCGCCACCAACTCTAACACGTCCCTCTTTCAAGCCATCCAACAAAGTAGTTGTTGACCACTGCCACCGACCTTCTGAGCCATCATTACGAATGGGAAGAAGGCAATATAAGCCTTCAATCTGCGGTGCTTCCGACACCCCTTCTGGCAGAGGCTCCCCAATTTTTTCGATTTTTCCATTCTCAGGATTAATGTATATTGGATAGAATCCTCCCGGAGAATCTTTTCTCGTGGCTCCCGTACCAGAACGCTTAAGAAGATCCCAGCGGAGGTTTCCAGTGTGAGTCCTTCCTCGATCCGAAACCCACTCTCTGTTTATTTTCACTCTCTGCGGGGATGCTTCTCCAAAGTAAACAAAGAAAATATACTCACCGCTCCTGCCAAACTCACCAGCACGTGCAACGATTGCTGGATTGATCATAGTGCTGATCATCTGAATTCTCGCATCTGGAAACAGTTCTTCAAGCAAACATCCAAGATGCAGATATTCTTTTTCATCTATAGTTACGATCAGAACGGAGTCCTTCGGATTAAGGAGCTTCTTTGCGATCTTCAGGCGCTTCTCCATCATGGAGAGCCATTTGCTGTGGCGGTAAGCATCAGAGCTGTCAACATAATCGTTGTTGTACTTCCAGTCCTTTGCTCCGGTGTTGTATGGTGGATCGATGTAGATGCAGTCCACCTTCTCTGCGTACAGGTATTCCAGCAGTTGGAGCGCGTGGTAGTTGTCCGCCTCAATCAGCGTATGCCAAAGGTCGCTATCTGGAGCGTTCTGAACTGCATCCAGCGGTTTTAGTGTGGGATAGATTGGCTCGCCAAATTCTGCAATAGCGACAATCTCATCCAGCTGGAAAGTTACTTTCTCATGCGTCTCTCTGCGGTCGCAGAGAGCTTCGTTCCCATCGAGCTTTATGACCATATAAATATCGCTGACATAGCCTGTCTTTAACGCCACTTTTGAACCGACACGGATTGGAACATCATGAAGTGGCGTGCATTCGGGCAGATGCTCTTCAAACACAAGCCCGAACTTTTTTTGTTTCATTAGTTTATCTGTTTCCTGCAAAATCCTATCCCTGAGTGTTGGATCGTTGATCTGCCGGATCAAGTCTTGTAATAACGCCACTGTTTCCACCTCATTCTTCTGTGATCGTCTTTTCCTTTATGTGATAATCAATGCCGCGCTCTTGACAGAAAGCCGTCACCTCTGCTGCGCATTCATTGTAAAAGTGCCTTTGTCCTTCATAGGCGTTTGCTGTCTTGCTGTAATTCGTTCTGCCGAAGATGATCCTGTCGGTAAATGCTACAGCTTCCAAGATTTCGCGTAAATTCTGCTCTATCATGTTCGGCGTTGGATACGGTTCTATGCTCACCCACGTCTTGCAACCAACTTCGTGAAGCGCTCTCAGCGCTGCCAGTCGGTCTGCACAGGGAACAGCTCCCGGTTCCATCTGTTCCCGGTATGCTTCATCCAGCGTTATCAACGTGATCCCATATTCATTTTCCGGAGAAAGTTCCGCCAATTCTATGGGAAGCAATCCCTTCGTCAATGTAGTGCATTTGATACCGGCCTCGTTCAGTTTTCGGATAGCCGCAATGCTCATCTGGGACACCTCTGGATATCCTTCCATGAACGGATCTGTGGTAAAGCAAAGCTGCACAGACTGAATCTTATCTCTGAGCCTCGGTATCTCTTTATCCAGCAATTCAAGCGTGTTTGATACAAGCACTGGCTCAAGCCAGCTCTCGTAATCCTTAATTTGCCCGAATCGCTTCTTCATCAGGAATGCATAACATGGATATTTGCACCCATGTGCACACCCCTGCACGTGATTCATTGTGTAGTCACCATACTCTACCCCTGTTTGATAAAGCATGGATTTTCGTTTTATCGTCTTCAAGGTGCTTTCATCCTCCGCCTACTTGTTCTTTAATATGTAGTCTGCCATCCGCAGTGCAAGTTTTTGTGCCGCTTCACTTTCGTTTGAGATAGCAAAGCAGAAAAGGAACATCGGCGACCTCCGGCTATTCCTAAAAATCCGTGCGTGTTTTGACACACATGGAAAGATTGTCTCAAGTCGAGAGAGGATATACTCCTTTATGTGATTTGGATTTGCGTCCTTAACCATCCGTTCGCTATCGCTCTGTCCGGACTCCGGGAATAGGTCGAAAAGCGTCATCTGAGGATCTTTCTTATAGAATTCCTTCCTCCATCCGGCATCTCCAAGCAATCGATCTATGCAATCCTCCCATTTATCGTACTTTCCGTTTTTCGGCAGCATACGTTCAAGTGCAGAGAACGGAAACAGGTACCATACGTCTATCGATTTCGTCTGTGCTACATTTTCAAGCGTAGCCCAATTTACCTGCGTCGCATATGGATCTAAGAACAGCAATCCTCTGTTATATCTCCAGTCTACGTTGCTAATAATCTCCGCGAGCTTATCATTCGCATCGCCGCAGCAAATTGTAACAATTCTCCTCATCTGCGGAAACTCGGAGTTTATCATATTCTGAAGTTCTCCTGCCTTCTGAGAGTCCGCTTCTATGAAATAGTAATGATCGAACTTCTTTTCAGACGCCAGTGCACGCTTAGCAGAGCCCACAAGAAACTGCCCGCCGTCACTGGTCTCGATCTCACCGGTTCCAGCAAAGGCATCTATATAAATCTTCTTAAACTTCTGATTTTGCAGTGCAATCAGGTATGCGTCCAGGTAGCTGGTGAAGATATTCAACTTCTTCTCAGTCCAATTGCCACCAAATTTCTGCGACGTTGCCATAAATTCCAATCACCTCATCTATTTGAAACTCAATCTCAAGAAGAGAAAGAGATCACCGTTTCCTTCTTTCCTGTATCAGGATTCACAATCTGCTCTATCTTCGCGCCAAAGAAATCGGTCAGATCGCTCTTTACCTCATTGCGAAATCCCTCTGACGGGAAAATCGGGTGGTTATCCAGAAGTTCCCACATCTCATCCAGCGGCACCTGCTTTCGGCCTCTAAAGCTGCGCTGCAGGTATTTCGCTATATCGATAACATGCAAGCAGCTTTCATCTTCCTCTTCAGCAATCTCACCGAAAAGGTTAAATGACAACTGCCTGTTCTCAACCGAGTGCTTGGTAGAGGACTGTGCGCCAAATACCTTCCAAGCACTCTTCTTGTAGAGCTTAAATCCCTCCTTGTTGCTCGTGCAATGAATCAAATTGTAGACGAGCGAGTTCTGCGTGTTATAGAACGGAAATGCCGATACGTAGTACCTGCGAGCTCCTTTCAGTGAATTTATGATTTCTTCCACTCTAGCCTCATAGGCCTTCTTGTCACTTCCGTAAGGCACCAGTTTCTCAAAGTCTTCCAGATAAGTGTTCTCGTACTTTGCCTTTGTCGTTTTCTTCTTGGCGCTTGTGATCGCCCGCACCGGATCTGAAACCATGTGATTAATCATAACTTCACCCCAGTTACGGAAAAACGGTAGAAGTGCTTCCCAGTCAATAGTCGCATCATACGGATCGTAGAGCAGGAAATAATGCAGGTGCCCAGTTCCATATAACTGTGGTCCGATAGTTCGGAGTAGCTCGTGCGCATCACCACAAGAGGTGACAACCTTAAAATTGCGCTCATCCTGTGGAAGATGCTTTTTTAGCTCATCTACGCGCGCTTTATCCTTGTCATTCAAGTAAATGTGTATATTTTTCTCCGTATAGCTTCTTGATGCTTCCCTAAGTGCCTCTGAGACGCGTACTGCTGTACCTTTCACCAATTGTCCGGCATCGTCGGTGTATACACCACTGTTGCACATACAGTCTATAAAGATCAGCCCATTGCAAGACTCAGTCAACAGCAACTTCTGTGCCCACGATTTGATGTACTCTTCTATCAGCTCAAATTTTTTTATTGTGTGAGGGCTAGCCTTGCTAATTATGTTTTTCTTTTTTGCCGCCATACCATCCACCTCTTATTCAACGATGCCTTCTTGGGAAAAAATCAGCTTTCGGATATTCCCAATATCGCAGTTCCGTGTTTTACGCACCTTCGTTAGCATTCTTATACTGACAGTTTAACTTTTAGACAGCTTGTTAGCGAAAGATCATTTGGTACCGACCGCCACCTGCAATTTCTTTCAAAAGGCATCTACAAAATCATACCAAAGTGCTTCAGTGCCTCCGTGATCGCTTCTTCCTTCTCCGGCGGGCATTGAGGCTGCTTGGCGTTTTCGGATTTCGGTTTATTGTAGTTCTCACGCTCAATGATGCCGTATTTCTGCTTCACCTGTGCGATATAGAGGTGGCTGACTTTCAGTCCGGTATGTTCCAGAACATACGCCTTGATTTCCTCGTAGGTTGCCTTACTCTCCGCCGAAGTCAAATCCAACTCGTCCATCTTCACTTCGATCTCGATATGTTCCTTGCTTTGAAGTTTGGACAATAAGCATACCGTCTCAACTTGCTGTTTATTAGTTCTGACAAATAATGCTCCGCTTTCACCATCGTAGGTAACAGGGAAGGTGAAATGGATCGTCTTTATCAGATGCTTGTCATCCCGCTTTTCCGGATACAGCTCTATAAACGAAACCATAGCCTGCAACAATGCCTTTTTATCCTCCGGCGACATGACATCGTAATACTTGCTGAAGCCTTCCAGCATTTCAAAGATGGATTTCTTCGTCATGGCAGATTTTTCAACCATAGCGATTTCCTGATCTACTTCATCAAGTCTTGTCTGTGCATCCTCGATCTTTTCATACAGGTCATCCAGAATACGATTCAGACTGTCTACTTTACTTTGATAGTGCCTATCCGCAATGTCAAGCTCCGTCAGTCTCTTTTCGGTCTGGAGCAGATTGCCGTTATATTTGGTGATCTCATTTCGGATTGCTGTCTGCTTCTTCCGCAGAGAATTTACATCTGTCTGGATATCAATCTTTTGAGAAATAAGCTCTACAAACTCCGGGATTGTCACCATGGAGGATATAACCTCTTTCACCTCGGTTTCCAGTTTGGAGCCGCTATAATACTTGTTGGCAAGAGAACAGCTGATCCCGTTTCTGTCTCTTCCGGATATGCACCGATAGGAAATATATCTCGGATAATAACCTTCTTTTCCGTTTTTCTTTTTCCTTGGCGGCGCAGTATAACCAAAGATGTTTTTTCCGCAGTCTGGACATCTGATCAGGCCGGTCAGTGGATAAACGGTCGTACTGTCACTTCGGGTTTTTCGATGGGCAACATTCTTTTTCAGCCGCTCTGCTGCTTTTGCAAAAGTCTCCTTGCTGACAATCGGTTCATGCACGCCATCCACAAGGATAATCTTGCTTTCATCGTCTTGCTTCACGACCTTCGTTTCGTTGTTCTTTCCCTCAACCTTTACCGTATGGCGGCGACCGTAGGAAATCATGCCTGCATAAACCGGATTACTGAGAATGATACGAACGGTTCTGTCTGTAAAGCCAGAGATTTTCACATTTCCCCGCTGCTCACGCTGGATATTTTCATCATTAAGTTTCTTTGCAATGTAGCTGATGCTCTGTCCTTCCTCTGTGTAGAGTCGGTTCTTCAGCTACGGCGACGCCTGCTTCATTGAAAAGGCCCGCGGTCCTCTGTGTAGAGCCGGAAAATCTCCTTGACCGTTTCCGCTTCTTTCGGATATATCATTAGCTTTTTATCCTTCAAAGAATATCCAAACGGGGCCTGCGCTCCATTCCAGAGACCGTTTCTGGCTTTTTGCTGTCTTCCGGCAAGCGTCTGTTCATGAATGTTCTCAAGCTCGACTTCCGCAACAGCTCCCATAATATTTGCAATCATCTTGCCGGTAACGGTTGAAGTGTCGATTCCGTCCTTGATCCCCAAAAGACCAATTCCATAGCTTGAAAGCTCCTGAAGGTACTTTGCGGTGTCACTGGTATTTCTGGCAAAACGGGAAAGCTTAAAAACAAGAACATAACGAATGTTGTCCTTCTTGCTCCGAATATCCTCCATCATCTGCGTAAAGGCAGGACGATGTTCGGCATTTTTGCCAGATTTACCTTCATCCGTATATTTCCCGACAATATTGATCTTGCGTGCTTCCGCAAAAGCTCTAATTTCTGCTTCCTGTGCCTCAAGAGAAAAACCGTCCACCTGTATCAAAGTTGAAACACGTGTATATATGTATGCATTTTCCATGGACGGTACCTCCTTCATTCTGTTTTGTCAGTAATAAACATCTACTTCAAACAGTATAAACGATGACAGAAAACTTTTCAATAGCCGCAGTAAAAAAAGAAGAGGGCTGGATGCCCCTTCTTGCATCCAGCCCTCTTGGTCTTCTTCTGTTTCCATAGATTTATACTTCATCAGCAGTTCGGCGATCATCGTAGAACAACGAATGAAGTTTTCGTCTCTCATCAATTCATTGTTCATAAGCTATCCTCAACGTTCGTTTTGCAATCCTGTTGTCTTTCTCCTATAAGCAGCTACAATTTCCGGTGGTATGTTGTCTATCAGAGCATGAAGCTCACAAAGCTCCTGCTCCGTTTTTCCGTATTTCAGTCTGGCCGCAATCTTTTCCTTGCTGTCATCTTTTGCTGTTTGTAATTCCGCTTCCAGTGCGCTGTTCTCATCAGAAAGCGCTTTGTACGCCTTATCATACTTTCTGAGCTTCGTCCGCAGAGCTTCTGTTGCCGGAACATATTTGTCCAACAATGCCTCCAGTTCTTCCATTTTCGATTTTTTATTAAGAAGATTGGTATCTGTCATCAGTTTCAGTATCTGCTCCTTCATCCGGTTCAGATGGACAGCCTCCTTGAACAGCCGCGGCGGGATATGGTCGCGCCCGGTTTCGCTGGCGCTCTCGCCGCGCTCCAGATCGGGGTATTTTTTGACCATGTGCTCCCAGAACCTGTCCTGCCACTGCGTCAGCTTCTTCTTGTTGCCGACGATTTCCTTGGCGGAGAGCCGCTTGTCCGCTGTCAGCGGGACAAAGCAAAGGTGCATATGGGGCGTTTTCTCGTCCATATGCACCACGGC
>OLRS01003117.1_pt1 | contig 11142 bp, 8 predicted proteins | sample 1673171 | NCBI WGS metagenome assembly OLRS01 (sample SAMEA3136762, study PRJEB25190) | human gut metagenome | biome: human gut; feature: human-associated habitat; material: faeces | place: Austria | collected 2013
TCGAGCACCGACGGGTGCAACCGCTCCATGCAGCGCTGCGCGACAAGCTCCCCCTTGTCGAAAACCGCGAGTTTTACCAGGGTGTTCCCGAAATCTACGACTAAATTCAAAGCTGTTGCAGTGTTTTATACCCGTCCTCAATGTCTTTGACATTCCTAACGGTCATCGCCAGACGATTATTGTGCTGTTTGAGCACAAATCTGGCGGGATTTTGCGTGACCTTGCGGAGCAACTCCATAAAGGTATCGCTTTTGTAATAGGGCGAGTTCTGCTCGCCGACGAAGTGGAGGATCATCAGCCCGTTCTTGACCTTCACCCGCTCGATGCCGAGGCGGATCGCCTCCCAGCGCAGGCGCACGACGTTGAGCAGTTCCTGCGCTTCGCGCGGCAGGGGGCCGAAACGGTCTGCCAGGCGGCTCTCGAAGGCCTGCAACGCGGCTTCGTCCTTGGTCGAGTCGAGCTCGCGGTAGAGCTTCAGGCGTTCGGCCTGCTGTGCCACGTAGGCATCGGGCAGCCCGGCCTCGACCTCTATTTCGATGTGCGCGTCATCCACATAATGCATCTGCTCCACGACATCCTGCTCGGCGGCACCCAGACCCGCCACCTGCAAGCCTTCGGCCCGCAGCTCGGCGATCGCCTCGTTCATGATCTTCTGGTAGGTCTCGAAACCGATGTCGGCGATAAACCCGCTCTGCTCGGCACCCAGCAGGTTGCCCGCGCCGCGGATGTCGAGATCCTGCATCGCAATGTTGAACCCCGACCCCAGGTCGGAGAACTCCTCGATCGCCCGCAGGCGGCGCCGCGCATCGGACGACAGCATCTCCTCGGGCGGCGAGAGCAGGTAGCAGTAGGCTTTCTGGTTGCTGCGCCCCACGCGCCCGCGCAACTGGTGCAGGTCGCTCAGGCCGAAATTCTGGGCATTGTCGACAATGATCGTATTGGCATTGGGGATGTCGATGCCGTTCTCGATGATCGTGGTCGAAACGAGCACGTCGAACTCCCCGTATATAAAATCCATGATCAGCTTCTCGAGCTTCTCGGCCGGCATCTTGCCGTGTCCGACGGCCACGCGGGCCTTGGGGCATACGCGCGTGATAAGCCCTTGGATGGACATCAGGTCTTCGACGCGGTTATGGACGAAATAAACCTGGCCGCCGCGTGCGAGCTCGGCCTCGACGGCATCGCGGATGATCTCCTCGGCGTTGTGGCCGTAGAACATCAGGTCGGTGCTTTGGGTCTTCATGTCGGTGAACATGTAGAAGATCAGCGGCAGCCCCTCGCGGCGGCTCGCCTCGGGCAGGAACGGCTGCACAAGCGCCTCGGCGGCAGTGCGGGACTTGTCGGTCATGTAGGTGGACTGGCCGACGCCGAACTTGACGTCGCCGCGGCTGAATGCCTTGAAGTCCGAGCTGAACACATCCTCCGCCGTGCGGCCCGTCAGGTCGGCACCTGCCTCAAACATCTGCTCGGCATAGGACTGGATGTCCTCGCCCGCCAGCGCGGCCAGCGCCTTGGCGGCGGCTTCGTCCTGCGGGGTGGACGTCGGAGAGCGGAACACCAGCGTATCGGACAGAATGGCCGACAGCAGCAGACCCGCGATCTCGCGGCTGGGCGTCAGGCCCTGTTCGCCGTACATCTGGTACAAAATCGTGGCCGTGCAGCCCACCGGAACATTGCGGAAATAGACCGGGCCGGTGGTCTCCAGGCTGCCGATGCGGTGATGGTCGATGATCTCCAGAATGTCCGCCTGCTCCAGACCGTCCACGGCCTGGGTGCGCTCATTGTGGTCAACGAGAATGACCTGCTTGCGGTGCAGGTTCAACAGGTTACGGCGGCTGACGACGCCGCAGTACTTGCCGTTCTCATCCAGAATCGGGAAATAGCGGTGACGCACGCTGGCCATAACCTTTTTGGCGTCCTCAATCGGCGTATTTACGCTGAATTTCAGCAATTCCTTCGTGCGCATAAAGTGGCGCACCGGCGCGGCGGTGGAGATGAGCCGCGCGGCGGCGTAGGTATCGTAGGGGGTCGCCAGCACGGCGCAGCCCTTTTCCTGCGCACGTGCCACGATGGTGCGCGGCACCGCGGAGCCGCAGCAGACAACGATGGCCTGCGCACCGCAGTCGATGGCGCACATCTGGGTCTCGTACCGGTTGGAGACCAGCACAAGGTCGCCGGGCTTGACGAGCTCTTCCATGATTTCCGGGCTGGTGCCGATGCAGATATTGCCGCTGTCAATGTGGGCGTCGGCGCTGCCGACCACCAGCTCAGCCTCCAGCGTTTCCAGCAGGTTCGTGCAGCGGGTGTTGGCCGCGGCCAGCACTGCCGTGTCGAACAGGTCCATGTTCGCGTCGGCAATGTCCTTGATGGTGATAAGCCCCTGCAGCTCGTTGTCGCCGTCCACGATGCAGAGCGTGTCGATCTCGACGTCGCGCATCAGGTTCCAGGCCGCGCGCAGGCTCATCTCGCCGTCGATGCCCGCCTGCTTGCGGATGTCGATGTCCTTGATCTGCGGGCTGACGTCGGTGCAAAGCCGCGGCGCCTCCACGCCGAAGTGCTGCAGAACGAACCGCGTTTCCCGGTTCACATGTCCGGCGCGGCGGGCCTCATACAGGCCGGTCAGGCTGCCGCGGTTTTTCAGCCAGGCATACGCCAGTGCGGAGCAGATCGAGTCCGTGTCCGGGTTCTGGTGGCCGATGATGTTGATGTGGCGTACCGTGTTGTTTGCCATAGTGGTTCTCCCTCGTATACTTTGTTTCCCTCATCTTCGCGTCCTTGCCTCCCTCTGGGAGGGAGGTGCCCCGAAGGGGCGGAGCCCCCTCCCAGAGGGGGCCAAGGAAAAAGGCGCTATTTCTTTTTCCGTTTTTCCCGCAGCATCACAAAAAAATCCTGCAGCAGGGCCTGCGCCTCGTCCTCCAGCAGGCCCGATTCTATGACAGGATGGTGGTTGAACGGCAGGGCGAACAGATCGGTCAAGCTACCGCAGCAGCCCGCCTTGGGGTCGCGTGCGCCGTAGACGACCCGCTTTAAACGGCTGTTGATGATGGCTCCGCTGCACATCGGGCAGGGCTCGAGCGTAACGAACAGCTCACACTGCCAGAGCCGCCAGCCGCCCAGCGCCTTGCAGGCCGCGTCAATCGCCATCAGCTCGGCGTGGTAGGTGGCATTTTTGCCGCTCTCCCGCAGGTTGTGGGCGCGGGCGACGATCTCGCCGTCCTTCGCGACCACCGCGCCGACGGGGACCTCGCCGAGGTCGGCGGCGATCTTTGCCTCGTCCAGCGCGGCACGCATCAGTTCTTCATCGGTCATACTATCCCCTCAATGTACAAAAATGGCAGCGTAGGCCACGAGAAACAGCACCGTTGCGCAGTAGACCGGGCTGGTAAAAACGGTCAGCACATCCACGCCGGGGCGCAGTCCCGCCGAAAAGCTGAACCCCTGACGGCGGGCGTTGCAGATCATCCATGCGCCGAACGCCGGGAAGAACAGCAAAATGAACAGCTCCACACCGAAGGAGACCTCCGCCGGGGCGTAATACCGCAGATAGATCGTTAAAAATGCCAGCGCGTTGTTGACAAGGTGCAGCAGCATCCCCGGCAGGATGCTGCCCGAGCGCTCGGCCAGCCAGCCCAAAAACACGCCGCAGGCAAAGGCCGTCAGGCCCTGCGCAAGGTCGAGATGCAGCACACCGAACAGCAGCGCCGGGGCAAAGATGGCCGCCGCGCTGCCGCAGGGGCGCATCAGCCCCTGAAACGCACCGCGGAACAGCAGTTCCTCCGCGATGGCGGGCATGACGCAGAGCGCCAGAAACTGCACGAGCAGCTCCGGCCCGCCGCTGGGCAGCATTTCACTGGTCGCGGGGCTGCCTGTCAGGCGGTTGATGAGTGCGCCCGCCAGATTGGCAAGGTTCGCCACGCCGAGAAAAACCGGCAGGCAGAAGCCGGGGCTCCACGGTGCGGGCAGCATGATCCGCAGGTCTTTGGTTTTCAGCCGCGTGACCTTTAACAGAAAAACCAGCGTCAGCACGATGGCCCCCAGCCCGATGAGCAGTTGAAACAGCGCCGTGCTGACCCCGCTGAAGCCCAGCGGCTTGACCAGACTGGCACCGGGGTGGGCCAGCCCCATCAATGCGCTGACCAGCAGCGTGAGCAGGCCGCGTACCAAAAGATATACCAGGGATGCCACCGCGCAGCCGCCTGCCGCGCCCCGCACCCCGCGAGATTTTGTCATGATTTTTTATCCTCCATATAAAGGCTTCCCCCGAGGGGCTGCGCCCGCAGGCGCGTGTCGGAGCGCAACCGCCGAAGGCGGCTCTTGGCGCGGAGACTGAAGCTGTCACCGAAGGTGACTGATGAGGGGCGGCCTTGCCGACACAACCCGTTTGCGGGCAACCACAGCCGCTTTGCCCCTCATCCGCCCCTTCGGGGCACCTTCCCCCTCCGGGGAAGGCTTTATTATCATCATACCACAATCCGGCCAATAAAAAAAGCCCCACCGGTGTGCGGGCCGGCAGGGCAAGGTTGGAGGGAGAGGAGTCTATTCATTGCCTGCGTTGTGCGCCGCAGGCATTGACTTTCTGCTACTATAATAGTACAGTATAGACATGAAGTAAAGCTACACTTTTTCATACATCACATGAATTTTTTTCACCACAGGAGATGCAGCTCATGACACTGACAGACTGCCAGCTGTTAAGCATTGTAGCACAGCTGGGTACCTTTGCCGCCGCGGCGGAGCGGCTGCACATCACGCCGTCCGCCGTCAGCCACGCGGTATCGGGCGTGGAGGCCGAGTGCGGCTTTCCACTGTTCACCCGCACCAAAAGCGGCGTCACGCTGACCGCCGCCGCCGAAAAGCTCATGCCCGCCATTCAGCAGATGCTCGCCAGCAGCGAGTCGCTTGACCAGTCGATTGCCCAGATCAACGGGATGCACAAGGGTGCACTGCGGCTGGGGGTGTTCAACTCGGCCTGCGTGACCTGGCTGCCCAAGATCGTGCCGGGCTTCCGCGCAGCGTTTCCGGGCATCGACGTGCAGATTTACCAGGGGTCGTATGACGACATCACGGGCTGGCTGAAAACCGGCGCGGTGGAGCTGGGATTCCTCTCCAACTCTAGCGCCCACGATCTGGATTTTGAGCCGCTCTATGATGACCGGCTCATCTGCATCGCGCCGCCCGACTACCAGCCGCGCCGCCCCGGCGTGGTGCGGGCCGAGGAGCTGCGCAGCCAGCCGTTCGTCAGCCAGCAGTCCGACGTAGATGCCGACATCCAGAGCTACTTTAAAAAGAATGACCTGCATGTGTCGAGCCGGTGCTACATCGTGGATGACCAGAGCATGATCGCAATGGTCGCCTGTGGGCAGGGACTGGCGCTGATGCCCGAGCTGATGTTCAAGGAGGGCGCAGCCAGCGCGGGGTGCCAGGTTTTGCAGCTGGAGCCCGCCGCCAAGCGCACGATTGGTCTGGCGTGCCTGTCGCGGACAGCGCTCTCCCCCGCCGCCCGGGAATTTGTGGAGCACGCGCGGGCGTTTGCAAGGAAGCGGTGACCCACGCGGTAACGGCCTGAACCCTTCCGGCCTGCTTCGCGGCCACCTCCCCTGATGGGGAGGCTTTTCTCGCGGGCTTTGACGGGCCTTGCGCTGCCACCCGTTTATGGTCTACAAATCGTCAAAATCATACGTTTTTTTCGCTCGCTTGGCCCTGCCTAACAGCACCGCCGCCCCGGCGCTCCACCCGACGCGGGCGCAATAGACCGCGGCATCTGCTGTCGGCAGGCTCAGCCCCACCAGCAGCCGCAGAGCGGCCTCGTCCCGGTCATCAATGGCACGCCGGAATGCTGCCTCCGGGTGGGCGGTCAGGTAAAGCTCGTAGTCCGCACGGGCGTCGTCACCCAGTCCAAACGGCTGCACAAGCCGCCCGAGTGCTAACCGGCAGAGTTTATCCTCACTCTCGCCGACGCAGGCCTGCGCAAACGACGCATCAAACGCGGCGTAATCCACCGCGCCGCCGGGCGTGAAGCACTGCCGCATCCGGTAGCCCTCGCCCTCAATGCTGTGGTTGAAGATATGCGCGGGCGTGTTCTCGTCCAGAAACTCCGAATACTCGGGGTAAAACAGCTGCGCACCGTCCAATTCCACCGTAATGTCTGCGCTGACGGCCCCCAGCAGCTTTTTTAAGCCCGACGGGGCATCGGCGGCAGCCCGCAGGCGGAAGGTCTGCAATTGGCGGCAGTTCGTAAATAAATCGCTGCCAAACCCCTCGACCCCGGGCCCTAGCGTGACCCGGCGCAGCCTGCGGCAGTTGTAAAACGCCGCGCTGTCCAGCACCCGCACGGTGTCGGGCAGGGTGACCTCCTCCACAAAATTGCCGGTGATCTCATGCGTGTCGTCCCCGGTGCGCCGGGCCCCGGGCCTGACCGGCCTGTCCGCAAAGCAGTACGGCCCCAGCTCCGCAACGGGCAGCCCCTCAATTGTGCCCGGCACGGCGGGGCAGGGGGTATCGCCCAGCAGCCGCAGCAGCCGCGCACCGCCGGGACAGGGCTCCCAATAAAGACCCACAAAAATCACCTCTTTACATTAGGGCCATTATAGCATAAAATGTGGTTGCGAGAAACAGAAAAGTGAGAGAAATTCTATGAAAAGCGTCAAACAAACGGATATTCTGACGGGCAGCATCCCCAAACAGCTGCTCCTGTTCTTTCTGCCCATCTGGTTCGGCACGCTGTTCCAGCAGCTGTACAACACGGCGGACACCCTGATCGTCGGTAACTTTGTGGGCACAAACGCGCTGGCCGCGGTGGGCGCAACAGGGCCCTTCGTCAACCTGCTGGTGGGCCTGTTCGTCGGGCTTTGCAGCGGCGCGGGCGTCGTCATTGCCCAGAGCTGGGGGGCACATGACCCCGATGCCGTGGACAGGCAGGTGCACACGGCGCTGGTGCTGAGCGCTGCCGTTGGCGCACTGCTGACCGTGCTGGGCCTTGTGACCGCCGCGCCGATAATGCGTCTGCTGGGCACGCCGGACGAGATTTTGCCCGACGCAGCGCTGTATCTGCGCATCTACTTTCTGGGCATGATCCCGCAGATGCTCTACAACATGGGCACCAATATCCTGCGTGCCATCGGCGATTCCAAGCGTCCGCTGTACTTTCTGATCGCGGCGTCGCTCGTCAACATCGTGCTGGACGTCGTGTTCATTGCGGTGTTCGGCTGGGGCGTCATGGGCGCGGCGCTGGCGACGGTGCTCAGTCAGGTGGCCAGCGCGGTGCTGACGCTGCGCTGCATCGTCGGCTCTCAGGGGATGCCGTGGCACATCCGCGCCGAAAAGCTGCGGCTGCACGGCGACGTTTTCACGGCCATCTGCACCATCGGCGTGCCCGCCGCCGCCCAAAGCGCCATGTACAACATCAGCAATATGTTCATCCAGAGCAGCATGAACAGCTTCGGCACCAGCACGATTGCGGCGTGGGGCGTCTACGGCAAGATCGACTTTTTGTTCTGGATGACAATCAACTCGCTGGGCATCGCCATCACGACGTTTGCGGGGCAGAACTTCGGCGCACGGCAGTATGACCGCGTGCGCCGCGGCGTGCGGGTCTGTCTGGCAATGGCCGCGTGTACGACGCTGGTCATCAGCTTTACATTTTACAATCTGGCGGAGGTGCTGTTCCGCCTGTTCAGCCAGGACGACGCGGTGGTCGCCGTCGGTGTCGGCATGATGCACGTTCTGACGCCGGTCTACATCACCTACGTATGTATTGAGGTGCTGGCCGGTGCGCTGCGCGGCTGCGGCGATGTCCGCGTGCCGACGCTGATCACCGTGTTCTTTGTCTGCGGTCTGCGGATGCTCTGGCTGTTCATCGCCGTGCCCATCCGCCACGAGGTCGCCACGGTGGAGATGAGCTATCCCATCACCTGGTCCCTCGCGTCCGCGCTGTTTATTCTGTACTACGTCAAGGGCGGCTGGATGCAGCGGTGCGCGGAGAAGTGGGAGAAGAAGCAGGCAGGGTGATGCCGCGTAAATTGCCGCCGCACCTGTAGGGGCCGGGCATGCCCGGCCCGCAGGCTTGCGTTGCCGCCCCTTTAAGGATGGCTTTGTAGGGAGGGGTCTTGCCCCCTCCGCGGCGGCCTGAGGGCAGGCCGCCCTACATCCCCCTTACAAACAATACGTAGGGCGGGGTGACCTCACCCTGCCGCGGGGCGTCGAGGACGCCGCCCCCTACAGCAAAACCCCCATCGGAGCAACATCCGATGGGGGTCATTTTTTGCAAATTACAGCTTAAAGCTGTCCTTCAGCGTGACGATTCGATTGTACACGCCCTCATGCTTGCTGTCCGGGGTAAAATACCCGTTGCGCACGAACTGGAAGCGGTCACCGGGCTTGGCGTCCTTCAGGCTCTCCTCGAGCTTCGCACCCTGCAGCACCTTGACGCTGTCGGGGTTCAGGTAATCCTTGAAATCCGCGTCGTCGGGGATGCTGTTCATGTTGGCCTCGGTGAACAGCTTATCATACAGCTCGACCTCGGCGTCCAGGCAGTGGGCGCAGCTGACCCAGTGGATCGTGCCGCGAACCTTGCGGCCATCGGCGGGGTTGCCGTTGCGGGTCTCAAGGTCGGCCTCGGCGTGGATGGCCACGACCTTGCCGTTCTCGTCCTTGTCCACGCCGGTGCAGCGCACCAGATACGCACCCATCAGGCGGACCTCGCTGCCAAGCGTCAGGCGCTTGAATTTCGGCGGCGGCACCTCAAAGAAGTCGCTGTTCTCGATCCACAGCTCCTTCGTGAAGGCGACCTTGCGGGTCGTCGTGTCGTTGGCGTCGCGGTTCGGGTTGTTGGGCAGGTCAAAATACTCGCACTGGTCGACGGGATAGTTGTCGATGATCAGCTTGACAGGCTCCAGCACGGCCACGCGGCGCTGGGCGTTCAGCTCCAGCTCGGCGCGCAGCACGGCCTCCAGCTGGCGCATATCCACGAGGTTGTCAGCCTTGGAGATGCCGGCCTCTTTCACGAAGGTGAAGATGCTCGTCGGCGTGTAGCCGCGGCGGCGCAGGCCGGACAGGGTCGGCATACGGGGGTCGTCCCAGCCGTCCACGATGTTCTTCTCGACCAGCTCGCGCAGGTAACGCTTGCTCATGACGGTGTTCGTCACGTTCAGGCGGGCAAACTCGCGCTGCTTCGGGAATTCTTTGCCGAACAGGTTCGTGATGACCCACTCATACAGCGGGCGGTGGTTCTCAAACTCAAGGCTGCACAGGCTGAAGGTGATGCCCTCAATGGCGTCCTGAATGGGGTGCGCAAAGTCGTACATCGGGTAGATGCACCACTTGTCGCCCTGGCGGTGATGCTCGACATGCTTGATGCGGTAGATGGTCGGGTCGCGCATGTTCATGTTCGGGCTGGCCAGGTCGATCTTGGCGCGCAGCGTTTTTTCGCCGTCGGCAAACTCACCCGCGCGCATACGGCGGAACAGGTCGAGGTTCTCCTCCGGCATGCGGTCACGGTAGGGGCTCGGGCGGCTGGGTTTGCCGGCGTCGTTGCCGCGGTACTCCTGCATTTCCTCGCGGGTCAGGTCATCCACGTAGGCCTTGCCCTCCTTGATGAGCTGCTCGGCGTACTCATAGCAGCGCTCAAAATAGTCGCTGCCGTAGAAAATGCCGCCGTTCGGCTCGGCACCCAGCCATTTCAGGTCCTGCAGGATGCTCTGCACGTACTCGTCACCCTCACGGGCGGGGTTCGTGTCGTCAAAGCGCAGGTTGAACAGGCCGCCGTAGTGTTTGGCGATCGTGTAGTTGATGAAGATCGCCTTGGCGGAGCCGATATGCAGGTAGCCGTTCGGCTCCGGCGGGAAACGGGTATGCACGACATCGACCTTGCCCTCGGCGAGGTCGGCATCGATAATATCCGTCAGGAAGTTGGAAAATTTTTCGTCTGCCATGATTACACCCCAAAATTAGTAAGCGTCACGTTGCTGTAGGGGCCGATGCCTGCATCGACCCGCAGCAAGGCTATAGGTACGCTAGCTTTGATTATCTTACTATTATACATAGGTTTATATCATTTAGCAAGAGGTAAAAACTTGCCTGCACCTACTGTTATTTATAAAAGGTTTGTGCTATAATCAATACTGATTTACAATGCCTAAGATTTGCCGTTCTTACAAATCCTAACGAAAGGGGGCTGTGCCATGCCGACCCCGAATGACCGCGGGCCCCACCGCCCGCGTACAAATTTACAGTACCATGTGGAGAATGGCTGGGCGGTGCCCGACCAGCCGCAGACGCCGCCGCGCCGCTGCGTGCCCTGCACTCGGACGCCAGCGATGCTTCCTGGGCGCTGCGCTGGGTGGCCGGACACCCCAACGTGCATGTGGTGCTCTCCGGCATGAGTGCCGAGGAGCAGCTGGCAGACAATCTGACCACCTTTGACCACTTTGTCCCTCTCTCCCCTGCTGAGGATGCAGCTGTGGAACAGGCGGCTGCCGTGCTGCACAGCCGCATCAAGATCGGCTGCACCGGATGCCGCTACTGCATGCCCTGCCCCATGGGGGTGGACATCCCGGATAATTTCAGCATCTGGAACAAGCTGGGGATGTTCCAGCAGCCGGAGGCCATCAAGGCCCAGTGGACCCTGCAATTTCCGGACAGCGAGAAGGCCCTGCACTGTGTGCGCTGCGGCAAATGCGAGACCGTGTGCCCCCAGAAGCTGCCCATCCGTGCATCGCTGGCCCGCCTGCAGGAGGAACTGGACGCACTGTAACAAAAAAGATCCCGCGCCGGATGACGCGGGATCTTTTTTGCATTCAAATGTTTACCACAGACGGATGACCTTGATGACGCCCTCTGCCTTGTCGCGGGCCAGCTCCAGATGGTGCTGCAGGGAGTCTGCCGCGCGGTCCCAGTCGCCAGCCAGAGCCGCATCCAGAATTTCCAGATGCTCCTCACAGGTCTGCTCCTGATTGATCATGCTCACCTTGCCGGTCATGATGCGGAACCGGGTGTTCAGGCCGGTGATCCGGTCGTAGGCCGAGCGCATATACTTGTTGGGCAGGGTGCTCATGAGCAGCTCGTGGAAGTCATCGTCCGCCTTGCAGAAGTCGTCGATGGTATCCGGGTCGTGCATCATCTGGACAAAGTGCTCCAGCTCCCCGT
>OLRS01003120.1_pt1 | contig 11116 bp, 8 predicted proteins | sample 1673171 | NCBI WGS metagenome assembly OLRS01 (sample SAMEA3136762, study PRJEB25190) | human gut metagenome | biome: human gut; feature: human-associated habitat; material: faeces | place: Austria | collected 2013
ATCGATCAAGAATAAGCAAAGAGGCGCCGGGGGGATACCGCTCCCGGCGCCTCTTTGCTTATTCTATGCAACGACGGTTCAGAGTTTTTCGGGTATTTGCTTTAACCGACACGCCCAGGCATTCAGCCAAGCCTTTGCTTTTTCCGATTCAGGCCACTTTACTAACATTCCTTCCAGTATTTGAATCTGCCGCTGAGCTAAAATGAAGGCGTTGCGCGAGCGATGATAATCGTAGTTTTGCAATTCTGGCTCTGTGGCGTCCTCAAATGTGTTCCAATCTAAAATATCCTTGAAAATGTGATTTTCTGCATTTTCACCGTATAGCGCATCTACGCAGTTCAAATAGAGTGCTATTGACATAGGAATATCCGAGGCGGTTTGGCAGTCTTGAATTTCTCGTTTTAAGATTCGTTCTGCCCTTGCCAGCAATTGCTTCTGCGGATGAGAGTTTTCCATTCTTTCAGCAAGTGTCATAAGAAGAGTTGCTCGTGATACGGCATTGCTATCATGCAGCCAATCTAACGCGGTATTTATTACCTCACCGCTGCACGCAGGAAGGTCGGATGCTAATTTGGACAGCAGTACCTCTTGAATTGCTTGCCACTGCGCCTCTGATTCTAACCGCCGTGTCCTAACGTGAAATACAATATTAGATAGCACGATAGCTTCCTGTAAAGCTCTCACATCCGGTTCGAAGCGCTTCCAAATCTCTCTGGCAACTTCAAACTGTGACCTTTCGTCGCGAATAGCGTTAAAAAGCCATTCTGCACTCAATAAGCGGACATATAGCAGTTCCGAGCAAGCTGCTGCACAATATAGTTCTCTATCGAGTGGCGAGATTGCCATTTGAAAGGCCAGTGCATCAAACATCATTGGAGAACGCAGCTGACTTAGCAGCGTCAGGAATCCTGTAATATCTAATTTGAGCGCCATATGGTATCCGCAGGTTAACCATGTGAGTCCGCGTAAATGGATATGTCCTGCCTGGTCAATCAGCAAGTGGTACCCCTGTGGGCTTGGCCGAGCTTTTCCGTTTAGTAACGCCCACAGCGTATATTCTGGAGAAGATGCTCCACACTTCAGATAATCACACTGCTGCTCAGCGGCCTTTGCCAAATTTGGAAACTCTGATAAGAACAGAGCCTTAACTCCACCCGTGGATTGAAGCATTTCCGTTAGCGATTCCACTTGGCTCGTGCAGATATTGCTCAGCGCATAACAAAGCATTTTACATGCATCTATTCGATCACTTTGCGCTCGCTCTGCTACGGCCGTAAGGACTGTAGAGAAATCATCTTTGCAAATACATATCTGCTTTGACAATTCATCATACCACTGCCGCAAATACCTTTCCGCTGCTGACTCTGCTGAAGTTTCGCTTTGAACCTGACACCGGTATGTCTCAGAGCAAAAAAGGACCTCATTTGAGATTCTCAATGCTCTTGACTTCTGCTGTTGGATATCGGAATCAGAGAGACTATTCAGGTACTCACAAACTTCCATGCATACCCGATGCTCCAGCGGAGCTATGACAAGCGGAAACTTTTGCGCCATAGAGTTGAGAGAATTACTCAGAAGGAATCCATCGATCGTGCCGTCCTTGTGATATCGAATCAGATATCGGTCGTGAAAGACGCCTTTTTCACCGCGCGTCAGATTTCTTACCACCAGATTGTTGTGGAGAAGGGGTGCTGTCCGCTGTAAAAAAGCGCGAGTTTCCTCGCAAACATTACTTTTTTGATTTGTGTCCGGATCAAGCGAGCCAAGCGAGGTAATGATCTCCAGTTCAAGGTCTGTTCGTTGTATTCTCGTCAACAGTTTTTCTGCTGCCCGTGCAGAGAAGTATGGATCGGCAATTACCGCCTTGCAAACAGAGGATTGCTCAATATATGCTCTTACCTGCAAAAAGCTATCGATCTCTCCGGTTGTGGGGGCGTTAGAAATAAATGCCCCAGTTTCTTTTTTTCCCTGATAATCTTTAAAAAGAGAGTAGCCGTCCTCCATCGCCTCATCTAACACGGACTCATGTTCGCTGCGAATGCTGATTGCACGATCCGTAGTGATGCGTTGGACTTTCATGAGTTGAGTTCGAATCAGTTCGCTGCTCTTTGCTGCAGAATGTAATAATTTATTTGTCCAAGAGTCTCCGATTTGATATGGAGTACCGCCCCACCTCGAGATGATGGAGAGTCCCATCATCAGCGCAATGCTTTGGGAGACGATTAGCTTTCCTGTGGCGGCATTCCATGCGTGGACCACAACCGATGTCATTGGCTCATTAGCCTCGAAGTAGATTTCCTTTTTATTTGCAGGCCATACTTGTGTCTGATTACAGATCATATAGTCTTTATACTTTCCGATACAGTTAACAATGATGTCTTCTGCAAAATCTTTGCACTTGCGAATCGTTGTAACCCGCAGGCCTTGATCCTTGTGGATATCTATTTCAAAACTGCTATTCTCAGGGGTACGATAATACACTTCGTAGTTGCCAAAACGACGTCCATCTATACAGAAGTCGATTCCACAGTTGCATTTTGCCCATTCAAGAAGTTCAAGTGTCTGCTCGTAGAGCTTTCTGCCATCTGCGTTGAATTCATTTTGTATCTCACTCAACAGAGAAAGCTTTTCTCTGTTCCAAAATTCAGAGAGATAACAGAATTCGGATATGGGCACAGTCTGCTGTTCTTCATCATCGGAATATAGGAGCTGCTCTCTTTTATACAACTGCGGCGATTTGAGAGTTACCCTTTCGCATAACATGATTGGTTCGGTACCCGTCAGACTTATCAAAAAATTATCTGCTTCGCTTGGCGATAGAATCGCCTTTGCAATCAGCTTTTGCCCCTTCCTGTCAGCAGGAAAGGCCTTCCACGGATATGAGGATTCTTCGGTTTCACTGCTGAACCCATAGAGAAGTCTGTATTGTGTATCCACCTTAAAAAGTAATAATTTGACAAACCTTTTCCGCATTTTGCATCCCCTTCGTCAATATTGAGTAGGCTATTCAAAGTGTGCTGCTATTTTACCGCTATGATCTAGTATCATTATAGCAAGTATACCCCTCCACTATCGATGCTCGCAATATTGGAATCCAGCAATCTGTGAGATTCCAATATGCAAGCATTTTATAGTAGACAATATGCAACGTTTTTCGACACGCAACACATCACAAATGTGGGAAGTCGTTTCACGGCTGCAATTCAAAATGGAGGGACTTTTATGAAAATCAAAAACGTGGCTATCAAAAACTTTAGAGGCTACAGCGATGAGATTAATAGCGACTTTGAAGATTTAACAGCATTCGTTGGGAAAAATGATATTGGAAAGTCAACTATTTTAGAGGCACTTGACATTTTCTTTAATGACGGGAAAGGCGTAACAAAACTGGACAAGGCAGATCTGAATGTTGAAAGTAAAGCGCGTCAAGAAACAGATATCTCAATCCGGGTCTGCTTTACAGATCTTCCTGAAAAGATTGTTATCGACGCAACAAATGAGACATCACTTAGCGCAGAGTATCTGCTTAATTCGGACGGCTTGCTTGAAGTTGTCAAACGTTATCCTAATGCAGGTACCCCAAAAGTTTTTATTTGTGCGATGCATCCGACGAATCCGGAATGTGCAGACCTACTTTCTAAAAAAGATAGTGATCTTAGAAAAATAATTGAGACGAGAGATATCCCATGTGAAGATAAGACGAGAAACGCTGCAATGCGAACGGCAATTTGGAGTTACTACGGTGATGATTTGCAGGTTAATTCAGTCGAACTGGATGTAACTAAAGGTGATGCCAAACCCATTTGGGAGAAGCTCCAAAAATATCTTCCGGTTTACTCTTTATTTCAAGCCGACCGAAAGAACAGTGATAGCGACAGTGAAGTTCAAGATCCTTTACATGCGGCTGTAAAAGAGATATTACAAGATGAAGGTATCAGCCAAACCTTAGATCATGTTGCAGAAATTGTAGAAGGAAAGCTGCAAGAGGTTGCGACGCGTACTCTTGAAAAGCTGCGAGAGATGAGTCCTGATATAGCCAATACATTGAGTCCTGTCATTCCACCTGCTTCAAGCCTGAAATGGGCAGATGTGTTCAAAGCGGTCACTATTTCCGGAGATGAGAGCATTCCTATTAACAAACGTGGTAGCGGATCTAAGCGACTGATATTGCTTAATTTCTTTCGTGCAGAAGTTGAGCGCCGTAAGGATGAAGCGAATGCTCCCGGCATTATTTACGCCATTGAGGAGCCGGAAACGTCACAGCATTCAGAAAACCAGAAAAAACTTATCCGTGCATTGATCGCACTCTCTGCTGAAAGTAATGTCCAAGTAATTATCACTACTCATAGCGCGGTAATTGTTAATGCGCTCGACTTCAAAAATATCCGACTGATTTGTGCGGATGGCTCTCGAAAACGTGTTGAGGCTGTGCGCTCGGGACAGTTACCGTTTCCTTCGCTTAATGAAGTCAACTATCTCGCGTTTTCCGAGATATCCGAAGGGTATCACGACGAATTATATGGCTACCTCGAAGAACAGGGGTGGCTTAACGAGTATAAGCAAGGTAAAACAACCGTTCCTTATAAAAAAATCCACACCAATGGCACAACGCGAGAGCAGCAGATATGTATGACAGAATACATTCGACACCAAATTCATCATCCTGAAAACACATATAATGCGCGGTTTAATGATTCGCAGCTCCGGAGGTCTATTGAAGACATGCGAGCTTTTGTTACTTCTAAAGCTCAAACTCCGGAAACCACTTAAATACTTCCATAAAGGTGAGAATTCTAATCTGAACAGAGATTGCCTTTCAGAGGGCCTAAAGCATTCGACCTTTCTATATTGGCTTTGCCATGCGAACGAAGGGCCCAGCTACGGCTGGGCCCTTCGCTGAACTAAGAGCGACTTTTTGACTTTCACACATGTTACATGCCTACATAAAGAGCTGCGAAAAGCATTATGGGGTGTCTATGTCAATCCTACCGACAGAACTGGTTTATATTTGAGGATTATGCGCTCAAGTCATGATCAATCTTATTTGCGCTTTTCAATAATACACAATACCGAATTCTGAATCATATGAGAGATACGGTGATGCTGCAAAATTTATTTGGATCGGGGCTTTCTTAAAGCTTTTTGGGCCGAATCTTTCATATTGGTATACGATAATAAGTTTTTGCTGCCCAAAGCACCTTTGGCCATGTGATTTTTTGCAAATGTATTAAACCCCTCTTTTATACCGCCGCCTCCTATTTCAACGGAGCCGCCACCAACATTGGACAACTGTGCCATGTATTTTGCACCTCCTTTTAGACTCGCAATGGGAGTCCCAGTGGATGCTGTAGCTTTTTCTAACCCGCGCTTGATTTTTTCGTTTGTCTCCGCATATATGACTTCTGCGTCCTTGGTGCGTTTATGAATCGCTTTTTTTGAAGAAACGCTGGAATTATGCATCTCGAACTTGGACAGAGATTTATTTTTCTTCATTTTTATCACACCTTTAGAATATATTATCTAAGACTGAAATGCACCTTATACTATTATGTGTGTCGATCGGCACAAAAAGTTTCACCTTAAAGAATAAATTCTAAAACTTCCGTTTTTACTATGGAAATCAAAGCGGTAGAAATGTTTATAGGTACTTCACTTATAAAAGCGCATAATCGTGTCAATGAAACCTAATGCCCTTTTTTGATTATCCTACTCTTTGAATAACTATTTCAGTGACACATAGTGGGAGATTGACGCAAAATCCCTAAAAGACGGAGTAAGAAATAACCGACGCTTTTACTGGTGGCGTATCAGCAAAAGACCGAAAGAATTACCTCTAAATTACTGTTGGATGGGGATTGAACATTCCGCAGATTCTGTGTTATTATTATGTTGAAAAAGAAGAAGTGCTCTCCATGTAAACCGGAGAGCACTTCTTCTTGCTATTTTAGCCCTCCACAGCAAATATGTAGATGAGGTGACATGAACGTATGAAAGAGAAAATGTTTGCTGCATATCCAGATGTGGTAAATGTTGATCAACTTAGAGAGATGTTAGGTGGCGTAGGCTACAAGGCGGCATATGGCCTGCTGTACGATGGCAGCATTGTGTGGCAAAGAGTTCGAGAGCAGCACAATGGCGCCTGGAAAGCACATAGCGATATCTTGAGGGTAGATTGAAAATCAAGAGGAAGAGATTCCGCTCCTATATCTGAAGCCAGCGGAAAGTTCCGAAAAAGAGAATACGGAATCTTATGAAGCTGGGCATACCGAAATATTCTTTCTACAGATGGCGGTATGTGAAAGCCTGTTGGGACATGTGGTTGGAGATCCAGTGCTAACATAGTCAATAAAGAACGATCGGCTCGTACGGGCGGGACACTACAGTATCCTCACCCGATACGAGCCATTGTACTTAAGCGATCGAACTGCCGTGTACAAAACCGTGCGCGCGGTAGCCTGAGAGGACGGGGCTTGCACCCTGCCTATTCGATTGTTCATATTAAGATATTGCCCAGTGAGGGTGCGATGTTTTGAGGGGGGATTACATGTTCAAAGAATACTCTGATATTCTAACGGTTTCTCAAGCTGCAAAGGCTCTGGGACTTGGACGAAATACCGTGTATCAACTTGTCCATACGCATCAGATAGGCTATAAGCGCATTGGTACAAAAATCATTATACCAAAGGCGTGCTTAATTGACTTTGTGCTGTCAGCACGCTATACTGTAGCCAATCCATAATAGCAGACAATCTTCGCTGTCGAAAGGTGTTATTATGACAGGGAGTCTGCAAGTAAAAAACGGCAAATATTACATGGTGCTCAACAGTACCGAAAACGGCAAGAGAAAACAAAAATGGATCTCTACCGGCCTAACCGAAAAAGGGAATAAACGCAAGGCAGAACAGATGCTGCGGGAGAAACTGACGGAAGAAGAAAAGCGAAACCCGGTAGTGTGTTCAGATATGACGGTGGCAGATTGTGTTCGGCGATGGCTGATACGGATGCAGCGGCGAGTAGATGAGGTGACATACAGAAGTTATCAGCACACGGCTGAGACGCATATCCTTCCATACTTTGACGAGAACGGGATAAAGCTGTGCGATTGTACGGTAGAGGTGCTTCAGATTTATTTTGATGAGAAATACCGGAGCGGCCGTAAAGATGGCAAGGGCGGACTGTCCGCTAAAACCATGCGCCACCATAAAGGCATTTTGGGTCAGGCATTAGCGGAATGTGTGAAAGATGGGCTGATGCCATCAAATCCTTGTCAATATGTTGAAATGCCACGCAGAGAACGTCACGAAGCACATTTCTATAGTGCGGAGCAGCTGCAGCAGCTTATTACAGCCTTGAATGGTGATCCGATACAGCCGCTTGTAAAAATCGCGGCGCTTTATGGGCTGCGGCGCAGCGAACTTCTCGGATTGAAATGGGACAGTATTGATTTTGAAAATGGTATGGTGCTGATTCGCCACACGGTTTGTAAGATGATTGTCACCGTGGAAAAGGATAAGACGAAAACCCAAAGCAGCCGCCGAAGCTTTCCTATGACAGAAGAAGCGCGGGAGATTTTTCTGAAAGCAAAAGCTGAGGAAGAAGAAAACCAGCGTTTGTTTGGCAAGGCCTACCAGAAGAATGACTATGTTTTCAAATGGCCCGATGGACGTACATTTGCTCCGGATTATGTAACGCACCATTTTTCAAAAATGCTTGAACGGTACGGAATGCCGCACATTCGCTTCCATGAGCTTCGTCATAGCTGTGCCAGTCTGCTGCTGAACAACGGCTGCGGTCTGAAAGATGTGCAGGAATGGATGGGACACAGCGACATTCAAACGACTGCCAATATCTATGGGCATTTAGACACTTCCAGAAAGCAAAGCCTTGCAGATAAGCTGACAGAATGCTTGCGTGAGGGACGTTAGAAAAACGTTAGAAAAAAGGCAGATGGAGTTCATACTAAGATAAAATAAAAACCGCGAACCCATTGAAATCAATAGGTTCGCGGTGGTACGCCGTGAGGGATTCGAACCCCCGGCCTTCTGGTCCGTAGGTTGTCTCAAGGGCAAATCGGAGTCGTTTCGGCTCCGATTTGTGCTTTTTACCACTGTTCGCTCGGCGGGTTTTCCATTGTTTCCATCCAGCCCTGCCCGTTCCAATTCCATTCTGGGTCAAAAGTGGGTCAGAGATTGTAATTTCCGGATGGGACTGGCGAGCTGCAACCTTGCGCCACAGTCCACACTATCTATCCTCATACCACAAATGGCGTAAAAGACAGCGTTTCGTGGGTATGTTTTTCCCGCACCGCGTTCGCCTCGTCCTCGCTGACAGGGCGGAAGCCCTTGCCGCCAACATAGTGGTCGGTCGTATCGGAGTAGAGCCAGCCGTCTAAAGAAATCAGCGTTTCCAAATGCCGCAGCGCGCCGTTTTCATAGCGGTAGTAAGAGTAGGTCCCCTCGCTCGCACCGTCGCTGCCCTCGTGGGCGAGACTGCCGTCGGTGCAGAGGTACCAGCGGCTGCGGTTCCAGCCGTCCACCACGCGGACGGCCTTTGCGCCGTCGAGCCGGTAAATATTGAAGATCACGCTGTGGCCGTCGCCCCAGTCCGCGCCGAGCAGCAGCTCAGGGATCCCATCACCGTCAAGATCGCGCAGCAGCCAGCCGGGCGTCTGGTAGTAGTCGTTCACGGACAGAAGATCGTGGCTGAAGTCGGTCTGCACGTCGCTTGCGCCGGAGCGCCGCAGGTCGCTGATCTCGGCGAGCAGCGCGTCGTAGGCAGCGTAGCCGGTCGCTCTCACCGCATCGCCGCGCGCAGGGGGCGAAAACACGGAGGAGGCAGGGCACATGTCATTTATGTGGATTCCGTTGTCCTTCAAAAATCGCGTGAGTACGCCTTGTGAGTCGCTTTGCAGTGCCTTGTATTGGCGATAACTGACAGGATCGTTTTCCAGGAACTGCACATCGGACGGCAACACCAGCAGATACACATACTCATCATCGGCTCCGAGGACATACTCGGCGATGCCGAGAATCTCGGGGACAGGCAGTGCGTCATAGCCCCTCCATTCCTTGAAATTATCCCAGCTCATAGCGACCAGCCACCATACGCTGCCCATTCCCCCGTCGGGATACGCCGCAAGTGCGTTCTTTTCCGACAGATGGAACAGCATGATCCCATATCCCAGATAGGCAGTCCCCTTGTCGTAGGCGGAGAGCTCTGCAATATCCTCCCATGCAGCGGGAACGGTGAGCGTCAGCGACAGCGTCGGCTCGGTCATGGTTTTCATTTCCTCCTCTGCCGGCTCGCTTGCGCCAATACATCCAAACAGATAGTCTCTCAACTCCGTACTTCCGGAACGCAGCTCATAGAGCCGCGCTGTCTTGCCGTCAGTAATGGGGTTGACCAGCATTTCACGCTCAGAGAGCATGATCTCGCAGCGTTCGCCCGCGGCGCTGATAAAATAGAGCCTTGCATAGCAGTCCTCCATTGCTGACGCAGCACCAAGGCGTTTGTATTGCAGGGCATCCAGCAGAGCGTAGACGGCGTCCGTTTCTTCCGCCGTCAACTGGACGTTGGATGGCTGCGCGCCGCTTTCGTCCGTTACATCGGCATAAGTGACCTGTTCCCGATGGAAACCGACCAGTCCGGCGGCGTCGGTATCCGTAGGCGGATTCGTCAGAAAGCACACCGCCACAACGACGCACACGGCGACCGACGCCGCGACCACCCAGAACGCAGGCTTTTTGTAGCGCAGCGCGTTCTTCACACGCTCCTTGACGCCGACTTCACCGAACGCCAGCGGGCAGGTGATGACCGCCTTGCGCGGCATACTGCACGCAAGCAGCACCGTGGAATAGGTCTTGACGGCGCTCTCGTCCATCGTGCGGATTACCCGCTCATCGCAGGCCAGTTCGATGTCGCGGCAGAGCAGCGCATAGGCGAGCCACAGTACGGGGTTGAACCAGTAAACCGCAAGCAGCGCGAAACCCAGCGGCTTCCACCAGTGGTCACGCCGCGCAAGATGCGCCTGCTCATGCGAGAGTACATTCTGCCGCTGCACCTCGTCCAGACCGGAGGGCAGATAGATGCATGGTTTTACAACGCCGAGGATAAACGGCGAGGAAATGGCATCACAAAGGTAGATATTTTCCCGCACACAGAGCGATACACTCACGCGCCGGCGCAGCCGAAGATAACTCACGAGCGCATAGAGCAGCATGGCTCCAAGGCCGATGAGCCACACCCAGCCTGCAATCTCCGTCCAGACATAGAGCGGGGTGACGCTGGCTGTTGGCACGGCGGCAAAATGCTCGCTGAGTGAGGGGTTCACAGCGTTGTCGATGATGTTCACGCCGCTCGTGATGGTTGGCGCAGGGTCAAACTGCACGACCGCGGGGCTGACCGTTTCGGCACTGGGGATCAGGCTCAACGCGCTCTCTATGGAGAATGGCAGAACCAGCCGCAGCGCGACAATACCCCAAAGCAGGACATTCACCCACTTGGGCGAACGCTTTGATATCAGGCGCAGTACCAGCACGGCCAGCACCAGCCAGCTTGCGGAAATGCTTAGATTCAAGAGCTTCAAAAAGACGGCGGCCATTGGCTCACTCCTTTCCGCAGCGGTCGATCATGCGCTGAATTTCCGCAATGTCCTTCTCCGAAAGAGATTTCCGTGTGGTAAAGGCGGCAAGAAACGCGGGAAGGGAACCGTCGAAGGTGTCTTCCACAAATTTCTCACTCTGTACGGCGTTATAGCCCTCCTGTGAGAGAAGGGAAGTTACCGTGCCGTTTTCATTCTGAAAAATACCGTGTTCGCAGAGCTTTTTCAAAACCGTGTAGGTCGTAGATTTTTTCCATTGCAGTTCCTGTTCGCATAGTTTCACCAGCTCGCCGGAGGTCAGCGGCTCGTGCTGCCAGATGAGTTCTGCAAAACGCGTCTCAACAACGCCCAGTTTGTAACCGTCCATGTGTGCCCCCTTTCTTTGTTGGTCTATTTATGATAGATTTTTGATACTTGAAGTCTATCATAAGTAGACTGCACCTGTCAAGCACATTTTGCGCCGCTGAAATCGATGAAGGCTACCCGGCCTCAGAAAACGGAAAATGAACCGTTTTG
>OLRS01003128.1_pt1 | contig 11079 bp, 10 predicted proteins | sample 1673171 | NCBI WGS metagenome assembly OLRS01 (sample SAMEA3136762, study PRJEB25190) | human gut metagenome | biome: human gut; feature: human-associated habitat; material: faeces | place: Austria | collected 2013
GCCGCCCCTACAGCGCTTACGTGAATGACATCCGTAGGGCGGGGTGCCCGCACCCCGCCGCAAGTTCGCGCGGCTCCCCGTCAACGGGCAGCCACCCACGTAGGGGGCGGCGTCCTCGACGCCCCGGAAACCCTCCCGTCGCCGCCCATCCCCGGGAAAACCCCCGGGCCGGGCATGCCCGGCCCCTACCGCGCGGCGGCGGGCAAGCCACCTGCCGTCCGCAAACGCCCACGGAGGGGTCAAGACCCCTCCCTACGGACTGACCCATCAACGAGTGCCCGCACCCCGCCGCAAGTTCGCGCGGCAGCCCGTCAACGGGCAGCCACCCGCGTAGGGGGCGGCGTCCCCGACGCCCCGGAAACCCTCCCATCACCGCCCATCCCCGGGGAAAAACCCCCAGGCCGGGCATGCCCGGCCCCTACCGCGCGGCGGCGGGCAAGCCCCCTGCCGTCCATAAACGCCCGCGGAGGGGTCAAGACCCCTCCCTACTGACCGCCCCATTAACGAGTGCCCACCCCTACCGCGCGGCGGTGGGCAAGCCCCATGCCGTCCGCAAACGCCTACGGAGGGGTCAAGACCCCTCCCTACGGACCGCCCCATCAACGAGTGCCCGCACCCCCTACCGCGCGGCGGTGCGGGAACGGCGACAAAAAAACCGAGGCAATCCCTTTTCCCGGGACTGCCTCGGTTCTTTATATAAGCATATAAGCGCTTAATCGTGCCGGATGGCTTCCAGCGCACTGATCCTGACCGCCTTGTTTGCGGGCAGGATACCGGCTACCAGCCCCACCAGCGTGGCGAATACCAGCGCCGCCAGCATGAGCCAGGGCGGGATGATCGAAATGGCCGCGCTGCCGCCCCCGTCCATGTAGTAGTACCCGCCGCCCATCAGGCCGGACAGGTCCAACCCGCCGCCCTGACCGAACGCCGCTAAAATTGTGGAAAGGTTGTTCAGCACAAAGCTGGCCAGCAGGCTGAAGGCTACGCCGATCAGCCCGCCGATAAACCCGATGGTCGAGCTTTCCAGCAGGAACATCGTGCGGATGCTGCCCAGCTCACAGCCCAGCACCTTCATGACGCCGATCTCCCGGGTGCGCTCATAGATGGCCATCGTCATGGTGTTGATGATGTTGATGGCCGCCACAAACAGCGAGACCGCCGCAATGCCGCCGAAGATCATCTGGCTTTTTATGACCTGCTGCTGCATCTCCTCGCGCTGCTGGTTCATCGAGTAGGTGTTGGTGAAGCCCAGCTCGTGGATGGCCGTCTCAACGTCGGTGACGTTCTTCAGGTCGTCGACCTTGACGTAGACCTGCTCGTAGCTCTTTTCCTCGGTCTTGGTTTTGGTCATGTCGTTGTAGACCTTTTGCAGCATCTTCATGTCCTGAATGCGCAGCACAATGCCGCTCTGGGTCCAGTAGCCCTTGGCACCGTCCGGCTCCAGCACGCCCACGACCTCCAGCTCCCAGCTGCGGGTCTTTTCGGTGGAGCCCTCGCCGGTCCGGATGGTCAGGGTCATCTTATCCTTGTCGATGTCCACAAAGGGCGGCAGCTCCTTGCCGTTGGCATCGGTCTGGCCCTGCCAGCGGTAGCGCTTGGGGCTGTTGGGGCTCTTGCGCGAGTCCTGAAACTCATACCCGGTGGACCCGCCGACCAAAATCTGCAATTTCGCCGCCTTCTCGCTGGCGGGGGTGTTCGCGGGCCAGCTGCCGCTCTGCAGGGCGAAGCCCATCGGCTCCAGTGCGGTGGGGTCGATGCCGATCAAATTGTAAATTTCCATCGTGTAGCGGTCATTGCGGCCCGCCGTGATGGTGCCCTCCAGATTATACGCCTGCGCGTAGGGCGTGGCCGCCGCCACATGGGGGATCTGCTTGATGTTGGCGATGGCCGCGTCGTCCAGATACAGCGGCTTGCCGTCGCTGCCGACCATCGTGCCGTAGCCGTAGATCTGCACCTGGGTCAGGTCGCCCCAGCTTTGCAGCATCTCCTCGTTGGTTTTGGTCTGGGCGATGCCCAGCGAGATCATCAGCACGACCATGCAGGTGCCGATGACGACGCCGACGAGCGTCAGCGCCGTGCGGCCCTTGCGGCGCAGCAGGTTGCGCGCCGACAGGCTGATTTCATCAGAGATCTTCATCGCTGTCCTCTGCTTCCAGCGCGGCCAGTGCCTTGGCCTTTTTGCGCTTGCGTACCACGACCACAATGACCACGATCACGACCACTGCGCCGCAGACACCGATGAGCACCCACGCCCAGACCGGTATACCGGTCTGCTCGGGCTCGACGTCGTCCATCGACGGGTCATTGTTGAAGTCGTCCATGTTCATCTCCTCGGCACTGACAGAGAAGTCCTTCGAGATGGTCTGCGGGTTGCCGGAGGCATCCTCGTAGTTCAGCGTGATGATGCCGCTGACCGTGCCCGCGGCATCGGGGACGATGTCAAAGTCCACGCTGCCCTCGGTGCCGGCGGCCAGGTTGCCGAGGTACTGGTAGCCGCCCGCACCCAGATTCGTGCCGGTCAGGCGGGCTTCCAGATTGCTGACGGGGTTCTTGCCCTTGTTGACGTAGGAGAGGGAGACGCTGCCGGTGTCGCCAACATAGATCGTGTCGCCGGACAGCTCGAGCTGTCCGACCTCAAAGCGGTCGGGCTGGCTGACGGGCACGGAAATCGTCGTGGTGCCGCTGACCTCCTTGCCGGTGACAGAGCCGGTGCCGGTCATGTTGACGGTGATGCTGGCCACCGTGCCGGTAAAGCCGGAGGCGGGCATGACCTGGAACGTGACGTCCCGGGTCTGCTTGGGGCAGATGGTGCCGAGGTAGCTGGACAGGCTGCCGCCGTTCAGGGAGATGTTCTCGGGCAGCGTCAGCGAGACGATGACGTCGTCGAGGTTCTCATTGCCGTCGGTGGCGTAGAGGCCGAGGGAGAGGTCGAACGCCTGCCCTGCGGTGACGCTGTCGCCGTAGCTGGAGGTGCGCACGAGCAGGTTGGGCGAGGTCGTCTGGTCCTTGTCCACGCACTGGCCCAGCGTGACGCTGAACTGCTGCAGCGGCTTGGCGGTGTCCAGATAGGACAGGTTGATGGGCAGCGTGTTGCCGCCGCCGTTGTAGATGACGTCGCGGAACAAAATGACGTAGCTGTAATAATTATACTGCGCGTTCGCCGCAACCTCCTCCGGCGAGGCCGAGCCGTTGCGGACGTTCTGCAGGCGGGTGGCGTTGGGGTCGTCGTTGCTGTCGAACAGCTGGCCGATCTCGCCGGTGCCGGTGTAGGTGAACACGGCGGAGTTGATGCGCGCGGAGATCTCCTCCGGCTTGACGCAGTACCGCGCCGAGGCGTGGTCCACGACCTTGAGCACGATGTTGATCTTATCACCGACCTGCACGGTGGTGACCTCGCCGCCCGCAGTGTCGGTGACGGAGTAGGCGGAGACGTAGACGCCGTCGGAGCTGGTCGTGTCAATGGCCGCCGTCGGCGTGGGGGTGGGGGCGGTGACATCCGGTGCGGTGACGTCGTCTGCCATAACCGGCGCACACAGCGCCGCCGCCAGAGCAAAGGCGGTCAGCAGGGAAAATAGGCGTTTCATGGTTGGTTTGTACCTCCAAATTTTATAACCCCAAGGCTTCCCCCTGAGGGGGAAGCTGCCGCCCGCAGGCGGCTGATGAGGGGAGAGCTTGTGTGGCGGCTCCGTGAGCGGGCCGCGGCGGAAACACGCCCCTCAACCGCCCTCGGTCGGGGCCTCGGGCTTATTACTTTTTCTGTTCCTTCGCTGCCTCTCCGCCAATATCCAGATTTCCTTCCAGATCGGCAAAGAGGGCGTCGCGGTTTTTCTTCTTCGTCTCCTCGTCCTGCACGACGTTGGAGCAGACCTTGCCGTCCAGGATCGTCACAATGCGGTCTGCGCACTCGGCCAGCTCTGGCTCGTGGGTGACCATAACGAACGTGACACCGCTGTTTTTGGACATTTCCAGCATGCGGTACAGCACCTGCTTGCTTGTGCGGGAGTCGAGGTTTCCTGTCGGCTCATCGGCAAAAATGACCTTGGGACTGCTGACGAACGCGCGGGCAATGCCGACGCGCTGCTGCTGGCCGCCGCTCATCTCGGTGGGCAGGTGGTTGGCGCGGCCCAGCAGACCCATGGATTTCAGCTCTTTGCGGGCGCGGGCCAGACGGGTCTTTTTGTCCACACCCTTGAACATCAGCGGCAGGGCGACGTTCTCCGCCGCCGTCATGGTGGGCAGCAGGTTGTAGCTCTGAAAAATGAACCCCAGGTGCTGCTGGCGGAACTCAGCCAACTCGTTCTCGGTCATTTTGCTGATCTCGTGCTTTCCTATGTATACCTTGCCGGACGTCGGCTTTTCCAGCCCGGCCAGCTGGTTCAGCAGTGTGGACTTGCCGCTGCCCGACTGGCCGACGATACAGCAGAACTCGCCCTTTTCTATCGACAGATCGACATTATTCAGCGCAACAACGCGCTCCTTGCCGACGGCATAGACCTTGCGCAGCTTCTCTGTACGGATGATTGGTGCCAAACGCACACCTCCTTACGTGCAATATACCACATATTGTACCATATTTCGACGATGGTGGGAAGATGGGGAAGTTGTAAAATCTGTTCCTTTCCTATATAATAGACGACAAAAAGGGGGCAGACGTTACCATGGAGTACACAATTCATCCGATTGCGCATATCCGCACGGATTTTACGGATAAATTCGGCATCCCGCGGCAGAGCGGGCTGGTGCCGGAGCTGACGGCGCGCATTGTGTTTGAGCCGGAATACCGCGACCCGAACGCGCTGGTCGGCATCGAGGGGTATGACCGGCTGTGGCTGATCTGGCAGTTTTCCACCGTGGCGGCGGAGTATGCCGCGGGCAAAAGCTGGCGGCCCACCGTGCGCCCGCCGCGCCTGGGCGGCAACGAGCGCCGCGGCGTCTTTGCGACCCGCAGCCCCTACCGCCCGAACGCGCTGGGGCTTTCCTGCGTGGAGCTGGCGGGCGTCGAAAACGGCGAGCTGATCGTCCGCGGCGCGGACCTTTTGGACGGCACGCCGATCTTCGACATCAAGCCGTATCTGCCCTATGTGGACGCCTACCCCGACGCCCGGGGCGGATTTACGGACACGACAAAGGAATACGCTTTGCAGGTGGTTTGCCCCGACGCGCTTTTGTGCAAAGTGCCGGAAAACAAGCGCGCCGCTTTGTCCGGTGTGCTGAAAAACGACCCCCGCCCCGCCTACCAGCACGACCCGGAGCGGGTGTACACGCTGGATTTCGGCGGCAATAAAGTGAAATTTACGGTGGACGGGGATATTTTGAAGGTTGTTGACATCTTATAAACGGGAAGGAAAGGCGGCGCGGCAAAGCCGTCCGCAGAAAGCCTCCTCGCGCAGCGGGGAGGTGGCCGCGAAGCAGGCCGGAGGGGCTTTTGCGGTTCGCGGCGGTAGGCCGCGGAGGGGTCAAGACCCCTCCCTACGATGCAAAAGACAAAAGGGCGGTACCGGCAAGGTGGAGGGCCGGGCATGCCCGGCCCCTACGGACTTCTGTTCCCGGCATCGGGGGTTCGGGGGAACACCCGAATTTTAAAACGGAGCAGGGGGCGCGGGCGTTAAGAACGAAAAGTAATACTGCTTTCGTTTAGCCCGCGCCCTCTGCGACCTCCTCTTTGGGAATCCAAGGGGCGTGCAGCCCCTTGGTCGCGGGTCCGCTGCGTCGAAACAGCGGCAGTTTTCTTTGCGAGCTTTCTTTTGCTGCCAAAAGAAAGCGACCTTCCGGGAGACTGCCGTTAAAACTTTAGCCACGAGGTAATAACCATGCGTACCATCACCGTCGTTACCGCCACGCGGGCGGAATATGGCCTGCTGCGCCCGGTGGTGCAGAAAATCGCGGCGTCCGATGTGCTGGACTTGCAGCTCATCGTGACCGGGGCGCATCTCTGCCCGCGTCTGGGCGAGACCGTGCATGAAATCGAAGCCGACGGCCTGCCCATCGCGGCAAGACTGCCGATCTTCACCGACAACGCCGATGAGCCCGTCGCCAAAACCATCGCACACACGATGGAAATTTTCGACAACCACTTTGCCGCCCACCGCCCGGACGCCGTGCTGCTGCTGGGGGACCGGTTTGAGATTTTCGCCGTGGCCGCTGCGGCAGCGGCGCGGCATATCCCGATTGCCCATATCTCGGGCGGCGACGTGACCTTGGGCGCGGCGGACGAATACTACCGCCACTGCATCAGCAAAATGGCGGCGGTACACTTTCCGTCCTGCGCCGACAGCGCCGCACGGCTTGTGCGGATGGGCGAAGCGCCCGACACCGTGTTTTGCGTCGGCGGGCTGGGGGATGAAAACATCCGCACTCTGCCCAAAATGAGCCGTGAGGAATTGTGCAAATCGACTGGGTTTGACCTCATGCAGCCCTTCGCGCTCGTGACCTACCACCCCGAGACCGCCCCCGACGCAGGCTCCCCCGCCGTGCAGGTGCAGGCGCTGTGTGACGCTATGGCCGCCGTGGACGGCGTGTTCTGGCTCATCACCGGGTCGAACGCCGACGCGGGCGGGCAGGTCTGCACCGCCATGATGCAGACGTTCGCCGCCGCCCACCCGGACCGCGCCGGATTTGTGCAGAGCCTCGGTCTGCGGCGCTACCTTTCCGCCATGGACTGCGCGGCGCTTGTGGCGGGCAACTCGTCGTCCGGTGTCGTCGAGACGCCTACCTTTAAGGTGCCGACGGTCAACATCGGCAGACGGCAGGCCGGGCGCGCCATCTGCGCGAACGTGCTCTGCTGCGACGCCGACGAGCCGGCCATCGAGGCCGCGCTGCGCAGGGCGCTGTCCCCGGCGTTTGCCCCCGTGGCGGCCGGCGCCGTCAGCCCGTATAACGGCGGCGAGACCAGCGAAAAAATCTGCGCTGTGCTGGCAAAATTTGATTTTACCAGACCCAAAATCTTTTATGACGGCCCTGTGCCGGAATTTGACCCGCAAAGGAGCGTTTTGATATGAAACTTCTCATCGTCGGTTTAGGCAGCATGGGCAAACGCCGCGCCCGGCTGACCAAAGGCATTGACGCGGCTATTCAGATCGTCGGCGTGGACACCGCCGAGAGCCGCCGCGACGAGGCCCTCCGGCTGGGTCTGGCGGACGCCGCCTATGCCACCATCGGCGAGGCCGTCGCCGCCGAGCACCCCGACGCCGCGCTGGTCTGCACCGCGCCGCTGGCCCACGCGGCGGTCACCGGCGAGCTGCTGGACCACGACCTGCCCGTCTTTACCGAGCTGAATCTGGTCAGCGACGGCTACCGGGAGAATATGGCCAAGGCTGCGGCCAAAAAACTGCCGCTGTTTTTGTCCTCCACGATGCTATACCGCCGCGAGACACAGTATATTAAACAGCAGGTCGCGGAATTTGGCAAGCCCGTACACTACATCTACCACATCGGGCAGTATCTGCCCGACTGGCACCCGTGGGAGAATTATAAAAACTTCTTTGTCGGCAACGCCCGCACCGGCGGCGTGCGCGAGATCTTCGGCATCGACCTGCCGTGGCTGCTGGACGCCTTCGGCGACGTGGAGAGCATGACCGTGCAGAAGGACACGATCAGCGACTTAGGGCTCCCCTACCCCGACTGCGTGACGCTGCTGCTGCGCCACAAGGGTGGCGTGCAGGGTGTGCTGGCCGCCGACGTCGTCAGCCGCAAGGCCGTGCGCAGCTTTGAGTGCTTCGGCGACGGCATCCACCTGTTCTGGGAGGGCAACCCCAAGGCGCTGTACGAGTTCAAGGACGGCGACAAGCGGTTTGTCAACACCTACGCCAGCTTTGAGCACGACAGCCGCTACAGCGACAACGTTGTAGAAAACGCCTATGTGGACGAGCTGACGAACTTTTTTGGCGTGCTGAAGGGTGACGAGCAGCCGAAGTGGAGCTTTGAAAAGGACCTGAAGGCAATTGAGCTGATGGACAGGATCGAAAAAGCGTAACCCTGCAGTGGCCGGGCATGCCCGGCCCCTACATCGCATCTAAATCAAAGCAAAGGGGATCTCCTATGCGTACCATCACCGCGCTGTTCGTGGGGCTGGGCTCCATCGGGACGCGCCATTTAAAAAATCTGACCAACCTCTGTGCGGACCGGGGCTGGACTTTACAGGCCGACGCGCTGCGCAGCGACCTGTCCCGCCCGCTGCGGGACGGCGTGGCCGCGTTGCTGCACGCCCAGTACACCGATTTGGCCGACGCGCCCGCACACTATGACATGGTGTTCATCACGAACCCCACAAGCCTGCACGCCGACGCTCTGACCCGGGTCAGGGGCCGCGGCGGGGCACTTTTCATCGAAAAGCCGATTTTTTCCGCCGACCAGACCGGACTGGATTTGGCCGACTGCCTGCCCGTGGGGCAAAAGGCCTATGTCGCCGCGCCCATGCGGTGGTGCGGTGTCATGCTGGCGCTCAAGGACCGGCTGCCCGGCCTGCACCCCTACTGTGCGCGGGTCATCTGCTCAAGCTATCTGCCCGACTGGCGGCCCGGCGTGGACTACCGCACGGTCTACAGCGCCCACAAGGCGATGGGCGGCGGCGTGACAATCGACCTCATCCACGAATGGGACTACCTCGTCGAGCTGTTCGGCGTGCCGGAGCAGCTGTACAATTTCAAGGGCACCTACTCCGACCTCGAAATCGACTCCGACGATTTGTCGGTGTATATCGCCAGATACCCCACATTGCTGGCCGAGGTGCATCTCGACTACTTTGGCCGCGGATACCGGCGCAGCATCGAGCTTTTCTGCCATGACGGCAGCTATCTGGCCGACTTTGGCGCGGGCACGCTGACCCTGCCGGACGGCACCGTGCAGCACTATGAGGAGGACGTCAACCGCCGCTATGAGCGGGAGATGGAATATTTTGTGGACTACGCGCTGACAGGCAGCGGCGAGAGCTGCAACCCGCCCGCACTGGCACTGAACGTGCTGAAACTTACCTTGGGGGAGAACGTACAATGAAAAGACTGCTCATTACAATTTGCGGCCGTGCCGGCAGCAAGGGCTTTAAAAACAAGAACCTGAAAAATTTCTGCGGCAAACCGCTGGTTTACTATTCGCTGAGCGCCGCGGAGCTGTTCATTAAAAAACACCCGGAGCTGGAAATCGACGTTGCGCTGAACACCGACAGCGAGGACCTGGCCAGGCTGGTGGCCGCCGAGTACCCGGAGGTCATCTACCTGCCCCGCGGGGCCGAGCTGGGTGGGGACCGCGTGCCGAAGGTCGAGGTCTACAAGGACAGCTTTGCCCGCATGGAGGCCCGCACCGGCAAACAGTACGATGCTATGATCGATCTGGACATCACCAGTCCCCTGCGCACCGAGCAGGACATTGAGAACGCCTTTGCCAAAGCGCAGGAGCGCGAGGACCTGCAAATCATTTTCAGCGTCTGCGAGGCCCGCCGCAATCCGTGGTTCAATATGTTCAAGATCGTGGGCGACCACGCCGAGATGGTCATCGAGAGCCAGTTCACGGGCCGTCAGCAGGCACCCGAGGTATACGACGTCAATGCGTCGATTTACGTCATCCGCCGCGCGTTCCTTGTGGACAACCCCGACCCGATTTTGTGGCACTCCAAGTTCGGCGTCAGCGTTATGATGGACACCGGCATCATCGACATCGACTCCGAGCATGACTACCTGCTCATGGAGGCCATCGCGCAGCATCTGTACGCTCATTACCCGGAATTCAACGCTGTGCGGGAGAATATCCGTGGCTGATGCACTGTTTGACCGTGCGCTGGAGCTGGTCATGGACGCGGGCCAGACGCTGCTGGAAAACGGCGGCGAGGTGTTCCGCGCGCAGCAGACCATGGAGATCATGGCCGCCAGCCTCGGCGTGCGGGACTTCCATGTCTATGTTCTGACCAACGGCATCTTTGCGTCGGCGCACCTGCCGGGGCGGGATGCCGTCTCGCTGGTGCGGCACGTGCCCACCGTGTCGGTCCATCTGGGCCGCGTCGAGGCCGTGAACGAGCTTTCCCGTGAGCTGGCCGCCGGCAGGCTGGGCGTCGTCGAGGCCGAAGCACGGCTGAACACGGCCCGCACGCTGCCGCGCAGCACACCGCAGCTGGAAATTCTGGCCTGCGTTGTCGGGTCAGCGGGGTTCGCGTACCTGTTCGGCGGCACGCTGGCAGACATGCCGGTGGCCGCGGTGGCGGGCCTGCTGGAGGCGCTCGTCTGCCAGCAGTTTGCGCGGCACGGCATCAACCGGATATTCACCGACATTGTGGCGGCGTTTTGCGGCACGATCTGGGCCATTGCGGTGCAGACCGTCGTGCCCGCCGTCAACGCCAACGCGGCGATCATCGGCGCGCTGATGGTGCTGACCCCCGGCGTTGCCCTGACGATGGGCGTGCGGGATATTCTGAACGGCGACTACCTGTCCGGCTCCATCCGCCTGCTGGATGCCCTGCTGATTGCGGGCAGCATTGCGGGCGGCGTGGTGCTGGGCTGGATCATGGCCCGCGGATTGGGGGTGGCGTGATGCCGATCTGGACACATTATTTTGCCCATTTTGTGGTGGCCGTCATTGCAACGATCAGCTTTGGCATCACATTCCAGATGCCGCGGCGGCACTACCTGGCCTGCGGCCTGACCGGCGCGGTGGGCTGGATGGTCTACATCTTCGGCGTGGAGCTGTTCGCTTTAAGCCCGGCGATTGCGACGCTGGTCGCCACGCTGCCGCTGACCGGCTGCGCGCGGTTCTTTGCCATCCGCCACAAGGCCCCGGTGACGATTTTTCTGCTGCCGGGCATCTTTCCGCTTGTGCCGGGCGCGGGCATCTACTACACGGCCTACTACTTTTTGCAGGGCGAGCAGGAGCTTTTCGCCAGCAAAGGCGGCGAGACCTTCAAGGTCGCGCTGGCCCTGGCGCTGGGCATTGCGCTGGTGTGCAGTCTGCCGCTGCCGGGCGGGCATGAAGGAAAGCGCAAATCGTAGGGGCGAGCAGTGCTCGCCCGCAGGCAGCCTGCCGCTGCCGTTGCCTGCCGGGTTGATGACGAGCATCGCCCCCTCCATCGTAGGGGCGGATTCCATATCCGCCCGCGGG
>OLRS01003149.1_pt1 | contig 10998 bp, 9 predicted proteins | sample 1673171 | NCBI WGS metagenome assembly OLRS01 (sample SAMEA3136762, study PRJEB25190) | human gut metagenome | biome: human gut; feature: human-associated habitat; material: faeces | place: Austria | collected 2013
GGAAGCCATCGACACCCAGCTCCTCGATCAGAGCAGGGGCCACGGGGTAGAAGCTGTTGTAGGCGGCAACGGTATCAAAGTAGGGGCAGGCGCTGGGGCAGGTGAACACCAGAGTGTAATCATCCGGAGCCTCAATGCCCACACCGGCAGCCAGCATGTCCTCGTAGGTCATGTCAGCAGCAGCGTCACCGGCTTCTTTGGTCAGCTCGTAGTACTCGTAAGCACCCACAATGGTATCGTTGGGCATGGAGGTGTTGTTGGCCTCGTTCTTGATGGCGTTCATCACCCATTCAAAACCAACCAGGAAGTCCTTGCTGGTCAGGTGAGCCTTCACCTCACCGTTGCAATCCACCCAGTCCACGTCGTCCCGCAGGTGGAAGGTCCAGACGGTGGCATCCTCATTGTGCTCCCAGCTGGAAGCGATGGCGGGCACCACCTTGCCGTAGCAGTCAAAGCTCAGCAGGCCGTCCCACAGGTTGGTGACCACATTGGCATCCTCAGCCTTCTGGGTGTACAGCATGTTCCAGCTTTCCAGCTCACGGTTGCCGCTCTCAAAGGAGATGAACTCCTTCAGGGGGGTAGCGCCGGTGGAGTTGGGGGCAGCAGCGCCGCTGGCGGCAGCACCATTGCCGGTGTTGTTGGACTTTTCGCCGCAGGCTGCCAGCAGGCTGGCGGCACCCACAGCACCTGCACCCTTCAGGAAGGTGCGGCGATCAAAATTGAAGCTCATTGGATGATCCTCCCAGATCTTGCGCGGACAGAGCCGCGCGTTTTTCCTTTTCCTAAACGCAGTGAGGCTGTCTGCCTTTCCAAAAAGTGCACAGGAAAGACAAAAGTCGCACTACTGTATATTTTAGCACTTTACTGGAAAGAAGTCAATCTGCCACAGCATAGAATTGGAAACAAAACGGTGACAAACACTTTCATGGGAAAAGAATGTGGAAAAAATTACTATAAAATGGAAAGAACTGTATATCTGTGAAGAACAGGCGAAAGAGAGAAAATGTTCACGGTGTGCGCACAAAACAGCTATCTTTTTTCACAAAAACATGATACAATAAAATGTATCTGTATCAATAAGGAGCGCACCATGAAGAAATTGACCTCGATGTACAAACACTACATGTTCCACCCCATTTTATATAAGACCGTGACCCGCACCTCCATCGTGGCCGTGCTGATGCTGCTGTGGCAGCGCTATGTCAGCGATGGTACCTTTACCATCTGGGAGGCCCCGGGCTTTCTGTGCGGCGTGGTGCTGCTCATCTGGGCCTGGGTGGACTACCTGCGGCTGGACGGCGTGACCATCCACCACCTGCTGGAGGAGTTCAAGGGGATGGGCAAGCGGCAGAAAAAGATCCACTCCACCCGCTCCATCATCGACTATGCGGATGAGAAGATCGTCTCCTTTGAGGAGCTGGAACCCGAGGAGCGCACCTATTGCAGCCTGCTCTCCAATCTGGTGCTGGGCCTGCCGCTGGTCGCTGCTGCGCTGATCGCCAGCGCACTGTAAGGGGGCCGCGGCATGGAACAAGAGCACAAGCAGCTGGTCATCGGCATTCTGGCCCATGTGGACAGCGGCAAGACCACCCTTTCCGAGGCCCTGCTCTACGGCACCGGCACCATCCGCAAGCTGGGTCGCGTGGACCATAAGGATGCCTTTCTGGACACCGATGCGCTGGAAAAGGCGCGCGGCATTACCATTTTCTCCAAGCAGGCCCTCTTCACGGCGGGCAATACCGATTTTACCCTGCTGGACACCCCGGGCCATGTGGATTTTTCCACGGAGACCGAGCGGACACTGCAGGTGCTGGATTATGCGGTGCTGGTCATCAGCGGCACCGACGGTGTGCAGAGCCATACCGAGACGCTCTGGCGGCTGCTGCGGCGGTACCGCATCCCCACCTTTGTGTTCGTGAACAAGATGGACCTGCCCGGCCCGGGCAGGGAAGCGCTTCTGACCCAGCTGAACCGTCGGCTGGGGGATGGCTTTGTGGATTTTGGGGCAGAGCAGGCCGACCGGGACGAGGCGCTGGCTCTCTGCGATGAGCGGCTGATGGAGACGATGCTGGACCGGGGAAGCCTGACCGATACCGACCTCATCCCCGCCATTGCCCGGCGGCATGTGTTTCCCTGCTGGTTTGGCTCAGCCCTGAAGCTGCAGGGTGTGGATGCGCTGGTGGAGGGCCTGGACCGCTATACCCGCCCGGCTCCCGCGCTGGAAGCCTTCGGGGCCAAGGTGTTCAAGGTGAGCCAGGATGAGCAGGGGAACCGCCTGACCTGGCTGCGGGTGACCGGCGGTGCGCTCAAGGTGAAAGCCCAGCTCACCGGAGAGGTCGACGGGGAGCCATGGGCCGAAAAGGCCAACCAGCTGCGGCTCTACTCCGGCGCAAAGTTTACGCTGGCAGAGTGCATCGGCCCCGGCCAGGTGTGTGCCGTTACCGGCCTGACCAAAGCCCGCCCCGGCGAGGGTCTGGGGGCGGAACGGGACAGCGACCTGCCGGTGCTGGAGCCGGTGCTGAGCTATCAGGTGCTGCTGCCCGAGGGCGCGGATGTGCACGCCGCGCTGGGAAAGCTCCATCGGCTGGAAGAGGAGGAGCCCCAGCTCCATGTGGTCTGGAACGAGACCCTGGGCGAGATCCATGTCCAGCTGATGGGCGAGATCCAGCTGGAGGTGCTGAAAAGCCTGCTGGCCGAGCGGTACGGGTTGGAGGTCAGCTTCGGCCCCGGCGGCATCCTGTATAAGGAGACCATCACCGAAGCCATGGAGGGCGTGGGCCACTACGAGCCTCTGCGCCACTATGCAGAAGTCCACCTTAAGCTGGAGCCGCTGCCCCGGGGCAGCGGGATGCAGTTTGCCGCCGACTGCCGGGAAGAGGTGCTGGACAAGAACTGGCAGCGGCTGGTGCTGACGCATCTTGAGGAAAAGCAGCATCTGGGCGTGCTCATCGGGGCTCCTCTGACCGATGTGAAGATCACCCTCATTGCGGGCCGCGCCCACCTCAAGCACACCGAGGGCGGCGACTTCCGGCAGGCGACCTACCGCGCCGTCCGGCAGGGCCTGATGATGGCAGACCAGATCCACAAGACTCAGCTGCTGGAGCCGTGGTATGCCTTCCGGCTGGAGCTGCCCTCTGACAACGTGGGCCGCGCCATGAACGATATCCAGAACATGGGCGGAAGTTTTGACCCGCCCGAGACCGGAGCCGACGGGGATACCACCCTGCTCACCGGCACCGCACCGGCCTCCACCATGCGCAGCTACCCCATGGAGGTGGTGGGCTACACCCGGGGCAGGGGACACCTGACCCTGACGCTGGACGGCTACCGTCCCTGCCACAATGCAGCGGAGGTCATCGAGGCCGCGGGCTATGAGCCGGAACACGACCTCGACAACCCGGCGGATTCGGTGTTCTGCGCCCACGGGGCCGGATTTGTGGTGCCCTGGGAGCAGGTGCGCAGCCACATGCATGTAGATAGCGGCTGGGGCAAGACTGCAAAGACCGAGGAAACGGTGCAGGCCCGTCCCCGCCGGATGGCCGCCTATCGTGCTACTTTGGAAGAGGATGCTGAGCTGCTGAAGATCTTTGAACAGACCTATGGGCCCATCAAGCAGGACCCGCTGGCGGCGTTCCGCCCCATCCAGAAGCGGGAACGCCCCGATTTCAACGCCGAGCAGTGGGAGATCCAGCCCGAATACCTGCTGGTGGACGGCTATAACATCATCTTTGCATGGGATGAGCTGAACGCACTCTCCAAAGAGAGCCTGGAAGCGGCCCGCCACAGGCTGATGGATATCCTCTGCAACTATCAGGGCTTCAAAAAGTGCGTGCTCATCCTTGTGTTTGATGCCTACCGTGTGCCGGGCAGCCCCGGCAGCATAGAACAGTACCACAATATCCATGTGGTCTACACCCGGGAAGCCGAGACCGCCGATATGTTCATCGAGCGTGTCACCCATGAGATCGGCAAGGGCCGCCGCGTCCGCGTGGCCACCTCCGATGGCATGGAACAGGTCATCATTCTGGGCCATGGTGCCCTCCGTGTCTCTGCCCGCATGTTCCATGAAGAGGTGCAGGAAGCAGAGAAGGAGATCCGGAGGTATTTGCAGGGAACGGATTAAAACTCTCCGTCATCCCTGCGGGATGCCACCGTCCGGGTTGCGGCTCCCAGCGTCCGCTTCGTGCAAAATTTTGCACTTGCGTCCCGCTGGCCGCTGCCCCAACAACTCCTCCCTGTTTCCGCCACTGGCGGCGGTCGTCGTTGTTGCCCTAATAGGGGAGGCCTTGGTAAAGAGGGTGAGCTTTACGAAATGCCAAGGGCCCCCCTATTAGCGGGGGCTGTCACGCAAAGCGTGACTGGGGGGTTAAACCACAGTAGGAAAGGAGCCGCCTATGTTCGAAACAACTTCTGATTTTGTTTGGCAGAAGATCCAGCCCCGCCCCCGGGATGCGCATAAGGGGACCTTTGGCTCCGTGCTGGCGGTGGCGGGCAGTGCGTCCTACCGGGGCGCGGCGGCGCTGGCCGTGGAAGGTGCCCTGCGCACCGGGGCCGGCATCGTTACGCTGGCAAGTGTGGAGCCGGTGCTGGCGGCTGTGGCCGCCCGCCTGCCCGAGTGCTGTCTCTGCCCCTGCGAAGCGGGGGCCGAGGGCGGCATCTCGCCCCAGAATATTGAGCATATCCGGCGGCAGAAAGCCTCTGTTCTGCTGGCGGGCCCCGGGCTGGGTTATACGGCCCAGAGCGCGGCCCGTGCCGCCGAGACCAGAGCACTGGTAAAAACGCTCCTGCCCGGCTTTTCCGGCAGTGCAGTGCTGGATGCGGATGGCCTGAACGCCGCCGCTGACCTGCTCCAAACGGAAAAAATGCTTCATCCTCAAGGAGAACTGATTTTAACGCCTCACCCCGGCGAGATGGCCCGGCTGACCGGGCGCTCTGCGGCAGAGATCAATGCGGATCGGGAAGGCACGGCGCTGCGCTATGCGAAAGCATGGAATGCTGTGGTGGTGCTGAAGGGGGCGCACACCGTCATTGCAGGGCCGGATGGCCGCTGTGCGGTCAATCCCACCGGCAACCCGGGGCTTTCCCGGGGCGGCAGCGGAGATGTGCTGGCGGGCATGACCAGCGCCCTGCTGGCCTGCGGTCTGCCTGCCTTTGAGGCCGCTGCCTGTGCCGTTTATCTCCACGGTGCCGCTGCCGACCGTGCCGCTGCCCTGCACGGGGAAACCGGGATGCTCCCGCATGATCTGCTGGATGCACTGGGGACCCTGTTTGCCGAAAACGGGCGCTGAGCAAGGGGACGATCCCATCAAAAAAAGAAACGCTTCCTTTCCTCTGGATTTGTGTTATACTGGAGCTATCCAAAACACAACGATCTGCCGGAAAGGAAGCGTTTCTTTTATGGTTCCTGCACTGGAAAAAATCATTGCCGAGAGCGACCGCATCGTCTTTTTTGGCGGCGCGGGGGTCTCCACCGAAAGCGGCATCCCTGATTTCCGCAGCGTGGACGGCCTGTACCACCAGAAGTACGATTACCCGCCCGAGACCATCCTGAGCCATACCTTCTGGGAGGAGAACCCCGAGGAGTTCTACCGGTTCTACCGGGATAAGCTTATTGTGAAGGGGGCAAAGCCCAACGCTGCCCACCTGCGGCTGGCAAAGCTGGAGCGGGAGGGCAGGCTGAAAGCCATCGTCACCCAGAACATCGACGGCCTGCATCAGGCGGCGGGCTCCAAGACCGTTTACGAGCTCCACGGCAGCACCCTGCGCAACTACTGCGTGAAGTGCGGCGCGTTCTACGATGTGGACTTCATTGCCAACAGTACCGGCGTGCCCCGCTGCCCCAAGTGCGGCGGCATCGTCAAGCCGGATGTCGTCCTGTATGAGGAAGGGCTGGACGAGGAAGTGCTCTCCGGGGCTGTGTCTGCCATCCGCAAGGCAGATACTCTCATCATCGGCGGCACCAGTCTGGTGGTCTACCCGGCGGCGGGGCTCATCCGGTACTTCCGGGGCCGCCATCTGGTGGTCATCAACATGCAGCCCACCGGGGCCGATGCGCAGGCCGACCTGTGCATTGCAAAGCCCATCGGTCAGGTGCTGAGCGAGGACGTACTGTTGGAGGACTGAGATGAAAGCTGTCATTCTGGAAAGCTATGTCATGGAGGAAGGCGACCTCGACTGGTCGGGGGTAAAGGCACTGGTGCCCGATACCACCAGCTATGTCCGCACGGCCTACGAGGAGATCGCCCCCCGCATTGGAGATGCGGACATCGTTCTGCTGAACAAGTGCCGCATGGATGAGGAGATCTTACAGCAGTGCCCGAACCTGAAATGGGTGGGCATCATCGCCACGGGCACCGACAACCTGGATCTGGAAGCCTGCCGCCGCCACGGCGTTGCAGTGGCCAATGTGCCGGGCTATTCTACTTACAGCGTGGCCCAGATGACCTTCAGCCTGCTGCTGACCATCTGCCAGTGCGCGGAGCGCTACAACCGTGCCGTCAAGCAGGGGTACTGGCAGCTGGATATCCCGGAGAGCATCGGCCTGCTGCCCCAGATGGAACTCTATGGCAAGACCTATGGCATTTACGGCTATGGCAGCATCGGGCGGCAGTCGGCCCGCATTGCCAGAGCCTTTGGCATGGAGGTGCTGGTCTGCACCCGCACCGTCCGGCCCGAATACGCCGCTGACGGTGTGGAGTTCGTGGATTATGATACCCTGCTGAGGCGGTGCGATATCCTCAGCCTGCACTGCCCGGCCACGCCCCAGACCCGGGGCCTTGTCAACGCGGAGGCGCTGGCGAAGATGAAGCCCGGGGCTATTCTGCTCAACACGGCCCGGGGCGCGCTGGTGGATGAGGAGGCCGTGGCAGCGGCCCTCCACAGCGGTCAGCTGGGCTTTTACGGGGCCGATGCCTTTGTCACCGAGCCTCTGCCTCAGGAAAGCCCCCTGCGGGCAGAACCCCACGCTATCCTCACACCGCACATTGCGTGGACGACCCGGGAGGCTTTGCAGAACCTGATGGACATTACCACCCGGAACCTGCGCACCTGGCTGGAAGGAAACGGCGAGCACATCGTCAACAGATAAAAAGGAGAGATGAATCATGCAGGCAACCATTCACAACGAATTCCTGACCCTGACCGTGGATACCCATGGTGCCGAAGCAGTCAGCCTGAAAAATGCCGCCGGGCAGGAGATGCTCTGGCAGGCCGACCCGGCGGTCTGGAAGCGCCATGCCCCCATCCTTTTCCCCTGGACGGGCAAGCTGACCGGCGGGGCCTTTACCCATAAGGGCAAGACCTACCCCGGAGGGCAGCACGGCTTTGCCCGGGACGTGGAGCACACCCTGCTCTGCGCCGAGGGTGACACCATCCGGCTGGAGCTGCGCTCGGATGAAAAGAGCAAGGCAGAGCGCTTCCCGTTTGATTTTGTCCTGACCAGCACCTTCCGGCTGGAGGGCAGGACGGTGCACCACACCCTGACCGTCACCAACCCCGCCGATGCCGCCGAGGAGCTGCAGTTCGGCATCGGCTACCACCCGGCGTTCCGCATCCCCTTTGATGACAAGCACACCACCACCGATTACGAGTTCCGCTTCGACCAGCCGGAGAGCCCGATGATCCTGGATGCTTACCCCAACGGTCTGCTGACCGGCAAGTGCGGTTACCGGTGGAAGAATGAGCAGAGCATCCCCCTGACAGACGATCTGTTTGAGAACGACAGCTTCTGCATGGCCGGTCTGCGCAGCCGCACACTGGGCATCTACGAAAAGGACACCGGCAAGGGAATCGTCTGCAATGTGGAGGGTTACCCCTACACCCTCATCTGGTCGGCTCCGGCAAAGCCTGTGCGCTTTGTCTGCATTGAGCCGTGGCACTCCCTGCCCGGTGCCCAGACCGATACCCAGGAGTGGAGCCAGCGCGCCGCTGCCGCCTGCCTTGCCCCCGGCCAGACCTGGGAGACCACCCTCAGCACAACGTTTGAGCGCTGAAGCAAAGTTTGGCAAAGAAATGCAGGAACCCCTTGACAGAGGGGACTGCATTCTGATTTAATTAGAATCGATAAAAGGGAGTAAAGGGCATCCCGCAGGGCCTGCGGGGTGCTGCATGGCAGCGTCATCACGGCAGAAATGCCCGATGTCATGTGTTGGCTTGAGACTTTTGTCACAGACAGAGTGCTGTGGCAGGGGTCTCTTTTTTCTTGCCCGGCACAGGAACACAAGGAGGAAAAATAAATATGGATCTTCTGAACACATTCGCCAGTCTCTTTTCCAATTTTGGGAATCTGACCTGGCAGATGGTGGTGATGTGGGGCATCGGTGCACTGCTCATCTACCTTGCCATCGCCAAAAAGATGGAGCCGAGCCTGCTGCTGCCCATGGGCTTTGGTGCCATTCTGGTCAACCTGCCCCTCTCGGGTGCCATCACGCAGGGGGATACGGTGGGCCCCATCTCTGCATTGTTTGAAGCGGGCATGTCCAACGAGCTGTTCCCGCTGCTGCTCTTCATCGGCATCGGTGCCATGATCGATTTTGGCCCGCTGCTGGAAAAGCCGTGGCTGATGCTCTTTGGTGCGGCGGCCCAGTTCGGTATCTTCTTTACCCTGTTTCTGGCGGGCTTCTTCTTTGACCTGAAGGATGCTGCCTCCATCGCTGTCATCGGTGCGGCAGACGGCCCCACCGCCATCTTCGTGGCCAACACGCTCAACTCCCAGTACCTCGGTGCCATCATGGTGGCAGCCTACAGCTACATGGCGCTGGTGCCCATCGTGCAGCCGCCCGTGATCCGGCTGCTGACCACGCAGAAGGAGCGCCGCATCCGGATGTCCTATGAAAAGGGCAGTGTTTCCCAGCTGACCAAGATCCTGTTCCCCATCGTGGTCACGATCATTGCAGGCATGGTGGCTCCGGCCAGTGTGGCGCTGGTGGGCTTTTTGATGTTCGGCAACCTGCTGCGGGAGTGCGGGGTGCTGAATGTGCTGAGCGAGACCGCCCAGAATGTGCTGGCAAACCTCATTACCATCGTGCTGGGCCTGACCGTTGCCGGGCAGATGACCGCCGACAAGTTCGTCCGGCCGGACACTTTGCTCATCATGGCGCTGGGTCTTGTGGCCTTTATCTTTGATACCGCTGGCGGCGTTCTGTTCGCCAAGCTGCTGAACCTCTTCCTGCCCGAGGGCAAAAAGCTGAACCCCATGATCGGCGCAGCAGGCATCTCGGCCTTCCCCATGAGCGGGCGTGTGGTCAACAAGATGGGTCTGGCCGAGGACAGCCAGAATTTCCTGCTGATGTACTCCATCAGCGTCAACGTTTCCGGACAGATCGCATCCGTCCTTGCCGGCGGACTGATCCTTTCCCTGATGGCTTAACGGAGGTGCCTTTATGCTTCATCTTTCTTCCTGGATGACCACCCTGCCCATGATGCTCATCGGCATGACCGGTATCCTGCTGGTCATCGGTTTTCTTGTGCTGGTCGTGATGGCGCTGAACTGTCTCACCCGCCGCAAATAAAGGGTCATAAATGCAAAAAGGACTGCCGTGCAGCGCACGGCAGTCCTTTTTATATCAATTTACTTGCTGATGGAAAGCGTGCCGAAAGCAGTCTCTTCAAAGTGGCTGCTGTACAGCTCCTGCATCAGCTTGATGAGCGAGAGGGTATCCTCTGCACCGGCGGTCTCGTAGCAGGAGTGCATGGCCAGCTGGGGCAGGCCGATGTCCACACAGTTCATGGACACCTGTGCCATGGCCAGATTGCCCAGCGTGCTGCCGCCTACCTTATCGGAACGGTTTGCAAAGTATTGCAGCGGCACCCCGGCGCGGGCAGCCAGCTCCCGGGCGGCTGCAACGCTCATGCCGTCGCTGGTGTACTTCTGGCCGGCGTGGGTCTTGATGACCACACCCTTGTTCATGTAGGTGCAGTTGTTCACATCGGTGTGCTCCGGGTGGTTGGGGTGCACGGCGTGGGCGTTGTCGGCGCTGACCATAAAGCTGGAAGCCACCGCGCGGTGGAAGTCCTCGTCGCTGCCGCCAAGGCTCTGGGCAATGCGGTGCAGCACATCGTACAGGAAGGTGGAAGCTGCGCCCTGCTTGGTGCCGGAGCCGACTTCCTCGTTATCAAAGAAGGCCGCCACGCCGATGGAGCGGGCGTTCTTTGCGGTCAGCAGACCTTTCAGGATGCCGTAGACGCACTGCTGATCGTCCAGACGGCCGCAGGAGATGAACTCCTCGTTGCAGCCCCAGACGGTGGCCTTTTCCCGCACATAGAGGAACAGGTCGCTGCCAAGGATCTGCTCCTCAGACACCTGCAGCTCCTCTGCGATCAGCTTTTTCAGCGCGCCCTCCTCGCAGGCACCGCCCAGCACGGGCAGCATATCCACCTGCTTGTTGAAGGAAGCCTTATCGTTGACCTCGCGGTTCATGTGGATGGCAACGCTGGGGATCATCAGCAGGTCGCGGTCCAGCGCCACCAGACGGGATACGATAGCGCCGTTCTCCTGCACCAATACACGACCCGCCACAGACAGCGGACGATCCATCCATGTGGCGCAGATCATGCCGCCGTAGCCCTCGGTGTTCAGCTTGGTGTAGTTCTGCCCCATGTGGATCTCGGCGTTCTCCTTGATGCGGAAGCAGGGAGAATCCGTATGGGCGGCGGCAACGTTGAAGCTGTAATTCTCCAGCTGGTCGCCCATGCGGAAGGCGATGATGCTGGAACCGTTGCGGCAGACAAAGTAGTCCTTGCCGGGTTCCAGCGCCCACTTGCGGCTTTCCAGCAGCTCGGCAAAGCCTGCCTTCAGCAGGATATCCCGCACAGCGGCGGTGGTGTGGTATGCGGTGGGGTTGCCGTCGATGAAGGACAGCATTTCACGGACTTCGGATGCGATCATAAAAATAAACCTCCTAAGGTGTATCTGAAAAGAGCCGGTCAGTGCTGACCGGCCCCTTTTATCGCAAGTCAAGAAATTAGTGCAACATTCAAACAGCATATTTGCGATATGCA
>OLRS01003157.1_pt1 | contig 10964 bp, 12 predicted proteins | sample 1673171 | NCBI WGS metagenome assembly OLRS01 (sample SAMEA3136762, study PRJEB25190) | human gut metagenome | biome: human gut; feature: human-associated habitat; material: faeces | place: Austria | collected 2013
GATCTCTCCGTGCCTGAGCTGCAGGGTAATGTTGTCGTTGGCGATGATCCCCGGGAAGCGTTTTGTAATATTCAGCATCTCAATAGCATACTGCGTTTCCAAGTTGAGTCGCCCTCCTTCCGTTTTCATGGCCCGCGCGCGAAAGATCGCGGGGACGGAAACCATTGTTAAGATACAGTATACTATAAATGCGCGCACAAAGTAAAGCTATTTCGGAGAAACCGCCCCACTTTCGCGCGAAAAAGGAGAGACGCCCGCAGGCGTCTCTCCCCGAAACGGTAATCGCAAGCAGATTTACTTGATCTTGCCCTGATCGTCGACGGTGATGACGGTGGCAAAGTCGGCAGCGGACTTGGTGATGTCGTTGCTGACGGTGATCTTGCCGTCGAACATATCCTTCACGAGGGACTTATAGTTGTCCTGGGTGAAGCTGTCGGTCCACTGGGTGGTATCCATGGGCAGCTGGACATAGTTCTGCGTGGGATCGTCACCAGACACGAGACCCAGCGTCTCAACCTTACCGGCGTACTTGTCCCAGTTGCCGGCCATGATCTCGGTGAGCATGGTCTTGACCGTGGGGGCAAGGCCCTTCATAGCGGAGGTAACGGTCATCTTGTCGCCATACTTGCTGTCGATGATGCCAGCCTGGTCAACGTCAACGCCGATGACCTTCGCGCCGACCTTCTGCGCAGCCTCAGCCGCGGAGGAGTAGATGCCGCCGCCGCAGGCGAAGACGACCTGGGTGCCGCCCTTGTACCAGGTATCCATCGCGGCGGTGATGTCGGCGTCGCCGGAGAACTGACCGCCATAGACGTAGTTCACCTTGACATCGCTCAGGCCCATCTCCTTGGCAGCGGCGTCAACGCCCTGCACGAAGCCGTAGCCATAGCGCTGCACGGCGGGAACCGCCATGCCGCCCAGGAAGCCGAGGCTCTTGTAGCCCATCTTCACAGCAGCGTAACCGGCCATGTAGCCGCACAGCTCCTCTTTGTAGACAGCGCTGTAAACGTTCTTGGAGACGTGGGGCTGGTTGTCAGCAGACAGCAGCTCGTCAGTGGCGTTACCGCTGGCATCCTTCTTGTAGAACTCGGAGGTGATGTCATACTCGCTGACGTCCAGCGCCACGAACTTGACATCGGGATACGTATCCTGCGCCTCCTTGATGGCGCCGCCGAAGGCGTAGCCGGGCATCACGATGACGGTGTAGCCCTCTTCCACGGCCTTCTCGATCATGGCAACACGCTCAGCGGTGCTGTCGCCGGACGGCTTGTAGTAGTTGAAGTCCACGCCGTTGGCCTCGCAGTAAGCCTTGCAGGCCTCGTAGGTGGTCTGGTTGAAGGACTGGTCGGTGATATCGCCGTAGTCGGTGATCATAGCGACCTTTTCGGTCGTCTTCCCGTCATTGTTGGCATCCCCGTTGTCCTTACCGCCGCAGGCGACAAGGGCGAGAGTCATGACAGCGGCCAGAAGCAGTGCAAGAAACTTTTTCATGATTCTATGTACCTTCCTTTTTAAATTTGGGCATGAAGCCCTTACTCGTGCATTATATCAAATTGATTTTACAAGGGCAAGCATTTTTTGTGCTTTTCCTATAATGCAGGCTAAATTTGTGTAAAGCGGCTCACTTTTGCGCCATCTTCACGGCGATCTCCAGACCGATTTTCATCATGTTGGTGAAATTCGTCTGGCGTTCGTCGGCGGAGAGCTCCTCACCGGTGATGAGGTTGTCGCTGATCGAGCAGATGGCGAGGGCGCGCTTGCCGAGGTAGGCGGCGGTGCAGTAGAGCGCGGCGGCCTCCATCTCGACGGCCATGATGCCCATCTTGCCGAAGCGGGTGTTGCGCCCGGCGGCGTCATAGAACGTGTCGGACGAATAGAGGTTGCCCACGGGCATCTTCACGCCCAGCTCCTTCGCGCTCTCGACGGCGGCCATGAGCAGGTCAAAGTCGCAGATGGGAGCGTACGTCCCGCCCAGCTCATACTGGCTGGCGAAGTTCGAGTTTGTGCAGGCGCCCTGACCGGCGACGACGCAGCCGAGCTCGAGATCAGCGCGCATCGCGCCCGCCGAGCCGACTCGGATGATGTTCTCGACGCCGTACTGGGTATAGAGCTCGTTGGAGTAGATGGCGATGGACGGCATGCCCATGCCGCTGGCCATCACGGAGACGGGCACGCCCTTGTAGGTGCCGGTGTAGCCCTGCACGCCGCGGACGTTGTTGACGAGGACGGGGTTTTCAAAAAAGGTCTCGGCGATGAACTTCGCGCGCAGCGGGTCGCCGGGCATGAGGACGGTTTTCGCGAAATCGCCGGGCTTGGCGTTGTTGTGGGGGGTCGACATGGTTGGTTCCTCCTTATCAATCTTCCATGGCCTTCACGGCCTTGACAATGCGGCTGGTGCCGAGGCGGTCGGCGCCGAGGGCGACGAAGTCGCGCGCGTCGTCGAGATTGGCGATGCCGCCGGCGGCCTTGATCTTCACATGCGGGGCGACGTGCGCCTTGAACAGGGCGACATCCTCGCGCGTGGCGCCGCCCCCGCCGAAGCCGGTGGAGGTCTTGATATAGTCCGCGCCGGACTCAGACACCACGCGGCACAGTTCGATCTTCTCGGCATCGGTGAGCATACACGTCTCGATGATGACCTTGAGGAGCTTCCCGGCGCAGGCCTCCTTCACGGCTCTGATCTCGGCGAGGACGTCATCATACAGGCCGTCCTTGACCCAGCCGATGTTGATGACCATATCGATCTCGGACGCGCCGTTTTTCACGGCGTCCGCCGCCTCGAAGCACTTGGCCGCCGTGGTGTCGTAGCCGTTCGGGAAGCCGATGACCGTGCAGACGGCGATTTTGCCGTCGACGTACTCCGCCGCGCGGCGGACGTAGCTCGCCGGGATGCAGACGCTTGCGCAACCGTACTTCACGCCGTCGTCGCAGATGGTCCTGATCTCCGCCCAGGTGGCGGTCTGGCTCAGCAGCGTGTGGTCGACGCGGCTGAGAATATCCTGCAGCTCTTTTTTCATATGTCCAACTCCTTAATTTGATGTGTTTGTCGTGGGAATGTGTCCATTGTAGCATGTTTACGGCGCAAAAACAAGGCAAATCGCCCGGGGCGGCGCGCCCGTCCTGTAGGACTGCAATACATCTTGGACAAGGAAATAAAAAGATACGAGGACTTTCGTTACCCCGGATTTAGGAACCAGAGCAACAGCGTTTTTCGCAAGGGCATACACTTCCTCGGCATTGCTTTGTTTGAAGAAATAGCCGTGGCGCTTGCACCATTTTTGGTAACGCTCAGAAAATGCGTTGTAGCTCTGCTTCCGCACACAGTCCACATGCCAGAAGGTATGTGCAAAGTCAACCCATTTTTGCGTTCCATCGCTTCGTACAGGGCTGTCAAAGCACTTGCGGATGCCCGGGAAGGATTGCTCTAAAAGTGCCTTTAGCTGCTTCGAAAGAGAAGCCAGTCCTTCCGTGCTGTGGGCAACATCGAACGGCAAATGAACGACCTCACCAAAAGGACGAAGCACCGCAACTGTGCTCTTTCTGCTGGAAACATCAATGCCTGCTGCGTTCATAATCAACACTCCTTGCTGACACGAACGCATTGGCTCTACCTGCACAAATCGAACACTGCGAATAGGAGGATGGCTGACTGACTTTCTGGCGGACGTATTAGCCCTTGTAGAAAAAGGTCAGACCATTACCCCACTATTCTAACAGTTTAGGCAACGAGATGTCCCATGCCTATGGCTGGCTGCCATAAATCAAGGGGCAAATATATAGTAACAGGAGAACCCTGTGAGAATGCGGAAATTGGAACCAAAGGGCAGCAACAAGTATTAACCGCATTCAGAGTAGTTGACATTTTTAACCCCCGCCCCCGCATGGAGAGCTTTCTCCAATGCGGGAGCGGGGGGGTTCTGTTGCCGGCTGATCAGCAGTAGTACAGGAACGAACGCAGGCGGGCCCAGGCGCTCTCGTCCCAGTCTCCGTCGAGCGAGAGCTCGAACAGCGGGGCGGGGCACTGCTCGGACAGGCCGCTCAGCTCGAGGACGACGGCGGTATTCTCATAGCGCGGCACGCAGTGGAGCACCGCGTCGGCGTGCGCGCCGAGCTCCAGCGCCTTGGCGTAGCGGTAGCGGCCCTGATTGCCCGCGAAGTCCGCGAGGCCGCGGTCGGCCGCCGCGATGAGCTTCTCGGGAGCGGGGCTGAAGGCTCCGGCATTGCCGAGGGTGCGGGCAAGCTGCGTGAGCCGCTCCTTCCAGCGCTCGAGCTACTCCGGTGCGGCGGTGCCGTTGTCGCGCCAGAGCACCCAGAGCGTCTCGCCGAGGGGTATACGGGCGATCTGATAGCCCTCGCGCTCGAGGGAGTCCAGAATCCCCTCGTTGAGCGAGGTAACGCACAGCGGGCTTCCCACGGCCGCCAGACGATTTCTACCGTGGGGAAGGGCGGATATCTGCGCCGCGAGCCGCGTCAGCTCCTCCCACGTCGGGATGGCCTGCGGGGCCAGCTGCGCGCATGTCGGCGAGGGCGGCATAGAGCACGTTGCCCGTCAGCACGGCGCGCAGCAACAGATCCGGATCCGCCGCATGCTGCGGCAGCTCCTCGAGTATGGGCGCGGCGATGGCGGTGTCACGGTGGCCGCTGTGGTCGAGGACCGTGCACACGGCGCGGGCATACTGGCCGTCGGCGTCCGCGACGTAGCCGTAGGGGATGAGGAACTGGACGTCCGCGCCGCGGCGATGGTGTCGGTCTTGGCGAACACGGCGCAGCGTCTGTGTCAGCTCGCCCTGATGCGCGGCGAGCCAATTGCGGCGCAGCGCGCCGTCCTCGAGCAGCGCCAGCTTGACGGTGCTCGAGCCCATGTCAATTCCCAGTTGGAACGTAGCTTCCTCCTTTTGTTAGACAAATCCAACTGAATATGTAAAAGCATCGCGCCGACGGCGCGTGATTTTATGCCCCTGAGGATAGCGCACGCTAACCGGAATGCCTGCTGCCATGGCAACATTTTGCGGGAGGAAATTGAAGCTTCGGCGGGGAGGGGGCGGCCTTAGGGAGCGGCGTCCCCGACGCCCCGCTTGCCGGCCGGAAAAGGAAGTCAAGAAACCTTGGTTTCTTGCGCATCTTTGGTGACTTTCTGTGCGCACAGAAAGCCACCCGCCGGCGGCACGGACACGCCGATTCTCCTACCAATTCCCCACCAAAAACACATTATTCTCAACCTTTTACAATTTGACCCCGATTTTACAAAAGCGGACTTTCTCATTTTACACACGGCCGCTAAAGTAATAACCGTAGCAAGGAACGAAAGATTGATACAAATCGGAAGGAGAATGATTTTGATGAAAAAGTTTCTGGCATTTTTGCTCGCCGCCGTGATGGCGACGGCGCTGCTCGCCGGGTGCGGCGAGCAGAAGGGCGGCACCGTCGCGACCGACGGCTCGACCTCCATGGAAAAGGTGATCAACGCGCTGGGTGAGTCCTTTATGCAGAACAACTCCGGCACGACCTTCACCTACAACCCCACCGGCTCCGGCTCCGGCATTCAGGCCGTCTCGGAGGGCCGCTGCGACATTGGTCTTGCCAGCCGCAGCCTGAAGGACGACGAGAAGGCCGGCGGCCTGCAGGAGACCGTCCTCGCCTATGACGGCATCGCGATCATCGTCAGCCCGGAAAACCCCGTCTCCGACCTGAGCGTCGAGCAGATCGCGAAGATCTACACCGGCGAGATCACCAACTGGAAGGACGTCGGCGGCAATGATGCGGACATCGTCCTGATCGGCCGTGAGGCTGGCAGCGGTACCCGCGACGGCTTCGAGTCCATCACGGATACGAAGGACAAGTGCCAGTACCGTCAGGAGCTGACGAGTACCGGTGATGTCATCACCGCCGTCAGCCAGAACCCCAACGCCATCGGCTATGCATCCCTCTCCGCCGTCAAGGACAGCGTGAAGGCCCTGACCGTCGGCGGCGTGGCCCCGACCGAGGCCACCGTGAAGGACGGCAGCTACGTCGTGCAGCGTCCCTTCGTCCTCGTGACCAAGGACGGCACGAAGCTCTCCGACACGGCGCAGAAGTTCTTCGACTTCGCGACCTCCGCGGACGCGGTGTCCATCATCAACCAGGCCGGTGCCGTGGCGGCAAAGTAACAGGAAACAGAATCACCGGACGGTCGGGGGCAACCCGGCCGCTTCCGGCGCTTTCGGGAGAATGACTATGAAAAGAAAAAAGCAGCTGTTTGAGGGTACGGTACACGGCATTTTCCTCCTGCTGGGACTGATTACCGTCGGGTGCGTGCTGCTCATCACGGTGTATCTGGTGATCTCCGGCATCCCGGCCATCCGCAAGATCGGGCTGGTGCCGTTCCTGTTCGGAAAGACATGGAAGTCGACGGGCGCGGACCCGTCCTACGGGATCCTGCCGTTTATCCTCACGAGCGTCTACGGCACAGCGGGCGCGATTGTGCTGGGCGTGCCGGTGGGCTTTCTGACGGCGGTGTATCTGGCGAAGGCCGCGCCGCCGAGGATCAAGGCGGTGCTGTCGGCGGCGGTGAGCCTGCTGGCGGGCATCCCGTCGGTCGTATACGGCCTTGTGGGCATGCTGATCCTCGTGCCGGGGATCCGGAAGATATTCGGCGTGGCGGACGGCGCGAGCCTGCTCGCGGCGATGATCGTGCTCGCGATCATGATCCTGCCGTCGATCATCAAGGTCTCGGTCACGGCGCTCGAGGCCGTGCCGCCCGAGTATGAGGACGCGTCGCTCGCGCTCGGCGCGACGGCGGTGGAGACGTGGTTCCGCGTGTCCGTCCCGGCGGCGCGCAGCGGCATCGCGGCGGCGGTCGTGCTCGGCGTCGGCCGCGCCATCGGCGAAGCGATGGCCGTGATGATGGTCAGCGGCAACGCGCCGAACATGCCGAAGCTCTTTGAGAGCGTGCGCTTTCTGACAACGGCCGTGGCGAGCGAGATGTCCTACGCCGGCGGGCTGCAGCGGCAGGCGCTGTTTTCCATCGCGCTGGTGCTGTACCTCTTTATCATGCTCATCAACGCCACGCTGAACTTCTTCCTCAAGCGCGGCAGGGAGGACTGACATGGAAAAAACACGGATTTCCGGGCGGCGCCGGGCCTATATCGGCCTGATGCGCGCGTTCATGTATATCGCGGCGGCTCTGACGGGCGCGCTGGTGCTGTTTCTGATCGTCTATGTGCTCGGCAAGGGCCTGCCACACATCAGCTGGGAGCTGCTGAGCACGAAGACCAGCTATCTGACGGGAAAAATCGGCATTCTGCCGGACATTCTGAGCACGCTCTATATCGTCCTCGCGGCGCTGGTGATCGTGCTGCCGCTGGGCGTGGGCGCGGCGGTCTACCTCAACGAATACGCGAGAAACAAGCGCGTGGTCGCCGTCATCGAATACGCGGCGGAGACGCTCTCGGGCATCCCGTCGATCATCTATGGCCTGGTCGGCATGCTCTGCTTCTGCGAGGTGCTGGGGCTGCAGACTTCGCTCATCGCGGGCGCGCTGACGCTCGTGATCATGAACCTGCCGACCGTCATGCGCACGACGCAGGAGAGCCTCAAAACCGTGCCGCAGAGCTATCGCGAGGGCGCGTTCGCCCTCGGCGCGGGCAAGTGGCGCACGATCCGCACGGTGGTGCTGCCGGGCTGCGTCGACGGCGTCATCACCGGGTGCATCCTCTCCGTGGGGCGCATCCTCGGCGAATCCGCGGCGCTTCTCTTTACCGCGGGTACGGCGCACGCGCTCTACAGCTTCTTCGAGGGGCTGGGACAGTCCGGCGCGACGCTGACGGTGGCGCTCTACTTCTACGCTAAGGAGCAGGGCGAGTTCGACGTGGCGTTCGCCATCGCGGCGGTGCTGATGCTGCTGACGCTGTGTATCAACCTCGCCGCGGCGCTTGTGGAAAGACATTTCAGGAGGAAAAGAAGCCTATGAAACCGATTATGACGGTCAAGGATCTCTGCCTGTGGTACGGGAGCCATCAGGCGCTGAAGAATATCACCATCGACATCCCGGAAAAGAGCATCACGGCGCTCATCGGGCCGTCCGGCTGCGGCAAGTCGACGTTTCTCAAGACGCTCAACCGCATGAACGACCTCGTCCCCGACGTGAAGATCACGGGCGACGTGCGCTATCGTGATGAGGACATCTTCGACCCCGCGCAGGATGTGAGCGAGCTGCGCCGCGAGGTCGGCATGGTGTTCCAGAAGCCGAACCCGTTCCCCATGAGCATCTACGACAACATCGCCTACGGCCCGCGCACGCACGGGATCAAAAACCGCGCGCAGCTCGACGAGATCGTGGAAAAATCCCTGCGCGGGGCGGCCATCTGGGACGAGGTAAAGGACCGGCTGCAGAAAAACGCGCTGGGCCTCTCCGGCGGTCAGCAGCAGCGGCTCTGCATCGCGCGGGCGCTCGCGGTCGAGCCGGCGGTGCTGCTGATGGACGAGCCGACAAGTGCCCTCGACCCGATCTCCACGTCGAAGATCGAGGAGCTCGCCATGCAGCTCAAGGAGCGCTATACCATCGTCATCGTCACCCACAATATGCAGCAGGCCGTGCGTATCTCCGATCGGACGGCGTTTTTCCTGCTGGGTGAGCTGGTCGAGTGCGGCGAGACGGAGACGCTCTTCTCCACGCCGCGCGACAAGCGCACGGAGGACTATATCACGGGGAGGTTCGGATAAATGAGAAGTCGCTTTGATGAGCAGCTGGCGCTGCTGAACCGGGAGCTGATCGAGATGGGCTCGCTGTGCGAGGAGGTCATCGCGCTGGCCTCGCGCGCGCTGACCGAGGGTGACCGCGAGCTGGCGGCGAAGGTTGTGCCGCTCGACGAGGAGATTGACCAGAAGGAGCGTGCCATCGAGTCGCTCTGCCTGAAGCTGCTGCTGCAGCAGCAGCCCGTCGCGCGCGACCTGCGCCAGATCTCCGCCGCGCTGAAGATGATCACGGACATGGAGCGCATCGGTGACCAGGCGGATGATATTTCGGAGATTATCATCTATCTGGGCGGCAGAACGGCGGAACATGACGATCTGCTGCGCTCTATGGCGCGCGCGACCATTAAAATGGTCACGGAAAGTGTTGACGCATATGTAAAACATGATACAATATTGGCGGAAAAGGTCATCGCCGACGACGATACCGTCGACGATTACTTTGAGCAGGTCAAGCGCGCGCTCATCGGCAAGATCGCGGCGAACCCCGACGACGGCGAGTATGCGCTCGACCTGCTGATGATCGCGAAGTATTTCGAGCGGATCGGCGACCACGCGGTGAACATCGCCGAGTGGGTGATCTTCTCGATAACGGGCGTACACAATGCGCTCTGACGGGGAGGTGACTGCTTTATGATCTGGTGCGTGGAGGACGATGACAGCATCCGCGACATCGAGGTATACGCGCTGCAGTCGACCGGGTTGGAGGCGCGCGGCTTTGCCGACGGCGGCTTGTTCTGGGCGGCGCTGGAGCAGGAGAAGCCCGCGCTCGTCGTGCTGGACGTGATGCTCCCCGGCGTGAGCGGGATCGACCTGCTGCGGCGGATGAAGGCCTCGCCCGCGCTGCGGGAGATCCCCGTTGTGATGGCCACGGCCAAGGGCGCGGAGTATGACCGGATTCAGGGGCTGGATCTCGGCGCGGACTACTATCTGACAAAGCCCTTCGGCGTGATGGAACTCGTCTCCTGCGTCAAGGCGGTGCTGCGCCGCTGCGGGCAGAGCGCCGAGCAGGCGCGCATGCTCAGCTCCGGCGGGCTGTGCGTGCATCTTGACGAGCGCACCGTCACTGCAGACGGCGAGCGTATCGCGCTGACGTATAAGGAGTTTGAGTTGCTGCGGCTGTTTCTGTCCCATCCGGGGATGGCTTTTACTCGCGACCAGCTCTTCAGCGAGATCTGGGGCATGGACTACTGCGGCGAGTCGCGCACGGTCGACATGCACATCCGCACCCTACGCCAGAAGCTCGGGGCCTACGGCGCCGCCATCACGACGGTGCGCGGTGTCGGCTACCGGTGGGAGGTGCAGGCATGACAAGAAAGATTTTCCGCTCCATTGTGCTCGTGGCGGGGACGGTCCTGCTCGCGAGCCTTTTGCTGATTCTCGGCTATCTGTATGATTTCTTCGGCGGCGTGCAGGAGACGCAGCTCAAGGACGAGCTGACGCTGGCCTCCGCCGCGGTGGAGAGCACGGGCGGGGACTACCTCGCGCAGCTCTCGTCCGACCGCTTCCGCCTGACGTGGATCGCCGCCGACGGCAGCGTCCTCTATGATACGCAGGCGGACGCGTCCTCTATGGAGAGCCACGCCGACCGCGAGGAGGTGCAGCAGGCGCTCAAGACCGGAGAGGGCGAGAGCGCCCGCTACTCCGCGACGCTCCTGCAGAAGACGCTCTACTATGCCCGGCGGCTGGGCGACGGGACGGTGCTGCGCATCTCCGTCAGCCGCGCGACGGCGGGTCTGCTGATCCTCGGCGTGCTGCAGCCGATGCTGCTGGTGCTGGCCGCGGCATTGATCCTCTCGGGCGTTCTCGCCCGGCGGCTCTCGAAGCGGATCGTCGACCCGCTCAACCGGCTCGACCTCGACCACCCGCTGCACAGCGGCAGCTATGAGGAGCTGGCGCCGCTGCTCGGGCGCATCAACCAGCAGCACCGCGAGATCTCCTCGCAGCTGCGCACGCTGCGCCGCAAGACGGACGAGTTCGACCAGATCACCGGCAGCATGAAGGAGGGGCTCGTCCTGCTCGACAACGCGGGCGTCGTGCTGAGTATCAACCCGGCGGCGCAGCGGCTCTACGGCGTGAGCCGCGCGAGCGTGGGGCAGGACTTCCTGACCGTCGACCGCAGCCGCGACATGAGCTGCGCCATCGCCGACGCCGTGAAAAACGGCCACAGCGAGGTGCGTGCGTTTGATGCCTTGGCCTATTTTTACATAGTCGGCTTCGTTCAAGTTGGCAAG
>OLRS01003159.1_pt1 | contig 10960 bp, 8 predicted proteins | sample 1673171 | NCBI WGS metagenome assembly OLRS01 (sample SAMEA3136762, study PRJEB25190) | human gut metagenome | biome: human gut; feature: human-associated habitat; material: faeces | place: Austria | collected 2013
CCTCTCCCAAAGGGAGAGGCCTTGGCAAAAAGATGAAGTTTGCGTGGACTGCCAAGGGCTCCCACTTTGGGGGAGCTGGCATCGCGTAGCGATGACTGAGAGGGCGAGGACGCTGCCCGTATGCCATAAGTTTTTGACATCCACCCCATTCCCGGTCTATGAAAGACCGGCGAAGGGGTGGATTTTTTCTTTTTGCAGGAAACCGCCGCTCTGATTCGTATTATCAACAGAAGATTGCTGGTATTTTTTACAGGTTTCACAAATTATTTTTTCAGCACTTGACAAAGTTTTCACCTTTCGTTCTTGCAATCTTCATCGTTCGGGCGTATAATTTCTCAATGCTATCGAGTTCTGCTCTTCTGCAAAAGGAGGCTATTCTATGAAACGCAGCTGGCTTGCGCGCCACCCGGTCGGGTTCATGGCGCTGTATACTATATTTTATCTTTCCGTTTTTCACTATCTGGAGTCAAACGTCCCCCTGCGCAGCATTCTGGTGCACTGCCGTCTGGACGATCTGATCCCTTTCTGCAAATATGCGGTGATCCCCTACTTTGCATGGTTCGTATGGATCCCCTTCACCCTGTTCTATCTGCTGTGGAAAGCCCCGCGTGAGGACTTCTGGCGGCTGTGCCTGCCGCTGTTCTCCGGCATGACCATTGCACTGGCGTGCTACGCGGTGCTGCCCACAGCGCTGGACCTGCGCCCCTACTGGGTGCCGGGCAGCGATATCTTTGCGCGGGTGGTGCGCTTTTTGTACCGCACCGACACCGCCACCAACGTCTGCCCTTCCATTCATGTGTTCAACTCGGTAACGCTGCTGCTGGCGTACTACCGCAGCCATATCTTTGATGCACCGCGCCGCCGCTGGATGCGTCCCGCAGCCGCTGTGCTGTGCATTTCCATCGTCTGCTCCACCGTGCTGCTCAAGCAGCACAGCTGCATTGACGTGGCCTTGGGTGCGCTGCTGGCACTGGTGCTGGACAGTGCCTTTACCGCCGCCGAGCGCAGCCAGCTGCCGCAGGTGCGGAGAGCTTAAGGAAGAAAGAAAAAACGACTCCTGTCAGCGCCTTTGGCGCTGGCAGGGGTCGTTTTTTCATTTCCTTTTTTAAAACAGCCCCTCGGGCAGGCAGATATCCTGCTTGGGGACTTTTGCCCACGCAAAGTCCGGCACAAGGCTTTCCGGGGTGCGGGGCGCGGGCTCCGGCTGCAAGCCGTAGGCATAGGCAAGCTTACCGATGATCTCCGGGGCGGTGTATTTTGCCCGCAGGTTTTCAAGGCTCTGGTCGCCGTCCCGCTTGGACAGCCGCCGCCCGTCCGCCGCCAGCAGCAGCGGGCAGTGGGCAAAGCGGGGCGGCTGCAAGCCCAGCAGCCGGTACAGGTACAGCTGCCGCGCCGTGGAGGAAAGCAGGTCTGCCCCGCGCACCACCTCGGTGACGCCCATGCGGGCATCGTCCACCACCACCGCCAGCTGATAGGCAAACACGCCGTCTGCCCGGCGCAGATAGAAATCGCCGCAGTCCCGCAGCAGGTTTTCCGTGTGGGTACCCATGCAGCCGTCCGTAAAGGTGATCTCCTCGTCCGGCACCATCAGGCGGTAGGCAGGGGCTTTCTTTTTGCGCTTTTCCGCAATTTCCTCCGGCGTCAGCCCCCGGCAGGTGCCCGGGTAGATGACGTTGCCGTCCGAGGTGTGGGGTGCGCTGGCGGCGTGCAGCTGGGAGCGGGAGCAAAAGCAGGGGTACACCAGCCCCCTCTGCTCCAGTTTGCGGTAGCTTTGGGTGTAGATGTCCCCGCACTCGCTCTGGTAATAGGGCGCGTGTGCGCCGCCGGTGCTGCCGCCCTCGTCCCATGTAAGCCCCAGCCACGCAAGATCCTGCTCCAGCAGGTCGGCGTAGACGCGGGGACAGCGCTCGGCATCCAAGTCCTCGATGCGCAGCACGATGCGCCCGCCCTGACTTTTTGCGCTGAGCCATGCCAGCAGGCTGCACGCCAGATTGCCCAGATGCAGCCGTCCGCTGGGGCTGGGCGCAAAGCGCCCGGTGACCGGGCGGTTTTGGGATACAGGGACTTGGTTTTGCATGGGTGTGCTTCCTTTCGCTTTACTGGTTTTTTCTCATTATAAGCCCTTGCTGTGCAAAGGTCAATGCGCATAAAAAAGCCGCCGCAGGCGGCAATGCCTGCGGCGGCTGTAAGGTCGGCTGCTCAGTGCAGCTCCGGCCAGTAGCCCTTGTTGGCTTCGATCATATCGTCCAGAATGGCCTTTGCAACGTTCATGCTGGGCACAGTCTTGTTCAGGGTGAAGGCCTGCAGCACCTTCTCGTAGCTGCCTTCCACGCAGCCCTCTACCAGCAGCTTTTCGCTGTTGAGCTGCTGCATCATCAAGCCCTGCTGGAACAGCGGGATGTTGTCCCGGGCAATGACCTCCGGGCCGTTTTTGCCGATGTAGGCGGGCAGCTCCACCATTGCGTCATAGGGCATATTGGGGATGGCGCCGCGGTTCTCGGTGATGATGAGGAAGCGTGCCTTGGTGTCGTTCTTCAGCGCAGCGGAAAGATCTGCGATCCAGTCGCCGTGGCTGCCGGCATAGAAGGTGTTGGCGTCCACTTCGCCGGTCTTGAGGTAGTGGTCGATGCCGTCGAACAGGTTCTTTTCGCGGGTCTCCTCCACCTCGTTGGCGCGGGTGTGGTTCGGGTCCGAGTGCTCCACAAACTCCTTGGCCTGCAGATAGTAGTTCAGGTAGGTGTTGGGCAGGTACTCCGGGAAGTTTTCCATGATCTCGTACTCGCCCTTCCACACATAGTACCAGCTGCCCTTGGTGTGGCGGTTCTGGCTGGCGGAGGAGGTCAGCGCGCCCATGCCCTTGAGGTAGCTTTCCGGCAGAAGGATCTTGTTCTCCTTGATGTAGGCGCGCAGCTTGGGCATCAGGTCCTCGCCGTGGTACTGGATGGAGGTGAACCAGCCAAAGTGGTTCAGGCCAAAGTAATCGTAAACGATCTCCTTCTTGTTCTGGATGCCCATGGCAGCTGCCACCACGTCAATGATGGCGATGGGCATATCGCAGATGTTGATGATCCGTGCCTTCGGGCGCAGCTTGCGGCAGGCTTCGGATACGATGGCGGCGGGGTTGGAGTAGTTCAGGATCCAGTAGTCCTTCTTGGCATACTTTTCCACGTCGTCGATCAGCTTGATCATGGGGAAGATGGTGCGCATTCCGTAGGCCATGCCGCCGCAGCCGCAGGTCTCCTGTCCCACGCAGCCGTGGCGCAGAGGGATCTTTTCGTCCTGCTCACGCATGGCGTAGCCGCCCACGCGCATCTGGGCAAACACAAAGGAAGTGTCGGTGTAAGCCTGCTGTACATCGGTGGTGACCACCAGCTTGATGTCGGTATTCAGCTCCTTGTGCAGGACCCAGTCCACCACAACGGCAACCTTGTCCTGCCGCTCCTTGTTGATGTCGAACAGACGGATCTCGTCCACTTCCAGTTCTTCCCGGCGCAGGGCGATGGATTTGACGATACCGGCGGTAAAAGTGCTACCGCCGCCAGCAATGGTAATGACCATAGTTAAACGCTCCTTTTTTGTATTTTTCAGGTTAGCCCGGCGCAGTCCGCCGGGGCGCGGAAAAGCGGTTTACTGGTTTTCCAGCTGTGCTTCCACAGCACGCTTGATATCGGCTACCTGCAGACCGTAAACGATCTGGATATCGGTACCCTTTTTCACGATGCCGCTGTTCGGCAGTTTGTTGATGGCAGCTTCGTCCAGCTTTGCGGGATCCTTGATGTTTACCCGCAGACGGGTGAAGCAGTTGTCCACCGACAGGATATTTTCCTTGCCGCCCAGACCGTCGATGACGCACTGCACCTCGGCAGCGTTCTTCACGCTTGCCTTCTTGGCGGGTGCATCGCTCCCCGCGGTCTCGGTGCTCACCTCTTCCCGGCCGGGGGTGTGCAGGTTGAAGGCCTTGATCAGCAGGGTGAACACCACAAAGTACACTGCGATCTGGCACAGCGCCAGCAGGTACAGGGTGGGATAGTTGGTCTTATCTGCACCGGCAGAAAGATTCATCAGCACCGAGCCAAGGAGGTTGGTGGTAAAGCCGGTGACATGGAAGATGTGCAGCAGCACGATGAACAGGCCGGAGATGCAGGCGTGTGCCACCCACAGGATGGGCGCAGTGAAGCAGAACATGAAGTCCAGCGGCTCGGTGATGGAAGCCAGAGAAGCGGTAAATGCCAGCGGCACCAGAACGGCAGCGGTCTTTTTGCGGTTCTCCTTGCGGGCGCAGAAGATGAAGGCCGCCACGATGCCAAAGTAGCCGAAGGTCTTGGTGAAGCCGGTGTACATCCACACGATGCCGTCCGAGAAGGGCAGACCCATGCTGTACTCCATCATCATGACGATGTAGGAGCCGGTGTAGGTGGCATCGCCCACGGTCAGGCTGTTGCCCAGTGCAGAGAACTGGAAGGGGGTGTAGATGAGGTGGTGCAGGCCGGTGGGGATGAGGAAGCGCTCCAAAAAGCCGTACAGGAACAGGCCGAAGTTGCCGGAGGTGGCGATCAGGTCGGTCAGTGCGCTGATCACGTTCTGCACCGGCGGCCAGAAGAAGCAGGAGCCAAAGCCGAACAGGATGGAAAAGACCACCATGCAGGTAAAGGACCAGCGGTTGCCGGAGTAGATCTGGGTGATGATGCCCTTGAACTGCTTTTCACAGGTGCGGTTGTACACCCAGCCGCAGACCAGACCCAGTAGGATGCCGCCGAACACGCCCATATCCACCGTCTGGATGCCGAACACGGTGGACTGACCGGTGCCGTACAGACCCACCATCGGGTCAGGCTCTGCCAGCATACCCAGCTGAGTCAGGGTGACGTTGCCGGCGGTCAGATACATAAAGTAGCTCATCAGGCCGATGATGGCAGCCTGCTGCTTGTTCTTTTTGGCCAGCGCCGCTGCGATGCCCACGCAGAACATCAGGCTGAGGTTGTTGATGATGACCATGATGCAGTTGTAGATCAGCTGTCCCAGCAGCTTGATGGGGGTCCACTGCAGAACGGGGATCATCGCACTAAGGCTTGTGCTGGTAAGCAATGCGCCCAGCACAAGGATCAGGCCTGCTGCCGAGATATACGACAGCGGTGAGAGCATGGCTTTGGAGAACTTTTCCAAGCCATTCATGACTTTTTCTTTCATCGTGTAATACTCCTCACTTTTTGACTTGACTGTTTTGGGGGATGATTTCTATTCCGCAGGGCTTCCGGACGCCCTGTTGAAGCATTTTATCCTACGATCTTGGTCAGGTGGATGAGCAGATAGACCTGCTCCTGATGATCCAGCTCGTAATCAAATTCCTGCCGCAGATAGGCATTGATGCGCTGTAAGCACACCTCGTTGCGGCTGTCGCGCTGCAAAAGCACCGTATACATGGATTCCAGCCCGGCGTCCTGCCAAGGAGTGTGCCGCAGAATGCGCGCCGCCAGAAACTTGAGGTGTACGGTCAGACGGGTGGTCTCAAGGCTTTCTTCCTCAAAGGTGCAGTGATAGGTATCGCAGATGATCTCCTTGACCGCCTTGACGAACTTTACGGTATCGTAGGCCAGCGCGCCGTCCGCCGCACCGGCTACCAGATGCAGGGCAATGTAGCCCGCTTCGTCCTCCGGCAGCTGTACGCCGCAGAACTGCCGGACAAGTTCCAGCGCCCTTTGCCCCACTGCGTACTCCTTCGGGTACAGCATCCGCGTCTCCGAGAGCATGAGGTTGGGCAGAAAGGTGCCCTTTTCCACACGTTCCAGCGCAAAGCTGATGTGGTCCACCAGCGAGATGGTGCTTTTGCTGCTGAGCAGGATGCCCTGCTCCTCTGCCGCCAGCGAGATGCGCTCGGCGGCCTGCATCACCTGCGGGGTAACGTTATCCAGCATCTTGAGGAACTTGGTCTGCAGCTCGTTCTGCACATAGTACACCTTGGAAACGCGGCTTTTGTCGATCACGTCCCCCGGGCGGCGGCCAAACCCAAGTCCGTTGCCCACGAGAATGGCTTCCCTGCCGTCCGGCATGACCACCGACACCGCATTGTTATTGAATACCTTTACAGCCTGCATCGCCGCACTCCTCCGCTTCCATGCCGCAGCTTTTATAAAAAGAAAAGGGCACAAGAACCAAAGGGATGCCGTTGCCGCCTTCCCTCTGATGCTCATGCCTGATCGAACAGTTACACGCACTGATAAATTCACTTGTCTGTCTTTGATTATACGAGCCAGCGCGGAGAATGTCAATGCGTGGAACTGCCCGAAATTCAAGCTGCATTTTTGTATATCCTGCACAGGTGCTGCTTGAAATTCGTCCTGCGCAGAACGATTGACAACGCCGTGCGCAGAACGTATACTTAGGGTGTAGATCCCGCATTGCTCCGGCGGTTTGCCGGGGCACCAGTTACGGAGGTTTTTCTTATGACATCGAAATATATCCGCTCCCTTGCGCTGCTGCTGTGCGCCGCTTTCCTGGGCTGTCTGCTGGCAGCCTGCGGCGGCTCTGCAAGCAGCCCCGCATCCAGCGCTGCGCCCGCTTCGGACAGCGCATCCGCTTCCGGCAGCAGCACGCTGCCCTCCTCCACCACAGAAGCCAACACCGGAGAGCTGAACCCCGGCAACTTTGATGAGAACTCGGTGTTCTCCATCACCGGCACCTCAAACGCCTTTGCGCCCTGTCTGGGCTGGGGGCCCGGCGTATCCGGCTGCTCCTTGAAATCGGTCATCGCGGCGGCATCACTGCTGCAGTGGGCCGAGGACGCACGGATGTCCAGCCGCTCCCCGGAAGCCATTCAGGATGCCTTTTACAGCTGGTACGACGGCCTGACCGACAGCCAGCAGGAGGGCTTTGCCGAAGCATGGCCGCTGATCAAGGACGCCGCGCTGGACCTGCTCAGCGATAAGGACAGCATGACCGGCCGCATCACGGACGCAGGGCTGGACGCTGACACCCTGCCCGGCTGCACCCTGAAAAACTGGCAGGCGCTGCAAGCTGTGCTGGACGATATCGTGCCGGAGACAAACGGCGAAGCTTAATAGAACAAAAAAGCATCTGCAACCATCGCTTCTGAATTTCAGAATCAGCGATTTTGTTGCAGATGCTTTTTCTTTAGCGGGCTCGCCCTCTCCGTCACCTACGGTGACACCTCTCCCAAAGGGAGAGGCCTTGGCAGAAAGATGAAGTCTGCGTGGACTGCCAAGGGCTCCCACTTTGGGGGAGCTGGCATCGCGAAGCGATGGCTGAGAGGGCGAGGATGCTGACCATGTGCAGCATCCCTTCTGTTTCTGATTTTTATACCTTTTTCAGCACATACTGGCGGGTGCCCATGCCCACCTTCTCGGCCTGGTCAAGGGTGGCCTTCCACTCGATGTTGGGGTTGGAGTCCTTGAAGTTGTCATGGTAGCAGTTCCAGCCCGGCTTTGCAAGGTTTGCGCCCAGCTGGCTGTTGGGCAGCGGGGCGGCGTTCAGGCAGGCGTCCACGCAGGCCTGATCCAGCGCCACAGGGTCGAAGGACGCAAAGATGCCGATATCCGGCAGGATGGGTGCATCGTTCTCGCAGTGGCAGTCGCAGTTGGGGCTGATGTCCTGCACCAGAGAAACGTGGAAGCAGGGACGGTCGTGGCAGACTGCGGCGGCGTACTCGGCCATCTTGCGGTCCAGCAGCTCGTTGGCGCAGTCGTTGGGAGAATAGATGGCGTCAAAGCTGCACGCGCCGATGCAGCGGCCGCAGCCCTTGCACTTGTCGTAGTCGATGACCGCCTTGTTTTCGGCATTGTAAGTAATGGCGTCCGAGCCGCACTCCTTGGCGCAGCGGTGGCAGCCGCGGCACAGCCCCTCCTGCACGGCGGGCTTGCCGGCAGCGTGCTGCTCCATCTTGCCCGCGCGGGAGCCGCAGCCCATGCCGATATTCTTGAGCGCACCGCCGAAACCGGTGGACTCGTGGCCCTTGAAGTGGGTCAGGCTGATGAACACGTCCGCATCCATGATGGCGCGGCCGATCTTGGCGGTCTTGCAGTATTCGCCGTTGGGCACCGGCACTTCCACCTCATCCGTGCCGCGCAGACCGTCACCGATGATCACCTGACAGCCGGTGGTCATGGGCCAGAAGCCGTTCAGCTGGGCGCAGCTCAGGTGCTCCAGCGCATTCTTGCGGCTGCCCGGGTACAGGGTGTTGCAGTCGGTCAGGAAGGGCATACCGCCCTGCTCCTTGCACAGGTCTGCCACCACCTTGGCGTAGTTGGGACGCAGAAAAGCCAGATTGCCCAGCTCGCCGAAGTGCATCTTGATGGCCACGAACCGGCCGTCCATGTCGATGTCCTTAATGCCGGCGGCAATGCACACCCGGCGCAGCTTTTCCAGCAGGCTGGTGCCCACCGGACAGCGGAAATCCGTATAGTAAACTTTGGATGCTTCCATGATGTTTTTCCTCCCATATCTTTCCGGCGGCGTCTGCCGCGCGGGTTCTCTTTTGTTCAGGCAATACCACATGATTCCAAGTGCCGATACGGCGAGCGAGGTGCGGCAGATGCTAAGCCAAAAGCGCAGATAATACTTTGTGTATTATCGAGCATTTTGGCAACGCAGATGCCGTGCCGCAGCCGCCGGAACGGTGCTTGAGCCGTCAGGCGGGAATTGTGCGGTACTGCCTTCAGTATAGCACACCCGGGCGAGCGGTGTAAACAGAAAATGGAACCGTGCCGTTTTTCTCTGCCCATTTTGGGGTTGACAGCCCTGCCCTGCGGTGTTATCTTATATCGGTTCCAAGAAACGGAACGGATGTCAAGATACAGGAGTTATTTCTATGAACGATTTTGATACATTCTGGCACGAAGCGAAAGCCGCCCTGCGGGTGGCGCTGCAATGGTTCTTTCTGGCAGTCCCCATGGGTCTGCTCTGTGGATTTCTGGGCACCTTGTTCCACCTTGCTGTCGAGCACGCGACAGAACTGCGCGCCGCGCAGCCCTGGCTGCTGTTCCTTTTGCCTGTGGCAGGTCTGCTCATCAATGCCCTTTATAAGGTAACAAAGTGCGAGGGTGTGGGCACCAACAACGTTCTCCGCGCCGTGCAGAGCGGCGAGCCGGTCAGCATTCTGCTGGTGCCCGCTATCTTTCTGGGTACGGTGCTCACCCACCTGTGCGGCGGCTCTGCCGGCCGCGAGGGCGCTGCCTTGCAGATGGGCGGCAGCATCGGCTGGAACCTTGGCACCCTGCTGCGGCTCACGGACCACGACCGCCGCACCGCCACCATCAGCGGCATGGCTGCGTTCTTCTCTGCCCTGTTCGGCACCCCGCTGGCGGCGGCCTGCTTTGCCATGATGGTGGAGGATGTGGGTCTGACCTTTACCGCTGCCTTTGTCCCCGCCTTTACCTCTGCCCTCCTCGCCTACGGCTGCTCGCTGGCCTTTGGCATCGCACCCACCCACTTTGCCCTCACTGCACCGGAGCTGAACGTCCGCACCGCCCTGCTGGTCATCGTGCTGGGCGTGGCCTGCGCTGCCGTTTCCCGCCTGTTCTGCTACACCCTCCACTTCATGGAGCACACTGTGCCAAAGCTTCTCCCGAACCCGTGGGTGCGGGTCTTTGCGGGCGGCGTGCTGGTCATCGGCTTTTCCTATCTCTTCGGCGTGGGGCGCTATAACGGCGCGGGCATGAGCGTCATCACCGCTGCTGTGGAGCAGGGACAGGCGCTGCCGTGGGATTTTCTGTGCAAGATCTTCCTCACCGCGCTGACCCTTGCCTGCGGGTTCAAGGGCGGCGAGGTGGTGCCCAGCTTTTTTGTAGGCGCTACCTTCGGCTGCGTGGTCGGCCCGCTGCTGGGCCTGCCCGCCGAATTTGCGGCGGCGGTGGGGCTGGTGTCCATCTTCTGCGGTGCCACCAACGTCCTGATCCCCTCCATCCTGCTGGGATTCGAGCTGTTTGGCGGGCAGGGGCTGGAGCTTATTGCGCTGGGCTGCGGCGTGTGCTACATGCTCTCGGGCCACCACGGCCTCTACAGCAGCCAGACCTTTGTCACCAACAAGCTGCGGCCGGAGTACGCCTCCCACAAGTGGCGGGTCAAGCTGAAGAAAAAAGAAGAATGATTTTTCGCAGATTTTCGCCGCGGAGAGCTTGATTTTTTGCCGCCATCGTGCTACAATCAGCGTAGTTTCATCCTGACCAAAGCGATGATGCGGACAAACCGAAGCTCGTTCCCCATGACGCAGAGAGGGCTGCCCCGGATACCGGGTGCTGCAAGCAGCCTGCCGTGCATCGGGCTTCTACCACCGCAGAGCGCAGAGGAGAACCTCTGCCGGGTGCGCCCGTTACAGCACAGCGAGTGGCGTGTTCTCAAGGGCACGCAATTCGGGTGGAACCGTGGAACGCGTGAAATCTTCAGGCGCTTCATCCCGTAAATTTGAGCGGGATGGAGCGCTTTTTTGTTTTAACTTTCATCAAAAGGAGAACCACTATGAAGATCATCTACAAAGACGGCCATGTGGACGAGTGCCCGCAGGACCAGGAACTGCATGTTATCCGCCACACCGCTGCTCACATCATGGCGCAGGCTATCAAGCGCCTGTACCCCGAGGCTGACTTTGCCTTTGGCCCTGCCACCGAGAACGGCTTCTACTACGATGTCGATCTGGGCGACACCAAGCTCACCGATGACGATCTGGCCAACATCGAAAAAGAGATGCGCAAGATCTGCAAGGAAAATCTGGCCATCAAACCCTTCATCCTGCCCCGTGACGAGGCTGTGAAGCTGATGGAGGAGCGCCAGGAGCACTACAAGATCGAGCACATGGCTGACCTGGCCGACGAGACCGAGTTCAGCTTCTTCCAGCAGGGCGAGTACGTTGACATGTGCATCGGACCCCACCTGACCTACACCAAGGCGCTGAAGGCCTTCAAGATCACCCAGCAGTCCGGCGCATACTGGAAGAACGACAAGGAAAACAAGA
>OLRS01003166.1_pt1 | contig 10939 bp, 10 predicted proteins | sample 1673171 | NCBI WGS metagenome assembly OLRS01 (sample SAMEA3136762, study PRJEB25190) | human gut metagenome | biome: human gut; feature: human-associated habitat; material: faeces | place: Austria | collected 2013
TCTCGGCTCTTTTTTATATAAATTTGTAATTTACACCATTATATGGACTTTATCATAATGGCGGCTCAATTGTACTTTCACATCCTCGTGGGTATTATGCAGAGTACAGCGATATTAATACTATTGGTTATAAAGATGCTTCGGAGCGTGCAAGCAGAATGTATGAGCTTAGGCAGGAGTGGTCAGAAGCTGTTAATAATGCCATATCATCTGGTAATAAAATTTCTGATTATAATAATACTGTATACTATGACTATGGTGTGCTTGATAAAGATAACAATGGTACTATTGATTCAATTACAATTATTTATAAGAATAATGGGGCAGGTAATATATCAGTAAGCTGGTCATCACCATTGTGGAATTATACAGATTATGTTAATAATATATCTGTTAATATCGGCAAAAAAACTATTAATAGTTACAAATATGTCCAGATAACCAATTCGTATTGTAAGCCTGATGGTGATACTAACGGATATTTATTTAAGGATGAGGATGACCGGGTATTTGTATCAATTGCAACAGCAGTACATGAAATGGGACATATTATGGGGCTGAAGGATTTATATAACTCAAAGAATGCGTCACCGGTGTATTTCATGTCAGTTATGGCAAAGCATATATCTCCAGTTCCACAGTTTATGTCTCTTAAGGAGAAAGAAGTATTAGGCTGGGCTGATGAGAATGATATTAAGACGATTTTGTCCGAAGGAGAATATAGTCTTAAAGCATTAGGAACTTCAGGTACGGATAATATTACAGGATATAAGATGGATATTCCGGAAAAGGGTAAGACATTGTATCTTGAGTACAGAAATTTTGAGGATAATGGTAACAAATATGATTCTCAATATAAGCATATGTTCAAGATTAATGGAAACAGAGTGGATAAAATTCCATTAAAATCAGGGCTGGTATGTTATCTTATAGACAGTGACACTAAGTTTCCAAGTAATATGTATTTTTCATCACCTAAATGGAATTATGAAGTTCTTGGTGGACAGTATAACACAAAGGCAGATGCAGCATTAGGAATAGGTGAAGATATATGGATTTACGGAGATATTTATATCAGTGTCAATTCAATCGAGAATAATATACTCACATTTGAAATAAAGGGTGGCATTCCAGAGCATATTCATAGTGGTGGAGTGGCAACATGCATCAGCCGTGCAGTGTGTGAAGTATGTCATGAGGAATATGGTGAATTAAATAAGGATAATCATAAGTTACAGCATGTAGAAGCTAAAGCAGCTACAGTGACTCAGGAAGGTAATACTGAATATTATTACTGCTCTTTATGTTTAAAATACTTTGCAGATTCAAATGCATCAAAGCAGATAGACAAAGATAGTGTTGTTACATCGAAACTGGCACCAGAAATAATTGCTGGTGATAAATGTATAATTGATAAGAATTTCGATAAGGCAATTACATTTAAGTCTAATGCAGCATTTTCAGATTTTGTAAAAGTAGAACTTGATGGCAGAGAGCTTGTAAAAGACAAGGATTATACGGTAAAAGCAGGAAGTATTATTGTAACACTTAATCCAGATTTAATAAAAAAATTATCGACGGGTGAGCATGTTATAGGTATTGCTTCATCGAGTGGAACAGCGAGTGCACATTTTACTGTTAAAGAACCGGAGACAGAGAGCATTAAAGAGACAGAAACAGAGACAGAGAGTATTAAAGAATCTGAAACAGTGATGGAAAGTACTAAAGGAACAGAACTGGAGACAGAGAGTATTAAAGAATCTGAAACAGAGATCATCAGTCAGATAGAATCAGAAACAACAAGCCAGTATACATTTGATGAGAATGAAACAAATGCATCATCAATTAACACTGGGGACAGAAATCATGGGAAATTATGGCTTGTAATAGCAATTATTGCGTTAGCTGGATGTATTGCAGCAACAGTTATGTATGTTGTTTCAAAGCGAAAGTAATAAAAACTGAATAGCAACTGATAATACAAAACAGGAGTAGGTCAATAGCTTAACTCCTGTTTTGTGTTATGAAATATAGTTGTTATTCAGTAAATGTTCCAACCAATTTAACAAGCATTGCAACGGTCATATCCATGCCTTCAACAGTAATATGTTCATAAGGACCGTGGTATGCGTGTCCGCCAGTTCCAAGGTTAGGGCATGGAAGTCCTTTGAAGCTTAACTGACAGCCGTCTGTTCCCCCTCGGATAGGAAGAATAAGCGGTACTATATCAGCCAGTTCACAGGCTTTCTTTGCATTATCAATAAGATTCATGCAGCCCGCAATGATTTCGGACATATTCTTATACTGGTCTTTAATGGTGAGCGTAACAGTTCCCTTGCCCCATTTTTCATTCATATTCTTTTCGATTAATCGCAGAGTATGTTTCTTTGCTTCAAATAAATTCTTATCATGGTCTCTTACTATATAATTAAGCGAAGCCTCACTGACATCGCCAGACATGCTGACAAGATGGTAGAAGCCCTCGTAATCTTCTGTGCCGCGAGGGGTTTCCATAGCAGGAAGCGCATTGTTAATCTCCATTGCAACAAGACTGGCATTAATCATGGTGTCTTTGGCAGAACCTGGGTGTACATTGAAGCCTTTAATATGAAAATCCGCTTTGCATGCGTTGAAGTTTTCGTACTGAATCTCGCCTTCTGTGTCGCCGTCAATTGTGTAGGCGTATTTGGCACCGAACTGTTCTATGTTAAAATGTTCAGCTCCCATGCCGATTTCTTCATCAGGTGTGAATGCAATACATATTGTTCCATGAGGTATATTGCCTTTCTGCAAATGTTCTATCATAGTAAGTATTTCAGCAATACCTGCTTTGTCATCAGCACCAAGTATAGTGCTTCCGTCTGATGTGATAAGTGTGCGTCCCTTAAGAGTGCCAAGATGAGGAAAGTCATGCACAGACAGGGTTATTCCCGCAGGAAGTTTGAGTGATACACCATTAAAGTTTTCTGTTAGTACTGGTGTAATATCGTGATTGCAATAATCGGACACGGTATCCATATGTGCAATAAATCCGATAGCAGGTGCATTTTCATAACCTTTGGTTGCCGGAAGCTTACCATACAGGTAACACATATCGTCAAGTACAATGTCCGATAAATTCAATCCTTCCATCTCATTTTTAAGAAATCTGGCTAACTCAAACTGGCATGCAGATGAGGGAGTTGTTTCACTGCTTTCATCACTTGGTGTACGGAAAGTGACATATTTTAATAATCTTTCATATGCTTTCATGGTAATTCTCCAATCTGTGGATTGATATTCATATATTAACATATTCTGGTGGAAATATACGGATTATGCGAAAAAAATAAAAGATTATCAATATATAAAATAAACTCCATTGAATGGGACGGAGAAGAATATAAGGAAAATGGTATACTTTGCAGAAATGCAGTTGCAAAAGGTAATAAGGTGGTAAATGATTATACATCTTTGTATGGAGGAGATGCATATCTTCCTGCCAATAATCTGGCTTATAAATATGTTGCTTAATTAATAATCATCCAGCAGCGGTTACATTTGGAGCATTAACAGTTCTGATAGTAATTTCCTGCGTGGTAGTATTTCTTGTATTCTTAAAAAGAAGACAGATGAATAAATACGAAAAGTATTAACATACAGACACCAGCACGTTAAGGTTAAATGTGCTGGTGTTTTCTATATCATATGTATTTATCATTCTTTGATGAGATGTTTACCAGTCCAAAAGACAGTGCAAAAAGTATAATAACGAAGGCCACGAAATATAGACCTCCCATTGTATTTTCCATGGAAGCTATAAAATCATATGAGCCATGTAATAGAACTGGTAACACAACACTGAATATTCTGAATATCTTGGAGCTAAACTTTTTTCCACGATTATACTGTTTTCTTGCGAGACCATAGAATACACCCATAAATACACCAAAACAGGCATGTCCTGGAATTGCTGTAATTGCTCTTACAATAGCAGTTGAAAAACCATATGATAAAACATAGTTGATATTTTCCCAAAGGGCAAATCCGAGTGAAACAAATACTGCATATACAACACCGTCATACTGACAGTTAAATTCTGGATTATTCCATGTCCGTTTTTTTAAGAAGAAATACTTTGAGCTTTCTTCGGCTATGGCAACAATAACAAAATAAAGAATTATCTGATACAGCAATGTATTTTCGGGAACAAAGCATGATAAAATCCATTCCCCTATTTTTTCCTCAATTAGGGCAATAATGGTGGATAGAATTCCCGCAATAACTAGCTGTCTTAAAAGGTAGCCGCTTTCCTTTTCCATTCTGTCTGCTCTGTATACTTTAATCATAAGGAATACCGCAGGGATAACTGCCGCTAATATTAATATCCAGTTATACATCATTATGGGTTCCAATATAAAATAAAACATATATCTGCTTGCTCCTTATTGTGCTTTTTATTTCTATTTTATAATTATATATCTCATATATTCTGATAACAAGCTGCTTTATAATATATTAATAAATGGAAGTGCGAAATCATTGCAGTCGGTTAGATGCTATGAAAAATAACAAATCTTGCTGTCAAGTCATCAAAGAGTTATAATATATTCAGTTTATATGCGTGAAAAACAGAAATATATTTCTTGCTGATGGCAAAAGTATGATTAAAAGGTAAAGAAAGAATAAGATGGGTTCAAGGAGAAGCTACATGAATGGTGACTGTGATGTGATAAACAGATTATTGAATGAAACAATGCATATGGATTTTCCATTTCTTGCAGGTGAAGATAAGAAGAAAAGAATTGTTGAAGATAAGAAGATATATATAGAAGATACAATAAAAGAAGCGTTTGCGGAAATGTATCCTGAAAAGTTGGAATTAAATAAGTTGTGGAATGAGGCCTTAGATTATGCAGGCAGCAAATTTGATAGTCTTCCAGTTTCAAAAAGGCTGAATGGGTTTTATTTGCAGGAGCTTATGCACAGATATGTTGAATTATTAGGAAATGTAGTGACAGAGAATAAGGAGAATTAGTTTTATGGGGGAACATGAAGAAAAGATTGAGATAATGAGAAAGTATTTGGCAGATATGACGGCTGCTGGAAATTATCATGTCAAAGGAAATATTCCTATTAAGAAAATTGATAATGCATTACAAACATTTGCACAGGGGATGGATAGAACTACAATGCTAGGTTTTCTTGATACAACTGTATTTGGAAGTGGTAAAAATGGTTATATTTTTACTGATGATAAGATGTACTATGTGGAAACAATGGAGAAGCCTAAAAAGCTTTGGTATGATGATATAAAACAATTGAGGATATTGAAGAGTAGCAAAAAAGATTGTAATCGTGAATTGGCAATAGATTTTTTAGACGGAAGCACATTTTATATAGAAGGTTCCTTTATAAACAAGACTCCATTAAAAAATTTCCTTAATGAAATGAAAAACTTTGAGGCTAACAAAAAGGCGGAGAAGAAGAAAATTGAAAATGAAAAGAAGAATAATTTCGGAGCTGAATCAGCAGGTCGAGGGATAGGAGCATTTAGGACTGTTAATAATCAGTTTGAAGAAGAGAAATTTCATTCAAGACAGGGACATGGTTTTGCCGCGGAAAGAGCTAATAACCTATTTGATAAACTGACAGGACATGATGCAAAGATTGTTGGAGATGATAACGCTAAAAATGGTGCTGACAGAGTTGTAGATGGTGTATATATACAGTCAAAGTATTGTGCGACAGGAAACAGATGTATAAATGAGTGCTTTGAAAATGATGGAAAAGGTACATTTAGATATATGACGGATGGAAAACCAATGAAGATAGAAGTTCCATCTGATAAGTATGATGAAGCTGTAATGGCAATGGAGGAGAAGATTAAAAACGGACAGGTAAAAGGAGTGTCTGATCCTAATGAGGCAAAGAATATTGTTAAAAAAGGACACTTTACCTATGCACAGGCTAAAAATATTGCCAAAGCGGGTACTGTTGAATCTCTTACATATGATGCGGTAAACGGAACAATAATAGCATCATCTGCATTTGGTGTTACTGCAATGATAACATTTGCAACATCAATGTGGAATGGAGAAGATTTTGAAGATGCTATAAAGATTGCGACATATTCAGGTCTTAAAGTAGGTGGAACAGCATTTATTACTTCGATACTTGCAGCTCAATTATCAAAAGCCGGGCTTAATAGTGCGCTTGTTGGAAGTTCAGAAGCTATAGTTGCTATGATGGGACCGAAAGCATCTGCAGTTTTAATTAATGCATTTCGTGTAGGTTCAAAGCCTATTTATGGCGCAGCGGCAATGAAAGCAGCAGCCAAGCTTTTAAGGAGCAATACAATTACAGCAGGCATCACATTTGTTGTACTGTCTTCCTTTGATGTTGCCAACATATTCAGAGGGAGAATATCAGGAAAACAGTTGTTTAAAAATATGGCAAATACAGCTGCAACGGTAGGGGCTGGAACAGGAGGCTGGGTTGCCGGCGCAGCAATCGGTTCCGCAATTCCAGGAATAGGTACAATTGTGGGTGGCTTAGTTGGTTCTATGGTTGCTGGTTCTGCAGCAGGTAAAGTAACAAATGCTGTGGTTGGAAGCTTTATTGAAGACGATGCAGATGAAATGGTGGAAATAATTCAGGATGTGTTTACTGAAATGGCATCAGAATATCTTCTTAGCAATAAGGAAGCAGAAAAGTCCGTAGACAGATTAAAGGATAAATTAGATGGAAAAACTCTTAAAGATATGTTTGCAAGTAATGATAGGAAGAAATTTGCAAGAAATCTTTTGATTCCAATAATTGAGAATCAGATCTCTAAGCGGAAAGTGATACATAAATTAACTGAAGAGCAAATGCTTTATGGAATAAGGGAGGTTCTTGAAGATATCAGTGATATGGAAGAAAGCTATGCTTAAACTAAAAAGATATACATCGTGCAGCATAAATAACATTAGATAAAATATAGGTATTGACTTAAGTTCTTACCCATTATAATGTAATATTAGAAATTTTTGACAAATGGAGTGTTCCAGATGTTTTGACCACATGTTGGTGATTGTATGTCTGGATATATACATATTTTAGGACCAGCATTTTGCTGGTCTTTTTTATTAAATTGCTGGAGGTTGTGTATGAAAAGAGTAAAAACATTAATGCAGGTGAAATATCAGAACTGCCTGATGAAGAATATGTGTTACCATATGGAATTTCTAATGAGGACTAGTAATTAATATGCAAGAAGCTTCCCGCATTCTAAAAAATTCTGTCAAGTCCAAGCATACTATAACTCCAAACTATCCGCATTAAGCAAAAAATACTTCATTCCCATGATTACAAAGCCTTCTTCATTTCTCTAAGGTTTTTTTGTTCCGTTTACTATCACAATCTTTTTAAACGAATCTGGAATATTTCTAAATGAATTAAGTTCTTACTTCTGCTTTTCCTCTGAAGTCATATCATAAGCCACCTGAATATAATATCTCTGACTACCCTGATTGACCACAAAATCAACTTCAAACTGCTTTCGAGTTGTTTTTCCTTCATCATTTTTCGTATATACGTCTACAATACCAACATCCACATTATAGCCTCTGATAAGTAGCTAATTGTAAACAATATTTTCCATGATATGAGTAGGTTCCTGCTGTCTAAAATTCAATCTGGCATTTCTAAGTCCCACATCTGTAAAATAGTATTTCAGATTTGCCCCCACATATTTTCTGCCTTTAATATCATATCTGTCAGCTTTAGAAATAAAAAATGCCTCCACAAGATAATCTATATGGTTGGATATGGTCTTATTGCTGTAATTTATACCACGCTCACTTTTATAAGTATTTGATATTTTTGTTGGATTAGTAGGAGCCCCTATCGAAGAAGCGAGAATATCTACTAATGTATCAATCTCATCAACATTTCGAAGCTTGTTTCTTTCTACAACATCCTTAATATAAACATTTGTGAAAATGTTTTTTAGATACTCAGCCTTTTGGCGTTCCATAGAGAACTGTACAACCTGTGGTAAACCACCATATATCAAATATTCTTCCCAAGCATCATCATAATCTCCACCGAAAGCTGCATAGAACTCTGCAAAAGACAACGGATATATTCTTATTTCATCTCCTCTGCCTCTAAATTCAGTTACAATATCACTGGATAGAAATTTAGAATTACTGCCAGTCACATATATATCAATATTGCTGATACGAAGCAGGCTGTTCAGAACTTCCTTAAATCGTGGCATAAACTGTACTTCGTCTAAAAGTAGATAATACTTCTGGCCATCTTTAATATATTGGTAACACTTCTTTGGATCTCTCAACTCCTCATTTTTAATGCCATCTAAAGCAATCTCAATGATATGGTCATTATCTATGCCACTTTCCGATAAATATTTCTTAAACAATACAAATAGCAAGAATGATTTTCCCATATGAATTTGCGGCGTATGGGACAGGAGCTATTATTCAATCAGACATACGACCTATGGCATTAGTTATGCATCTTGATATTTGCAAAGAACATATGTAATATAGGTGGGGGAAAAGTTTCCCCTGCTTATATATTGATTTTTTATATAAAAGAGGAGGCTTTTGCTTAAAAGAATGTTATGCCTGGTGGATGAATGATAATTGCAAAAGATGTATATAATGCGTTGGGCGTATCATAACAATAGGAGATGATTTTTATGCATATTAGCATACTTCTTATGGAACAGATAGTAGAGCTATTCATTATGATTCTTATGGGCTTTATTATTGTAAAAGCAGGTATCGTAAAAGATGAGGACAGTAAAGTTTTATCCAAAATTGTTTTATACCTGATTATACCATGTGTCATTATAAAGGCTTTTCAGGTGGATTATACATCAAAGACAGTAAATGGGTTGTTGCTTGCTTTGGCGGCATCAGTGACATTACAGATTGTATTGCTTGGAGTTATATCAGTTATGGGGAGATTGTTTCACCTGAATGAGGTGGAGATAGCATCTGTTTATTATTCAAATTCAGGTAATCTTATTGTTCCAATTGTGACATTTATTCTAGGTCAGGAGTGGGTGCTTTACGGATGTGTTTTCATGAGTGTGCAGCTTATCTTTTTGTGGACTCACTGTAAAAAAATAATCAGCCGTGAAAGTTCATATGACTGGAAGAAGATTGTGTTAAATATAAATATGATCTCGATTGTGGTTGGTGTAATACTTTTCTTTACAAGAATCAGACTGCCTTTAATAATTAATGATACGATAGGCTCTGTTGGCAATATGATAGGACCTGCCAGCATGATAGTTACAGGAATGCTTTTTGCAGGGATGGATTTAAAGAAAATTTTTGCTAACAGAAGGCTGTATTTTGTTTCTTTGTTGAGAATGGTTGTTGTACCGCTTATAGCACTTCTTTTGATAAAATTAAGCCATCTTGCTGGTATTTCTCAGGATGCACCTAAAATTATGCTTATTGTTTTCTTGGCAGTTATTACACCTTCAGCATCAACAGTTACGCAGATGTGTCAGGTATATGGCAATGATTCAAAATATGCCAGTGCCATAAATGTGATTACAACGCTTAGTGCTATAGTAACCATGCCGGTAATGGTATTTTTGTTTGAAAATGTAATATTATAAATAATTGATTTTTTTAAGGGGCTGTCAAGTGACAGCCCCTTAGTGATTAATATTATTCTGCCTCTGCAGCCGTTACAGCTTCTGTTGCATCAGCATTTTTTCTAACAAATATTGCCCTGAATATAAGCCTTACAAATGGTCCGCAATAGAACATCTGATAGCAGATTGCCATAGGGAAATTCATTGCCCATGTCTTAACCCACATGCCAAAGGATGGTTCTTTGAAAAGAAATGTTGCAACGAGACTCATAATCGGACACATAATGCAGCATATGCATATTGATATTGCATATGTGATGAACTGAGGTCTGTCTGTAGGACGCATAACTGTGAAAGCAAGCATTTTAGCAATCTTTCCTACAACGAAGAATTCGAGTACGAATGCAATAGGAACCATGATTGGCAATTCATGTGTTGCAGCTAAGAAAGTAGTACCATTTACAGTACCTGTGTTGAGGGCAACATTATATACGACCATTCCATAGACCATAATTGTTGCCATAATAATTGTGAAAACAACATCCTGAAACTTGTTTTTTGGCATAAAAAAATCCTCCTTAAATAATAACATAAGCAAAACATGTGTTGTTCGTTATCATCCGGGGGATGTGTCGTTTCCAATATAACCATATTTAATTGTGCCGTGGTATAGTATCATAAAATTAATAAATATGTCAAGTACTTGATTTTTTAAAAATCGGGTGTATACTATAAACAATTTAATACATATGGAACTTCAGGGCAGGGTGTGATTCCCTACCGGTGGTAAAGCCCACGAGCCGAGGCGTAAGCCAGAGCATGATTCGGTGTAATTCCGAAGCCGACAGTAAAGTCTGGATGGAAGAAGTGATATTAAAGTTAGTTATTCATAATGTAATCATAGTAGAATGAATGGCTGGCTTGAATGTGGATACTGGCTCTGAGATGAATTATTATCTCAGAGTTTTTTTGATTGTCAGAGTAAGAATTTGATTATAGAAATTCGATATTTTGGCGTAAGGCTTCTGAAGTGGTGAGATGAAACTGCTTTGGAAGCTTTTTTTATGTCTGGGCTGGATTTTGGTCGTGCTAGGATGTCTGTATTGTTGAGGCGGAGTCTGGTCTGAAATGTTGGAACTGGCAATTGTGGCGGCCGCATATTACGGCGATTCAATTCTGAGCAATCTGGCGGCATATTATAGCAATTCAGAGCAGAATGGCAGCAGGTAAATTTGGTAAAAACCTATAAATGTAAGTTTTTTGTGGCTTTAGTAGGTTTATTTTGATAAAGTCCATATAATGGTGTAAATTACAAATTTATATAAAAAAGAGCCG
>OLRS01003182.1_pt1 | contig 10862 bp, 27 predicted proteins | sample 1673171 | NCBI WGS metagenome assembly OLRS01 (sample SAMEA3136762, study PRJEB25190) | human gut metagenome | biome: human gut; feature: human-associated habitat; material: faeces | place: Austria | collected 2013
GGGGGGGGGTTCCAAGAACCTGGGGAGCCTATGTACACCCTGACGACGATTGACCGCCCGGCGGTGGCGTTCAAGTATCACCAAGGCTCAAAGGCAGGCGGCATCGGAGCTGCCGTCGAGCAGTCACCGACCCTCACTGCCGACTATCACAATCCTGCGGTTATGTACTAGGAGAGTGAGACATGCACAGCTGGCTTATCCGAGACAGGGCAGGCAAACCAGGGGGGGCAAAGGACCTTTGATTCAGGACGAAATCAGCGGCACACTGAGCACGGTCAACAACCAGAGCCTTGTGTGCATGACCGACACGCAGAAGAACGCGAGCGTGGACACCGAAGTTAGCGGAACAATCAGCGCCCACACTCGCAAAGACCCGCCAGTCGTCGCTTTCAAGAACCACCAAGGAGCGGCGAACGGCAGCGGCACCGACGAATCGGAGCCGATCGCAGGTTATCACAACCTCAACGATAATACGACCGCAGAAAGCGGCATCAACTCGGTAGTTCGCCGCCTGACTCCGATGGAGTGCGAGCGGCTTCAGGGTTTCCCAGACAACCACACCAGAATCCCGTGGAAGGGAAAACCTGCCGAGGAGTGCCCGGACTCGCTGCGCTACAAGGCGTGCGGCAACAGCATGGCCGTCCCAGCCATGCGCTGGCTCGGCGAGCGTATCGAGGCAGTCGACAGGCTATAGAGCAGCAGAGCCGCCGAATACCCGGCGGCTCCACCATTGGAGAACAAATGAATAACATCAGCGTCAAGTCCGTCAAGTTCAGCGGACCTGCAACCATCGTCTTTTTCGAGGACGGCACCAATGCCGTCACCAAATGCAGGGATGGCGACGAGTACGACATCAACCTCGGCGTCTCGTGGGCCATCTGCAAGAAGGTCGCACGCGACATGGGAGCCACCGTAAAGGATTTGATCACAGCCGTCGTGCCGCAGGAGTCGTACCGCACGATGCCGACGTTCACCACGCGCGTCTCGGTGCGCACCATCGCGCAGCTGTTCTGCGATACCCGCATTGACTGCCTTGTGGACACCGCTATCGAGGAGTCGCATGACGCAGCCGAGTCCGTGGCCTTCAAGCAGGCGTTCGACGAGTCCCTGTGGCCCGAGACGGCCTTCGCTGGCGTTCACAACGCTGGAAGAGGCTCGGTAAGTCGGTTCAAGCCACTTATCGACGCGTTCATCGCAAGCGGACTCACGGTCATCAAGCATAAGTATACGACCAGCAACGCTGACTACCGTGAAGGCCGCAGGGCATCCAACAACGTTCAGTCCAGCATCTACAACTATATCAGGTACAACGGACTCTCCGATCTCGTTCGCGTATACCGAGACAACGGCTACATCTGCATCGCGAGGATTAACAAATGACGGCCGAGAAGAAGCCAGCCGGAAATTGGCATCCGGTTCTCAGGGACGACGGCAAGCGCTACGTGAGCGTCGCTGCTGCGGCGGCATCTGTAGCCTGTCCGAAGTCCACCATAAGCGCGGCCTGCCGAGACGGAAACATGGTCTGCGGCCACTATTTCAGCTACGAGGAGGACGGTCGCCGCTACGCCTGCACATGCAAGATTTGCGGCAGGGATTTCGGCGGCTCAGCCAAGAACGCCGTCTACTGCTCCCAGGAGTGCAGGGACGAGGGCAGGCGAAGGATTCACACGTCCAGCAGGCACCGCCACGGAGTCGGCACCAGTGCCGGATACGTCTCCAAGAACGCGAAGGTCGATTCGTACCTAAGGATACGCGACGTAAGGGAGGAATGGAAATGACCGAGAGCCGTACTAGGACGCAGGTGCTCTGCGACTTGGTCTGCAAGTTGACCAAGACCATCGAGTTCCTGAGCGCCAAGTCAACCAGCAAGTACTCTGGGGCGATGGTCTGCAAGCTCCTCAAGGAGGTCCAGGACGAGGTTTCGGCTGCATTGGGGGCGGCAGAATGAGCGAGTACGCAAGTCATTACAAGCAGGGCGGGATGCAGACAGCCGACAAGATTGAGTACGTCTGCAACGTCTTGAGAACCAGCGACTATATAAGCGGCGCGAAGATTGCCGACGTCGCTCACGCGCTCAAGTACTTCGATCGCACCGGACTCAAGGACGATGCCGACAAGGACATCTACAAGACCGCCGACTGGCTGCACCGACTTATCACTGGAAAGTTTCTGAATGAGGTGGATGGACGATGATTGAACTCCCCAAAGACCATGAAGGCAACGAGATTCCGCTTGATACCGAGGTGCTGTATGACAACAACGGCGTGAAGTTCAATGTGGACGAGTTCAAACTCTGCGCACTGCCATCATCACGGACAAGTTTCTGGACAATCAGAGGTGTATTCGAGGACGAAGAGGAGAAATGCAACTTCTTGCCGCATCTCCTGCATCTAGTCCAGCCCGACAGCTGGAAGAGGCTGCTGGATGACTTGGACAAGGCGGCAAGCAAAACGTACTGCGGCGCCTGCACCTATTTTGGCATGAACTCAACCAATTGCGACAAGTGCACCATTGGCGATCTAAGCAGCTGTGACTCAGCTGCCATGCGCGACATTGCATACCGTATCCGCAAACTGAGAGGTGATGCCTAATGAGCTGCTATTTCTGCGACGCGTCTCGTATTGAATCTATACACGACTTTCCACATCACGGATTTCCAAACAAGACAATTGGGACTATGACTCTGATGCGCCATTACGATGGCGAGCCTATGGTCAAGGTCGAACTGGATACAGATGTGACGCTCGACATCAGGGTAGATGGGTCGTTCCGTGGTTGCGAGGATGTCAGCGTGACAGCTACAGGCTTCATCGAGGGCGTCAACTTCTGCCCGTTTTGCGGACGCAAGCTGTTGGGTGATGACTGATGGACAAGATCGAAATGAAGCCATGCCCGTTCTGCGGCAGGCAGGGTACCGCGATTAGGAGCTAGCGCGTGTCGAACTCCGGCATGACACTCTATGCAGTCCGGTGCTACAGATGCGGTGCCGAAGGCCCGATGACCTACGGGTACGGCGACTCGCAGTTGGCAAAGGAGACAGCCGCGAGCTTTTGGAACGGAAGGGCTGAGCAGAATGATTAGGCATTTCTGCGACCTTTGCTACCGCGAAATCAAGGGTCGGCCAGCGCACTACGCGCTAGTCCGACCGGGTGGGCTGGGCATCTGCGATTCTCTAAACCCATACGACAATGAGATTTGCGAGGACTGCTACCGAGCCATCAAGGACGCTGTCAAGTCCATTACCGAGGAGGAAAAATGAGCAAGTACACCATTCGCACGGTTCACATCGTCGAAGTTCCAGATGATGCAGGGTTCAATGCTGCCGACATATTTGATGACCCTGACTACTTCATCAATCTGTTCGAGAACTTTTCCTACTGCGATTCGGTCGAGGTGAAGGAGGACAAATGAACAAATACACCGTCAACGTTGAGTACACAATCTACGTTCCCGATGGCGAGTTAGACGAGAACGAGGACCCGATTGCAGAAATCGAAGACTACTATAACGACTTCATCGACGAGTTCCAAACGGAGTCCCGCTGCGTTTCAGTCGAGGAGTGCTAGGAGGACTGATGGAAATCAACACCTGCGAGCAGTACGTGCTCGCAAACCTGGGACAAACGCTCAAGCAGTTGGACGAAGCCAGCGCTGAAATCGAGTCGCTGAAAAAGCAGCTCTACGATGCACGCGACAGCCCTCTTGCCATCGAGCTTCGCATTCGCGGGGAATCGTCTCTCTTCAACAGCGGCCTCAGATATAACAGGGAAGTCTTTCGTGATGGCGTGCTTCTAGATTTCGATGTGTGGGTAGATGCCGTGGTGAACATGTCCACGATTGACGAAATCATGACCAAGGACGAGTTCACCGAGAAGTTCGACGAGGAGCTGTGCGAAATATACGACGAAGAGCCGACCGAATATGAGGATGAACATGGAATCGATCACTCTTAAGCCGTGTCCGTTTTTCGGCGGCAAAGCCGAGTTCGCTAACGGCGGATACTGGTGCCGTGAGCTGTTCAAGGTCAAGTGCAGCAACAAAGACAAGTGCGTGATGCTGCCCGAGACAGGTGCCTACTTCACAAAGCAACAGGCGGCAGCAGTATGGAACACAAGGAGCGACAATGCTTAGCTTCTGGCGCCACCCAATCATCTTCATCAGGCGCCTGCTGCTGCCGACCTGTAGGACGTGCATCCACAATGACGGCGAGTACGGCACTGGATTCTGCGACTGCAAGGAGTACCGCGACCGCTACGAGAAGCTGGAGGGTGACGAGCTGGAGCGGACGTTCTGCTCCGAGATTCGCGGCACCCGCTACTGCAAGTACGAGGAACTTCACTAACCAGACAACCAAATAAGGAGGAGGATATGGACTCCAACGCTATCAAGGAGATAGCCAACCAGCTGGGCGTCGGTGCCGACTACCTGCTGAACCACCTGTCCGAGTTCGCGCCGAAATGGGCCGCCATGCAGGTCGCCAAGAGCGGCGTAACCTGCCTGTTTCTGGCGGTCGCGCTCGCCGTGGCGATTCGCATACTCATGTGGGCCGTCCACTCGAATGACGACAGCGACACGGATTACTGCCATGACGTGACGTGCTGTTTCTCAGATGACAGTATCTTCGTGATCATAACCTGCGGCATCATAGCCCTCTGTCTGTTCATAGCGCTCATGTGCTGCGCAACCGACCTGGTGACGCATATCGCGTCTCCCGAGGCGGCCATGCTGAACGACATGCTGGAGGCGATGCAGAAATGAATAAGCGAGCGATGATTTCTCAGCCCATGGCTGGTAAGACAGACGAGGAAATCGCGGACGCAAGGGATAAGGCGCACGCCAAGCTGCGCGAGATGGGCTACGAGTTCGTAAATACCCTGTTTACAGATGAATGGTACAGCGACGAGGCTATGAAGGAGCGCGGCGTGGTTCAGATTCCCCTCTGCTACCTTGCGAAGTCGCTTGAGAACATGAGCCTGTGCCATGCGGCCTACTTCTGCAAAGGCTGGGAGAACGCGCGCGGATGCCGCATCGAGCATGATGCAGCCGTTGCGTACGGGCTTGAGGTGCTGTATGAGGATTAGCGATGACAAGCGCCACGAGGTGGCGGCGAAGATGCGCGAGATATGCCGCGAGAACCCCGACGTCTCGCTGCAGGGAATGGTGGCCTCGGCGATGAATGAGTGCCTGCCGGAGGGCATGGAGTACGGCCCGACGCTCGCCGACCTCATTGACCGTCCGACCTGCGCAATCGTCGAGAGCTACATGGGAGACAACTTGGAGTCAGTCGAGGAGACGCCGCATCACGTCCTGTCATGCGGCCACATCGCCTACGGAGAGGACGACCCCATGTTCTGTCCCGTATGTGGAGCGGCGGTGACTGATGATTACCGATAGCGAGCGCCAAGAGGCAGTGGAAAACCTTCGTATCCTATCCTACGCGAACCGCGTCCGCTACAAAGAAGAGTTCTATGAACTGCTGGACGAGACGGTAATGGAACCCGACACCGGATACCACGAGATGAACGACGTGTTCGAGCGCATTGCCGACCTAATCGACATTCCAACATGCGTCATGACCGACGTCGGGGGCGATTTCGAGAACTCATTCCAGTGCTCCAACTGCATGAACGAGTTCGACATGCCCGACTTCGATCGGTATCCGTACAAGCGCTGTCCTGAGTGCGGGGCGATGGTAGTCGATGAAAGCTAGGCGCACCGTCTATCTCGTCGTCGACTACGGCGGCGAATGGGAGGACAAATGGGATTCCCCCTATATGGCTTTTGACAACGAGCATGATGCCGATGTGTGCGCCGAGAAGCGATGCAAGCGCAACAAGTACGACGGAAAAGAATGGCCTGAGACATTTTGGGACGAGTACAGCTTCTCCAATGTCGTCCCGATCGAAGTGCTCATGGATGTGGCCGAATGAGCAGGTATAGGGTCGTGTCTGCGTTGAAGACCGTCAATTATGTCCATTACAGCTGGAACATCTACGACGATAGCTGGATGGCGTACATGGTGGACTGCATCGTGTACCCGGACGGCCCGGACGTGTCGCGCCTCGCGTACTTCTACTACGACTACAAGGCCAGCAAGTATGTGCGCCTGCCTGATCGGACTGTCCACGGCGACATATCCACAGACGATGCTCTCGCGTTCATCTTGGGCAAGCTGGGCATCGAGGCAGAGCAGTTACAGGAAAGGACTAGTCGATCGTGGAGTGCCCGGAATAACGCCGGGCACTCCACTTTTGAGGCAACATGGCACCGACTCTCAGGCGCTGCCCTTTCTGCGGCGGCGAGGTGTACGCACGTGAGGTCATCATCATCGGCGGCACCGAGGAGTTCGAAATCAGGCACCGCGACGAGGATGCGGCCTACAGGGACAACTGCCCGATGGTGGTCGGGCTGTACCCGGACGAGGGCGAGCTGATCGCAGCCTGGAACTACTCAAAATAGGCTCAAAAATATATTTTATTGATAGGGGGTCACTATATGGCGGAACGAAGAATGTTCGCCAGAACCATCGTCGAGTCGGACGCCTTTCTCGACATGCCGCTATCGGCGCAGTCGCTCTACATCCACCTCGGGATGAACGCCGACGACTGGGGTTTCGTCAACAACCCGCGCTCAATCCGCAGGATGTGCGGCGCGTCGGAGGACGATTTGCGGCTGCTGGTGGCGAAGAAGTTCATCCTGACGTTCGACTCGGGCGCGGCGGTCATCAAGTCGTGGTGGGTCAACAACTACGTCCGGTCGGACAGGCGCCACGCAACTCGCTACCCAGACGAGTTAGCCACGCTTTACATTGACGAGAACAAATCGTACACGACGAGGGACACGGGCTTACCTGCGGATTTGTTCAAGCCGGTAGCCAAAGTGGATACACTTGGTAGCCAACTGGTAGACAAACGGGAGACACCTGACTGTCAGTTGGTAGACAAATTGGATACCGAGGTTAGGTTAGGTAAGGTTAGGTTAGGAGAGAGTACTAGTAACTCCTCTAGGGTTGATACTCAACCTAATCCCAAGGGTTTTGGCGCGTGCGCGCCCGAACAACCGAAGAAACGGCGGGCGAAGAAGTTCGTGAAGCCCTCGATTCCCGAGGTCGCCGAGTACGCCGAGGGATTCATCAAATCCAGAAACCTGCGATTAACAGGGGAAACGTTCCGAGCCGAAAGGTTCGTCTCGTGGTACGATGCTAACGGCTGGAAAGTCGGCAAGAACCCGATGAAGGACTGGAAGGGAGCGGTCAGGACATGGATTTTCAAGGACTACGTGTACGATTCCGCTACCTCGACGGCCTCTGACGCCAAGGCCCTCGACGCCTTCGACTTCGCCGGGACGCTGTGATGGAGCCGAGGACATGTCCCACCTGCGGGTTCCCCGTGGAGCGCAGGGTCTGGGACGTCAACCGCGAGCTGCTGATTCCCTGCAAGTGCAGGTGCTCGACGCTCGAAACCCGCAGGTCGGAGTGCTTCCCCGTCCCAGAGATGGCGTCACAGACCTTCGCCGCCGACGACGGCAAGTTCGGCTCCGACGTTGTCGAGAAGTGCAGGAAGTACGCCGACAAGCTGCCGGGGCTTCACTCGGGGCTGCTGCTGTTCGGGCCTCCCGACAGCGGCAAGACGTTCCTCAGCTGCTGCATCGCCAACGCGGCGCTGGAGAAGGGCATGAGGGTGCTGATGCGCTCGATGCCTTGGGTTCTCAGCCGCAGGTACGGCGATGTGGCCGACACGATCGAGGAGCTGGGGCACGCAGAACTTCTGGTGCTCGACGACCTCGGGGCAGAGCGGGCAACCGACTACGGCCGCGAAATCGTCTACAGCGTCATCGACACCCGCTACCAGAGCCGCAGGCCGACCGTCATCAGCACGAACTTAACTAGGACGGAGCTGGCGGCACCAGACGACATGGCCTGCCGCAGGACGTACAGCCGAGTCCTGGAGATGTGCCTGCCGCTGGAGGTGGACACGGGCCGCAGGCGCTCCACTAGAGAGCGCTACGCGGACATGGCTAAGGAGTTCGGCTGGTGAGCATATCGCTCAAATGGGCTTAGAAAGCCACAGGATTTGATTTAAGGGCACTTTCTGGTTTGAAACCAGTCAGTCTTTTTTGTTTAAAACGGGGGCTTGAAACGGCTCTCATTCGTTCGGAAGGACAATCGCTTGAAAGTTGTGTCGCGTATCGTGTCGGTCGGACTCGCGCTCGTTTTGCTCGCGTGTACCGTCGCCGCCGTCGTTTTCCTGTTCTGGCTGCAGGGTTTCCTGGCGGCGCTGCTCCTGGGGCTGGCGTTCGGCGTCAAGTGCGCCAACATCTGGGCGCTCTCCGCGCTCATGGTGTTCATTGCTGGCGGCGTCTCGGTGTACGTGAGCCGCTAGTGCTGCGTCAAGGCGAAATCAGCCAGTCGCTCCACGACTTTCGCGGCTATCAGGTCACTGCACGGTCTCTGGAGCGCCTGAAACGCCAGCTCAAGACCACCAAGCCGCAGGTCGGCAAGGAGCGCATCGGCTGGTGCATCGACAGGTGCGAGGAGATTCTGGACAGGGCTTGGGACGACGTCGCCGAAATCGAGTGGACGTGCGGCGACACCGCCTGCCAGCTGGTCGTGCGCCACTTCCTGTTCGACGAGGACTGGCACGACGTGTCCGCCGACATGGGCATACCCTACGACAAGGCCAAGAAGATCGCCTACGCGGCCATCAAGTCTCTCGATTCAAGAGACGTTTGTTAGACCCCGTAAGCGAGACTCGACTATAGGTTTTATTGATAGGGGGTGAAGGTGAAGCGATGCAACTACTGCGGACGTCTGCTGGACGCGTCCGAGTTCAACCGCAACCGCGCCAACGCCGACGGCCTGCAGCGCAAGTGCCGCGAGTGCCAGCACGCCGACAACAGGCGCAGGGCGAGCGTGTTCGGCTACGCGCAGTACAACCGCTACATAGTCCACGGCCGCTACGCCGACTGCCCGTGATGTCGTGGTACCCGCAGCCGATCGGCGAGCTGGACAGCCCCAGGGTGCGCAGGCTCACGGACTCGTGCGGGGCCGAGGGCGCAGGCGTTTGGCTGGCGGCCAAGTGCGAGCTGTACCGCGCCGCCGCCGAGGGCCTGGAGCTGACGTTCGACGAGCTGTCGAGGGCCGTTTCGCGGGATTTGGGCATCAGCCGGAAAAAGTCGCAAAGCGTGCTCGAGACCGCCGCCAAGTGCGGCGTTTTCGAGGTGAAAAACGACGAGAAGCGAACGGTTTCAGGCTATGGGTTCCAGCAGGAGGTCGAGAGGTACAACAGCATCTCCGACCAGCGTAAACGCGCCGCCAACGCCCGTTGGTGGAACGATAAAGTATAGGTAATAACCGTTCATAGGAGGTATGCAAATGCATATGCACTTGCATTGCCATAGCATAGCATTACATTACAGGCAGAGCATTGGCTAGGCGTCCCGGGAGCATACTGGCGTCCCTGACGGTCGGCGAGCTGGCGTTCCTGCGGGTCGTGGGCCGCTGGCACCGCGACGGCTCCCCGTTCTGCTCCACCGAGGTCACGAGGCGCGGGGGAGACATTGAGATGAAGTTCTTCCGCAAGTGCGGCAGGGACGGCATAGCCGAGATATGCGGTGGGCTTGTATCGAAGGGCCTCCTGAAACGGGAGAGGGGCACCCACAGGTACTCGCTCACCGAGCGCGGGGCAGGGGGGTACGCGGAGTTCAGGGACACGTTCTCGAAACCGCTACGCGACTCCAAGGGCAGGGTGCTGCCGAGACGAGATGCAGCGACGGAGGATGATTCATGACCCAAGGCAGGTACGGGAACAGCCCGAACACGCAGACGCCCGCGAACAACAGCGAGACGCTGGATATGATCAGGGAGCTTATCAGGTGGCCGTCCATCGACGCGGGCGACCCGGAGCAGCTGATGCAGCGGTTCGAGGACTACGTGGACCTGTGCGAGCGCCACGACTCCAAGATTCTGGTGAGCGGCATGTGCCAGAGCTTCGGCATGACGAGGGACGAGGTCCTGAACTGGGCGAAGGGCAAGAGGACTAGGCTTGACAAGGTGCTGAGCACCGAATCTGCCCTCGTGCTCAAAAATATTTTGCAAAGTTTGGAAGTTTCTTGGGAATCGGCGATGCAGAATAACGGCTACCGCAACCCGGTGACAGGAATCTTTCTCGGTAAGAACAATTTCGGCTACAGGGACGAGTCCCAGACGGTCATCAAGCACGAAGATGCAGCTCAGGGGCCTACCAAGGCCGAGCTGGAGGCCAAGTACATGGCCGCGCTGCCAGCCGAGGACGTGACGATCGAGAAGGTCGAGGAATTGCCGCCGAGCGACTAGAAAGCGAAAGACCCCACTGCAATAAACGCAGAGGGGTCTTTTTTGTGCCGACTTTCGGGGCCACTAACGACTTTGGCGGCCACTATAGGGCTGTCACGACTTTCGCAGCCACTAAGGGAGGAAAATCCGATCGGGCGCCGCGACTGTCACGACTTTCGCGCGCACTATAGGGTTTTCTGGTTCTGGCTTTCTGGCTATGGCGCAAACTGGCTGGGGAACGGCCGTTTTCCGGTTGCAGGGTTTTGGTGCGATCGCGGGCGTTTTTGGGTATCTAGCTGCTATATAGGCGCTTACGGGCCGCGTCTGGTATGCCCGTATTAGGCGCTACAATGCCCCAAAAACGCGCGCAAAAACGCGGGCGTGGTAGCAGTGCCACGGGCGTAAAAACGGGGCGTAAAACGCCGTTAAAACGGGCTAGAACGGGTCGCTGATATGCCGAGCGCGGGCGTTGCGTAGGTGCGGGCGTCTCCATAGGTTGAACACAAACGGCCCTGCTATATGGGCGCGTCCGTGGCACTGGTAACGAGGAT
>OLRS01003187.1_pt1 | contig 10845 bp, 10 predicted proteins | sample 1673171 | NCBI WGS metagenome assembly OLRS01 (sample SAMEA3136762, study PRJEB25190) | human gut metagenome | biome: human gut; feature: human-associated habitat; material: faeces | place: Austria | collected 2013
AACATGGATGCCGGGCACTTGCAGCGGGCAATGGAGAACCGGCAGGGGAAAACCCACTGGCATTTTGGCTACACGCAGTATTATATGACGTCAAAATTGCAGGACGGAACGGTCTGTCTGCTGCAATTTGACTATGCCGTGCCCTATGCCGACCCTGCGCTGCGGGGCGTGCTGCCGGATATGCAGACCGTGCACTGCATTCTGGGCATTCTGCTGCTGGTAGGCGCGGTGGTGTGGAGCACCCACAGGACCGGGCGCTTCCTGACCCGGGAGACCGAAAAGCTGACCGCCGCCGCGCAGGCGGTGGCGCGGAAGGATCTGGACAGCGCGGTATTTTCCGGCGCGAAGGTGCGGGAGTACGAGAGCACTTTGCAGGCATTGCAGACCATGGGTGATGCACTGACCGGCAGCTTACAGAAACAGTGGGCCATGGAGCAGCGGCAGCGGGAGCAGATCATTCAGCTGTCCCACAAGCTGAAAACGCCGCTGACCATCATCGAGGGCAACGCGGAGCTGCTGGCAGAGGATGACGGCCTGACCGCAGAACAGAAAGCGCAGGTGGAGTCTATTTTGCAGGGCGCAGAGCAGACCCGCACCTATCTTGGTAAGATCCGCGCCGAGGTGCAGACCCCGCTGCGCTATAAACGGAATGTAGAATGATGACGAAAAAAGACAGCACTGCTGCAAATAGCCCAACAGAAAAATGTGCCGGACTTCTCCCAAAAGGCGTTGTCCGGCTCGTTTTTTTGCTGTGAGCGGAAGCGGGCGGGAAGCAGCTACAGTGGGAACGGTATATATAAAAAGCGGACAGCCTGCGGTGTCCCATATCTTTTTGCCCCAAAATCTGTACGAAACGCGCAGAATAGTTGCTTTTCTCCGGCAGTTCTGATATACTGGACACGTTTTCCCATTTTGACCCCACACTGGATTTCACACGGGAGCTCGATATTTTTTTGACAAGGAGGAACCGAGTGCTGCAGCCTTTGGCTGCGCACCCAATACAAACCACATTATGGAACAAATGTTGATCTGTCTGTCCCTTGCCCTGATCGCCGGTCTGCTCATGTCACGCGCTGCTAAGGCTGTGCGTCTGCCCGCCGTTACCGCTTATCTGCTTACCGGTCTGCTGCTGGGGCCCTTCTTTCTGGGGCGGCTGGGGCTGAGCCGTTTCGGCTTCGGCTTTGACAGCCTTGCCGCCGTGGAGGGCTACGGCATTATCACGCAGGTGGCGCTGGGCTTTATCGCCTTCGTCATCGGCAACGAGTTCCGTCTCAGCGCCCTGAAGCACATGGGACGCCGCGCCGTGACCGTGGGCATTGCGCAGGCAGTGATCACCACCGCGCTGGTGGATATCGCCCTTGTTGCCCTGCACTTTGCCCACCCGGACGTCATCTCGCTGGCTTCTGCCATCACGCTGGGCTCTATTGCCGCCGCTACCGCACCCGCCGCCACCCTGATGGTGGTCAAGCAGTATAAGGCAGACGGCCCGCTGACCAAGCTTCTGCTGATGGTGGTCGCTATTGACGACGCCGTGGGTCTGGTGCTGTTCTCGGCATCCTACGGCGTGGCAAACGCGCTGGAGCAGGGGCGTATCGACCCCGTGAGCGTGGTGCTGGAGCCGCTGCTGGAGATCGCGCTCTCGCTGGCGCTGGGCGCTGCCGCCGGTTACCTGCTGAACCTGCTGGAGGTCTACTTCCACTCCCGCTCCAAGCGCATGAGCCTATCGGTGGCCTTTGTGCTGCTGACCGTGGGCTTGTCTATGACCGAGTTTGAGATCAATGGCACCCGCTGCGGTTTCTCGCTGCTGCTGGTATGCATGATGACCGGCACCGTGTTCTGCAACGTCTGCCCCACCTCGGACGAGCTGATGGATCGTCTGGACCGCTGGGTGTCCCCCATCAACATCCTGTTCTTCGTGCTGTCCGGCGCAGAACTGGATCTGACCATCCTTACCAACCCCATGGTGCTGCTCATCGGCGTGGTGTACATCGTGGCGCGCTCTGCCGGTAAGATCAGCGGCTCTTACCTGAGCTGCCGCGCCACCAGCTGCAGCTCCGCCATCCAGAAGTATCTGGGCATCACCCTGCTGCCGCAGGCAGGCGTGGCGCTGGGCATGGCTGCCACAGCCGCCGAGCTGTCGGACGGCCACATGGTGCGCAACGTGGTGCTGTTCTCGGTGCTGGTGTACGAGCTGGTAGGCCCCACCCTGACCAAGATCTCGCTGACCGCTGCCGGAGAGATCCGCCCCGAGGGACGCACCAGCGCCCGCGTGGAGAACCAGCCCGAAGTCCCTGTGGAGCTGAGCTGAGAGGGTTTGGAATGGCCTCCGCTGCGCTCTGACCATAAGCAGAGGAAAGTTTATTTTTAATAGAGCAATGCCGGAGCGTCTACGGACGCTCCGGCATTGCATTTTCACGGGTGAAGCCGCCTTCCCCACCTTTACACGCAAAAGGTTGCTTTTTGTCGAATTAACACGCAATCATTGACGAAAGGTGTTATTTTTTGTATACTAAGCTTATCAGCGCTGGCACAATTTTCCTATTGTGTCAGTGGTTGCTAAGTAAGAAGGAAATAGTGAAGGAGAATGACACATTATGAAAAGCACTGGCATCGTCCGCGGCATTGATTCGCTGGGACGTATCGTTCTGCCGAAGGAACTGCGCACCAGTATGCACCTCGACACCGACACCAAGCTGGAGATCTTTGTGGATGGGGACGCCATCGTCCTGAAAAAGCACCGCCCTGCCGGCAGCTGCGATTTTTGCGGCGAGGTGGACGAGCAGGCCATCCAGTTCGGCGGCTACTGCATCTGTACCGCCTGCCGCCGCAAGCTCAGCGCACTGTAACTCAGAAGGGAGGCCCTTTCCATGAGTCAGTTCATCGACTTTACCCTTCCCTCCACCGTGCCGGGGCGCACCCTGCACGGCTTTCGCTGCGTCCCGGAGGGACAGGTGCGGGCGGTGCTGCAGCTGTCCCACGGCATGGTGGAATACATCGACCGCTACCGCCCCTTGGCAGAATATCTGGCCGACCGGGGCATTCTGGTCACCGGGCACGACCATCTGGGACATGGTGCGTCCATCCGCACCAAAGAGGATTACGGCTATTTTGCTGAGCCGGACGGCAACCGCGCTGTGTTGGCCGACCTGCACGCTGTGACCGTGCTTACCAAGCAGCTTTACCCGGATCTGCCCTACTTTTTGCTGGGGCACAGCATGGGCTCCTTCTATGCCCGGCAGTACCTGTGCGAGTACGGCAGGGAGCTGGACGGCGCCATCATCATGGGCACCGGCTTCCAGCCCAAGGCGCTGGTCAAGACAGCCAAGACCCTTTGCCGGGTGCTGGCAGTCTTTCACGGTTGGCACTACCGCAGCAGCTTTGTGGCCAACCTTTCCTTTATGGGCTACAACAAGGGGCTGGAGGGCCGCACCACCCACGACTGGCTCAACCGCGATCAGGCCGAGGTGGACAAGTATCTGGCCGAGGAGCGCTGCACCTTTACCTTTACGCTGAATGCCTATTACAGTATGTTCAGCGGCATCCTGCGTCTGCACGACCCGGCTTTTCTGGCACGGATGCCCAAAGACCTGCCGCTGCTCTTCCTCTCCGGCGATGCCGACCCGGTGGGCGAGCAGGGCAAGGGCGTGCGCCGCGCCATCCAGAGCCTGAAGGACGCCGGTGTGCTGAACATTGAAAGCATCTTCTACCCCGGTGCCCGCCACGAGCTGCTGCTGGAGACCAACAAGCTGGAGGTTTTTGCAGATATCGCCGCATGGCTGGATAAACAGCTGGCAAAACAGTAAAAACGACCAACGGGCTGCTGCACAAAACGTGCAGCAGCCCGTTTCTCTTTGGCGGCAGGGGCGGCAGGCACCGCGCAGCAGCAAAAAAGAGAAGCTGACCCGATAGCGCCTGAGTGCACGCGTGCCAGCGTAAGCAAAACAAGGCGGATTCTCCAAAATGGTTGCATATCATCGCAAAAAGACAACTGTCGTCTTGTTTATTTTGTGCACTTATGCTAAAATAACGGACGGATGGTTGATTTTTATAGAGTGGTATTACTTTTCTAATGCTGTAAAAATTCGGCTGAGCCGAAAAATAAGGACGCAACAAAAGGAGAACACGCCATGAAAAAACTTTTCGCCATGACGGCGGCTGTGCTGCTGCTTTTTTCAGTGCTGCTGGGCATCCCCGCCGCCTATGGGCAGGCACCGGAGACGGGCAAAACGCTGGATATCCTGTTCAGCCACGACACCCACTCCCACCTGAACACCTTCACCACAGTGGTGGAGGATGAGGAAACAGACATCGGCGGCTTTGCCCGCGCCAACACCCTCATCAAGGCGCAGCGCGCCAAAGACCCGGACACCCTTGTGATCGACGGCGGCGACTTTTCCATGGGCACCCTGATCCAGACGGTGTTTGAAACGCAGGCCGCAGAGCTGCGGATGCTGGGCTACATGGGTTACGATGTGACCACCTTCGGCAACCACGAGTTCGACTACCGCTCCAAGGGGCTTGCCAATATGCTTACCAGTGCCCGCACCTCCGGCGATGCCGTCCCGGCCATCGTGGTCTGCAATGTGGACTGGGACGCTATGGAAAGCGCCGGTCTTACCGAGGGCCAGCAGCTGCTCAAGGACGCCTTTACCGCCTACGGCGTGCAGGACTACACCGTGGTGCAGAAGGGTGATGTGCGCATTGCCGTGGTGGGCGTTTTCGGCAAGGACGCGCTCTCCTGCGCGCCCACCTGTGAACTGAAATTCAAAGACCCGGTACAGGCGGTCAAAGCCACCGTGGCAGAGATCAAGGCGAACGAAAACGTGGATATGATCGTCTGCGTTTCCCACAGCGGTACATGGGACGATCCCAAAAAGTCTGAGGACGAGCTGCTGGCCAAGGGCGTGCCTGACCTTGACCTTATTTTGAGCGGCCACACCCACAGCCGCATCCGGGAACCCATCCGGCACGGGGACACCTATGTGGTCTCCTGCGGCGAATACGGCAAAAATTTGGGCAGCCTTACCATGGCACAAAAAGCGGACGGCCGCTGGCAGGTGACTGATTACCAGCTGATCCCCATCACCGCCGACATCCCCGCCGATGCACAAACGCAAGAGGTCATCGACCGCTTTATGGACACGGTGGACGAGGATTATCTGGCGCAGTTCGGCTACACCAAGGATCAGGTGCTGGCAGAAAACGATGTTGTTTTCTCCAACCTGAAGGATCTGGGCAAGGTGCACACCGAGCACAATCTGGGCGATATCATCGCGGACGCCTACGTGTACGCGGTGGAGAACGCCGCCGACTATGACGGCGTACCGGTGGATCTGGCAGTCGTGCCCAGCGGCACCGTGCGCGACACCTACGCCCGGGGCGATATCACGGTGGAGCAGGTGTTCAACTCCTTCTCGCTGGGCATCGGCGCAGACGGTGTGCCGGGCTATCCCCTCATCGAGGTCTATCTCACCGGCAAGGAACTGCGCACCGCCGCCGAGATCGACGCTTCCGTGTCGGACTTCATGACCACCGCGCGGCTGTATTGCAGCGGCCTGAACTTTACCTACAACCCCCACCGTCTGCTGCTGAACAAGGTGACGGACGTCTATCTGGTCAAGGACGGGCAGCGCGTGGAGCTGCAGGACGACAAGCTGTACCGCATCGTGGCCGACCTTTACAGCGGGCAGATGCTGAGCGCCGTGACGGATATGTCCTACGGCATTCTGTCCATCGTGCCGAAGTACGCCGACGGCACACCCATCGAAGATTTTGAGGATGTGATCCTGACCGAAAACGGCAAAGAGCTGAAGGGCTGGGACGCCATTGCGCGGTACATGGCGTCGTTTGAGGACACCGACGGCGACGGCATCGGCAACGTGCCGGACTATTACAGCACCCTGCACGACCGCAAAAAGGTGGAGGACAGCCGCAGCCTTTCCGCGCTGCTGAAAAAGCCCAACCGCTTTACCTTTATCCTCCTTGGCATCATTCTCACCGCCGTTGTACTGGTGGTATGCCTTGTGCTGCTGCTCCGCAAGCTGGTGCGCAAGCTTCGCCGCAGAAAAAAGACACATTAAAATAGCACAATGCCGGACAGCTTGCGGGCTGCCCGGCATTGCGTTTTCACGGGGAGAACCCTCTCAGTCATCGCTGGCGCGGGAGCGCCTGAGAGGGTTAAAAAATAGCGGAACACCCGCAGTGGTGTTCCGCTATCCTGAAATGCAAAAAGCTTATGTTAGCCCTCGATGAGCTCCACGGTCTTCATCTTGACCGGGGTGGTGGGCTTGTCGTTCCAGTCGGTGCGGACGGCAGCGATCTTATCCACAACGTCCATGCCGGCAACTACCTTGCCGAAGGCGGCGTACTGGCCGTCCAGATGGGGGGCATCCTTGTGCATGATGAAGAACTGGCTGCCTGCGCTGTTGGGGTTCATGCTGCGGGCCATGCTGATCACACCGCGGGTGTGCTTGAGGGGGTTGTTCACGCCGTTAGCGGCAAACTCGCCCTTGATGTTCCAGCCCGGGCCGCCGGTGCCGGTGCCCAGCGGGCAGCCGCCCTGGATCATAAAGCCGGGGATGACACGGTGGAAGGTCAGGCCGTTATAGAAGCCCTCGCTGACCAGCTTCTTAAAATTCTCACAGGTGATGGGGGCGACTTCCTCATTCAGCTCAATGTCGATGATGCCGCCGTCTTCCATAGTAATGCGAACCATAACGCTACAATACTCCTTTTGTGTTGACCCCGCAGCGGGGGTGTTGGTGGGCAGAAATGCCTGCCCGGATATCCCTTATAGTATACCATAGGTTTTGCCCGTTGCAACGATGCAGATGCAACGTTTTTGTGAATTATCTGCCCAAATAGGCTAAAAATGTGCGCCGCAACCGGAGTTTACGCTCTGGTTGGTGGACGCAACCGGGCTTTTGTGCTAAAATCGTGCCACAGAAAATCCAACCGGAAAATGCCAAAGGAGGAACCCGCTATGATGAACCTGCTGAACCGAACTGCTGTTGCCCTGCTTAAGGTCATAGAAGTAGAAACGCAGGAAGCGACCAAGGAACAGGCGGATGCCTGGCTTCGCAGAGTTTTGCTGCTGGAAAAGTTCTACCGCTATACCAATATCCTGTTCCGGATCCTGATCCCGGTCGCCATCGTGGCGGCACTCTATCTGCTCTGGCGCATCGCCCGCAATCTGGAAAAGCCACCGAAGCTCACGGAGGAAGTCAAGATCGTGCGCAAGTCGCTTTCTGAAATGCTCAAGGAGAACCGCACCCGCTGCAAGATGACGCAGGAGTTTGTGGCTGAGAGCATCGGCGTAAGTCGTCAGGCGGTGTCCAAGTGGGAGAATGGCACCTCGGAGCCGAACACCTCTAATCTGATGGCACTGGCAAGGCTGTACGGCATCCCGGCAGAGGATCTGCTCAAGGGCGTGGAAAGCGCATTGGAAGCGGAAGGGAAATGACCCCTTCAGTCGCCTGAACTCCCTCAGTCAAAACCTGACGGTTTTGCCAGCTCCCTCTGGGAGGGAGCCTTTGGCAGTACGGCAAAGTTTCCGGTTTTGCCAAAGGCCCCATCTCCGAGGGGGCTGTCGAGCGCAGCGAGACTGGGGGAGTTCGCATTGCGTGAGCAGACGGAAGGGGTTCTATAATTCCCCCTGCATTTCCACCATATCCGCCCAGAAGCGCTTGGGGCAATGGGTCATGCGGCCTTTTTCGTTGTGGCGCGCCTTGATTTCCAGCGTTTTGTAGAACTGCGTCCACAGCGCCTGAAACTGCTGCTCCCGCGCGCTGGGCGGCGGCAGTTCCAAGGGCGCTGCCAGCTCCAGCAGCCGGGTGCTGTGCCCCTCGTGCAGCAGCACTGCCTGATGGACGGCATCGTAGATCATGAAGTCCTCCTCCGGAAAGCGTCCGCAGAAGTGCGGGCGCAGCAGGGGGAGGATATAATTTTTGGGGTGGATGACCGCGCCCAGCATCCCATCGTGCTCCTCGAACCGCACAAAGCCCTGAAACTTGTCTACCTCCCAGTCCAGACTTTTTTTCATGGCGTAGAGGGGCGCGACCACCGGATGCCCCTCCCGCTTGACCGTGCCCGGGCCCAGCGCAAAGGCCAGATGCAGAAACCGGAGCAACAGCAGCTCCTTGTCCTCCTGCCCGGAGAGAAAATCCCGGCTGACAAGGTACTCGGTCTCTGCGCCCAGCTTTTTGCCAAAGCTGGCGAACACCCGCCGGGCAACGGCGGGGTCGGTGGGGATATCCTTGACCGGGTAGAGGGTGGCGGTCTCCCGCTGGGGCGTCCACACCGCAAAGGGAAGCTCGTGCTGGGCAAAGCTTTCGTACACGCAGCACAGAAAGCCCTCAAAGCTGCCGTCGTACAGGTAGACCACATCGGCATCGTGCAGCTTGCGCGCCCCCTTGGGGCTTACAGCGCCTTGGCAAGACATTGCACCGCCTCCTCCCTTACCATGCGGACAGCCGCCCGGGGCGGCACGCCCTGCCCGATGAGGTTGTCCACAGCGGGCGGGCTGAACAGGCTCAGCTGCTCACAGCTGCCGCTGAATACGTTGGGGTCGATAAGCGCCCGGGTAATGCGCTCCCGCCCGGCGGTGCCGCGCCCCGGGTGCGCCCCGGAAAAGCCCCGGCAGGTGATAAAATACTGCGCCCGCTTGAGCACCACGCCCATGCGCTTGAGCTCGTCCAGACCCAGCGCCGCCTGCTTGCGGGCGCGCCAGATGCGCCGGGCGCTTTTGGGGCCGATGCCCGGCACCCGCAGCAGCATCTCGAAGGGGGCGCGGTTCACGTCCACCGGGAACAGCCCGTAGTGCTGCACCGCCCAGTTGCATTTGGGGTCCAGATAGGGGTTGAAGTTGGGATTGTCCTTATCTAAAATCTCGTCCGCTTCGAACTGGTAGAACCGCAGCAGCCAGTCGGCCTGATACAGCCGGTGCTCCCGCAGAAGGGGCGGCTTTGTGTCCAGCGCGGGCAGGCGGGTGTCCTCGGCTACCGGGATGTAAGCGGAGTAGAACACCCGCTTCAGCCCGTATTTCTGGTACATCCCCTCGGTCAGCTTTAAAATGTGGTAGTCCGTCTCCGGCGAAGCGCCTACGATCATCTGGGTGCTCTGCCCGGCGGGGGCGAATTTGGGCGCGTGACGGTAGAGGGTAAGTTCCTCCCGGCTGGCAGCGCCGGATACCGCGATCTGCTTCATGGGGCGGAAGATGGAGTGCCGCCCCTTGTCCGGGGCCAGCAGGTTCAGGCTGCGCTCACTGGGCAGCTCTACGTTCACGCTCAAACGGTCGGCCAGATACCCCAGCTGCTGCAAAAGCTCCGGGCTTGTGCCCGGAATGGCCTTGGCGTGAATGTAGCCCCCGAAGCGGTATTCACCCCGCAGCAGCCGCAGCACCGCCAGCATCCGCTCGGTGGTGTAGTCCGGGGTGCCCAGCACTGCGCTGGACAAAAACAGCCCCTCGATGTAGTTGCGACGGTAGAACTCCATGGTCAGCTCTGCCAGCTCCCGGGGCGCAAAGGTGGCGCGGGGGATATCGTTGGAGCGGCGGTTGACGCAGTAGCCGCAGTCGAAGGAGCAGCAGTTGGTCATCAGTACCTTGAGCAGGCTGACGCAGCGGCCGTCGGCGGTAAAGGCGTGGCAGCAGCCCGGCGCGTAGCAGCTGCCCATCGTGCCCGGGCGCGCGGTGCGGGACGCCCCGCTGGAGGTGCAGGCAACGTCATATTTGGCGCTGTCCGCCAGAATGGTCAGCTTGTCCATCAGGGTCTGTTCCATGCAAAAAACACCTCCAAAGGGGATAAAACCGGGAAAAAGGGTCAAAAAATAAAGCCATACGCAAAACAGCAGATGGCTTTATGAAAAACAGGGGACGTCTGGCCGCGAACCCTCTCAGTCATCGCGTAGCGATGACTGAGAGGGTTCCGCTTACCACTTGGCCTTGGTCTCCACCACGCGGCCTGCAATGTGCAGGTGGTTCAGGTCCTCGCCCTTGATGACCATCTCATGATAGGCGGGGTTGAAAGGCTGCAATACCACGCAGTTGCCGCGCTGGATGTAGCGCTTCAAAGTGCCCTCGCCCTCATCGCCGTAGATCAGCACGCCCAGGTCGCCGTTTTCCAGCGTGTCCTGCTTGTGCACCAGCGCAAGGTCGCCGTCCTGAATGCGGGGCTCCATGCTGTCGCCGCGCACCACCAGATAAAAATAGTTGGCGGGGTCCTTCACGCGGGCGTACTCCTGCCCGTAGTCCTCTTCAAAGGCCAGTGCGCCGTAGCCTGCCTTCACTGTGCCGATGACCGGGATCAGGCTCTCGGTGTAGCTGCCGAAAAAGCGCTCCTCGGGGGCAGAAACATTGCTGACCGGGCGGTACAGCCCCAGCAGATAGTCCGCCGTGGTGTTCAGCAGCTCCGCAATGCGGGCCACAGTGGAGGGGTCGGGGGAGGACTTGCCGCTTTCCCACTTGCCGACAGCCTGCTGGGTGACCCCCAGTCTGGCGGCAAGCTCCGCTTGGCTGACGCCCTGCTTTTTGCGGCACTCCTTCAATAGCTCTGAAAACGACATAATGATGCTCCTTTTCCCGATGGGTGGTTTATGTTGGTTTTATTATACAACAAAAAGGTGTTTCTGTAAAGAGAAAATCCAAAAAAACTTCGAATAAAGGTTGTGGTAAATGGGGCTGCTGTGCAGCTATCGTACAGAAAAAAGAAAAAATTTGCATAAGGGCTTGACAGAACAGCGTAAATCTGGTAAAGTAAATAGGCATTCGACACGGCGTAACGCGAGTGTCCACAAGGAGAGATGTCCGAGTGGTTTAAGGAAGCAGTCTTGAAAACTGCCGTACGGCAA